>Ga0210062_1000198_pt1 | contig 18522 bp, 18 predicted proteins | sample Muzzi_CordA_D2_FD_185528 | JGI IMG/M metagenome (GOLD analysis project Ga0210062, IMG submission 185528) | Wetland microbial communities from San Francisco Bay, California, USA, that impact long-term carbon sequestration - Muzzi_CordA_D2 (SPAdes) | ecosystem: Environmental > Aquatic > Marine >...
ATGCAAACCGAAATTTTGACCTTCGAGCCTTCAAGTTTTCAAGCCTCCCAGCCTTCTGGCCTTATAGCTTTCCGGCATTCTTGAGAATTTTACTATGAGTTCACCTCAAACGCCGAAGCCTGCCAAATTGGTCATCGGGCTGATTATGAAAGACAGGGCGTTGTTTGAGCCTTTAAGTGTCGAGCTTGGGGCCGACTTTGGTTCGGTGGACATGGTAAGCTCCTGGATGCCCTTTGACTATACAACGTATTATGAGCCGGAGATGGGAACGCCGCTATATCGCCGCCTGCTGACCTATAAGAATTTAATTGATCAGGATCGATTGCCTGAGATTAAACTGACCACCAATCGCCTGGAGCACACTTTTACCCAAAACGGCAGGCGCAGGGTTAACATTGATCCGGGGTATCTGCTTTACGAGCGCTTTGTTTTGGCATCGGGTAAAAATTTTAGTCACCGAATCTATATCGGCAAGGGCATTTACGCGGATCTAACGTTAATATATCAGCGGGGCGGCTTTGAAAAACTTCCCTGGACCTACCCTGATTATGCGGACGCGCCCATGCTGGCATTTCTGACCCAGGTCCGCAACAAGTATGGGGTTGATTTAAAAAAGAGAAGCTGACGCTTCGTCCGTGGTCAGTTGTCTGTTGTCGATCGAAATCTTAATGGAGAAGTACCATCAATGATAAAAAGCATGACCGGTTTTGCGGCGGCAGAGGTGATCGCCGGCGATGTCACCGTCACGGTGGACATTCGGGCCTACAACAGCAAATATCTGGATATTGTCCTGCGAATGCCTTCTAATTACATGGCGCTGGAAGAAAAAATAAAAGGACTGATCACCGGGCAAATCGCCAGAGGACGTTTGGAGGTGAAAGTTCAGATTAAAGACGGATCCGAGGGCACCGTTGCATTTGAAATTGACTGGGCTCGGGCGCGGGCCGTGCGGGGCGCTCTGATTCAATTAAAAGATGAATTGGACCTGGAAGGTGATATCTCGGTGGACCACCTGCTCAGCGTGGGGGGAATGATCAAGCCGGTCGAAGCAGTGGACCAATCCGACACCATCTGGTTGACGGTTATGGAGTGTCTCACCCGGGCTCTCAAAGACCTTGAAGCCATGCGCCGTAAAGAGGGCGATTTCATTGCCGAGGATCTGAATGCCCGGTTGGATTTCATCGCAACATGCCTGGTGGAGATTAAGGGCGATACGGACAACCTGATAAACCAGTATCAGGTAAGATTAAAGGAGCGCATCGCTGCCCTAACCCAGGAGACGGTAGAGCTTGATCCCGCGCGAATTGCCCAGGAAGCTGCCTATCTGGCGGACCGGAGTGATATCTCCGAGGAAATTGTCAGGGCTAAAAGCCATGTCAAGCAGTTCCGGCATATCATGCGCTCGGGTGAGCCCGGAGGCCGAAAGCTTAATTTTCTGATGCAGGAGCTTCATCGGGAATTCAACACCATCGGATCCAAGATAGGCCACGCCGATACTTCCCACCGGATTGTGGATATCAAAGCTGAGTTGGAGAAGATTAGGGAGCAAATTCAAAACGTGGAATAATACTTGGCATCGGGCATAGGGCATGGGGCAAAGCGTCAATTGGAAATTTAATACTACTTCCGATTAAACGCTTTGCTCTTTGCGCTCTGCGCTATGCGCACTGAGTGGAGGTAGAATGGATCAGAATTTGTTAAATATAGGCTTTGGAAGTACCGTTGTTTCCGATCGGGTCGTCGCGATTGTCTCGCCGAATTCGGCACCGATGAAGCGGCTCAAGGATGAGGCCCGGGACGAAAAACGCCTGATTGATGCAACCCACGGACGCAGAACCCGTTCCATAATTATTATGGACAGCAATCATGTGGTTCTATCGGCCATTCAGGCAGAAACCATTTCGCAACGTTATGCGACGCAGAAGGAAGCGTCCTGATTAGACATGGGCAAACGGCATTCGCAAAAGGTCCGGACCCAAGCTACAACCAGTGTGCCTGATAGACCGGGCCTTCTTTTTATCCTGTCGGCGCCTTCCGGGGCCGGCAAATCAACGCTGTGCCGAGCCGTGCGGGATCGTTTTCCGGATTTGCTGTACTCGATTTCCTACACTACCAGACAGCCCCGCCCAGGGGAGCAAAACGGAGTCGATTATCAATTCATCGCCAAAAACGAATTTGAAAAGAAAATTGCCCGGGGTCAATGGGCTGAATGGGCGGAGGTCCACGGCAATTACTACGGCACCTTAGCCGATCTGCTGGACCGGGGACTTAACGGCGGACGGGATATTTTACTGGATATCGATGTCCAGGGTATGCACCAGATTATAAAGAGATATCCCGCCGGGATTACGATCTTTATTATGCCGCCCTCGCTGGACACTTTGCGATACCGCCTGGAGGCCCGGGGGACTGACAGCCCTGAGGTTATCGCCGTTCGCCTAGTCAATGCGCAAAAGGAAATGGCCCAAAAAGACCTGTACCGTCACGTCATTGTCAATGATCAGCTGGCGGATGCCGTCGCAGAACTGATCGACATCGTTGAGAAATATCGCTCGTGAAGACCGAAATACTATATGGTATCCACCCGGTTTACGAAGCGCTGTCAGCCGGGCGCAGGCGGGTTTACGAGATTTATCGGGCCCAGGGGAAAAAGATCGGACGTTTGGAGCCGATCGTGGCCCTGGCCGAATCACGCAATATTGCCCAGCAAGCCATCGGATCCGGCGATTTCAAGGCCCTTGTCGGCCCGGCGCTTCATCAGGGCGTGGCGGCCAGGGTGAGCCCGTATCCGCTAACCGCGTTGAGCGACATCCTGCAGCCGGCTCCGGCCAGGGATGGTAAGTTTTTCCTGTTGCTGCTGGATCACATCGTTGATCCCCAGAACCTGGGCGCCCTTATCCGAACCGCTTTGTGTGTCGGAGTCGACGGCGTCATCCTGCCCAAAGACAACTGTGCAACGCCGACCCCCGCGGTTTCCAGAGCATCGGCCGGGGCCCTCGAGCACACCCGCTTATGCCGGGTCACCAATCTGGTGCAGACCATCAAACTTTGCAAAAATAACGGAATGTGGATCATGGGTCTGCAAAAAGATGCGCAGCAATCGCTATATAACGGTGATCTAACCGGATCGATTGCGATTGTGCTTGGCGGAGAACAAAATGGCATTCGTCCTTTAGTCGGCAAAAACTGTGATTTTTTATTATTCATTCCCCAGCAGGGACCGGTAGATTCGCTCAATGCCGCAGCCGCCGGTGCGGTTGCCATGTACGAGGCCTGGCGGCAAAGGCAGAAAAAATAGGTTTCAGGTGTCTGGTTTCAGGTGTCAGGATGACCGGCTGCCGCTTACTGGTTGCTGACTGCTGGGTTTTGGATACTGGACACTCGATGTCGGATTTTTGGAATTCGGAAGTCGGAATGCGGAAGGTGGAAAAAGGCAAAAACGAGCAGGGCATTAGACGCAGGGCGTACCATATAAGTTGAATGATAGAAGGTAGATGGTAGAAGGCGGGGAAGTAGATTGAAAATGTTCGACTCCGAATTTCCTCAGGGATTTAAGCCTTATGGGCCGGAGACCGACTTCCGACTTCAGTTATCTTTCCCACTTCCGCATTCCGACTTCCGACTTCAATCATCTGACACCTTAAATCTTAAGGGTCGAACATGCTGACCGGACTGCTCCATCGACAATACAAGATTTTACACCGGATAGTCTTCCCTGCCAAATGTCTGGTCTGCGACCGCTTTTTTCAAGCCCCGGATGTTGATGCTGCTGTTGTCGATGATGGCGGCTGTCAGAAAGTTCCGGCGCTTTTATCATTGCAAAGCCAGCTTGACAGATTGCTGTCATCTTGTTTATGTCAGGGCTGCATCCGGGGACTGGTCGCCGTTGAATCGCCGATTTGTGATTGTTGCGGTTTGCCCTTTAAAAGTCGGTCGGGGGCGGATCACCGCTGCAGCGATTGCATTTCAGAACCGAAAAATTTCAGAATTGCGCGAGCAGCGCTGATTTACGAGCAAATTCTAACGCGGATCATTCATAGCTTTAAATATAGAGGCAAAGTCCAACTGGCCAAACCCCTGGCGGAACTGCTTCGAACGGCCTTCGGCCTGTTCTGGGAAAAGGACCGCATCGATATTATTTTACCGGTGCCGCTTCATCTTAAAAGATTCAGGAAGCGGGGATTCAATCAGGCCTATTTGCTGGTTCGCAACTGGAATACGCTTGCCGGGCAATATCCTGATCAGCCGGCCGAACTTCAGATTGAACGCAACCTGTTGGTCAGGACGGTGGCAACCGCACCGCAATCTGCTCTCGGGCGTGCCCAGCGGGCTGTCAATATAAAAAATGCCTTTGACCTTAACGATCGGGATAGGGTAAAAGATAAGAGCGTTCTGCTGATTGATGACGTATACACCACCGGTGCCACGGTCAATGAATGTGCGCGTTTGCTGTTAGATTGCGGCGCGCGGTGTGTAGACGTATTAACTCTGGCGCGGGCAGTTTAAATTCGATTGGATCGCTGAATTTCAAGACAGGAATAAATCAGGTAAATGGACATCATATCCAAAATAGTAACGGTTGAAAAACTGGTTCTGGAATTGGACAAACTTCGCAAATCCGGGATGAAGATTGTTTTTACCAATGGATGTTTTGATATCCTGCATGTCGGGCATGTCAGATACCTGGCGGCTGCCCGAGCTGAAGGCGATTTGCTGGTGGTCGGACTGAACAGCGATGCATCGGTTCGATTAATCAAGGGGCCGAAACGGCCGATCGTAATCCAGGATCAAAGGGCAGAAGTACTGGCCAGTTTAGGGTGCGTGGATTTTGTGGTGATGTTTGACGAAGCGGATCCGCTAAAGCTTATTGAAACGTTAAAACCCGATGTGCTGGTAAAAGGGGAGGACTGGACCGAAGAAAATATTATCGGTGCCGGGTTTGTCAAATCAAATGGCGGCAACGTCGCACGGATTAAGTTCGTCGACGAAACCTCCACCAGCGGTATTATAGAGCGGATAGTTAAAAGATATCGCTAAGTTTTTTTTGAGCGATCACCTGAATTTTGCATGTTATGGAGCGTTATCGATTTGATTTTAGCCACCCAAAACGGAACCTCTTTTTACCAGTTTGAAAATCTGGCGGCCTGTCAGGGAGTCGATCATCGAATTTTTACCCGCAACAACGGTCACAGCCCGCCGCCGTTTGCAAGTTTGAACGTCACCTTCGGCATCGGTGATGAAGCAGACAATGTCCGCCGGAACCGGGGCATTATCTGCCGCAGTATGGCAGCAGCCGAGATTGTATTTGCCCGGCAGGTCCACGGAAGCAAAATTGCAGTTCTGACCGAAGAAAACCGGGGCCGGGGAAATCACCCGGTTGATGAACCGTTTACGGCAGATGCGATGGTGACGGACCTGCCCCAAAAATACCTGGTCATCCAGGTGGCTGACTGCCAATCGGTGCTCATGTATGAACCGTTGCGGAGGGTGATAGCCAATGTGCATAGCGGATGGCGGGGCAGTATCCAAAACATCATCGGTCGCACCGTTGAGATGATGAAGCAACATTTTGATTGCAACCCCGGACTCATCCAGGCCGGTATCGGGCCCTCGTTGGGACCTTGTTGTGCCGAATTTATCAATTATAAAGATGAAATTCCCAAAGCCCACTGGAGCTATAAGGATTCAAGCGATCATTTTGATTTCTGGTCCATCAGCCGTGATCAACTTTTACATGCCGGTGTACCGGCGAAAAATATAGAATTAAGCCGAATCTGTACCCGCTGCCGCACCCGGGAATTCTTTTCCTACCGCGCTGAAAAAAAAACCGGCAGATTCGCGGCAGTTATCGGGCTTAAATGATTGAGAAAGAAGTCATGTTTCAGCAACAAGTAAAGGTATTATTCAACCACCAGGTCGGTCCTGCTTATTACAAAATCGGACTGGCATGTTCCGAGCATTTCGCGATGGCCAAAGCCGGCCAATTCATCATGCTGCGAATTACCCGCCAGACCCAGCCTTTATTGCGGCGGCCGTTTTCGATTTATAATCTGATCATGGCCGACGGCGTGGCCCAGGGCCTTGAGGTGTTGTACAAGGTTGTGGGGCAGGGGACCGCCCTGCTGGCACGGCAACAACCCGGGCAGATTGTGGATGTCCTTGGACCCCTGGGGACCGGTTTTCTGATCCCCCGTCAGGCCCGGCGCATATACTTTGTGGCCGGCGGAATCGGGGTGGCGCCGCTGGTTTTTCTGGCTTCTCAGCTGAGTCGCCGCGGTCTCGATCTTTCAGATTGTCGGGCATTTATCGGTGGTCGCAATAAAGAAGACCTCTTATGTCAGAATGAATTCATACAGCTCGGGGTTGCGGTGCAGACCACCACCGATGACGGCAGTGCCGGCGATCAATGCCTGATTACCCATCCGTTGGAAGTCGTCTTGGAGCAGATAACACCCGATATCATCGTCGCCTGCGGGCCAATGGAAATGCTGACCTGCGTTATCGGCATAACCGAAAAATACAAGGTACCGTGCCAGATTTCCATCGAAACCATGATGGCCTGCGGCATGGGGGCCTGTCTGGGTTGTGCGGTTGAGGCTCGGGACCAGCCGGGTCACTACCGGCATGCCTGTCAGGACGGACCCGTTTTTGATGCCATCGAGCTTAAAATTTAACCCATTTTTGAAAACGCATTCAAATTGGATAAATTATGAATTTTACGTTGACTTGCAACGAATCCTTTGTTAGGTACTGTACCTTTAAATCGCTCTGGTTTCAGACTTTCCTATGTCAGAGAGGGTGTCCTTTCAATGAAAAGAGAAACCAGACGCGCGTATAAGGAGCTGGCATACTACAGCAGCCTCGGCATCTCGATAGCGCTTGCGATTTTTATCGGTTTGGGGATCGGGGTCTGGTTGGATCGAAAATTTGATACATCGCCCTGGCTTACGCTGATTTTCTTATTATTTGGAATCATTGCCGGTTTTCGAAACATCGCGCTGGCTATTAAACGAGCCCGCCAGTTATAAGGATTATAGGTAGACGAGCGCAGGCAGAGATCAACACCGTGGAAATTCAAAAGCGCATACTGACATTTGTGACCCGCTCAAACTGGATCCTGTTTTTGGTGGCCAGCAGCCTGGGGTTTTTGCTGTTACCCGCTGATTTTGCCCGGGGTGTTCTTTTTGGCGGTCTGTTGGTTACCGTAAATTTCCATCTGTTGGCCGGTACACTGCGAAAAGCACTGACCCCCCCGCATCTTTCCTCCCATAATGTTGTTATTGCAAAATATTTTCTGCGATTCATCGGCAGCGGATTTTTCATTTTTATCCTGATTGCCGGAAACTTTGTCAATCCTCTGGGACTTATCATCGGACTTTCCGTTGTGGTATTCAGCATCATGCTTGCGACCTTGTGTGAAATCACCAAACTTATTTTCAAGGAGGCGGTATAAGGATGGAACACCCCTATCTATTTTTAGTCAAGCTGTTTGAGTCGATCGGGCTGGGGCATTTTGCGCATGCCTATCCGCACGTAATCTATTCCTGGTTTGCTATCCTTTTGCTGATCATTTTTGCGGTGTTGGCGACCCGCAGAATTGAGATGGTTCCCACCAAAGGGCAAAACTTTTTTGAAATCATTATCTCGGGGATGGAAGAGTTTATGGTCGATATTACCGGCGAAGAGGGACGCTGGTTTTTTCCCATTATCGCCACCATTTTTATTTATATCGCAACCTGCAACCTAATGGGACTCATTCCAGGCTTCTATCCTCCTACGGCCAGCATCAATACGACCGTATCCTGTGCAATTCCGGTGTTTATCTTTACGCATTTTATCGGTATCAAGTACCATGGCATCAAATATATCAAACATTTTCTGGGGCCCGTATGGTGGCTGATTCCAATCATTCTGCCGATTGAGCTCATCGGGCATCTGGCAAGAGTGCTGTCGCTTTCCTTCCGGCTTTTCGGCAACATTACCGGCCATGAGCTGGTGCTGGCCATTTTATTCATGCTGGCCGGTGCGTTCTTTGCGCCGCTGCCGATCATGGCCATGGGAATTTTTGTGGCATTGGTTCAGGCTTTCGTCTTCTTTCTGTTGTCGATTATGTATTTTGCCGGCGCCATGGAAGAGGCACATTAAAAAATTGAATATTTTCGATTGAAGATTGAATATTTAATGTCCGCCTCCGGCGGATCGATTTAACAAAATATCATTTTTTGAAGACGGAGCGAAGCGACATCCATAAATCTTCAATTTTCAATCTTCATTCTTCAATGCTTTCGATGGGTGAAATGGAAGAAGCCCAATAACACATCAAACAAGAGGAGGTAAACTAGAGTATGGAAACAAAAGCATTAGAGTTTTTTATCGCGTGCGTGACAGCGGCCGGTTTCGGAATTGCGATCGCGGCATTTGGTTGCGGTATTGCCCAGGGTATCGGACTGCGGGCGGCAGTGGAAGGTATTGCCCGGAACCCCGAGTCATCCGGTAAAGTTACCGTTACCATGCTGATCGGTCTTGCCCTGATCGAATCGCTGTGTATTTATGCGCTCGTCGTTGCTTTGATCCTTATTTTTGCGCATCCCCAGGCAGCCTCAATTGCCGCTTTGTTTGCTCATTAACAGCAGACGATGTGCCGGTTTCACCAAAAAGGCTTTGTCCGCTATGCGGACACAGCCTTTTTTTTGGGCATTGTAAACCGGATAATTCTTTAGTTTCCCCATATCCTGCCGATATAGCCCTTACAGGGGTAACACCACCATTCGTATTCAGCCCGATATATTCGTAGACAAAATAGGATCGATTTTCGCTAAATCAATGCTGCACTGTATTTAGAGGATATTTTTGCCAACATAAGAGGCTTCAAAGGTCATACAGGTGATTGACGATGGATGAACAACAAATCCTGAAACAGTTAAATAAAATTAAGGATATTCCGACGCTTCCGACCATCGTGTTTGAATTGAATAAGCATCTGGAAGATCCTGAGACCTCCATTGCCAAAGTCTGTGAAACCATTGAAAGAGATCAGGCGATGGCGCTCAAAATTCTAAAGCTTGTCAATTCGGCATTCTATGGTTTTAAATCCAAGGTCAGTGATGTTAAAACCGCCGTGATCCTGCTGGGCTTTAATGCGGTTCGCAACGCGATAGTTTCCGTTTCGATTATCAATACCCTGCCCAACAATATTTTGTTTCAGGATTTTGAAATGATAGCCTTTTGGAAGCATTCCCTGGCGGTGGCCGTGACCAGTAAAAATATTGCCCAGAAGGCCGGCGGCGAATCACCGGATAATTGCTTTGTCGGCGGTCTGCTGCACGATGTCGGTAAAGTAATTATGGCACAATACTTTCAGGACCTGTTTGTCAAAGTCTGGACCACCATGCAAAATGAAGGTGTGTCCTTTCACGAAGCCGAGCAACATGAGCTGCCGGTTGATCATGCCATGATCGGCGCCTATCTGGCCGAGCGCTGGGCGCTGCCCAAGGGCCTGTTTGATGCGATTCGCTGGCACCAGGATTTTCAGCCCGGGATTCCCAACGCAAATTTTGTGATGATCATTTATCTGGCCAACATTCTGGTTAACAGCTATGATGAGAATCCGGATTGCGCCATAGATATGTCAACCCTGCATCCGGATGCGGTGAGGTTTTTGATGGAACATTTGGAAGACCTTGCGGATTGGTATTACGGCCTGACTGATGAAATCGAGGCGGCCTACGCCCTGTTTCTGGATCCGGAATTTTAAAAGAAATCGGAAGTTGGAATGCGGAAGTCGGAAAGATGACTGAAGTCGGAATGTTCGAGCCTCGCGCATCGTGTAAAGCAGTTAACGCCCCAGCTTTCACCTTTTGCTCTATAGGCATTGCCTAATACCTATTACCCAATACCTTCTGCCTGACCGCTAGCCTTTCAGCTTTCAGCATTGAACTTTGAGCTTGCACGAATAGTGCGTCCTCCCGCATTCAGCATCTAGTATCCAGAAGCCAGCATCACTTATCCAGTATCTTTCTCAGGTACTGCCCCGTGTAGGAGTCGCTGATGGCGCAGATTTCTTCCGGTGTCCCGCAGCCGATGACATAGCCCCCCTCATCTCCGCCTTCCGGACCCAGATCAATGATATGGTCAGCGGTCTTGATGACCTCCATATTGTGCTCGATGACGATGACGGTGTTGCCGGCATCCACCAGTTGAGTGAGCACCTCCAGCAGCCGGCGGATATCATCGGCATGCAGGCCCGTGGTTGGTTCATCCAGAATATAAACCGTTTTGCCGGTGCCCTTTTTACTGAGTTCCCGGGAAAGCTTTACCCGCTGGGCTTCTCCGCCGGATAAGGTGGTGGCCGGTTGCCCGATTTGGATATATCCCAATCCCACCTCCACCAGGGTTTTCAGTTTTGACCTTATTTTTTCAATCCGCGAGAAAAACGCTGTGGCCTGATTGACGGTCATCTCGAGGACTTCCTTGATGTTCTTGCCTTTGTAACGAATTTCCAGGGTCTCACGATTATATCGCTGACCCTGGCACACATCGCAGGCAACATAAACATCCGGCAAAAAGTGCATTTCGATCTTGATGATCCCGTCGCCCTGGCAGGCTTCACATCTGCCGCCCTTGACATTGAAGCTGAAGCGTCCCGGTTTATAACCCCGCATGCGGGCTTCAGGCGTGCGGGAGAAAAGATCTCTGATAAAGGAAAAAACACCGGTGTAGGTGCCGGGGTTGGATCGCGGTGTGCGGCCGATGGGTGACTGGTCGATATTGACGATCTTATCCACGTCTTCAATCCCCCGTACCCGGTTGTGTACGCCGGCCGGGATTCTTTCCTGGCGAAGTTTTTGAAGCAATGCGGGGTACAGGGTTTCCAGGACCAGGGTGGATTTACCCGATCCGGACACGCCCGTGACACAGGTAAAGCAGCCCTGGGGAAAAGCAACCGTGATATTTTTTAAATTGTTTTGCGAGGCACCTTCGATAATTATTTCATTTTTTGGGGCCTTGCGCCGGACCGTCGGGATATCAATGGACCGGCGGCCGGATAAGTACTGACCCGTCAGGGAGGCCTCATGCGCCAGCAGTTCGGCAGGTTCTCCCGCAAAAACCACATGCCCGCCGTTAACCCCGGCACCGGGGCCCATGTCCACGACATAGTCGGCGGCGCGAATGGTCTCCTCATCATGTTCGACCACCAGCACCGTATTGCCCAGATCACGCATTTTAAAAAGGGTTGCCAGCAGACGCGCATTATCCTTCTGGTGCAGCCCGATGCTGGGCTCGTCCAGCACATACAGCACCCCGGTGAGCTTGGAGCCGATCTGAGTGGCCAGACGAATCCGTTGACTTTCGCCACCCGACAAAGACTGGGCGGCGCGATTGAGGGTCAGGTATGACAGACCGACACTCTGTAAAAAACCAAGCCGTTCAACGATTTCCCGCAGGATTCTTCTGGCAATGATTTCTTTTTTACCATCCAATCTGAGATCCAAAAAAAAGTCGCGCGACCTGGCCACCGATAGGGCCGTGATCTGAAAAATATTGAAGTCGTTGATTTTTACTGATCGGCCGGCCCGATTTAATTTGGTTCCGTTGCATTCCGAGCAGGGTCGAAAGTTCATGTATTGCTTTATTTCTTCGCGAATATAGTTGGAATCCGTTTCGCGGTAGCGCCGGGCCAAATTGGGAATAACACCTTCAAAGGGTTTCTGATAGGTGTAGCGGCGACTGCCGCGTTCGAAATAAAAGCTGATCAATTGCTTGCCGGAGCCGTACAGCAGGATATTTTTAAAATCTTCCGTCAGGTCATGATATGGCGTATAAATATCGCTGCCGTAGTGTTTGGTCAATGCATCCAAAAATTCAATAAAATGCATGCTGTTTCTTTTGGCCCAGACACTGACGGCTCCTTCCCGTAAAGATAACTCACGATTCGGAATGATAAGGTCAGGATCCAATTCGGTGGTCCACCCCAAACCATCACAGTTCGGACATGCGCCCTGGGGGGAGTTAAATGAAAAACTGGCCGGCGTAAACTCCGGGTAGCTGATTCCGCATTGAATGCAGGCGGATTTTTCACTGTACAGGATGGTTTCCCGATCGGGTATGAGAACTGAGACGATCCCGCCGGCCTGGGCTAATGCCAGTTCCAGGGAATCCGCCAGTCGTTTGCGAATTGCTTCTTTGATAATCAGACGGTCAACGACCACGTCGATATCATGTTTTTGGGTCTTGGCAAGTTTGCCGACCTCCTCAATCTCCCGGATCTCACCGTCAATGCGAACCCGGGCAAACCCTTCTCGTTTCAACCGCCCGAACAGCTTTTCATGGCTTCCTTTTTGACCGCTTAGCAGAGGCGCCAGGATCATTACCCGGGTACCTTCGGACAGAGACATAACGCTGTCAACGATTTGATCGATGGTTTGGGATGAGATGGGGCGACCGCACCGATAACAATGGGGAGTCCCAACCCTGGCGTAAAGCAGGCGCAGGTAGTCATATATTTCCGTGACGGTACCGACAGTCGAACGCGGATTGTGGCTGGCTGTCTTTTGCTCAATGGCGATGGCGGGCGAAAGACCCTCGATCAGGTCCACATCGGGCTTGTCCATGCGTTCCAAAAACTGTCGGGCATAGGTTGACAGAGATTCGACGTACCGACGCTGGCCTTCGGCGTAAAGGGTGTCGAATGCCAGGGTCGATTTGCCGGAACCGGACAGACCGGTGATAACCACCAGTTTGTTGCGCGGCAATTCAATATCAATATTTTTAAGATTGTGCTGTCGGGCACCCTGGATGGTGATATATTCGGATGTCATAATGTTGTTTACCCGGTTCCAAAAATTAATTCAAACAATTTTGCTGCAATTAAGACATTTAGCCGGCTGCGATCCGCTAAGCGCCTATTCTGACTGCAGTTTAGCTAGACCGAAAGTTATGAACAATTTTTATAATATCTTTTTTAAAAATTAAAGAGAATAGGAGCTAATTCGAGATTTCGCAAGAAGTCCTGATTGTTTATAACTAGAGGAAATTGGTGGATATGCTTAGAATACTTGCAAAAATTTATCCATATAAAAAGTTTGTAATTAAGAGTAGTTGTCAGGCGATCTACAAATAATATAAATGAAAACGGGTAGATAAAAATTGTTCAAAATTAATTGGACATAGATCTTAAAATCGTGTTTTTCCGGTTTGACACAAATTGTCGAATGCCATAAATGAAGCTCATGTTTTCTTCTGGCTAGCGAACCTGATGTAAACCTTCCCAACCCATAACTTCATAAGTTTTGTTTTATAGATAACCTTGCGGCAGATTTAGCCGCAAAACATTAGCTTATCTTGAGAGCCGAATAACGATTAAGAAACATACGCCCTATGGAAGCCGTCTGGAACAACGTAAAATCTGTCATAAAAAAACGCGTCCCCGGTCACAGCTATAAGATTTGGATCGAACCGTTGAAGGTTCAAAAAAACGAAGACAGTGTCTGGGTTGTGTACTGCCCCAATTTCTTTTCCCGCAAACGGGTCCAGGGACTTTACGGTGCGATGATACAAAACGCCATGCAACATGAGCTGGGCCGGGACTGCGAGCTGGTGTTTGAAATCACCCATACGTCCAACGGGTCGAAACCCAAAGTCGCCGAGGATTTTCAATTGCCGCTGCCGAATGATAATGTCCGTCCATATAACGGCCGATTTCTGCGAAGGGATTTTACCTTTGATCAGTTTGTTGTCGGCAGCAATAATGATTTTGCCTATTCAGCATCCCTTGCACTGGCCTCGCGCCGGGATACCCAGCAAAATGCCTTATTCCTGCTGTCCAAGACCGGCATGGGAAAAAGCCATCTGTCCCAGGCAATCGGGCATCACATTTTGTCCATCGATCCCAGGGATCGGGTGTATTACATCACCGCTGAAGATTTCAGCAATGAGATGGTGCGGGCCTATCGGCATAATGCGATTGACAAATTCAAGGAAAAATATCGCAACCGGTGTGATGTTTTGCTCCTGGAGGATGTCCATTACCTCAGCGGCAAGGAGCGGACCCAGATTGAGCTTGCGTTGACCCTTGATACACTTTTTGAATCCGGCCGACGAATCATTTTTTCCAGTTGTTATCTGCCGGCCGAGATTCCCAAACTTAATGATAAACTCAGATCGCGATTATCCTGCGGCCTCATTTCAGCCATCGATCCGCCAAATTTCAGGACCCGGGTGCGCATCCTGCAAAAAAAAGTCGGGATGTACGATTACCATCTTCCTGATAACGTGATTCAATACTTGGCGGGCGAGTTGACCGATGATGTTCGCCAGCTTGAAAGCGGACTCAACGGCGTTGCCGCAAAATCTTCCCTGCTGGGAATCCCGGTTGACGTCCAACTGGCTGAAAGCGTGGTCAAAAATATTGTTCGCCAGCGCCAAAGCATCACCATTGATGTGATCAAGAATTTGGTGTGCAAATACTACCATGTCAGCCTGGAAGATATAGTTTCCCGCTCCCGTAAACAAAACCTCGTCAGACCCCGGCAAATGGCCATCTATCTGGCCCGGCACTTCACGGATGCGCCCTTGCAGACGATCGGAAAAGCGTTCAATCGCTACCATGCCACGGCACTGCATTCGATTGGCTGTATTGAACGCGGGCTGAAACAGGACAGCTCGATTCAAAAACAGGTGGGATTCTTCCGCCAGAAGCTGGAGAGTGGTAAATTTTAGGAATGACGATTGCCGAATGACGAATTATGACAGTCGCTGCGCGCCATCTTTTAATGAAAAAAGTGACAACGTTGCTTAGCTGATACATGTAGAGTCGGCCAGCGTGTCAACTTTTAGCGGACAGCCGCGGTGGACTAACCAACTCTTCGCTCCATCAAAAAAGATAGAATTCCTTAATTCGCCATTCGCCATTCGCCATTCGCCATTCGCCATTCGTCGTTCGTCGTTCGTCGTTCCCTAAATTTCCAGCAGCCCAATCATCTCCTCATGAATATGCCCGTTGGTTACCAGGATTTCCTGATCCCCCAGTTTAAATGGCTGATCCGAAAACGTGGTCACGCTTGCGCCGGCTTCGGCCGCGATCAGGGCGCCGGCTGCAGTATCCCACGGTTTCAGGAATTGCTCCCAGAAACCTTCAAAGCGGCCGCAAGCCACGTAACATATATCAAGGGCGGCCGAGCCTAATCTGCGAACAGCTTGCGAGGCTTTCAGGCAATTGCCGTAGCGGGCCATTATCGGTTCAAATACTTTCCGGATATGATATGGAAAGCCGGTCACCAGCAGGCTTTCGGAAACCGCTGTGGGTGTGGAAACCCGTATCGGTCGACCGTTGAGTTGCGATCCCTGCCCGCGCAATGCGGTATACAGCTCTCCGTCGACCGGATTCAAGACAACCCCCAGCACAATATCATCCCGGTAGGTCAAGGCAATCGATATGCAAAAAATCGGGACCTGATGCGCAAAATTCACCGTGCCGTCCAGTGGATCAATAACCCACCTGAATTCGTCGTTGCCGTCTTTCTGGCCCGCTTCCTCGCTCAAAATCGAATGCTCCGGAAATCTGGCACGAATGCATGAAATAATCTCTTTCTCGGATTCGGTGTCGGCCTCGGTAACGATTTCCACGGCATCCTTTTTATAAATGCGGGAGATGTTGCCGAATCGTGAACGCAGTATTCCGGCTGCTTGATAAGCGGCTTTAACGGCGACTTGTTTACAGGGGTCAAGATCCATCAATATAATCCCTTATTTGAAGTTGAAAGTCGGAATGCGGAGGTGGGAAAGAATGCCGAAGTCGGAAAGCTTGAATCTACTTTCCACATCAACCGTCTACCATACTCCCGGCATCCTTTACCGTGCGCATCGCGTCTGGTGCTTATTGTCATTTGCCTCCACCTCCAGCCTCAAACCTGACGCATCCCATTTTACCTCGCACCGCTCACTTTTTTTCTTTTTCCGATTTCCGCATTCCCACTTCCGAATTCTCTATAATTGTTTCGATATTCGCAATCAACGGCCTCAATGTTGATTTTGAACGGGCTGATATGGCGGTGCCCTCGAGTTGCCGGCACAACCGTGAACAGGTTTGCGGATCAACCAGATCCATTTTGTTCAAGACCCTCATCGTTGTAGTTTTGTTCAAATTCAGATCTGCCAGTATTCTTTCAACGGACTTGATCTGTTCTTCGTAGCGAGGATTGCTGATGTCGATGACATGCAGCAGTAAATCGGCATTTTCAAGTTCTTCCAGGGTGGCACGAAAAGCGACCATCAGGTCCTTGGGCAGATCCCTGATAAACCCGACCGTGTCGGTGATAATCACTTCAATATCTCTGGGGAAGCGCAGGCGCCTGCTGGAAGGATCGAGGGTGGCAAAAAGTCGCCTTTCGGCCGCCACATTGCTTTGGGTCAGGGTGTTGAGCAGGGTCGACTTGCCGGCATTGGTATACCCGATTATGGATATGACCGGCAGTTCCTTCCTGACCCGCTGGGCCTTTTGTTGTCCTCTATGCCTTCTGACCGATTGCAGGGATTTTTCCAGACGGGCGATACGATCACGAGCTCGGCGGCGATTGATTTCCAATTTTGTTTCACCCGGGCCGCGCCCGCCGATGCCTCCGGTCAGGCGCGACATGGCCGTATTTTTCGTCACCAGACGGGGCAGTAAATATTTTAACTGGGCCAATTCGACCTGCAGTTTGCCTTCCCGGGTCTGGGCGCGTTGGGCAAATATATCCAGAATCAACTGGGTTCGATCAATTACTTTGAAATCGATCCGATTCGTAATCGATCGTATCTGGGAAGCGCTGAGTTCCTGATCGAAAATGATCATGGTCGCCGCTTCCTGCAGCGCCTGAATCGCCAGGTCCTGAAGTTTGCCGCGGCCGATTAATAATCGCGAATCAGCAGTGCTGCGATGCTGCACCACCGTCCCCACCACTTCGATGCCGCCGGAAAAGGCCAGCTCCAGCAGTTCGGCCATCGACTCCTCGGATTCCGATTTCGTCGTGGATGTTACACTGACCAGCAAGGCGCGTTCAGTGTACGAGTCGGCTTGATGACCGATGCTGACACGGGAAAGCTCTTCTTCCAAGGCCTGGATGAGGGACTGGCAATCGATGTCCAGGCCGCCCGGATTCAACGGCGGCAGAATCTGATAAGGTTTTTGATCGGATTGCAGGGGCATGATGTGCGCGGCATGGACTTTTTGGGGTATGCCTTCGTCGTCGCTGGTGATCACTGCCATCATGTCCAATCGCAACAGCGATAGGTCCGTCAAGTCATCGGCGCTCAGCGCCTCATGGTTCAGATGCGTGTGGATGCATCGCAAACCTATTAAGCGTCCGGGAGCGGCCCGATAGGCACTGGAATTGGGGATGACAATTTTTTTGTTGTCCCCCACGATCACAAACGCGACTTTGCTGCGGCGGTTTATCATGATTCCGATCTGGCGGCGGATTTCACGTGACAGGCGGCCGAGGTCGCGCGCGAGCTCCGGGGTGATCAAAAATTCCGGCGGAATGCGGCGGCGGTATAAATTGCCGAGCCTTTTAACTTGATTGGCCTTCAGGCCGGTGATATTTCCGTAAAGCTTTTTCAAATCAGCCTCTGGCTAAAGCTTTTTCAGAGGCCTGATTTTCAAAACGTGTGTAGGAATTAAGGAATGACAAATAAACATCTCCCGTCGGGCCGTTACGTTGTTTTGACAGCAAAATTTCAGCCGTCCCGCGATGGGGGTTGTCTTCTTCTTTATTGTATACTTCATCGCGGTAGATGAACGCAACGACATCTGCATCCTGTTCCAAAGCCCCGGATTCCCTCAGATCGGAAAGTCGAGGTCTTTTGTCGGTACGCTGTTCAAGCATTCGGTTGAGCTGGGATAGCGCCATAACCGGCAATTCCAGCTCTTTAGCGAGAGCTTTTAAAGACCGGGATATTTCAGAAATTTCCAGATCTCTGCGTTCGGCGCTGGATCGTCCCTGCATGAGCTGCAAATAATCGATGATGATTAAACCAATATTTTTGTCCATTTTAAGGCGCCGGGCCTTGGCGCGGATTTCCATGGCCGACAGGCTCGGAGAATCGTCGATATAGATCGGGCACTCAGACAGGATCCCCGCCGCGTCGGTTAGTCGGTGCCAATCCTCCATGCTGAAAAAACCGCCCCTTAAGCGGGATGAATCAATGCGCGCTTCCGAACAGAGCATGCGCAGCGACAATTGCTCTTTGGACATTTCCAGTGAAAAAACGGCCACCGGGATATTGGCGTCCACGGCCGCATTGCGGGCGATATTTAATGCCAGCGCGGTTTTGCCCATACTGGGACGGGCGGCTAGGATGATCAGATCCGAGTTTTGCAACCCGGAGGTCAGCGTATCGAGCTGGGTGAAACCCGTCGGGACGCCGGTTACCAGGCTGCGATTACCCTGCTTTTCCTCCAGGGTTTCAATGTTGCCGAGAATGATTTTGCTGAGCGGGTAAAAAGACTGCCGGGCTTTTTTTTCGGAAATTTCGAAAACCGCC
>Ga0210062_1000199_pt1 | contig 18500 bp, 12 predicted proteins | sample Muzzi_CordA_D2_FD_185528 | JGI IMG/M metagenome (GOLD analysis project Ga0210062, IMG submission 185528) | Wetland microbial communities from San Francisco Bay, California, USA, that impact long-term carbon sequestration - Muzzi_CordA_D2 (SPAdes) | ecosystem: Environmental > Aquatic > Marine >...
GAACCCCCAGCTTTTTAAAGGAGGTTGCCGACGGCCGGTATGGATTGGTACCGCAACACGTGCAAAATGAGCTCGCCGGTAAAATCAATGCCGGTTGTGCCGTCGGAATATTGGATGCGCCCGATTCCTCATTTAATCCGACGAAAGATAAATATTTGGCCTTTCAATATGGTCCCCAAACCCATGCCGCGGGTAAAAAAAAGAGCAAGCAAATGCTGCAAAAGAGATTGAGTCTTATTCAAAGCGACCGGGCGCCGATTCTTTTCTGGCCTTGCCCGCTTAATACCGTTCACCAGGGGTGTCAGTTGCTGGCCGATATCCTTTATGACGTCGTTGCCACATATTGGACTGAAAATCTGGAAGTCGTATTCGTGGCCGATGGTGATTTCCAGAGACATTTCCAGGACATCGCGCAATTTCATAATTTAGGCAACCGCATCGCCGTCTGCGATTACAATGAGCGACTGGCCCATTTAGCTTATGCGGCTTCCGACTTTGTAATTATGGCCTCGCGTTTTGAGCCGCTCGGATTGCCCCAAATGATCGGCCCGCTTTATGGATCGCTGCCGGTAGCCTATGACACCGGCAATATTCATGATGCGGTGTCGGCCTTGGATGCCAAAAATAACACCGGCAACGGTTTTCTTTTCGAGGTGCATTGCAGTCAAGGCCTGTTTGGGGCCATCAGCCAGGCCATGGAATTTTACAAACTTCCGGCGCAATCCAAACAAAAAACTGTCGGGCGCATTATGACGGAAAGTCGGGTGAGGTTCAACCCGGCGGATACCGCGCGGCGCTACATCAAACTTTATGAACAAATGTTGCAGCGTCCATTAACCTAGTCAGGAAATGGGACCTGATAACTAAAATCGATTTCGTCCAAGCGGGCGGAGGGAGGTATGACATGCTGGCAAAATCAGATAAAAGGGCGGATGAACGTTTGCCTGCCAATGCCGCCATCATTTTTTCCTATTTTTCTACCGAAAATTGGCACGAAAACCCCTCGGTGACACTGAATCTAAGTGCGGGTGGTATGTGTTTTGAATCCAGGCATTCGGTTAAACCCGGAGCCGATCTATACATTCGTGCCGGGCAAAATTCTGAAACGGTCGCGGGAAACGGTAAATGCGTTCTGTTGCACGCATCAACCCTTGCCGAAGTAAAATGGTGTCGCGAGCAGATCCGTGAAGATGGCACCAGTTACAGGATTGGTGTCAAGTACTTGTGAACTTGGGTACACCGCGTTTTGATCATCGGAAATCGGCGGTCTTCATCGACTTCTGATCATGTAAAGCGAACACAAATGGCAGGCTTAACGCTAACGTTGCGTAAATTCCTTATTCGTAGGGTGGGCCGTACCCACCAAATATCGCTGATTTCATTTTTCAAAGGTGGGCACAGCCCACCCTACGCCACTAACACAGGATTAAAACACCAGTGATTTCCAGCGGTGACATACCAATTTCGATTAATCCCTGTATTTAAAGGTGGGGGGAATGAACATTTCCAGCATTATTTATGCAACTACTGGGTTAAGGCGTAAGGTCAAATCGCATTGGGCGACATCTTGCAGAAAGGAGACGATTCATGTCAAAGGAATTTGTACTTAGCTTGGAAGAAAATTCCGTCCGGTTCACGCCGAGCGGTGAAATTGCGGTGATTGATGCCATCAATGCGCTGAGCGAATCCGATGGCGCCGAAGAGATATGGCAGCGGTTGAAAAATGAAAACCCGCAGATTCTTTCACACTGCAAGCAATTTCATTTTTCAAAAAACAAATCCGCTATGGTGGTCGGCAGTCAGGGGTGGGAACAAATAGAAACGTTGCTGTTCGACTATATCCTGGATCAAAACCTGCCGCACCCGTAGGCAATCAGGCGATAATTACTTGCCGCCTTTATGCGGTACGACCATGATGGGGCACGGGGCATGACGAATCAGCGAGTCGGTGGTATCACCGAATAAAAGGTGATAAAATTTTCCATGCTCATGGGCGCCGAGCACAATGATATCGGCACCGAACTCTCTGGCGGCCGATAAAATATTATCGACCGCCGGCCCTTCCATCAGTCGGTAGTCTGAGTCGAACGGTTCTTTTGACAGGCGGAGGCGAATCCGTTCCAGCTTGCCAGACTCCTGCGCTGCAACGGCAGTTTGGGGATCGGGTTCAAACATGGAATCATCCTTGGGGGCATAACTGTATGGCGCTGAATCGTCTACATGCAGGATCCGGAGTTGGCCTTGCAGCGCTTTGTTCAACGTTACCGCTGTTGATATCACTTCATCGGTGACTTCCGAAAAGTCTATGGCAACCAGGATGCGTTTCATATTTTCTTCTTCCCAATTCATTTTTATCTGATTCTATTCGCAAGGCGCTGGGCATCGCCGCCTTTATCGGCAACTGCGCTGGCGGCTTCCCATTTTCTTCATGTATTCGGCAGAGGTGGCTGGAAGCCACGTTTTATGAACAAAGCATAAATTCGAATATGCAGTTTGTCAATTGCCTATTTTGTAAGACAAACTTTTACAGCAAAAAGCACCCCTATCCTACTTAATTATCAGACCAGCACCGATACCCGCATCGGATTTCAGGTTTTATAGTTTACACATATGCAACAGCTATTTTTTTAATTACCCATCTTTCAGGCTTCTCATTGCTCCGTCCTGAAAAATGCGACAAGTCATCCGCCTGGATGTGGTTAAACAGGGAAAAGCGGCTCAGCCTAAAAAAAATGCGCAGCATAAAAAAATTAATCCGTTGAACTTTCAATTAACAAAGCGCTTCTTTTTTTTAGGAACAATTTATACCCCTGAATTGACTGCTTCTTAGGGCGGATTAATTAGGGAGGACCATCATGAAAAAAAGATCTGCTAAAATTTTAGGATCCTTAATTGCCGCGGCGATCATTTTCCTTGTATTTCTTTTCGTGACATCCGGCTTGTTCCAGCAGGGGCTTTGGATGCGGCAGGTAGGCTATCTGAATATTTTCTGGGAGTTGCTGTCCGTCAAATGGTCTCTTTGGGCCCTGTCCTTCCTGGTCGTCTTTCTTTATTCCTGGATTAACTTGCGGTTGGCAGCCACGACCACAACTGCGCTTGGCAGAGCCACCGGTGCAGATGCCGCTCTGATTTACACCAAAACGGGCATCGGAATTTCACCCAGGTTATTGAAGGCAGGCGCAGTGGTCATCTCGGCCGCAATTGCTCTGATATTCGCCCTCAACTTTCATCCGGAGTGGGACACCTATCTTCGTTTTCACTGGGGCGGGGCCGTCGGCCAATCAGATCCGATCTTCGGTAAGGACATCGGCTTTTATCTTTTTCAGCTTCCGTTTTATGAACTGATCCAAAACAGCCTGATGGGCCTGACCCTGATAACCCTGCTGTTTGTGCTGGTTGCCTATGCTTACTTTGGGGTATTTCGTTTCGGTCGCAACGAGATCCTACCCCGCGGCTGGAAGGCGATCGGCCACCTCTCCGTGCTTTTCATTATTTTGATCGGCGTGTGGGGGTGGGGGTATTATCTGGATCGTTTCGAGCTGCTCTATTCGACGACCGGGGTGGTATACGGCGTAGGGTATACGGCCTATAACGTCAGCCGAATCACGCTCTGGATCATGCTGTTGGCCTCCATTCTACTGGCAATCATGATTGCCGTCAGTCTTTTCACCCGGCGCTTTAAGATGCTTCAAATCAGCGCAGTCAGTTATTTTGTTCTGTATTTTGCCATTATTATCATCCTTCCCGGCCTGGTTCAAAAATTCAAGGTGCAGCCCAGTGAGCTTGAACTGGAAGCACCCTATCTTAAGCACAATATTGAATTTACGCGCAAGGCTTTTCAGCTCGATCAAATTCAGGAAAAGTCCTATCCCGCTCTGGGAGACCTCACCCTGGATGATATCCCCAAGAATCAGGAAACAATTGACAATATCCGTATCTGGGACTGGCGGCCCATTCTTCAAACCTATCGTCAGACCCAGGAAATTCGGCTGTATTATCAATTTTACCAGGTTGATGTGGATCGCTATCACTTGAAAAGCGGCTATCATCAGGTGATGCTCTCCGCCCGTGAACTGGCGGCCCAGCTGCCCCCCAAGGCTCGAACCTGGGTCAATAAATACCTTCAGTTCACTCACGGCTATGGTCCGGTCATGAACTTTGTCTCCAAAAAGACTCCCGAGGGCCTGCCCGACTACATTATCGACAATATTCCGCCTGAGTCCAAATTCGATTTGACGGTGGATCAGCCGGCGATCTATTATGGTGAAAAAACACCCGGCTACCGAATTGTAGCGACCAAGATCAAGGAGTTTGACTACCCCAAAGGCGATCAAAATGTCTACACCAGCTATCAAGGAAAAGGGGGTATCCCCCTTGACAGCTTCTGGAAAAGGGCTTTGTTTGCCTGGACCCAGTCCGACATCAACATTTTGCTCACTTCATACACCGGACCCGAAAGTCGCATCCAGATCTGGCGAAATGTGCGCGAGCGCGTCGCCCGGATCGCCCCCTTTTTAGAATTCGATCAGGATCCATACCTGGTGCTCAGTGAAGGAAAACTCTACTGGATTCAGGATGCCTACACGGTATCCGACCGCTTTCCCTATTCAGCACCGTATGAGAAAGCTTTTAATAAACTGAATTACATCCGCAATTCGGTGAAAGCCATCGTGGACGTCTATGACGGATCGGTGCAGCTTTATGTGATGGACCCCCAGGACCCGATCCTGGCGCTCTACCGGCGCGCCTTCCCGGGCGCCTTCAAAGACCTGGCGGACATGCCCGGGGATTTGAAAAATCACCTCCGCTACCCCGAGGATCTATTTGACATTCAAGCCGATCTTTACCGAACGTATCATATGACCGCCCCCCAGGTATTTTACAACCAGGAGGACCTCTGGGACTTGCCCCAGGAAAAATATGCGGGCAGCGCAATTCGGCTTGAACCCTATTACATCCTGATGCGTCTGCCCGGCACGCAAGCGCTTCAGTATCTTCTGATGACGCCCTTTACCCCCCAGACCCGGGACAATATGATCGCGTGGATGGCGGCCAAATGTGATTTTCCCCAGTACGGACACCTGATCGTCTATCAACTCCCCAAAAAGCGGTTGACATTAGGCCCGATTCAAATTGAAGCCATGATCGATCAGAATACCCTGATATCCGAACAATTGTCCCTTTGGGACCAGAAGGGATCGCGGGTCATCCGCGGCAACTTGATTGTGATTCCCATTGACAACGCGTTTCTCTACGTGGAGCCGGTGTATCTCATCGCTGAAGGCATAAACATCCCCCAGCTGAAGCGCATTATTGTCATACAAGGCGATAAGGTGGTCATGGAGCCGACCCTTGAGCAGGCCCTGCGGGCAGCCCTCGGTGCAGCCGAACCCGAGATGCAAACAGTTGCCGCCCCGGTTCAAAGCAATGAATTGATTCGCGCAAGGGAAGAATTTGACAAGGCCCAAAAAGCACTTGAACAGGGAAAATGGCAGGATTTTGGAAACGCAATGGAAATTTTGAAAAAGATTCTGATCCGGCCGTCGGAAGGCGGTAATAAATGATGCGCTTGGCGGTAAGTTTTTGAGAGCCGATATGACCGTGGCCCTTGATACGGGTCCTTTAAAAACCCGCTACGCCCCGCAGAGGGAACGGGTAGCGCAATGCAAACTGAAAATCTGACTTAATGGAGGTGGGATCATGGCAAAGAAATGGATATATCTTTTCGAAGAGGGCAACTCGGGAATGCGGGATATTTTGGGCGGCAAAGGCGCAGGTCTTGCCGAAATGACCAATCTCGGTCTTCCGGTGCCGCCCGGCTTTACGATTACCACCGAAGCCTGCCTGGATTACCTCAATAACAACAACAGGTTCCCGCAAGACCTGTGGCAGCAGATACGGGATGGAATCAAAAAGCTTGGCGCCAAAATGGGCCGTGAATTCGCCGACCCTGAGGATCCCTTGCTGGTTTCCGTCCGATCCGGTGCCAAGTTCTCCATGCCCGGCATGATGGACTCCATCCTGAATCTGGGATTGAATGACGAATCGGTCAAGGCCCTGGCAGCCGGAACGGACGAGCGGTTTGCCTGGGATGCCTATCGTCGCCTGATTCAGATGTACGGTCATGTGGTTCTGGGTGTCGAGAGCCTTCAGTTTGAAAATATTATTGAAAGGATCATGGCATCCGAGGGCGTTAAAGCCGACGCCGAGGTTTCGGCAGGCGGCTGGAAACAGGCCGTCGAAGGATTTAAGGGAGTGATTAATCGTGAATCCGGCGAAATATTTCCTCAGGATCCCTGGAAACAGCTTGAATTCGCCGTGGAAGCGGTTCTCAAATCATGGAACAACCAGCGGGCGATTGACTACCGAAACGCAACCGGGCTTACCCATGATCTTGGAACGGCAGTGAATATCATGGCCATGGTATTTGGAAACGTCGGTTGGGATTCGGGGTCCGGTGTGGCTTTCACGCGCAACCCGGCTACCGGCGAGCGTGGTCTGTACGGCGAATTCCTGATGAACGCCCAGGGTGAAGACGTGGTCTCCGGGGCGCGCACGCCTGCTGAAATCTACGAACTTGAAGCAGAGCTGCCGGAGGTTTGGAAGACCTTGCAGGATGCAGCCGCAAAGCTGGAGCGCCACTACCGTGATCTGCAGGATATGGAATTTACGATCGAACACGGCAGGCTCTGGATGCTGCAAACACGCGCCGGAAAGCGGACGGCTGCCGCCGCTGTTAAAGTTGCGATGGAGATGGTCGACGAAGGGCTCATTACCAAACAAGAGGCGGTCGCGAGAATTGAACCCGGGCAAATTAACCAATTGCTGCACCCCCGTTTTGATGTCGGCAAAGAAAAACAGGCCAAGTTATTGGCCAAGGGTTTGAACGCTTCGCCGGGTGCTGCTGTGGGCGCGGTTTACTTTGATGCGGATACGGCCGATAAAATGTTTAAAGATAGCGGTAAGGAGGTCATTCTGGTCAGCCCTGAAACCACCCCGGATGATTTTCATGGCATGCTTGCCGCCAGAGGGGTTTTGACCCAGCACGGGGGTGCCACCAGTCATGCCGCAGTGGTCGCTCGTCAGTTAGGCAAGCCCTGTGTGGCCGGTTGTGAGGAAATCAAAATCGATCTCAGCAAACGCCAATTCGCGGTTGACGGCAGAGTTATCAGGGAAGGTGATACTATTTCACTGGACGGAACCAACGGTGAGGTTTTTGCCGGCAAAATTCCAATGGTGGCCTCTTCTATTGAAAAACAGCATGAATTGAAAACCATCCTCACCTGGGCCGACGCCATCAGCCGGCTTAAAGTCTGGGCTAATGCCGACACACCGGAGCAGGCCTCACTGGCACGCAGGTACGGTGCCCAGGGCATCGGTCTGTGCCGGACCGAGCACATGTTTATGGGCGCGCGCACGGAAAAATTTCAGCAAGCGATTCTGGCTGATGAAGAACACTGCCAGCGCATCCTGAACGATGTGCTGCTGCCGCTTCAGCGCCAAGACTTCTATGGTATCTTTAAAGCAATGGATGGGTTACCTGTTATCATCCGCCTATTGGACCCGCCGCTGCATGAATTTTTGCCGTCCAAGGAAGAATTGCTTGTCGAGGTCACACGGATGGAAACTGCCGGCGAAATCGGTATGGACTACGAAACGAAAAAAAGGCTCCTTTCCATCGTTGACAGCATGAGTGAAATGAATCCGATGCTGGGTCTGCGAGGCTGCCGTCTGGGTCTGACGCGACCGGCGCTTAACCAGATGCAGGTGCAAGCAATTTTCGAGGCGGCCTGTGATGCAGCCAAGGATGGTGTGGGGGTCCATCCCGAAGTGATGATACCGCTCACCAGCCATTTTAAGGAACTTGAGATGATCCGGCCGCTGATAGATGAGGTTGCAGAGGCGGTAATGAGGCAAAAGGGTGTCCGCATCGAATACAAGGTCGGTACCATGATCGAGATTCCGCGAGCGGCCCTTACGGCAGACAAAATCGCTGAAACGGCTCAGTTTTTCAGCTTCGGTACCAATGATCTGACCCAGATGACTTATGGTATCAGCCGCGATGATGCCGAGCGTAAATTTCTCCTTGATTATATCAAAAAGGGAATACTGGCCAATAATCCTTTTCAGACCCTTGATTTGGAGGGCGTCGGCCAGATGATCATCCTGGCGGTTGAAAAAGGCCGCCGAACCTGCCCGGATCTGGAGATCGGCGTCTGTGGTGAGCATGGGGGCGATCCTGACAGCATCGAATTCTTCCATCAGGCCCAGCTGAATTATGTAAGTTGTTCGCCTTACCGGGTGCCAATCGCGCGTCTTTCAGCTGCACTAGCTTCTATCAAATTTCATGCAGCCGGGTAAAAATGGAAAACCAACCAGGCAATGTATCCTAAAGCTGAATTTGATATTATGTTTCCGGAATTGGGCGTGGAATTGCAAGCTATCGCGTCAGGGATAGTCCAGGATGATCCTTTTGGCTGTGTGGACGGCGATGGACCTTTCTTCCAGAATAATATTTCGCTCTTGATCAGTTACATATAAGTCGTAGCGGTTATCATTCTAAATTCTCATGTTTCCTCACGCCTTCTGCGGATAATTTCTCGGCTGAGGGCTTGCCGAATTCGCCGGTGTTCGATCATGCCCACCAGGCGCTGGTTAGCATCGGTGTTGACAACGGGCAGAACTTCTACTTCCAGCTCCTTCATTTTCTCCAGCGCCTCCGTCAGCCGGGCTTCAGGCTCTGTCACGGCATGGATGCCCGTCATGAGATCACATGCCAGAACCAGGTTTTCCAATCCCCCTATGATAAACAGGTTTTTAATCTCCAGAAAGGAAATCATCCCGATCGGGTGAGACCCTTCATCCAACACGGGAAAGAAAAGGCAATTGCTTTGCGCGGCTGTCTCAAGCACCAGTTTCAAGGGGGTGTCGATCTTTAATACCGGTGGCTCTGAATCCATGATTTCGCTGACCCGGCAGGAGGCCAGCAGATCCTCCTCGGTGACATCCTTGCCGACTTCCCCCGCCCTGATCACCGCAAGCCGCACGCTGGGGGGGCCGATGATCTGCACCAGAAAGGTGGTCGCGGTGATTACCAGTATAATGGATTGCGCGGTTTCATTCGGAAACCGGTGGCTTGCCAGAATCGCCAAGCCTATGGCGACACCGGCCTGGGAGAAAAGGCAAAAACCGAGATATTTTCGGACTTTTGGCGGCAGACCGCCCCATTTTGAACCGAAGTAGGCGCCCAGAAATTTTCCGGCGGTTCGGCCGACAACATAAGCCGCGGCCAGCACGATCATCCATCCGGCCATGGCCTTGGGCTGGAGGCGGGCACCAACGAGCACGAAAAAGAGAACAAATATAGGCGGTGCGAATCGGGCCAACTGATCGAATGCTTCGCGACTCCTGCGCGGCGCGAAATTAACGACCACAACGCCGCTGCTCATGGCTGCCAGAATAAGATCGAGATTCAAATAATGGCAGATTCCGATAATGGATAAAAGCCCCCCGATACACAGGGGAAGAATTACCTCACGATTGTAAAAAATACGCAAGAAGATGGCATAAGCTGCTCCCACGAGAATGCCCAAAACGATCGAGCCCAGGATATAGTACAATGGTTTGCCGAGCGCATTCGTCAGCGAAAAGGCGGCCTTGCCCGACAAAAGATCCGCCACAGAGGATGCAAACCCATACAGGAGCAGCGCCAGTCCATCGTCCAGGGCAACGATGGCCAGCACCGTGGTGGTGAGAATCCCCCGCGTTTTGTATTCCCAAAGCACATCTACGGTCGCGGCCGGGGCGGTGGCTGAGGCGATGGCCCCTAAAAGAATGGCAAGGGACCAGTTTCCCTGGCTTAGGACCCCGCGGATAGTATCATCTGCGAGCCTGCTCCAGGGGCAGGTGGCGAGCCCCGTCAGGATCGTCACGAAAAGAGCGGCCGTCAGGCCCTCGCATAGAAGGACGATGATGAAACCTTTTCCATGTTTCTGAAATACTTCCTTTTTCAGTTCACCGCCGACACTGAATCCAATAATAGACAAGGCAAAGAGGCTGACCGGCTCAAGCCTGTGGATGTCCTCGGGTGAGACGGCATGGAACCATACGCCGCCCACAAGAATAGCCAGAATCCCGATGATGATATAACCGACAACCTGGGGAATTCGAAGCCGGGCGAATATCCGCCCCCCCATCGAGCCAAGGATGACTGCAATCCCAATTAGAAAAATAAGCCGGTCCATAAAAAAGTCCTAGGCATTGAAGAAAGCGGCAATCCCACCTTTAGGAGAAAATTGCCGCCCCTGCTTTGCGCAGCGAACTGCTTTGCATGTTTCCGCCCCCCGTCTGCGTTGCGCGTTGTCCGGTTAGGTGCGCTTACGCCGGCAGAGGCCCCGGGATTACTAATTTTTTGAAGGCGGTGTCAGCACGGCATAAAATGCCCCGCTGCCGCGTTTGACCAGCAGCAGCAGATTATCACCACTTTTTACCTTATTCAAAGCCTGCTGGTAGTCATTCATATTTTGGATCGCTGTCCGGTTTACTTCCGTGATTAAATCACCGGGGCGCAAACCGGCTTCGGCTGCAGGACTGCCTTCGTTGACGTCGGAAATTACGACACCGGTAGTTCCCGGTTCCAGTCCGAGTTGCTGGGCCAACTGCGGCGTGAGTTCCTGAACCATCATTCCCCAGTTGCTTTTTTCCGCCGGAGAAATGGCCTTCTGCCCTTCTGCCTGCATGGTGCCGATCTTAACGGAGATGGTTTCCTTTTTCCCGTTGCGAAGCAGGTCAATCTTAACCGTTGAGTTGGGCGCCGTCGTTGCCACCAATTGCGACAGGGTATGGGCGTTTTCAATTTCTTTGTTGTCAAATCTGAGTATGACGTCACCTCTCAGCAATCCCGCCTTGTCAGCCGGTGCGCCCTTGACAACGTCGGAAATCAGAACCCCTGTGGTGTCTTTAAGTCCAAATGATTTGGCAAGCTCAGGGGTGATATCCTGAATCATCACCCCGAGCCATCCGCGGACCACCTTACCTGCTTTAAGCTGGGGTAAAAGTTCCTTTGCCATGTTGATTGGGATGGCAAAGCCGATGCCCTGGCCCTGGGCAATGATGGCGGTGTTTATGCCGATTACCTGCCCTTGCATATTGAACAGCGGTCCGCCGCTGTTGCCGGGATTGATCGCGGCATCGGTTTGCAGAAAATCATCGTAGGGGCCGGCACCGAGAATGCGGCTCTTGGCACTGATGATGCCGGTTGTGACGGTGTGCCCCAACCCAAAGGGATTGCCGACGGCCATGACCCAATCACCGACGCGCATGGCATCGGAATCTCCCAAAACTACCGGTGCGGGAAAATCTTTGTCCGGTGCGACCTGGATGAGAGCCAGATCCGTCTTCGGATCCCTCCCGATCAATTTAGCATCAAACTCCTTGCCGTTTTCCAGTTTAATTTTGATTTCGGTAGCTTTTTCAACCACATGATTATTGGTTAAAATCAGGCCTTTTTCGCTGATAACAAAGCCGGATCCCAACGCATGGGTTTTCATTTTACCGTGGGGCTTGTTTCCGAAAAATTCTTTAGGAAGATTATGGCCGAAAAAATCCCCAAACGGTGAGCCCGGGCCCATGAAAGGCATCAGCGGGTTTCCTTCCACCACCTGCGTGGTTGAGATGTTCACAACGGAGCCTTTGACCTTATCCGCCAAATCCGCAAAACTTGCCGGCGTGGCCGAGCTGCCGTAACTCTGGGCAGCCTGGGCGTAGGTAACATTTAGAATTAAAGTTGCAGCGCTCAAAAGCGCCATCCCCAACACGAACGATTGAAATTTCATAATTGTTCTTTTCATGGTCTATTCCTCCTGGCTAATTTTCGTGAACGTTGGTTGCGGTTACTGTCGAAACTTTTAAGATCAATGATAGGGATTCTTTTTTTTAATCGTTCCGGGCAGATGAATTTTGTTTTGATCATCACTCCCGATCCGGATCAATGTTTCCGGAATCATATCGAATTCATTTATTTTGCTGAAAAAATAGTCCGCACCGGCAGCCATGCAGCCTTGCCGGTACTGACGATAGGGATAGTTGGTGATCATAATGACAATCGGTGCTGCCGGTTGTTCTTTGAGATCCTTGAGCACATCGATACCGCTTCTTCCGGGCAACCGTATATCCAGAATGACCACATCCGGCTGCGATTTTCTAATGTTTTCGAGCGCTTCAAAAGGATCTCCGCTTTGTCCCACAATCTCGACGCCCGCGATATCGGCCACCGACTCCGCTATTCTTGCGCGCATCACCTCTGAATCATCGACGATATAAACGGTTGGCATGACCTTTCCCTTTCCTTAGTTTGAATACATTATAAGGCCCTGGATTCGAAACGGGTATCGGCGCCGGTCTGAAAATCAGGTAGGATTTAAGCCATATTTCCTGTAGATGTTTGTCTGACAATGGTTAACAGAAAGGCTGCTGAATTGGATGGGATATAACCGAAAACAATCCGTGTGAGACAAATACCTACGGGAAAAAGAGGCGGGATCTTACACAAAAATAAGACTAGCTCCGATATCCGAAGCGTGTATTCGGTTATATGATATGTTCAATGAATTTCTCACCTGCATCTTGCATGAAAATTGATGAGATAGTTTAATTATATGTCATAATAATGGGTTTTGACTAATTGAGAAGTAAAGCCAAATACCTAAGTAGGTAAAAAGGATGATGATCGATTTTATCTCATTAATTTTCACCCTGCGGGCGAGCCGGAGGCTTTCATCTGCTGCGTTATTAAGGGTTCGGCATAGGCCGCTATAGCCTCACCCTTAAGTGCCTTGCATATGAAAGCCTCCGATTCGTGAAAAATCCAGGTGTTATATAACGATTGCAGCTGATTGCGATGATACGAGACTATCACCGTATGCTGAATGGAGTTTAATTTTCAATCTTTAGGAGAAATCATGATTTCTATCGCCCTTATTCATCCCATGCTGGTTCATTTCCCGATTGTCCTTTTGATCACCGCAGTGGCCATGGACATAATTGTGCTCTCAATTAAAAAAGATATAGCCGGCCGCGAGTGCCTGCCGCTGATCGCATTGTCGGCTTTGCTGCTGGGGACGCTGTCAGCCGGCATTGCTGCGGTCTTTGGTGATACCGCGTTAGATAAGGCGATTTCTCTGGGTTTTCCCAGTGGTCCCCTTGAAACCCACGAAACCATGGCCCTGATAACGATCGCGGTCTTCAGCGTTTATGGCCTGCTGCGGCTATGGGCCCTATGGCGCCGATACCCCCTGCGGGGTGTCATCGGTTGGATTTCAGCATTGCCGGGAATGGTCGGTGGGGTCCTGCTGATTACCACGGCGTATTACGGCGGCGAACTGGTGTACCATTTGGGGGTCAATGTGGCACCGGTCGTGCCTTAATGCCCCGAATTTGCGCGTATTATATCCGTATGAGCTCCGGTTCAGGCCAGGCGGGATTGCGCACGGGAAAGGAGAAGATAAAATGAACGAGAACCCGCTGCTGACAATTCAAAAATTCGGTCAGAGTATATGGTTGGACTTCATCGACCGCAAGATGATCATGTCCGGAAAATTGAAAAAGCTGATCGACGAAGATGGGATTCGGGGCGTCACCTCGAATCCGAAGATTTTCAAAGATGCCATTGCCGAAGGCAAAGAATACGAAGATGACATCCGTGCATTGGCTGAAAAACACAAAAGCACGGCCGAAATCTATCAGGCGCTGACGGTTGACGATATTCGGCGGACCGCCGATCTTTTCCGCCCCCTTTATGACGCAAGCGACGGGCGGCACGGATTTGTGAGCCTGGAAGTCAACCCTCATCTGGCGCGCGATATTGACGGTACGCTGGAAGAGGCCCGGCAGCTATGGGCAGCCCTGGAACGTCCGAATGTGTTTATCAAAGTGCCCGCAACACTGGAAGGATTGATCTGCATCCGGCAGCTGATCAGCGAGGCCATCAACATCAATGTTACCCTGCTGTTCGGATTGGCGCGCTATCGCCAGGTCGCCGAAGCGTTTACCGCCGGCATGGAAGCGCGCCGACGAAAAGGTCAACCGCTGGAGCATGTGTCCTCGGTAGCTAGTTTTTTCCTCAGCCGCATCGACGTACTGGTGGATCCGCTGCTGAAAAAAATAATTGAAAACGGAAGCGAAAAAGCCGATCAGGCGCGGCGCCTGCAGGGCCAGGTTGCGATTGCCAGCGCCAAAGAAGCCTATCAGATTTACAAGGAAATTTTTAAAGGTCCGCACTTTCGCACGCTGGCCCACCAGGGCGCCAGACCCCAGCGGGTTTTGTGGGCAAGTACCGGCACCAAGAATCCCGATTATTCCGATGTAAAATACGTCGAAGCCCTGATTGGACCGGAAACCATCAACACGTTGCCGCAAAAGACCATCGATGCCTATCGGGATCATGGCTATCCCGCACCGCTCCTTGGGACGGAACTAGGACAAGCCGGTCAGATGTTCTGTATTCTGCGCGATCTGGATATCCACATTGACAAGCTGACCCGGCAGCTTGAAGACGAAGGCATCCGCAAGTTCAATGAACCCTACGACAGCCTGCTGACGGCTCTGGAGAAAAAACGCAGCCAAATCGTCGCTAAAATTTAAGGCGAACCGACAAAAAACGAGAACCGAAGGAAAGAACGATGTCGGAAAAAAATGTGATAGGAGTCAACGTGGCGGAAGATAGTGAGAAAATGGGCTACTGGGGTGTTGTCGCCATCGGTGTGGGCGGTATGGTGGGGGGCGGAATTTTCGCGGTCCTTGGCCTTTCGGTCCAGCTGACCCGCGGAGCGGCGCCGATCGCTTTTTTGATCGCTGGGCTGGTTGCCCTGGTGACGTCCTACTCCTACACACGGCTTTCGGTAACTTATCCCAACGAAGGGGGAACCGTCGCCTTTCTCGACAATGCTTTCGGGCCCGGGCTTTTTACCGGCACGATGAACGTCCTGCTCTGGATCAGCTATATTGTCATGCTTTCCCTTTATACGTATGCTTTCGGCAGCTACGGCTCGGCCATGTTGCCCGAGGGTTTCCAGTTGATCTGGAAGCACATCCTCATCAGCGGCAGCATCCTTGTCATCACCGGTTTGAATCTGCTGAGCGCCAGATTTATCGGAGAGGTGGAAGACTGGATTGTGGCCGTGAAAATCGCGATTCTTCTGCTGTTTGTCGCAATCGGCGCGATGAGCATGGACAGCCAGCGTCTTCTCCCCGATCAGTGGTCTGCGCCCATTCAAATGGTCGCCGGGGGCATGATTATTTTTTTGGCTTACGAAGGTTTCGAACTGATCGCCAACACGGCCGACGACGTCCAAAATCCCGGTAAAACGCTGCCGAGGGCGTTTTACTCGGCCGTCGGTTTTGTCATCTGTCTCTACATTATGGTGGCCGCCGTCACTATCGGCAATCTGTCTGTGGACAAGATCGTCGACGCAAAAGATTACGCACTGGCCGCCGCCGCTCGCCCTTTTCTGGGCCGATACGGATATGTTCTGATTACGATTGCCGCGCTTCTTTCGACGGCCTCGGCCGTCAACGCCACCCTTTACGGGGCAAGCCGCTTGAGTTACATCATCGCCAAAGACGGTGAGTTGCCCGAAAGTCTCGAACACAAGGTGTGGAACGAACCGGTGGAGGGGCTCTTCATTACAGCCGGGGTGACGCTGGTAATCGCGAACCTGTTTGACCTTTCGAGCATCTCCATGATGGGCAGTGCCGGCTTTCTGCTGATTTTCGCTGCTGTAAACGCTGCCAATGCCGTACTTGCTGAAAAAACCGGCAGCCGTAGGTGGATACCGATCCTGGGCATTGTGCTTTGCCTGGGAGCCCTCGGCAGCCTGATATGGGAAATCGGTCAAAAAACACCGTCACATCTGTGGATATTATTGGCAATGCTGCTTTTGGCTTTTATGGTGGAAGGGGTGTATCGGTTTGTCAAGAAGCGAATACTGCAGGTGCCCCTATCCAGAAAAGCCGGACCGGCGCGCTGAAATGGATCCTCGGCGCCAGAGGAATCCTATGTTTCGAATCGGAGCCTGAGGATTTGGCCGACTTGCGGACCAAATTATCGCAGAACTTGCCCCAAATGCGGTCTGAGGCGCCGATCAGACCCCTAGTTCGTTTTGCAGTCCTCGGTTTTGCGCTGCCAAACTCCTTCGGCTTCGTTCAAAGCAACAGCCGCACTGATCAGCGACAGATGCGTGAGGCCCTGGGGGAAATTACCCAGCATCTCGTCGGCCGCGGGATCGTATTCCTCGGCAAAAAGGCCCAGATCGTTGCCCACTGCGAAGGCGCGCTGGAAGGCCTGGTGGGCCTGGTCCAGACGTCCCTGCCGCGCCAGGCATTCCGCCAGCCAGAACGAGCAGGCCAAAAACACGCCTTCCCGGCCTTGCATGCCGTCGTCTCCGACTGAATAGCGACGCAGCAATCCATTTTCGCCGAGTTCTTCGCAAATGGCGTCCGCAGTGCGAATCATGCGTTCATCGTCGTAGGCAACAAAGCCGACCATGGGAAGCAGCAGCAGCGCCGCATCCATGCGGGGGTATTTAAAGGCCTGAATGAAGATCCCGCGTTCGGCGTCATAGCCCTGCGACTCAACCGCCCGTCGCACCGCTTCACGGGCTTTTTCCCATTGACCGACCGGGGCGCTGCGGTCAAGATCGCCGGCCAGCTGGATTCCATAGTTAAGCGCCGCCCAGCACATCACCTTTGAATGCACAAAGTGCCGCGGATCGCCACGGAACTCCCAAATGCCGCAGTCGGCCGTCTCCCAGCAGTCACAAACCTTATTGACCAGCTCCACTAAGAATTCCCAGTAATCGTCGTCCGGCGACTGCTGCCGGCAGTGCCAATGCCAGGCCAAATCCAGTAGTTCACCATAGGCGTCCAGCTGGATCTGGCTTTCGGCGGCGTTGCCGATCCTTACCGGTTTCGCTTTGCGATACCCTTCCAGATCATCAATTTCATATTCATGCAGGCGTCGTTCGCCGCCGACCCCGTAAAGGATCTGCAGCTGATCTGCGCTGCCGGCCGCGCTGCGTTCGATGAACCGACGAAATCCGTCGGCCTCCCGGATGTAGTTGAGTTCCGCCAGCGAACGCACCGTAAATGAGGAGTCGCGTATCCAGGAAAAGCGATAATCCCAGTTGCGGGATCCGCCCAGTGACTCGGGCAAAGAGGTGGTCGCTGCGGCCGCGATCGCGCCGGTGGGTGCATTGGAAAGACCTTTTAAGACAATCGCCGATCGCTGCAACTGCTCGGCATAGGGCCCGCTGCATTGACCCCGGCTCGACCAGGTTTGCCACCATTCGATGGTTTCCTGCAGGCGGCGGTCCAGTTCGCCCGGATCGGGGACATCCACCAGATTTTCGTCGAGGTTTTCCGGCGACCGATGTAATATGGAAAGACGCCTGCGCTGCCCCTTTTCAACCGTGACATTTGCGGTCAGGTCGTGGCGGTGTTTCATTTTTAGCGGGATATTGCCGGAGATAAGCAGCCCGTCGCAGCCGCCTAAAGCGATATGATTATCCTGGCGGTAGCATCTGATCCAGGGCTTTATCGTACCAAAGTCAAAGCGCGGAACAACATCCAGTTTAAATTCGACCTTCCCAGAGATACCTTCAAGAACACGCAGGAGCTGCCGGTGAGGCTCATATTCGCCCCCGCGCCGCATCGTAAAACAATCGATCAGTCGCGCCCGGCCGCTTTCAGTTTCGAAGGTTGTTTCAAGTACGAGCGTGCGGTCCAAATACCGGCGCTTGCTCTCATAGCGGCTTGCAGGTGCAAGGCGGCAAAAGCCCCCCTTCTCCCAATCGAGAATCCTGGCAAAGCAGCTGCTCGAATCGATGCGCGGCATGCAGCACCAGTCGATGGAGCCTGTTTTGGATACCAGTGCCGCTGAATGACAGTCGGCGATAAACCCGTAATGGTCAATCGGGGGATAGCTGTTGGTGTTCATTGGTGGGTTCTCTCCTTGTTTGGTTTTAAATTCCGCAGTCTTCTCTTATTTGCAATAATGGACTGGTTTATGGCGATTGACAAGAGGTGATGTCTGTTTTTCAGCAAAACAAATAAATTTTCCGCCTCAAATAGGGGCGTTTCAGTATCTTGCCAGCCAGCAAATCGGCGGTCGTCGGCCGGACCGGCAGGCAAACATTTTATCAGATTTGAAAATGGTTTCTAACCCTGAAATCCGGAACATCTGCTGCTGTGAAGTTGGGTTGTCGATCCACTTCAATCAGTCCACGGCCGATTCTATTGGCGTACTGACAAACTAATTCCTGCCGGTCAGGATGGATATCGGTCTATTTCTGATTGTTGTGTCAGAGGACCCACAAAATTGCCGTCGATGGATGTCCTACGCGATGGCTGTCCACGGCCTCCCGTTCGGATTTGCCGGCAGTCTGCCGGTCGCTGCTTCAAACCGGCCAGGTTTTAATTCCACCTGGGCCGATGCGGTCGTTTCC
>Ga0210062_1000200_pt1 | contig 18491 bp, 14 predicted proteins | sample Muzzi_CordA_D2_FD_185528 | JGI IMG/M metagenome (GOLD analysis project Ga0210062, IMG submission 185528) | Wetland microbial communities from San Francisco Bay, California, USA, that impact long-term carbon sequestration - Muzzi_CordA_D2 (SPAdes) | ecosystem: Environmental > Aquatic > Marine >...
TGCGCGTGCGAGAGCGAATGATAGTGCTGATCGGCAAGGTCGGCAGCGGTGTAGACGGCAACTACGCCCTTGGTCTTTTTGGCGGACGCGGTGTCGATCGATTTGAGGACGGCGAAGGCATGCGGTGCGCGCACGAAGCAGGCGGCCAGCGCGCCATCGGGCTTGACGTCGTCGCCGAAGCAACCGGTGCCGCGCAGCAGGGGATCGTCCTCGACACGCCCGGTCCAGGGCTCGTTTCGGCTGGCGGCAGTCGATTGGGTCATGGGGTCACTCCGGCAGTGCGAGCAATGATTACAGGCGATCCTTGATGCCGGCCTTTTCGTAAAGGGCGTTGATGTGTGCCTTCACGCTCTGGTCGGTGCTGTCGTGCGCAGGCTGGTGCGCCCAGCCCACCCTGGCGCGGGCATATTGCGCCATTTCCTCGTCCTGCTGCGAGGTGCCCCCGGAAATTCCATAGGCGCCGACCATCTCGTCGCCCTTGAACACCGGGGCGGACCCGCCGGAGGCGGCGATCTTGCCGTGCGTCATGGCGGCAAGGCTGACCAGCAATTGCGGATTTCGCTCCTTGAACCATTGCTGGATCACGAGTCCATCGGGAAAACGCGGGCTCATGGAGCGGAAGGCGGCCACCGTATAGGCCTTGGCGATGGCCGTGTCCGGAGTAACGAAGCCGGCCTCGTCCATGCGCTCGACGGCGATGATGTTGCCCTCGGGGCCGACCACGGCGACCGAGACCGGCACGCCCATGGCGTCGGCCTTTTCCACCACCGCCCTGATGAATTCGCGGCATTCCACCGCGCGCAACTTCGCCATGCTCCCCCCAGCGTTAACGTCTTCTTAACCGCCCAACAACCGTCAATTAACTGCAAAAAAACCGGTTGGGGAATAGCGTGTCGACAATCCGGACTTGTACCATGGCGAAAGCCTCCGCTTCATTCAGACTTTCGCGCCACTGGCGCGTGGTGCTGCTGGTCGGCGCCGCCGTGTTCGCGGCGAGCTTCGCCCTGTTTCACTACGCCTTACCGGTTACCGCCTGGAGGCCGCTGGCGCCCGAGCCGCTGGTCTCCGGGCTCGCTGCCGGCCTCGCCGCCGTGGCCACGATGGCGGCAACGCTTGCAGTGCTCGCCTGGCTCAGCCGCCTGCGCAGCCGCCGCATGCATGTGGCGCTCGACAACATGTCGCAAGGCCTGTGCATGTTCGACCGTAACGAGCGACTTGTGGTGTGCAATCGGCGCTACAGGGAGATGTACAAACTGCCCGCGCACGTGGCCAAAGCCGGCACCACGCTGACGCGCCTGCTCGAACATCGCGTGGTCAACGGCACCTTCGCGCACGATGTCGAGGAGTATCGGCGCCGGTTGCTCGCCACCATCAAGCGGGGTGACACGACCAGTAACGAAGTACAGGCGGCGAACGGCAGCACCATCTGCGTCATCAACCGCCCGATGGCGGACGGCGGCTGGGTGGCCACCCACGAGGACATTACCGAGCGGCGCGGCGCCGAGCAGGAACGCGCCGTGATGCAGGAGCAGCAGCAGCGGCGTGCCGTGATCGAGCAGGCAATCACCGCCTTCCGTCAGCGCATCGAAGAGCTGCTGCGCATGGTGACCGATAGCGCCATCGTCATGCGCACGACTGCCGGGACGCTGTTCGACAATTCCAGTCACGCCTCCAAGCGGGCCGTCAGCGCGGTAACCGCATCGAACGAAGCCTCGGCAAACGTGGAGAGCGCGGCCCTTGCCACCGACGAGTTGACCGGATCGATCGGCGAAATCGGCGGTCAATTGTGCATGACCACCGATATCGTGCGCGCAGCGGTCGGCGAGGCGCAGGGCACCAACCGGCAAATTGCTGCACTCGCGCAGGCCGCGCAGAAAATCGGCGATGTTATCAAGCTCATCCGCACGATCGCCGGACAGACCAATCTACTGGCGCTCAACGCCACCATCGAGGCTGCGCGCGCGGGCGAAGCGGGCAAGGGATTCGCCGTGGTGGCCTCGGAGGTGAAGTCGCTGGCGGTACAGACCGCCAAAGCGACCGAGGACATTTCCCGGCTGATCTCGTCGGTGCAAGAGGCGACCACCGGCGCCGTCGGCGCCATCGGGCGTATCACCGGACGCATGGAGGAGATCGACAGCTGCACCACCAGCGTTTCTTCGGCCGTCGAGCAGCAGAGCGCCGCCACCGCGGAAATCTCGCAGAACGTGGCAAGCGCTGCCAACGGCGCCAAGCTGGTGGTTTCGGCACTTGATGAAGTCGCGGGCGCAGCCACCGAGACCCGGCGGTCGGCGGAGCACGTGCTCACCGCCTCGCAAGCGGTGGAGGTCGCCGCCGCCGAGCTGCGCCAGGAGGTCGAAGGCTTCCTGCACCGCGTCGCGGTGTAGTCAGAAGTACCCACTCAGCCAGTAGAACAGCGCCGCGATCAGCGCCGTCGCCGGGATGGTGACGATCCAGGCGATAACGATGTTGTTGGCCACGCTCCAGCGCACCGCCGAGGTTTTGCGCGCCGCGCCGACGCCGATGATCGACCCGGTGATGGTATGCGTGGTCGACACCGGAATGCCGAGCCAGGTGGCGGCGAACAACGTCACCGAGCCGCCGGCTTCCGCGCAGAACCCCTGCATCGGCGTCAGCCGCGTAATACGCGAGCCCATGGTGCGCACGATGCGCCAGCCGCCGATCAGCGTGCCCAGCGCCATCGCGATCTGACAGACGATCACCACCCAGAACGGCACGTGGAATTCGTCACCGAGGTGCCCTTGCGAATAGAGCAGCACGGCGATGATGCCCATGGTCTTCTGCGCGTCATTGCCGCCGTGGCCGAGCGAGTAGAACGAGGCGGAGACGAATTGCAAACGCTTGAAGGTTTGGTCAACGGCGAACGGCGTTGTTCGCAGGAACATCCATGATAGCGCCAGGATTATTAAAAGCGCGAGCAGGAAGCCGATCAGCGGCGAGCCGGCGATGGCAAGGATGGTCGGCACCAGGCCCTTCCACACGATGGCGGAAATGCCGGCCTTGGCGGTGCCGGCGCCGACCAGTCCGCCGATCAGCGCGTGCGACGAGCTCGACGGAATGCCCAGGCCCCAGGTGATCAGGTTCCACAGGATCGCGCCCATCAGCGCGCCGAACACGATGCGCGGATCGACCACGTCGGCGGCAATGATGCCGGTGCCGAGCGTATTGGCGACGTGCAGGCCGAAAAACAGGAAGGCAATGAAGTTGAAGAAGGCCGCCCAGGCTACGGCGTATTGCGGGCGCAGCACGCGGGTGGAGACGATTGTCGCAATGGAGTTGGCGGCATCATGCAGGCCGTTGAGAAAATCGAAGGCCAACGCGACTGCGATCAGCCCGATCAGCGCCGGCAGGGACAACACGGCGTCCATGCGTTCAGACTCCGGTCCCTGCTCCGTCATTGCAGAGCGGCCCGAACAACCGGGGCCGGTATCCACAAACGCGAGACGCTATTTTTAGTTCCGGGGTCGCTCGCTTCGTTCGCGCCGCGAAATGACCGAGGGGGCTACACATGCTCGATAACAATGCCGTGCATGACGTTGGCGACGTCGTCGAAACGGTCGACCGTCTTTTCGAGGTGGTCATAAACCTCGTTTCCGACGAAGAAGGCCATGGAATTTGAATCCCGGTTGGCCTGGAACAGCGTCTTGAGACCGATGTCGTGCAAATCGTCGGCATGACCCTCGATCTGCGATATCTGCTCGGTCAGCGTGCTGATGCGACCTGCCTCGGCGCTGATTCTGCGCAGCAGCGGTACCGCCTCTTCGAGCAACTCGGCACCTTTCACGATCGCGTCACCCATCTCCCGCATCTCCGGCGTGAATTCGCGCACGTCGAACAGAATCACGGTCTTGGCGGTCTTCTGCATCTGGTCGATGGCGTTGTCCATGGAGGTAATCAGCTCACGGATACTGCCGCGGTCGAACGGGGTGATGAAGGTGCGGCGCACGGCAATGAGCACATCGCGGGTGGCGCCGTCGGCGTCGTGCTCGCGGTCCATGACGATACGGCAATTGCGCTCCACCTCGTCGCCACCCTCCAGCATGGCGCGCAGTGCCTTGGCGCCGGCGAGCACGGCTTGCGAATGCCGCGCGAACATATCGAAGAAACGCTCCTCTTTCGGCATCAAAGCATGGAACCAGCGCAGCATCGCGGACCTCTCTGCAGTCAGGATTCGTCAGCCTAGTCGCTGGCGAGGCCATCGTGGAACCGGGCGCCCAATGAGCGGTGGATAACACCGCCACCCCGCGCCGACCCGGCGATTTGTCTGCGCGCGACGGGCCGCCACCGAGGCACGGGAAATTCAGGTTTTCGCCCTTTCAAATTTAATATTAGTCATTGAATCAAACGGCTAAATGCGATTTCGGTAACGTCGTGACTGCGGCAATCTGCAACCGAAGATGTGGTGCGTCGCCGCCGCGGCTCGGCTAGTTTGCCGCGCCGGCGTGCAGGGCCCCGACGCGGCCCGGAGCTTGGATACCGGCTTTCGGGCACGGCCACAGACAACGCAAGAAACGTAAGAATTGACGACTCGGAGACAAAATATGCGGTTGGGTTACTTCACCATGCCCGTGCATCCCTTGAGCCGGGACTGGTCGCAGACGCTGCGCGAGGACCGCGAGGCGATCATTCTGGCCGACAAGCTCGGCTTCCATGACGCCTTCGTCGGCGAGCATCTGACCGACGCCTGCGAGAACATCACCAACAGCATGATCTTCCATGCCACGCTGATCCACGACACCAAGCAGATCAAGCTGGCCACCGGCACCACCAATCTGTCGCAGATGCATCCTGTCGTCATCGCGGTGAACGCCGCGATGCTCGACCATCTGGCGCAGGGGCGCTTCATCATGGGCGTCTCGGCCGGCGCACTCACCTCCGACGCGGAGGCGCTCGGCATGCTGGACGAGGACCGCAACAAGATCTTCGCCGAATCGATCGACGTAATTCTGGCGATCTGGGAACGCGAGCCGCCCTACGACATCGATTTCCAGGACAACCGCTTCAAGGTGGCGATCAACCGTGCCGCCGCGCATCATCTCGGCGTCGGCATCATGGGCAAGCCGTTCCAGAAGCCGCGGCCGGAGATCGTCGGCACCGTGGTGGCGCCGTTCTCGCCCGGCGTGGTGCTGATGGGCAAGCGCGACTTCCATCCGCTGTCGGCCAACTTCCTGCTGTCTCAGCACTTGCGCTCGCACTGGCAAAACTACGCCAAGGGCAAGGCCGAGGTTGGCGAGAAGGCCGACATCAAGGACTGGCGGGTGGCGCGCACCATCTTCGTCGCCGACGACGACAAGACCGCCAGGCGTTACGGGCGCGAGGACGCCAGCAGCCCCTACAAGTTCTATTTCGGCCAGATGCGCGCCAAGATGACGCGCGGCAACCGTCTCTACGTGTTCAAGAGCCACAAGGAGCAACCCGACGACGAGATCACCGACGATTTCGTCATGGACAATTGCGTGACCTACGGCAGCGTCAACAAGGTGGTCGACGAGATTCTCAAGCTGCGCGAGCAGACGGGAGATTTCGGCGAGCTGGTCTATGCCGGCATGGACTGGGTCGAGCCCGAGCTCGCCAAGCGTTCGATGCAGTTGATGGCCGAAGAGGTGATGCCGCGGGTCAATGCCGCGATCGACAAGTCGGTCAGCGCAGCGGCGGAGTAATTTTCCCTCATGACCGAGCTTGTCCCGGCCATGGCGCTTGGCGATGGACCGCGATCACCCTAGCGGGGTCACCGGACAGGCCCGGCGACGCGCGGCCCGTGCACGGTCGCCGCATTGCGCTCGACGATAAGGCGGCCCAACGCCGTAGATGCCGAGCAGATGGCCCACTGTCAGCCCGCTGGGACCGGCGCCGACGATCACGACCGGGTAATCTGCGCCCGGCGGTGCTTTCCGTCAGCGCAGCGGCGGCAATCCACCGGTGGCGGCCGCGCTGCCGCGCGGCGCGGGCGACGGCGATCCGCCGGCCGCGCCATTGGCCGCGGTCTGCGGCCCCTCGCTCGCCAACACAACGACGCGGGTGCCCACCTTAACGCGGCTGTAAAGATCCTCGATGTCCTCGTTGAGCAGGCGGATGCAGCCGGAGGACACCGTCTTGCCGATGGTCGAGGGCTGGTTGGTGCCGTGGATGCGGTAGAGCGTCTGGCCGAGATAGAGCGCGCGCGCGCCGAGCGGATTGCCCGGCCCGCCGGCCATCATGCGGGGCAGATAGGGTTGGCGCTCGATCATCTCCTTGGGCGGGAACCAGTCCGGCCATTCCTTCATCTTGGAGATGCGCTCGGTGCCCGACCACGTGAAGCCCTCGCGGCCGACACCGATGCCGTAGCGCATCGCCTTGTGGTCGCCGAGGGTCAGATAGAGATAGGTGTGGTCGGTATCGATGATGACGGTGCCGGCGGGCTCGGTGGTTTTGAAGTCGACCACCTGGCGCTTGAGATTGGGCGGCAACTCCGGTGGCGGCCCCTGCTCCGGCTGGTCCTCGGGCGGCAGCGCGGCGGTGGCCGACGGCGGCACTGGCTGCTGCATGACGCCGGGCACGGACCCGACCGGGGCGGGCGGACGGATGGCGTAGGGGTTGGCGGGATCGGTCTGGTAAGCCGGCGGTTGCCGGTCGTAGGCGTTTGGATCGGCCCGGTAGGCGGGCTGCTGCCGGCGGTCATAGGCATCACGATTGACGAAGCCGGGCGGCGGCGGCCTGGGCCCGGCCTCCTCTGGGTAGGGCAGGATGTTGCTGGGTGCGCCCTGGGCGCCTTGCGAACCCTGCTGCTGCGGTCGGTACATGTAGCGGTCGTCGTCGGCCCCATGAGCGGGTGGCAACTCATCCTGGTAAACCGGCGACGGCCCGGACCGGTATTGCGCCAGCGCCGGCGCGGCGGGAACCGCCATGGCCAGCGCAATCAGGAGGGCAGAAAAAGCTCGAATCATTATCCACCTGGAGGCGGCCCGAAGCGGCCGCGGCGCGAAGCGTGGCCCTGAATTGCCCCGGGATGACGGCACATTCAAGACAATAATGGGGCCTGGAGGAGCCCTCTGAACCCGGCGCTTTTTACGCTCCCCCCGGGACGGGCCGCTCGCCGGAGCATGAGCGCGAAGGCGGGCAGGGCGACGCGAATGGCAGCCCAGGCACCGCCCGGCCTGCTCCGGCCGCCTCAATCAACCCGGCATACGCCGCGGGGAGTCCAAGGGCGGCTGCCTCAGCCCTTCTTCGCCGCTGCTGCCCCCAGCACCTGTTTGGCCACGCGGTGGCAATCGACCGCGGCCGGGAAGCCGCAATAAACCGCGATCTGGCGCAGGACGGCGGACAGTTCCTTCGGCGTGAGACCGTTGTTGAGCGCACCGCGGAAATGCGCCTCGAACTCGTGCATGCGTCCGAGGCAGGCGATCATGCCGAGATTAAGCAGGCTGCGGTCGCGCGGCTTCAGGTCTTCGTCGCCCCACACCGCGCCCCAGCAATAGGTGTTGAGCAGCTCTTGGAATTTCCGATTGAAGTCGTCGGTGTTGGCGACGGCGCGGTCGACATATTCGTCGCCCAGCACCTTGCGGCGCATCTGCATGCCTTTGTCGTAGAGTGCCTTGTCCATGGGTCTTGCTTCCTTCCGTTGATGATGGCCGGCCTCACCGGTTCGGCCCATGTTGACAGACTGGGACCGATCCCGTCCATTGCGCGCCCTCATTGAAGGACATGACAGGCATGCAGGTAGCCATTGTCGGCGGCGGCATTTGCGGGCTCTCGCTCGCGCTCCACCTTCGGCAGCGCGGCATTGCGGCCGGCGTCTACGAGCGCGCGCCCGAGATTAAGGAACTCGGCGTCGGCATCACCGCGCTGCCGCACGCCATGCGCGAGTTCAGCGCACTCGGCTTGAGCGAGGCCATCCTCGCCGCCGGTATCGAGAATCGCGAAAGCAGTTTCTTCAACCGTTTCGGCCAGCTCATCTACAAGGAGCCGCGCGGCAAATTCGCCGGTTACCAGTATCCGGAGGTCGGCATCCACCGCGGCCGGCTGCACCTGATCCTCTACGAGGCGGCGCGCAAAGCGCTGGGGGCCGAAGCGCTGCGCACCGATTGCGAATGCACCGGGGTGGAACAGGACGAGCGCGGCGCGCGCGTGCATTTCAGGCAGACCACGACCGGCAGGCCGCTCGACAGCGTAGCGGCGGACGTGGTCGTCGCCTGCGACGGCATCAATTCGGTGATCCGCAGGCAGTTCTATCCCGCCGACAGGGTGGCTTTCTCCGGCATCAATACCTGGCGCGGGGTGACCAAGCGCAAGCCGATCCTCGGCGGGCGCACCTACATGCGCATCGGCTCTATCCTCACCGGCAAGATCGTGATCTACCCGATCATCGATGACGTCGACGGCGCCGGCAATCAGCTCATCAACTGGATGGCCGAGATCAAGCGCGACACCTTCGAGCCGAACGACTGGAACAAGCCGGGCGACCTCGCCGACTTCTTGCCACTCTATGAAAACTGGAATTTCGACTGGCTCGACGTCGGACAGATGATCCGCGATGCCGACCAGATCCTCGAATATCCCATGGTCGACAAGGACCCGATCGGCACCTGGACCTTCGGCCGGGTGACGCTGGCCGGCGACGCGGCGCATCCGATGTATCCGCGCGGCTCCAACGGCGCGGCGCAGGCAGTGATCGACGCGCGCGCACTGGCCGATTTCCTGCGCAGCCACACCGACCCGCGCGACGCGATGAAAGCCTATGAGGCGGCGCGCAGTGGCGCGGCAGCCAAGGTAGTACGCACCAACCGCGAAAACCCGCCCGACTTCATCAATATCAAGGTGGAGGAACTGGTCGGTGACAAGCCGTTCGACGACCTCGACAAGTACATCACCCAGGACGAATTGCGCGCGCTCAGCGAAAACTACAAGCGCATCGCCGGATTTGCCCTTGCCGATGTGGCGCCGGGGATGGCCTGACCCGCCATCCGCGCAAGGGCCTCTCCGCCCTGGCTCAGGCATGTGCGGCCGGGTTCCGTGACCGGCAGGCTGGTTTCGCTGCGCTGCGACGGCAGGTCCCACCCCGCAAGGGCGGACAACGGTCGCGCGCCCAAGCGTGCTTGTAAAATATTTGTAAATTCAATAGTTTGCCAGCGACCACAGGGGCTTGGCCCCACAGTGCCGGTATTCCCTGCAGCACAGGAATCGGAGCCCTGCCCCGTTCAATCAGTAGGCCACGCGCTAGACTGAATGGGCTTGTCCGATGACGACGACCCCTCGATGGATGACAGCGACGAAGCGCTCATGGCCCAGGTCGCGCGTGGCGATGAGCGGGCCTATCATAGGCTCGCCCGCCGCCACCTGCCGGCTATGCTCGGGCTTGCCCGCCGCATCCTCGGCAACGCCGCCGACGCCGAGGACGTGGCGCAGGAGGCGATGTTGCGGGTGTGGACCTACGCGCCGCGCTGGCAGCCGCTGGCGGCGTTCCGCACCTGGCTCACGCGCGTGGTGGTCAACCTCTGCCTCGACCGCAAGCGGCGTGCGGCCTGGGTGGCGCTGGAGGCGGCTGGCGAGATTGTCGACCCGTCGCCGGGGGCCGGGGAACGGGCGGAAGCGAACGAACGCGAACGGCGGCTGGCGGCGGCCGTCGCCGAACTGCCGGACCGCCAGCGCACGGCCATTGTCCTCACCTACAGCGAGGGCATGAGCAATGCGCAGGTGGCCGAAGTGCTCGACACCACGGTGTCGGCGGTGGAGACATTGCTGGTGCGCGGCAAGCAGAACCTGCGCCGCGCGCTGGGCGGACTGATCGACGAGGACGACTAGAGAGACAGAGAAGACCAATGAACATGGAACAGTTTCAGGATTTGCTCGATCGCCACGGCACCGACCTGGGCCGCTGGCCGCGCGAGGAGCGCACGCAGGCCGAGCATCTCCTAGCCGACAATGCCGAGGCGCGCGCCGCCTTGACGCAGGCGCGACGGCTCGATGCTGCGCTCAGCCGCCTCATCGACAAGCAGGACGCCGACGATGCCGCGGTCATGCGAGTGGTCGCCAAGCTCAACGCGCGCCCGCTGCCACGGCAGAAGGTGCCGCTATGGCGGCTGCCGGCGGTGCTGCTCGATCTGCAATTCGCGCCGGCCTGGCCGCGCGTGGCGGCGCTCTGCGCCTGCGCCGTGCTCGGCTTCTATATCGGCATTTCCGGTCTTGACCGTCGCATCGACCGGTTCGACGGGTCGTTTGCGGCAAGCAGCGACGCCGATTTCGGCTCGCTCGTGTTCGAGCCCGAACCGCTGACCGGAGAGCGTCTATGAGCACAAGTGAGCCGGTGGCCACGCGCATGCGCAACGGCTCGCGCTGGCTGCTGTTTGGCTCGCTCGCGCTCAATCTGTTCTTCATCGGTATTGCGATAGCGCTGGCGGTCCGCGCGCCGGAGCCGCGGCGCTGGCATCGCGACGTCCTCGTGCGCATCGAGCGTCTGGCCGCCACCTTGCCGGCCGCCGACGCCGCGGTACTGCGCGACCAGATGCAGGCCAACCACGACGCCATCGCGGCCGCGCAGACAAAATATCTCGACAGCCGCGACGGCATCCGCGAGACGCTGCGTCAGGATCCATTCAGCGAGCAAGCGATGCGCGCGGCCATGGCCAGGAACCGGGCGGCGCGGCAGAGCTATGACGAAGTAATCCAAGGCGTGTTTGTGGATGCAGCGGCGAAAATGTCGCCGGACGGCCGTCATGCACTGGCCGACTACCGCGGCAGCCGCCGCAAGGCCAAGAGGGACCGGCAATAGGGAGAGCCGGCGGGAAACTCCGCCAGCTTCGTGTTCGAGTCGTCGTTGGAAGTCGCCGGTATGCGTCATGGTTCAGCAGTCCAGCAGTCGGCGAGGAAGCGACGCGCCTGTCCATTGCTGACCATGCTGCAGGGAGCTTGCCTGATGCTGCCTCTCGGCGGGTGCCTGCTCACCGGCGACATTCCGGAGCCCGGGCTCCATATCCCGGCCTTCTATGCCGGCGGCCCGCAAAAGGAAAAGCTGGCGGAAGCGGCGCTGCCCAAGCTCGACTGGTGGCGCGGATTTCACTCGCGCGAACTCACCCAGATCATCGAAGAAGCGCAGCTCGCCAATCTCGACATCGCCGCCGCGGTCGCCCGCATCGTGCAGGCGGACGCGCAGGCGCGCATCGCCGGCGGTGCGCTACTGCCGGTGATTGATCTCAATGGCAATGCCTCGCGCTCGCGCTCATCGCAGACACTGGTGAAAGGCAATACCAACCCGAATACGCTCGCCCCCGGCTCCGCGCTGGCGACAGCCGCCGCCACAGGCCGGGCGCCTGCCGACCAAGTCCGAAGCAACCTGAAAGCCGCGTTCAGCGCCAGCTTCGAGCTCGATTTCTGGGGCAAGAACCGCGCCACCTTGCGGGCAGCGGAACAGACGGCGGTGGCCAGCCGCTTCGACCGTGAGGTGGTCGCGCTCACCACCGTGGTGACCGCGGCCAACGCCTATTTTCAGGTACTCTCGACGCAGGACCGGCTCAGATCCGCGCGCGAGAACCTGAAGAGCGCCAACCGCGTGCTCGAACTGATCAAGCAGCGTGTCAATGCCGGAACCGCCTCGGATCTTGAAACCGCGCAGCAGCAGAGCGTGGTCGACACCCTGCGCGCAGCCATTCCGCCACTGGAACAGACGTTGAGACAGAACCGCACCGCGCTGGCGGTGCTGATGGCACGCTCGCCTGAAGCGGTGCGCATCCGTGGCGGCTCGCTCAAACGCATCCATGTTCCCCGGGTGACGCCGGGGCTGCCCTCGGAATTGCTTGCCCAGCGCCCCGACATTCGCCAGGCGGAAGCGCAGCTCGCCGCCGCCAACGCCAATGTCGCCAATGCGCGTGCCCAGTTTCTGCCCTCGATCACACTCACCGGCGAGGGCGGATATCAGAGCGCCGTCCTCAGAATTCTGCTGCGGCCGGAATCGGCGATCTACTCGGCCGCCGCCAGCCTGACCCAGCCGATCTTCGAGGGCGGCAAGCTGCAGGGCAATCTCGATTTGCAGAAGGGCAAGCAGGATGAACTTTTGCAGAACTATCGCAAGGCGGTGATCGCCGCCTTCGGCGACGTCGAGAACGCGCTTGATGCCATCCGCCAGACCGCATTGCGCGAGCGCTTGCAGCGTGCCGTGGTGGCCAGCTCGCGCCGCGCCTTCGACATTTCCGAACAGCGCTTCCGCGAGGGCACGATCGACCTGGTGACCGTGCTTCAGACGCAACAGACACTATATCAGGCCGAGGACGCGCTGGCGCAGGCGCGCCTGGCGCATGTCCAGGCGATCGTCGGTCTCTACCAGGCGCTCGGAGGTGGCTGGCTGCCCAAACCGCCGGAACAAGCAAATGCACGGTGAATTGCCGAAAAAACATCTGACGGAAGAGCGGGTGACCGGACCGCGCGTGCGGCGCGGACGCCGCTGGCTGGCGACCGTGCTGGTGCTGGCCGCGGTGGCAGGCGCACTGGTCTACGTCTATTACCCCTCGCCGCCGGTGCAGACCTCCTTCCGCGGCCGCTTCGGCGCGCAAAGCGGCCCGGTGCCGGTGCTGGCGGCGACGGCCAGGCGCGCCGACGTGCCCGAGTTCCTCGATACCGTCGGCACCGCGCGCGCGCTCAACACGGTGACGGTGCGCCCGCAGGTCGACGGCAAGCTCATCGCGGTCATCTTCAAGGAAGGCGAAGACGTCAAACAAGGCGAGCTGCTGGCGCGTATCGACCCGACCATCTACCAGGCCCAGCTTGACCAGGCTCTGGCCAAAAAGGCGCAGGACGAGGCGCTGCTCGCCAATGCGCGCAACGATCTCGCCCGTTACCAGAAGCTTGCCGCCAGCAATGCGATCAACAAGCAGCAGGCCGACACCCAGAAATCAACGGTCGCGCAATATGCGGCCCAAGTGAAGGCTGACGAAGCGGCTGTGGAGAACGCGCGGGCGACGCTCAGTTACACAACGATCACTGCGCCGATCGCCGGCCGCACCGGTTTCCGCATGGTCGACGAAGGCAATTACGTACGCGCTTCCGACGCGAGTTCCGCCATCGTCACCATCACCCAGCTCAAGCCGATGTCAGTGCAGTTCAATCTGCCGCAGCAGGATCTCGCCCGCGTCAACGACGCCTTCGCCAAGGGCCCGCTGGCGGTCGAGGCGCTGCGCTCGGATACCAACGCGGTGATCGACCGCGGCACGCTGACCGTGGTCGACAATCAGGTCGATCCCTCGACCGGCACGGTGAAGCTGAAGGCCGAATTTCCCAATCCGGAGCTCAGGCTGTGGCCGGGCCAGTTCGTCAATGTACGGCTGAAGATCGACACCCTCCGTCAGGTGGTGGTGATCCCGACCGGCGCGGTACAGCGCGGGCCGGACGGCGCCTTCGTCTATGTCATCTCTGCCGACAACAAGACGGCTGTACGCAGGATCACGGTGCGCAAGCAGGATGAGACGCAAACCGTGGTCGCCAGCGGTCTGGAGCCGCCCGAGCGCGTGGTCACCACCGGCTTCGCCCGTCTCACCGATGGCGCCAGCGTCGCGGTCAGCGGCGGCGTGCCGGGAGCGCGGCCCGGCAATGCAGCGCGGCCGGCGGCGATCGAGCAGGCTGGCGAGCGCCAGCGGCGCAGCGGGCGCAACCAGCGACCGAACCCACAGCAATGAGCGTCTCCTCTCCCTTCATTCACCGGCCGATCGCCACCTCTCTGCTCGGCGTCGCGGTGATGCTGGGCGGGCTGCTCGGTTATTGGTGGCTGCCGGTGTCGGCGCTGCCGCAAGTAGACTTCCCCACCATCCAGGTCACCACCCAGCTCCCCGGCGCCAACCCCGACACCATCTCCTCGCTGGTGACGGCGCCGCTCGAGCGCCAGTTCGGTCAGATTCCGGCGCTGGAAACGATGACCTCGTCGAGCTCGTTCGGAGTCAGCCAGATCACGCTGCAGTTCGACCTGAGCCGCGACATCGACGCCGCCTCGCAGGACGTGCAGGCAGCGATCAATGCTGCGGGCTCGGCGCTACCACGCAACCTGCCCTACCCGCCGCTCTATTCGAAAGTGAACCCGGCCGACGCGCCGATCGTCACGCTGGCGCTGACCTCCGACACCGTGAACCTGCGCACGCTGTCGGACAACGCCGACACCATCATGGCGCCGCGACTGTCCGAGCTCACCGGCGTCGGCCGCGTCTCGGTGCAGGGCGGCATCCGCCCGGCGATCCGTATCCAGGCGGATCTGGCGCGGCTCGCCGCCTACGGCATCGCGCTGGAGGACCTGCGCACCGCCATTGTCGGCGCCAACGTTGCGGGTCCGAAGGGCTCGCTCGACGGCGCACACCAGTCCTACACCATCGCCGCCAATGACCAGGTCACCAGCCCGGAGACCTACAAGGATATCGTGGTGGCCTACCGCAACGACGCGCCGGTGCTGCTCGCCGACGTCGCCGACGTGGTCGAAGGGCTGGAAAACTCCAAGGTCGGCGCCTGGTACAAGGGCAAGCCGGCCGTGGTCGTCGACGTGCAGCGCCAGCCCGGCGCCAACGTGATCGAGACGGTCGCGCGCGTGCGCGAGGCGCTGCCGCGGCTGCAAAAGGCCATGCCGGCCGGCGTCAAGCTGACGATTGTCAGCGACCGCACCGACACCATCAACGCCTCGGTGCACGACGTGCAGTTCACGCTGATCCTGAGCGTGGCGCTGGTGGTGCTGGTGGTGCTGATCTTCCTGCGCACGCTGCGCGCCACCCTGATTGCCGGGGTGGCGCTGCCGCTGTCGCTGATCGCCACCTTTGGCGTGATGTGGTTCTGCGGATTCTCGCTCGACAACCTGTCGCTGATGGCGCTGACCATCGGCACCGGCTTCGTGGTCGACGACGCCATCGTGATGATCGAGAACATCGTCCGCCACATGGAGAACGGCGAAAAGCCGCTGCAGGCAGCGCTGAAGGGCGCCAAGGAAATCGCCTTCACCGTGATTTCACTGACGCTGTCGCTGATCGCGGTGTTCATTCCGCTGCTATTCATGACCGGGCTGGTTGGGCGCATGTTCCGCGAATTCGCGCTGACCCTGACCATCGCGGTGGTGGCCTCGGCAGTCGTCTCGCTGACCCTGACACCGATGATGTGCAGCCGCATCCTGCGCCAAAAAGGCGATCATGCCGGCGCCCGCGGCTCTGGCCGCCTGGCGCAGCGCTTCGGCCGCATCGTCGACGCCACGGTCGAGGCCTATCATGGCAGCCTGCAATGGGTGTTGCGGCACCAGTTCGGCACGCTGGTGGTCACGCTGGCGACGCTGGCCGCGACCATTGCGCTTTATGTGGCCATGCCGAAAGGCTTCCTGCCGCTGCAGGACACCGGCCTGATCACCGCGGTGACGGAGGCCGGCACCGACGTCTCCTTCGCCGAAATGCAGCGGCGGCAGCGCCAGGTGGAGGCGGCGGTCCGCACCGATCCGGACGTCACCGGCGTGGTCTCGGTGATCGGAGTGAGCCCGCTCAACGCCACCCCCAATGCCGGACGGCTGACCATCGTGCTTAAGCCGCGCGATCAGCGCAGCGACCTGGTCGGCGCCGTGATCGCGCGGCTCAGGCGCGCCGTCGCCGACATTCCCGGCATGCGGGTCTACTTCCAGGCAACGCAGGACATCCAGATTTCCACCCGCGTCAGCCGCGCCCAGTATCAGTACACGCTGGTGTCGACCGACCGCGTTGAGGTGGTCGAGTGGGCCGGCAAGCTGACGCAGGAGATGCGCCGGGCGCCGGCGCTGCTCGAGGTAGCCTCCGGCGCACAAGAAGGCGGCCCGCGCATCCGCGTCGACGTCGACCGCGAGCGCGCCGGCCGGCTCGGCGTCTCCATGCAGAGCATCACCGACACGCTCAATGACGCATTCGGCCAGCGCCAGGTGTCGACCATCTACGGGCAGGCCAACCAGTACCGGGTGATTCTGGAGGCGCAGCCGCGCTACCAGCAGGACCCTTCGGCGCTGACGAAGATCTACGTCACCGGCGCCAATACGACGACCGGGGCGGCTGCGACCGTCGGCAATACGGCGACCGGCGTGACCAGCCGCAATACCAGCGCCACGCCCAACGCGATCACCGGCTCGACCCAGGTGCCGCTCGCCGCCTTCGCCCATTTTGTGCAAACCACGGCGCCGCTGGCGATTGCCCATCAGGAGCAGTTCCCCTCGGTCACCGTCTCGTTCGACATTGCCAAGGGCTACGCGCTCAGTGACGCGGTCGCCGCCATTGCGCAGGCCGAGCAAACCATCGGCATGCCGACCTCGGTCACCGGCAGTTATTTCGGCGACGCCGCCGAGTTCGCCAAGTCGCTGGCCGGCGAGCCGTGGCTGATCCTCGCCGCCGCGGTGACCATCTACATCGTTCTCGGCGTCCTGTACGAAAGCTTCATCCATCCGCTCACCATTCTCTCCACCCTGCCCTCGGCCGGAGTCGGCGCGCTCCTGGCGTTGATGTTGTTCGGTTATGACCTGTCGGTGATTGCGCTCATCGGCATCGTGCTGCTGATGGGCATCGTCAAGAAGAACGCGATTCTGATGATCGACTTCGCCATCGAGGCGGAGCGCAGCCAAGGGCTGTCGCCGGACGAGTCGATCGTGCAGGCAGCGCTGCTGCGCTTCCGCCCGATCATGATGACGACACTGGCCGCCCTGTTCGGCGCGTTGCCGCTGGCGCTGGAAGCCGGCACCGGCTCGGAACTGCGCAACCCGCTCGGCATCACCATCATCGGCGGCTTGCTGCTTTCGCAATTACTCACGCTCTACACGACCCCGGTGGTCTATCTCTACATGGAGCGGCTGCGCGCGCGCCTGTTCCCGGCGCCGCCGCGCACGCGCCCGCGCCTCTCCACGCCGGCGGAGTAGCCGATGAACTTCTCGCGGGTGTTCATCCGGCGACCGATCGGCACCACGCTGATGGCGATCGGCCTGTTCCTGGTCGGCGCGGTGGCCTACCAGTTCCTGCCGGTGGCCAGTCTGCCGAGCGTCGAATTCCCCACCGTTTTCGTCTCCGCCAGCCGGCCCGGCGCCAGTCCCGATGTGATGGCGGCGACGGTGGCAGCGCCGCTGGAGCGGCGGCTGGGCGAGATTTCCGGCGTCGCCGAGCTCACCTCGATCAACTCGCTCGGCAACTCGCGCATCGTGGTGCAGTTCAATCTCTCGCGCAGCGTCGAGGGCGCCGCCCGCGACGTGCAGGCCGCGCTCAACGCCGCGCTCAGCGACCTGCCCGGCGACATGCCGCTACTGCCCAGCTTCCGCAAGGTCAATCCGGCGGCCTCGCCGATCCTCATCTTAGCGCTCACCTCCAAGACGCTGCAGCCGAGCGCGGTCTATGACGTCGCCGACAGCGTGATCGCGCAACGGCTGAGTCAAGTGGAAGGTGTCGCCGAGGTTAGCGTGGCCGGTTCCGAGCAGCCGGCAATTCGTGTGCGCGTCGATCCAACCCGACTCGCCGCCATGGGGCTCAGCCTGGAGGAGGTACGCGCGGCGATCGCCAATTCCAACACGGTCGGCCCGCTCGGCAGCTTCGACGGGGACAAACGCGCCGTCAGCATCAGCATCAACGACCAGCTGCGCGACGCCGACCAGTACGACCCGATCGTGGTCAAGACAGTGGACGGCACCGTCATCCGGCTGGCCAACATCGCCTCCATCTCGCCAAGCGTGCGCAACACGCGGTCGGCCGGCTGGTACAACTACCGGCCTTCGGTGTTGCTGATCATCACCAGGCAGGGCGACGCCAACGTCCTCGACACCATCGACCGCATCTACAAGCTGCTGCCGAAGCTGAGGCAATGGGTGCCGGCTGGGCTCGAGATTTCGGTGCTGGCCGACCGCACCCGGACCATTCGCGCCAGTGTCAACCACATGCAGCTCACGCTGCTCGCCGCCATCGTGCTGGTGATGCTGGTGGTGGCGCTGTTCCTGCGCCGCATGGCGACTACGCTGGCCGCCGGGGTGACCGTGCCGCTGGCGCTGGCCGGCACCTTCGCCGCCATGTGGGCGGTCAACTTTTCCATCGATAACCTGTCGCTGATGGCGCTGGCGGTGTGCATCGGCTTCGTCGTCGACGACGCCATCGTCATGATCGAGAACGTGTTCCGGCACCTGGAGGCGGGCGCATCGCCCCTGCGCGCGGCACTCAAAGGCGCACGGCAGATCGGCTTCACGGTGGTGTCGATCTCGGTGTCGCTGATCGCCGCCTTCATCCCGCTCCTGTTCATGGGCGGCGTGGTCGGCCGCCTGTTCCGCGAATTCTCGTTGACACTCACCTTCGCCATCGCCGTCTCCACCGTCGTTTCGCTGTCGGTGACGCCGATGATCTGCGCCTATTTCGTGCGCGAGGGCCCCAGCCGTCACGCCACCTGGCTCGACCGGCTGGTCGAGGGCGCGCTGGCGCGTGCATTGCGATTCTACGACCGCAGTCTCGGTTTCGTGCTGGAGCACCGCGCGCTGGCGATGATCGTATTCTTCGCCACCATCGCACTCACCG
>Ga0210062_1000202_pt1 | contig 18351 bp, 15 predicted proteins | sample Muzzi_CordA_D2_FD_185528 | JGI IMG/M metagenome (GOLD analysis project Ga0210062, IMG submission 185528) | Wetland microbial communities from San Francisco Bay, California, USA, that impact long-term carbon sequestration - Muzzi_CordA_D2 (SPAdes) | ecosystem: Environmental > Aquatic > Marine >...
GCGGCTGGCCTTATATTAACCAACCCAGACATCGCGACAAATGCTTGGTTGGGCGATGATGCAGGTGTGTTGCTTGCTTTAAGTGTTGTCTTTTTTGGGCTGGCGATGGTTCCTTTTGTCGTTGGTAAAAAAAAAGGTCCAATAGATTGGTTTGCAGTCATCTATGTGATGGCCGGTGCGTATGCGCTTAACTTTGCCCTGAGGGCGGTGTATTTGATGGCAACGGGCGTGCCGATAGGAATATTTGCGTATTGGGATACCCTGGTCGAAGCGTTGACGTACGTGCTACTGGGCTTTGGCGCAATGCTTTTGGGGTATTATGCCGCTTTTGGAGACAGGGTAGCAAAATGGCTTCCCAGTTTCAATTTGAAATGGCAATCCTCTCCCAGTCTCGGCAAGGTAGCCATCCTTTACATCATTGGTTTTGGCACACGCTATTTACTCAGTCTTGAAGTCGTATCCGTTACGTTTATGTACTATTTGGTTGCACTGAGTCAACTTACATCCTTTGTGCTTGCCATCAGCATCATTAACGCGCTGGTATCTTCTAAGAATCGGGGGATGTGGCGCGCATTTGTGCTGGTGCTGTTGCCTCTGCAATTATTCTATGCGTTAGTCTGGTCATCTAGCAAGTTCGCGTTGATCGAGCCTCTGTACATTTTCCTCATTTGTTATCACTATTTGAAAGTCCGTTTATCCTTCAAGATGTTTGTGCTTGCAGCCCTCATCATCGTGGGGGTTGTTTTCCCAGTCAGTTCGGTGTATCGTTATCAACCGCCGGGGGCAGATACCTTGACCCGGATTACAAATACTATGGAGGATCTTAAAAGAAAGGGCTGGCAGGGCTACAGTGGCCTTGCGCTGGACGCTGTGATGAAACGGTCGCATTTGTTAGACTCGGTGGCTCTGGTGGTCAAGTACAATTTGACTCCAGATGTGCTGACGGGCATTGGTGAGTACCTGCGTATTCCACTGTACGCATTTTTGCCACGCTTTTTCTGGCCAGAGAAGCCAATTGGCCAAAGTATTCTCTTTGGGGTAGATTATCTGGGTACGAATGGAGGAGTCAACATTGGGGTGTCTAATCCGGGCGACTTGTACAGTAAGCTAGGACTTTCTGGGCTTATCATCGGGATGTTTGTTTTGGGATTGATCTACCGTTTTGTTTACGAATATTTCATCGTCAAGCATCTTGGAAGTCCTTTGCCAGGCATGATCCCATATCTTTTTATTTACATCTTTGTATTGGAACAACTCTACCTTGGCTTTGAGACCGCCATTTCAACTGGCATGAGCGAACTGATCCGAAGAATGTTTTTCCTTATACTGTTCGTACTGTTTCTGCGCGCTCCTTCCCGGTCTGCGCCCGTTGGATATTTTAAGTGAAAGCCGCTGTAGCTCGCTTCTATTGGTCTCTCTTGCCAGGTGCCATGCGTGTACTTGACCTGGGTTGCGCAACCGGCGATTTGGGCCGCTACAAGCCGGACGGTACGCAAGTTTCAGGACTGGATTTTGACCCGGTCCTGGTTGCGAAAGCAACCATGCATGAAATGGCTCAAGTATGGGATCTGGACATGCCTGCCCCACTACCTTTCCCAGATGCTTATTTTGATGCGGTGGTAGCCAAGGACATTTTGGAGCACCTGCAAAAGCCGTGGCTAATGGTGATGGAAATTAAACGGGTGACACGTCCAGGCGGGATAATTCTGTCTTCGGTGATATGTGAGCGCGGGCATCGGACGTGGAGCGACTATACCCACGTGCGCGGCTTTACTATGGGGTCACTGCGAAATATGTTTCGTGATGCGGGATTTCAAGTTCTTGATGTTTGGCGCATGGGGGGGGTACCGTTATCATCCAGACTTAATTTCATCCATATAGTTCCCCTCCTATTGCGTTTTCCACCTTTCGATTGGCTCTGGACAAGCAGTTACGAAATCAAAGCAAGACGTCCTCTCTAAATAACAAATGTCTCTAACAGTCACACTTTTTCGCGGTTTTTCCGAAGACAGGCGTATCAGCATGGATGTGTATGCGGATTCGCTGCGTGACGGGCTCTGCGAGTATGGTTCGGGACATTGCGATGTTAACGACTACACACCGCACTTTCCGTTCGGACTATTACAGAGCAAATGGACTATGCGGTTCGCTCGGTATTTAGTCTATCCGTTTCAGGCTCGGGGTCGTCAGGATAGCATCAATCACATCATCGATCATGGCTATGGACATTTACTATATGCGCTTGAGCCTGCCAACACGGTGGTGACGGTGCATGATCTGATCCCGCTGGTACGCTGGCACGGGGGTATTGCAGGCGTCTCTCGTGAAGGCAGACCCTGGCTAAATCTCTTTTCGTTTTATGCATTGCGGCGAGCGGGCCACCTGATTGCAGGTAGTGAAAGTACTCTTAACGACTTGATTCGCTTTTGTAATTGCGCCCATGATCAAATCACGGTCGTTCACCCGGGGCTGGATTCAATTTTCAGACCATATACATCAGCAGAGAGGTTGAGTGCAGCACGCACTTTCGGTTTGGAAGATAATGATGCCAAGCGGATCATGGTGATTGGCACCCAGTTTTACAAAAATTTATTCGGCGCGTTACGCGCTGTCGCGCGATTGCGTGCATTGTATGATCAACCAATCAAACTCGTCAAGGTGGGACAAATGGGTGCCGAAGAGACACGCTTAGTGAGAGAACTGGGATTGGACGGGGTGGTGCTGAACTTGCCGAACGTCTCGCGCTCCCAATTGCCGGATATTTATAATCTTGTGGATTGTCTGCTTTTTCCGTCGCACTACGAGGGTTTTGGCTGGCCTCCCCTTGAAGCAATGGCCTGTGGTACACCGGTGGTTGCTTCCAATGCAGGATCTCTACCCGAAGTCATCGGAGATGCCGGAATTATGTGTGAGCCTGATAACATAGAAGCATTAGCACGTTCAATACACGATTTGTTGACTGTTTCTGCGCTCAGTGAGGAATTTATTCAGCGTGGATTATTGAGAGCCAAGCGTTTCACATGGCAAGAAACTGTACGGAAAACTTTAGATGTCTATGAAAGGATGAGCCGGTGAGGAGGGTTCTTTTACGGGTCGACAGTACAGAATCGACTAATCGAGTAATTATCCGCCAGATTAATAGCTTGAATGCGGCGAATCAGAAATAGCTGCAATGCAGTTAGAGCGGCTCAAGTCGGTTTGGCAAGATGCAGATACTCAAATAGATCAGTTCATCCCCCGGAGAGATTGAAATAATGAAAATATTCTCATTTGTTGAAGGTGCCAATCCGAGCAGGGGGGGGGTAGGGTTAGTTGGTGTTCCGTGGATTGCCAAAAGTGTGGCGGAGCGTGGACAACAAGTCGTACTGAACATAGCCGGTTATCCTAATCCCGGCACAGAACACTGGGTGCAACCGGATATCCGTACGGCGCTAAACTGTAAGATGGGATTGGGTAGTTATGGTATTATTATGTATCCCTGTGTCAATCAGAGATGGGCTTTTTCGCCCTCCATGTTACGCACTCTTTTGCCTTACATTCGAGATGTTGATTTCATAATCCTCCACGCTCTCTATTCATTCCCTGTACTTATAGGATATCTATTAGCGCGTTGGTTTCACAAGCCATATGGTTTGTGGCCCCACGGTGTTTTTGCCCCGATTCAACGTCAGATCAGTCCACGAAAGAAAAAAATCTACTGTGGGCTTATTGCCCGGGCAATCATGGACAACGCATCGGTCATTTTCTATTCCTCGACAGGCGAAAGGGAAGAGGCGCGCTCCCTTAATTTTCAGGCGCCTTCTGTCATTGTTCCGCATGGACTGAACTTCGAGGATTTTGTCAACCTTCCGCCCTATGGTACGTTCAGATCCCGGTATATGGCAGGACATAGCGGCCCCTTAGTTCTTTTTCTTTCAAGGATCAATCTGAAGAAAGGGTTAGATATTCTATCACGTGCATTTGCCTTGGTGCTGGATCGATTGCCCAATGCGCGCCTCGCCATAGTCGGCAGCAGTGACCCTCCGCAATTCGAGGCACAGGTGAAGAGTTGGATCAGGGAGTCCAGGATATCCGATTATGTTGTGATGCCGGGATTTCTGGTTGAGGAAGAAAGGATGCAGGCATTCGCTGATGCAGATGTGTTTGTGTTGCCTTCTCATGCAGAAAATTTTGGTTTTGCCGTCTTTGAAGCCATGGCGAGCCGTATCCCGGTAGTGTTATCGAACACGCTGGATTATGCAAAAGAAGTTGATTCACACAATGCAGGCATATCTGTACCTCGTGATCCACAGGCATTCGCTGATGCCATAGTCCGGGTTCTGACAGATAAGGATTTACACCAAAAGATGGGACAGAATGGTTTCAATCTCGTGCGGACTTACTCATGGGACATAACGGGTGAAAAGGTAGAACATACTATAAATTGTATTCTGCGGGGCGAACCGTTACCGTTGAATTTAACACTACAAGAGGTATAATCATAGTTACCGTTTCTTTATGTAAGATCTGTTCGGACCACTTTCAACTGGATTCGGAACAGATTCTAATCCCTGTCCAGCTCAGTTTATGCTGGATTCAAGATCAAAGAGCTCCTGGGATTGCTGCATCGCTTGCTGGCGAATCTGACGGCCCTGGTGGTCTGCAATGAATTGGCCTGTCTATCAAGATCAAAGAGCTGCCCAGATGACCAACCAATCAATGAATATTCCCTCTTGTCTGACTTGTGGCCGGGAACTTAAGCCGGAATTAATCCAGCTTTTTGATGACCGTTTTTATAGTCCTGGAACTTATGACATTTTGCGATGCTGCCAATGCGGATTGATGCAGACCTGGCCACAACCTAACGCAAGCGAGATAGGAGAGATCTATAAACATTATTATAACTGTGACTGCGAAAAGGCAGAAACTTATACAAGAATTCGACGGCAATTTATTAATTCATCATGGTATCGTCTCTGGCTTAAATTAGATGGGGATATTTGCTTTCATTTGCGCCAAGGAAAGGGGCGTTTGTTGGATATCGGGTGCAATGAGGGGCGGGGTCTTGTATTTTATGCCCAAAATGGTTTTCAGCCGGAAGGATTAGAGATAAACGTAAAAGCAGCAGCGGTGGCAAGAGCACAAGGATTTATGGTTCATACCGTGCCACTGGAACACTTTAGTCCCGTAGGTCTCTTCGACGTGATTGTGTTGTCCAATGTTTTAGAACACGCCTTGGATCCGATAGGGATGCTAAAACATGTAAATCGGTTATTGCAACCGAACGGGCAGGTGTGGATTTCCTGCCCAAATGCCGATAGTCTTTGGCGTTATAGATTCGGCCGGTATTGGACTCATTGGCATATTCCATTCCATCTCTGGCATTTCTCGCCAAGGTCTTTAGAAGCAATGCTTGCTTTGGCTCAATTTCAGATTATTGAAATGCAAACATTCAATCCCGCTATATGGATATCCCAAGGACTAAGTTTAGCAATGGAAAGAAAACTTAATTTGTCAAACCGTCTATACCGTTCAGCTGCGGTGATCTCGGGATTAACCATTGTCATGAGGCTGCTCCTCTTCATTATTAGACAAAGCAGCAGTTCTTTATCAGGCGATTGTCTTATTGTTACAGCCAGTCCATCGGCATTAGAATAATCAAGTAATAACTTCCAATATGCATCATAAACCGACGGAAATGCATTAGGTAAATGAGATTGTCACAATGGACGTTCTATTAATAAATCCCCCTTGGGAACAACTTTCAGAGGATGTACGTGCGAAAGCTATGGTTAAGAACCTTACGCCGTCTCTAGGGCTTGGTTACATTGCGGCTGTATTAGAACGAAATGGAGTAGTCGTTCGAATACTCGATGCTAACGCTGAGGGTATTTCACCAGCGAAGCTGCCACAGTATTTATTTCAACGTGGGTGGCAGCCCAAACACATCGGAATCACTGCCACGAGCCACACCATCGCTACGGCGCTCGCCATAGCAGTCGCCTGCAAGAAAGCGTTGCCAACATGCACAGTAACCTTGGGCGGGGTTCATCCAACAGTGACTCCGGAAGAAACTATCACTTATGACGCCGTCGATTTTGTGGTCAGAGGTGAAGGGGAATTCTCCTATCTGGAGTTGGTCACCGGTCGAAAAATTGAGGTTATTGAAGGATTGTCTTACAAGCGAGATGGATGCCAGTTTCATAATCCCTCCCGTGCCCTAATAGCTGACCTTGATCAATTACCCTTTCCGGCATTCCATCTCATGCCAGTGGCTAAGTATCACCCGACCATGGGAACGTACCGGCAATTGCCAGCTATGGGAATTATTGGATCCAGGGGCTGTCCCTTCAATTGTACTTACTGCGCTTCACCTGCCTTCTGGGGACGACAGGTGAGGTTTAGGTCTGCCGTGAATATACTTGAGGAGATTGCTCTTCTTGTGAAGGATTTCGGAATTAGAGAGATCCAGTTATTGGACGATACATTCACGATTGCAAAGAATAGATTCAGGGAGTTTTGTGCGTTACTCTCAGAGGCAGATTTTCGCATAACATGGTCTTGTAATTCTCGGGTGGACAGCGTAGATGATGAACTGTTGAAACTGATGAAGGCAGCGGGATGTCATAGTATCTCGTATGGTATCGAATCAGCAGATGAAGAAATGCTGGAGAGGATCAAAAAACGAATATCTTTGGACCAAGCGCGAACGGCTATTGCATTGACTAAGAAACATGGAATCACTTGCCGCGCATCCTTCATGTTTGGCAATCCGGGCGAGACGTTGGAAACGATGCAGAAGTCGGTGCAGTTTGCCATGGAAACTATTCCTGACTTTGTTGTATTCAATATCATAAGACCTTATCCCGGAACCGAAGTTTATGAATGGGCTTGCGAAATGGGCGGATTGATGCGGGAAAAGTGGTACATGTCACCTGAGTCTGGAGCAATCATGAGGTTGCCGAATCTTTCCAGGCAAGATTTAGTCAAAGCTCAGAGTCAAGCTATGAGGCGGTTTTATGTGCGACCGCGCTATGCCTTTAGCCGTGTTTCCAGGTTGCGATCTCTAAAGGATATACAAATGTATTTGGAAGGGTTCATGGGCATATTGCGTGCGTAGATTACAGTCAAGATTCGGTGTTGACCGTAATGAATTGCTTAATTGAGACCTGTGGTTATTCTTTGCATGTAACACCGATCCAGCAGGTTCCGGGAGAAGTCGAAGCCTAATACATAGATGATACGAGCTACGCGTTCGACGTCTTTCAGGACAAAGTTTCCTAAAGGTGTTCTATTGAACATTTTAATCCTTTCCATCAATTATATTCCTGAGCCAACCGGTTTTGCACCGCATGTTGCTTATTTGGGCGAGCATCTGACAAGTTGCGGACATTCGGTTAAGGTGCTTACCGGTTTTCCGTTTGCACCTTACTGGTTACGATACAAGCAATATCGAGGAAAATTCTATATGCGCGAGTGCATCAGTCATGTCGATGTGCATCGCTTGGCGCATTTTATTCCAAGCACACCCAGGAAAATGATCCAGCGGCTGTTGATGGAATTTAGTTTCAGTCTAATAGCCGCGTTAATTTTGTTAGCCAGTAGAAGTTTTAAAATGGATATAATCATCTATGTGGGCGCCCAGCCGAGTATAGCAATGCTGGCGAGATTGGTCGCATGGTGGAAAGGCGTGCCTTATGTCGTGGTTATTAATGATTTGGCAGCTCAGGCTGCCGTCGATGTGGAGACTGTCAAGACCAAATGGCTGGCAAGGATTCTTGAGACATTTGAATATGCTGCCTATCGCCGCGCTATCGGGGCAATCGTGTTGTGTCCCAGTTTTAAGAAAGCCTTGGAAGCTCATCAATACCAGGAACGACGTATTAGGATCATTCCAAGCCCTGTGGATTTGAATATGATCAGGCCGGTGAATGATGGACATATGTTTCGCGAAGCTTTGAGGCTGTCAGCCCGCGATTTTGTGGTTTTATATTCCGGCAGTATGGGGATTAAACAGGGGCTGACAAATGTCTTAGCTGCCGCCAGATTATTAAAAGCCGAGGATCCGACTGTCAAATGGGTGCTCGTGGGCGATGGAGAATTAAGGGAAACGATCGAAAAAAGGATCAACGATTATGGCCTGCTCGACTGTGTTCGTCTTCTGCCTCTCCAACCTGAGGCTCGGATGTCTGTGATGTTTTCAGCAGCAGACGTGCTGCTTTTGAACCAGCTTTCTAATGTTAAAGACACGGTTATTCCCTCTAAATTACTTACTTACATATCTGCCGGTCGGCCTGTGATAGCTGCTGTCAACCCTGAAAGCCAGGGAGCTATGGTACTCAGTGAAGCGGGAGGAGGCCTGATTATTCCGCCGGAAGACCCCAAGGCGATGGCAGAGGCAGTGAAACGCTTAATGACTGATCAACAAACACTTGAATCAATGGGAAAAGCCAATCGAGAATATGCTGAAAAGAATTTCGATCGGCATAAAATCGTTGCCGCGCAGGAACAGTTTCTTCTTGAGGTCGTTCGGAAAGCGAAGCAGACGGAGGGGAAAGCATGATCCCACGTCGCATATTCTGGCTTTTTGATTTTATCGTCCTTGCCGCTGCCTTTTTGGCTGCCTACCTGTTCGTGCCATTTATCCATTCGTTGTTGATGGCAGATAGACTTGCATGGATTTCCTGGATAAAGGTTTTCAACATGCCAGAAGTATTGAGTGGCCGATTGCCGCCCATTATCGAATTTTTTTGGATATTTTTGGTTGTGACGCCGACTTCTCTGATATTATTGGGGCTATTAGGAGCCCACGGCCGACTCCCCGATATTTCTCGATCGCGTATTCTGGCCGCTGGAATCATTTCTCCACTGGCCGGTCTTGGCCTTGTCACGATGGCCATGTTTACCCTCAAGAGTCCGGGATGGAGTAGGCTTTTTATATTTTCATTCACTTTATTCAGCGCTGCCGGGCTCAGCTTATACCGCTTAATTTTAAGGCGCTATTACCTGTATCGACGGCAATTCGGAATCTATGCAAAGAATGTTTTGTTAATCGGCCTGCCAGTGTCGATCTCATGGATGGCTAAGTATTTCGAAAAATATTTTTCCCAAACCGAATATCGTCTTCTTGGATATCTTCAGGTGAACCAAGGCCCTAATCCCGAAGACACCTCAGTTGCCGGCAAAGATCAAAAGGATAATGTAACATTGGATCTCCTGGGGAGTGTGGAGGGGCTTGGTGACATGTTGATTCATCGTCCCATCCATGAGGTGATTGCAGTCCTTCCGTGTATAGACGGGGAGTGGGTCAATGAAGTCATTGATGCTTGTGACTACTTCGGAGTGACTCTGAGGATCGTGCCGGAAACATTGTTGATAGGGGAACGAACGGGTTTGAAACTCCTGTACCCCTCAGAATCGTTGCATCTTCCGGCCGTAGTGTTCGTGCCGCCTCAATGGAATTCTGAATCTTTGTTTGTCAAGCGAGTGTTTGATGTCATCATTTCATCTTCATTGCTAATTGTCCTGTCCCCCCTTTTTCTTTTCATCGCTCTTGCCATCAAGATCACTTCACCCCATCTGCCTATTTTCTATCGTTGGCATGTTGTAGCTCACAAGGGAGTAGAATTCATTGGTTATAAATTCACAACCATGGAAATGGATGCGGATTCGCGCAGAGAAGGGTTGAAATCACAAAATGAAATGAACGGGCCGGTCTTCAAGATCAAGTATGATCCGCGTGTGACACCGCTGGGTCGTTTCCTCCGTAAATACAGCTTGAATGAGCTACCCCAGCTGTGGAGCGTTCTCAAGGGGGACATGAGCCTGGTCGGACCAAGACCGGCATTTCGTCATGAGCTGGAACGTTACGAATTCTGGCAAAAGCGTAGACTGTCCATCAAGCCTGGGCTCACATGCCTTTGGCAGGTGAACGGACGCAACAAGATCAATGATTTCGACGAATGGGTTCGATTGGACCTGGAATACATCGACAATTGGTCTTTGTGGCTTGATTTTAAGATTTTGATAAGAACGGTTTGGGTGGTCGTTAAGGGCACGGGATGTTAGCTGCAGAATTATAAATAAAAACGCCGAAGACCACGGATGAAAGCCCTTAGGTATCTACTGCCATTCTTGCTTTCTGTTTGATTGTAATTAGAGCAAGACGAGTAAAGCTTTAATCTGCCCGGCAGCAAACAACCAATAACGAACAACAAGGCGAGCGCATGAGAGTACTAGTCACCGGTGGTGCGGGATTTATCGGGAGTAATTTGGTGGATCGGCTTCTGGAAAATGGGCACACAGTCGTCGTGTATGATAATTTTTCAACCGGCCATGAACGTTTCTTGGAGAAGGCCCTGCAATCACCACACTTCAAACTTATTAGGGGTGATACGCTTGAATTGGATGAACTGACACTGGCAATGAAGGGTGCTGAATTCGTTTTTCACATGGCAGCAAATGCCGACGTGCGCTTCGGAACAGATCATCCGAAAAAAGACTTTGAACAAAACACGATGGCCACTTTTAACGTACTGGAAGCCATGCGGGCGACGGGAGTACGGCGCATCGCTTTTACCTCTACCGGCTCGATTTACGGCGAACCGGATATTTTCCCTACCCCCGAAAACGCCCCTTTCCCGGTCCAGACGTCGCTCTATGGTGCTTCAAAGCTTGCTGGGGAAGGGCTGATTGAAGCCTACTGTGAAGGTTTCGGGTTTCAGGGCTATATTTTCCGCTTTGTTTCCGTGCTCGGCGAGCGTTATACTCATGGACACGTTCTCGACTTTTACAGATCCCTTCTTTCCAATCCGGATGAGCTGCGTGTACTCGGCGATGGCCACCAGCGCAAATCCTACCTTTACATAAATGACTGCATCGATGCGATGCTGCTTGCGATCGGAACAGCAAGGGATAGGGTCAACATTTTAAACATAGGCACGGATGAATATTGTGAAGTAAACGATTCTATCGGTTGGATCACGGAGCATCTAGGGTTGAAACCGAAACTGATATATACCGGAGGCAAGCGAGGCTGGGTAGGGGATAGCCCCTTTATTTTTTTAGAGTGCGAAAAGATCCGATTTTTGGGCTGGCTTCCCAAACTGTCCATTCATGAAGGGATTATCCGCACATTGAAATATTTGAAGGCAAATAGCTGGGTCCTGGAGGCGTATTCATGAAAGTCTGTGTAATTGGTCTCTGGCATTTAGGTACAGTTACGGCTGCCTGTCTGGCCTCTGCCGGTCATAAGGTTATCGGGCTAGATTATGAAATGCCTCTGATCCAACAATTAGAAGCCGGAAAACCTCCGATCTATGAACCCGGGCTGAAAGATTTGGTCAAACGAGGACTTGCCGAAAGAAATTTACTTTTTACAACAGATCCAAAAGAAGCATTTGATGATATAGAGGTTGTTTGGGTGACATATGACACCCCTGTTGATGAAAACGATCACGCGGACATAGATTTTGTGGTTGACCGCATTCGCCAACTCTTCCCCCATCTCACAGCCGGGATGCTGGTTCTGATCTCCTCACAGGTTCCTGTGGGAACCACCCGGTGCCTGGAACGGGAATATGCTGGAACCTATCCCGGCAAGACGGTCAGTTTTGCCTATTTGCCGGAAAACCTGCGGTTAGGAAAGGCCATCGACGCATTCACCAAACCAGATCGTATCGTGGCAGGGGTTAGAAATAGCGATAATCAAAAAACCATTTCACAACTGTTCAGGCCCTATACAGAAAACATTGAATGGATGTCCGTTGAATCGGCTGAAATGACCAAGCATGCCTTGAACTCGTTCCTGGCCACATCTGTTGCGTTTGCCAATGAAGTGGCGGTATTGTGTGAGCAGGTGGGGGCCGATGCGACAGAAGTTGAACAGGGCCTTAAAAGCGACAATCGCATTGGTCCAAAGGCTTATCTTTCCCCGGGGGAGGCATTTTCCGGCGGGACGCTGGCCCGGGATGTGATGTTTCTTGAGTGCCTTGGGAGGTCTACGAATTGCCCAACGCATCTCATATCAGCGGTTCGAACGAGCAATAATGAACATAAAAATTGGGTGCGCCATAAGCTTCGGTCACTTCTCGGTAATCTTTGCGATCTGCGGGTGACCGTTTGGGGACTTACTTACAAACCGGGTACCGATACCTTGCGCCGTTCCGGTTCCGTTGAATTGTGCGAGTGGCTGGACCAACAGGGCGCTATGGTCCGTGCTCATGACCCCGCAATTAAGGTCTTGCCCGAGCACCTATCCGGTAAATTTGAACTGGCATTCGATCCTATCCTGGCTTTGAAAGATGCATCGGCACTGGTTGTGGGCACCGCATGGCCGGATTACCGATCTCTGGATGCCGATGCGGTCGTATCGCATATGATGAAGCCAATAGTCATCGATCCCAAGCGATTTTTAGCAAAAACCCTTGGTGACGATCCACGAATACAATATATCACGATCGGCAAACAAAAGAGGATATGATGAGCTATGATCTTAAAGGCAAAAATGCCGTTATCACGGGTGCCAGTCAGGGTTTGGGCCTTGCGATTGCCAGGGCGTATGTAAAAGCAGGTGCCGGTGTGCTTTTATGCGCCCGTGATGCAAAAACGCTGGACCGGGTCCGGGAGCAGTTAACCGCACTCGCTGTTTCCGGTCAGATAGTTGCCACGGAAGCAGCCGATGTGTCGAGATCGGCTGATGTCGAGAGGGTCGTTGCAAAAGCGCTGAAAACTTTTCCTCGACTGCATGTTCTGGTGAACAATGCAGGTGTTTACGGCCCTAAGGGACCAATCGAGGAAGTGAACTGGGAGGAGTGGGTTCAAACTATCGAAATCAATCTGTTAGGTTCCGTTCAGATGTGCCGTGGCCTCTTGCCACATTTCAAGAAACACCGGTATGGCAAAATTGTTCAGCTTTCAGGAGGTGGCGCCACCAGTCCATTGCCACGGTTAAGCGCCTATGCGGCGTCCAAAGCGGGAATTGTCCGTTTTGCTGAAACGTTAGCGGGTGAAGTGATCGACTACCAGATCGATGTGAACGCAATCGCACCGGGTGCTTTGAATACACGCCTCCTGGATGAGATCCTGGCGGCAGGTCCGAAAAAAGTGGGAAAGAGTTTCTACCAGAGCTCCCTCAAGCAAAAAAAACAGGGGGGCACACCTTTGGAAACAGGCGCTGAACTGGCGGTCTTTTTGGGATCATCTGCCAGTGACGGAATAACTGGAAAACTTATCAGCGCCGTATGGGATCCTTGGCAGAAATTGCCGGGATATCTGAGAGATCTCAAAGAAACGGATGTCTACACACTTCGAAGGATCGTACCGAAAGAGCGAAATCTCTCGTGGGATAACGACTGATTCCCTTGTGATCAAAATTCACATAACTTAACGGTTCCTTAAAATTTTCATCATTCTTTTGAGGCGTATCTATGACTGAAACAGTTGGCGTCGCAATTTTCGGGTGTGGAGCTGTCGGCAAAAAACGGGCAAAATCTCTAGGCCCGGCGAAGCTGATCGCTTGCGTGGACCCGTTGTTTGAAAGGGCACGGGCCTTGGCACGGACGGCTCCCGGTGCTATAGCTTCCGATAGCAGCCGGATGATTCTGGATCGACATGACGTTGATATTGTTATCGTAGCTGCGACGAATAATGTATTGGCCGAGATAAGTATCTCCGCCCTGCTTGCAGGTAAACATGTACTGGTGGAAAAGCCGGCTGCTCGATCGGTACGGGAGTTAGAAGATATTATCATCGCCGCTAAAAAGTCAGGGAAGCTGGTAAGAGTCGGCTTCAATCACCGCTATCATCCAGCTTTACGCAAAGCCAGGGAATTATACGAAAGCGGGGCGCTCGGCGATATGATGTTTGTGCGCGGGCGGTATGGCCATGGAGGCAGATTGGGGTATGACAAAGAATGGCGGTCAGATCCCAAAATAGCCGGGGGAGGAGAACTGATTGACCAAGGCGTTCATCTGATTGATCTGTCGAGGTGGTTTCTTGGCGAGTTCGTTGAGGTAAGCGGATTTGCGCATACTTATTTCTGGGAAATGCCCGTCGATGATAATGCCTTCATGCTGCTTAAAACAGCTAGACAGCAAACTGCTTTCTTGCATGTGAGTTGCACTGAATGGAAGAATTTGTTTTCATTAGAAATTTACGGAAGGGACGCCAAGATCCATGTTGAAGGGCTTGGGGGCAGTTATGGAGTCGAACGTTTAAGCTATTATAAGATGCTGCCCGAAATGGGCCCTCCTGAATCAACCATCTGGGAATATCCGGTGGCGGACAGGTCATGGCATATGGAATTTGAGGAGTTCTTGGAAGATATCAGTTCAGGGCATGAACCAAAAGCGAATCTGCAGGATGCGCTTGCAGTAATGAAGATTGTCGAAAAAATATACAAGGAGTCCGGATATGATTATTACTCGTAGCCCGTTACGCATTACTATGGGCGGTGGTGGAACAGATCTTCCTTCCTACTACCGAGAGCATGGCGGTTTCCTGCTATCGGCGGCAATTAACAAGTATGTGTATGTGACGGTGATGCGACCTTTTGTACAAGGGATCTTTTTGAAATATTCTAAACTGGAACACGTAGAACATGTTGATGATATTCAGCATCCGATTATCCGCGAAGCAATACGGATGCTCGATTTCAAGACACCACAACTTGAGATCACGACATTGGCCGATATTCCAGCCGGAACCGGTTTGGGATCTTCCGGAAGCTTTACGACAGCGCTTCTAAAATCACTCTATGCCCATCGAAGGCGACTGTTGCAACCGAGCAAACTCGCCCAACTGGCTTGCGAGATAGAAATCAATCGTCTCAAAGAACCCATTGGCAAGCAAGATCAGTACATAGCAGCTTATGGCGGAATCACCAGTTTTTACTTTCATCCGGATGAATCCGTTGACGCAATCCCATTTCAAATGAGCATGGACACGATGCACGATTTGGAGGACAATCTGCTGCTTTTTTTTACAGGTTTTTCACGGAATGCAGGCCATGTCTTAAAAGAGCAGGATACACGTACAAGGGATTCGGATCAGGAGATGATCGATAACCTTCATTATATTAAAGAGCTTGGTTTGCGAAGCCAGAAGGCTCTTGAGGATGGTGACCCGATCCGATTTGGGGAACTGATGCACGAGCACTGGGAGCATAAGAAACAGCGTTCGGGAAAAATGAGCAATTCGCGCATTGATGAATTGTATGAACTGGGACGGGCCAATGGAGCTGTTGGTGGTAAATTGGTTGGTGCCGGAGGTGGCGGATTCCTAATGTTTTACACTGAAAATCGGAAACAGTTACGTAAATCCATGATGACCGCCGGCCTGGAAGAAGTGCGTTTCAGTTTTGATTTTGAAGGGACGAAGGTACTTTTTTTCGGATGAGCCGTTTTCCTGTTGCAATTTTAGCTGGCGGCTTATCGACCCGCTTGAGGCCGCTTACTGAGCACATCCCAAAAGTGCTGATAGATGTAGCGGGAAAGCCCTTTGCGGTGCATCAACTCGAACTTCTTTGCCGCAACGGCTTTTCAAGGGTCGTTTTTTGCGTTGGTTATCTCGGGGAACAGGTCCGTAGTGTGCTTGGGGATGGCAGTGCCTGTGGCATGAAGATCAGCTATGTTTTTGACGGGCCAAAGTTGAAGGGAACCGGCGGTGCACTGAAAAATGCTTTACCGTTTCTTGGGGATGCGTTTTTTGTCATTTATGGGGATTCCTACCTCGAGATCGACTACGGCAGAGTGCAGCAGGTCTTCCTAAAAAGCGGAAAAATGGGGCTGATGACGGTTTTTCGAAATGCCGACCAATGGGATAAAAGCAATGTCTTGTTTGACGAAGGACGCATCGTGCGCTACGACAAAAAAAACAGGGAGCCCGAGATGAAACACATTGATTATGGTCTCGGAATTTTCAAGTCGAGGGTTTTCGATAACTATGCAGATGGGCAGGCATTGGATCTTGCAAATATTTATCAGGATCTTATAGCAAGGAGTGAATTGGCGGGGTACGAAATAACCCGGAGATTTTACGAAATTGGCTCTTTTCACGGCCTGAAGGAGACCCGTGAGTATCTTGTCCAAAAAAAAACATGTCCGGGTATTTTCCTCGATCGAGACGGGGTAATAAACAGGATAATCATGAGAAATGGCAGGCCTGCTTCACCCAGAACTCTTGAAGAATTTGAATGGAAAAGCGGTGTAAAAGATTTCGTCAGGCAACTTAATGACCATGATTTGCCTGTAGTCGTCGTTACCAATCAGCCGGACATCGCCAGGGGCAAGATGACACGATCTGTCTTGAATGCAATGACGGAAATGGTGTATTCTGCGATTCCGGTGGATTCTATTTTGGTTTGCCCACATGATGATTCAAATGGTTGTGATTGCAGAAAACCCAAACCCGGCATGCTTCTCGATGCTGCCCAAATATGGAATATCGATTGCGAACGATCCTTTATGATAGGGGATTCATGGAAGGACATGCAAGCTGGAAGATCTGCCGGTTGCATGACGATTCTTTTTGATCAGCCTTATAATAGAGAGGTCACCTGCGACTTTCGAGTAAATAATTTTCAACAGGCCATTAAACTTATTTTAAAAATATCCAAGGACCAAATAGAATAATGGAGAAACATTCCATGTCGTATATTGAGCGTTATTTAGAAGAGGTGCAACAAGTAATTAACGGCATATCTATCCATGAAATCGAGAAAATGATTCAGCTTCTGGTTAACCTCAGAAAGAGAGGTGGTAGACTCTTTTTTTTGGGGATTGGGGGGGGTGCAGGAAATGCATCCCATGCTGTAAATGACTTTCGAAAGATCTGCGGCATTGAAAGCTATACACCTTCGGATAATGTATCCGAATTGAGTGCACGCGTAAATGATGACGGATGGGATACGGTTTTTGTAAATTGGCTGAAAGGAAGTAAATTAAAAGATTCAGACGGTGTCTTTGTATTTTCTGTAGGCGGAGGCAATGCAGAGAAAAACATCAGTGCCAATCTTGTATATGCGCTGAAATACGTCAAGGAGATTGGTGCCAAAGTATTCGGTGTTGTGGGTCGTGATGGGGGGTACACAGCCCAGGTGGCGGACTCTTGTATTATAGTTCCTACTGTAAATCCGGAAACCATAACTCCTCATACAGAATCTTTTCAGGCAGTTATATGGCATTTAATTGTGTCTCATCCAGAGATGAAAGTAAGTGAAATGAAATGGGAAAGCATTAGATAGTGGACAGTGGTCAGTATTCAGTAGTTAGAGTTTAGTAAAAAGTGAACAGTGATAAAGGGGGAATAAATGGCGGTTTTTTTAGATTCCGGCAAAATAACGGAAATTGAAAAATACATGAAAATGGGAATTATCCGTGGAGTGACCACAAATCCTACTATTCTTTTAAAAGATGGTGTTATCGGCGGGATGAAGGCTATAAAGGAGCGATCAGTGGAAATCGCAGGCAAAATATCACCCTATCCCCTGGCCGTAGAAGTGACGACCAATGAAAAACAGGGAATGATTGATCAGGCAAAAGAATTTTCACAATGGGCTGATAATATTTGCGTGAAAATAACAATACATGGGCCAAATGGTGAATTAGACAATCTGGAGGCTATTCATGAACTTGAGACCAAACACAATATTCGGATTAATGTAACAGCTATGATGAGTGCCCAGCAATGCCTGCTGGCGGCTTTAGCCGGTGCGACTTATGTCTCCCTATTTGGCGGGCGTGTGAATAATATGGGATATAATTCATGTGATGAGATCGTCAAACTGCGGGGTGCTTTGGATAGTTTTGATTTAAAGTCTAAAATTATTATTGGTTCCACTAGGGAAGTCCTAAATATCATTGAGTGGTTGAACGCCGGCGCGCACATTGTTACAGTCGTTCCTCATCTATTAGAAGGTATGCTTATCCATCCATATACCAAAGAAACAGTTAAAATGTTTCTTGATGATGCTGAAAAAGCGGAGAAAGCCCTCAAAATTTAAATGCTGCTTTACCCATTTCATCTTTAAGCTGATTTGGGTAAAACATCCTACGACCAAATATCAATTGCCTATTTTAGCCCAGGCCCAAGGATATCTTTGTTGCAGAACAGTATGACGAAATTCACAAAGAAAGATAAAAGGTTCTTCCCGGAATTACCGGCTTGTGGCAACTCAGCGGCGATCGTAAAAAAGCCATCCATGAGAATATGGATTATGACCTGTATTACAAAAAGCATGTTTCTTTTTTTCTTGATTTGGCGATTTTGATAGAAACAATGATTTTTGCATTCAGAGGCATTTAAATCCGCAGATTACGCAGATTGACGCAGATTAAATAAATGATGAAAGTACATCCGCAGATTACGCAGATT
>Ga0210062_1000205_pt1 | contig 18280 bp, 20 predicted proteins | sample Muzzi_CordA_D2_FD_185528 | JGI IMG/M metagenome (GOLD analysis project Ga0210062, IMG submission 185528) | Wetland microbial communities from San Francisco Bay, California, USA, that impact long-term carbon sequestration - Muzzi_CordA_D2 (SPAdes) | ecosystem: Environmental > Aquatic > Marine >...
GTGGCGGCGGGGGCGGGCGACCGGCTCATGCCTTCAGACCGTGCTTGCCCATCGGTTTCACCGTGCTCGCCTGCGGCCCCTTGTCGCCTTTTTCCTCGGCGAAGGTCACGCGCACGCCGATGGCCAAATCGGCAAAATCGCCGTTGAGCACGCTGTTGCGATGGAAATAGATCTCGCGGCCGTCGTCGGTTTCGATGAAGCCGAACTCGCCGAGCGGATCGAGCTCGGCCACCGTGCCGATTGGCGGGCCTTCGTGCTGCTTCACCTGGCCCTGCAGCTTGCGCACCTGATCCTGCAACTGACGGCGCGCGCGCTTGAAGGCGTCGTTGAGCGCGTAGTTGAGGTCAGCGTGGCGCTCGTCGTTTTGCGGCGTGCGATCGATATTGACCGCGCGGCCGTCCGGCAAAACCAGATGGATATTGATCTCGTAGAGGCCGCCGGTGCGGTGGTGGCCGCCGGGCGCCTTCAGGACCACGCGGGCCGCGGTAATGCGGCCGAAGCGCTCCTCAAGCGCCGCCACCTGCTTGTCGATGGCCGCACGCACGTCCGACCCCGCCTCCATGCCCTGAAAATCAATCTCGACTGGCGTTTGCATCGCGCTCTTCTCCAAATTCTGGTGCCCGACAGCCCGAATGGGCCGAGCCATCTGTTAATTGACGCCCGGGCTATTCCCCGTTCATTGACATGGCTCAACTTCGGCTCATTGCCGCAGCAGCTTGCGCAGCTCGGGAAGGCGCCGCGTATTGATCACGTCCCGCGCCGTCAGCCAGGCACGCCGGGCCTGGTCGATTCCGAACCGGATATATTGAAACGAGTTCACCGAATGCGCGTCGGTTGATACCGCAAGCTTGACGCCCCTGCTCTTGGCAGAGTGGGCGTGGAGATCGTTGAGGTCGAGCCGCTCCGGCTGCGCGTTGATCTCGAGGCAGCAGCCCAGGTCGCGCGCAGCCGAGACGATCCGGTCCATGTCGACCGCATAGGACTCACGCTCGCCGATCAGCCGGCCGGTCGGATGTCCAAGAATGGAAACGTGCTGGTTTTCCATCGCCCGTATGATGCGCGCGGTCTGCGCCTCACGCGGCAGATCGAAATAGGAATGCACCGACGCCACAACGACATCGAGCTGCGACAGCACCGAATTTGGCAGGTCGAGCTTGCCGTCCTTGAGGATATCGACCTCGATACCCTTGAGGATGGTGAAGTCCCGCAGTTTCTTGTTCAGCTTGTCGACTTGCCGGATCTGCCGCGCCACGCGCGCCGGATCGAGACCATGTGCCATTGTCACGCGCCGGCTGTGGTCGGTGAGCGCCATGTATTCATAGCCGCGGACCTGTGCCGCCCTGGCCATGGCCTCGATAGAAGCGGTCCCGTCGGTCCAGTCGGAATGGACGTGCAGGTCGCCGCGGATATCGGAGACTTTCACCAGCCGAGGCAGCTTTTTGGTCTTGGCGAGCGCGACCTCGCCGCGATCCTCGCGCATTTCCGGCGGGATGTACGCAAGACCGAGCCTCTTGTAGACCTCTTCCTCGGTGGCGCCGGCGATCCGCCGCTTGCCGGAAAACAGCCCGTATTCATTGAGCTTCCACTTATGGGCGTTGGCGATGCCGCGCAGCGCGATATTGTGCGCCTTGGCGCCGGTGAAATAGAGCAGCGCCGCGCCATAGCTGCGTTCGGGCACGGCGCGGAGATCGACCTGCAACCCCGAGCGCAACACCACGGTCGCGCGCGTCGGGCCGTGGGCGAGCACTTCGGCAACATTGTCATAGCGGGTCAGCTTGTCGCAGGCCGCCGCCGCGTTCTTGGAGGTGACCAGAATGTCGACGTCGCCCACCGTGTCCCGGCGCCGGCGATAGCTGCCGGCCGCCACAACGCGCCCGCCGTCGCGGAGATAGGCGACCAGCGCCTCGGCCTCGGCCTCTGCCACGGCAAGTTTGAATCGCTTCGTGGTAACCGGCTTTTCCAGCGCGCCGGCCAGCTTTTTTTCGATGCCCGGGCCGAAGCCACGCAGCTTGTGCAGTCGGCCGACTTTGACCGCGCGACGAAGATCGTCGAGCGTGCGGACCTTCAGCTTGTCATGGAGCAACTTGACGCGCTTCGGTCCCAGCCCGGGAAGCGCGGCCATATCGCCGAGTTGGCCCGGCAACTTCTTCTTCAATGAATCGAGGACATCGAAATGGCCGGATTTGACGATGTCGGCGATCTTGCCGGCCAGATCCTTGCCGATGCCCGGCAGTTCGGACAGGTCGGTTTCGCCCGCCAGCAGGCTGCGCACGCTTTGGGGCAAGCCTTCGATCGTGCGGGCGGCGCGGCGATAGGCACGCACACGAAACTGGTTCTCGCCCTTGATCTCGAGAAGATCGGCGGTTTGATCGAACATCGCGGCGATTTCGGCGTTTTGGACCGGCATCGCTATTCGCCCGCATGTTGAAAGTTTCCATGTATGGGTCAAACCGGAAAGCGGCGCGTTGATCCAGATCAGCGCAATTTGACGCAAGCGTTCGGATATCTAGTGGTATATCGACGCCAAAGGCGAAGCCATGGACGAGATTCCCAGCGCCATTTCGCACCATGTCTGGCAGACCAAGTACCGTCTCGTCGATCGCGTGGCCAGCGAGGACGCGATTGCCGATAGCTGGCGCCGCGTCGCCCGCGCGCTGGCGGCGGTCGAATCGCGACGAGCCGCCGTCTGGGAAGAACGTTTCTTCGGCCTGTTGCAGAATTTCAAGTTCCTGCCCGGCGGCCGCATCCTAGCGGGCGCGGGCACGCGGCGCGGTGTGACGCTGTTCAATTGCTTCGTAATGGGGCCGATCGACGATTCGATTGCCGGCATCTTCCGCGCGCTACAAGAAGGCGCCGTAACGATGCAGCAAGGCGGTGGCATCGGGGTCGACTTCTCCACGCTGCGCCCACGCGGCACGCAAGCGAAGGCCGCCGGTGGCATCGCGTCGGGTCCGGTTTCTTTCATGCAGCTATGGGACGCCATGTGCGGCACCATTCTGTCGACCGGCGCCCGCCGCGGCGCCATGATGGCAACGCTGCGCTGCGATCACCCCGACATCGAAGAGTTCGTCACCGCCAAACAGCAGGCCGGGCGGCTGCGTCGCTTCAACTTGTCGGTCCAGGTCACCGATACGTTCATGGCCGCGGTGCGTAGCGATGCCGATTGGCCGCTCGTATTTCCCGCCGCGGCGGTCGGCGGCACAGGGGCAACCGTTGTGCGCGATTGGCCCGGCGTGGACGCGCCGACTCCATGTCGGGTGGTACGCCGCATCGGCGCCCGCCAACTCTGGGATTCCATCCTGCGCGCGACGTATCAATATGCGGAGCCGGGGGTTTTGTTCATCGACCGCATCAATCAACTCAACAATACGCACTATCGTGAGCGAATTTCCGCTACCAATCCGTGCGGCGAAATCCCCCTGCCTCCCTATGGCGCCTGCGATCTCGGTTCGCTCAACCTGACCCGCTTCGTGCGCGCACCGTTCAAGCGCGAGGCTCTAATCGATCACCAGGCGCTCGCGGAAGCCGTTCGTATTGCTGTGCGGCTGCTCGATAACGTGATTGATGCGTCCCATTTTCCGCTGCCACAACAGGCGGAGCAGGCCCGCGGTTCGCGTCGCATCGGGCTTGGTATTACGGGACTGGCTGATGCCCTGCTGATGCTGGGACTGCGCTATGGCAGCGAGCCATCGCTCACCCTCGCCGCCGATACGATGCGGCTGATCTGCCATACGGCATACCGCAGCTCCGTCGAACTCGCACAGGAGAAGGGCAGCTTTCCCTTTTTTATAAGGGACAAGCACCTGCAAGGCCCCTTTATTCGCAGCCTGCCCGGCGAAATCCGGCAAGCGATTGCTGCTCACGGCATCCGCAACAGCCATCTGCTGGCGATCGCGCCGACCGGAACGGTCAGCCTGTTGGCCGGCAATGTCTCGAGCGGCGTGGAGCCGATTTTTGCGGCCTCCTACAACCGAAAAATTCTGGACGAGGATGGAAACCCGCAGCAATTCGCGCTTACGGACTACGCGCTGGCGCTTTGGCGCGCGGCAACCGGCAAGGCGAATGGAGCGCCGGACGAATTCGTCACGACGACCGAGCTAGCTGCCGAGGCCCATCTCGACATGCAGGCCGCGATGCAGCCGTTCGTCGATAATGCGATATCAAAGACCATCAACGTACCGGAACGCTGTTCATTTGAAGACTTCAAGCGGATCTACGATCTCGCCTATGACCGTGGCCTGAAGGGCTGCACGACTTTCCGGCCCAATCCCGTGACGGGCATGGTGCTGAGCCAAGCGGTCGCCGCGATGGACGCCCCGCACTGCTGCGCGCTTGAGCGCGAGGCAGACTGAAAAGAGCCGCCCGAACGGCCCGGAAGGTCACTTCAATCCATTGTTCGCGCAGATGTATTTGGTGCCGAGCGCGCGGGGCCGGTCTTGACCTGGGTCAACCTGGACTGGTCCGTCATGCGCCATCCTGCGTGCACCCAGCATCGGGGATCGCGCGCCCGCGGGTGAGTTCATATGTACGGACAAGGACGGGAACTTGAAATCGGCAATGCGACCAGCGCCATGCTCATTTCGTTGCTGCAGGCCCTGGTCGATAAAGACATACTGACCAATGTCGAGGTTCGCGCACTGCTGACCAAGGCGGCCAGCGATCTCGGCCCGCACGAGTACACTGCTCCGGTCAAGGGCGCCATCGGCATCATCCTCAACGACATCTTGCCGAAATTCCCGGAAACCGGCGGCGATTGAACAGGTGGGCAGAACGCAATGAACAACTTCCAGGCCGCTCAAGAAACGATATCGAAATCAAGACGCAGGTGAGCCCATGCCAAAGACGCCCCCCCAACTGCAGACAGGCGCCGACGCGGGTGGGCCCGAGCTGTCGATATCGCCGGAAAAGGTTTGCTTCGTCATCATCAAGGCGCGGGAATTCGACGCCAAGGCCGCAGTGACCGATCCGGATTCGGGCTCGAACCCGGCCGACGATATGGGCACCGCGGTGCTCGAAGACCACAGCGACGACCCGGTGGTCGAGGAACTGTCCTCCTTCATCGATTCGCTGTCGGAAGACGAGCAGATCGATCTGGTAGCGCTGGCCTGGCTCGGCCGCAACGACGCCACCGCCGCCGACTGGCCGGCGGTACGCGAGGAAGCCGCCGGCGCGCACAACGAACGCACTGCCCGCTACCTCCTCGGCATACCGATACTGGGCGACGTGCTGGAGGAAGGGCTGTCGATGCTCGGCCATTCCTGCGAGGACTACGAGATCGGCCGGCTCTGACTGCGCCTTCGGCCCGTCGTTTTATGAAAACTTGCGGCACCGCGCGGGGAGCGCCGCGGCCCGCTTGAATTTCGGGTTCCGCGACAACAAATGACGGCCATCATGGTGAATTCTCCCAACGACTGGATGTGGTCGGAGGCGTGCGACATGCTCTTCCGGGCTGAGCGGCTGCATCGCGAGTTCTTCCGCCCGGTGCGCGGAGCAAGCCGGTTGCCGGGCTGGGAGCCGCCGGTCGACATGCTGGAGACCGGCGAGGCGGTGCTGGTGCTGGTGGCACTGCCCGGCGTCGATCCCGAGCGAGTCGAGGCTGTCATTGAGGACGCCGACCTGGTCGTGGCCGGCAGCCGCATCCTGCCGACCGAGTTGAAGACTGCCGTGATTCACCGGCTCGAGTTGCCGCAAGGCCGCTTCGAGCGACGCGTGCGCCTGCCCGCCGGCCGCTACGCTGATGTACGGCGGTCGATGGTGCATGGCTGCCTGCTGATTACCCTGGAGAAAGCGAGCGTATCCCGTGGCTGACGCCGAGATCATGCGTGCCTTGGAGCAGGAGCCTGCACCCTCGGGCGGCGCGCCCGCCGAGGCGCGCACCGAGAAAAGCCTGCCGCCGGTTCCGCCCGACGCGATGATCATCGTGCCGGTGCGCAATTTTGTGCTGTTCCCCGGCATGGTGATGCCGGTCACCGTCGGCCGGCCCGGCTCGATCGCCGCCGCCGAACAGGCGGTGCGTGAGCAGCGTCCGGTCGGCATCCTCAAGCAGCGCGACCCTGAGGTGAACGAGCCCGCAGGCATCGACATGCACCGCATTGGCACGGTGGCCAACGTGGTGCGCTACATCACGGCCGGTGACGGCAACCATCTCATCTGCCAGGGCGAGCAGCGCTTCCAGGTGGCCGAATTCCTGACCGGTTGGCCGTTCCTGGTCGCCCGCGTCATCCGCATCCCCGAGCCCGAGATCAAGTCGTCCGAAATCGAGGCGCGACTGGTCAATCTGCGCGGCCAGGCGCTGGAAGCGCTCGAACTGCTGCCGCAGGCACCGAGGGAACTGACGGCTGCCATCCAGGGCATCGAGGCGCCGGGCGCACTGGCCGATCTCGCCGCCTCCTACATGGACGTCAAGCCGGACGAGAAGCAGGAGGTGCTGGAGACAATCGACGTTGCCGCACGCATGGACAAGGTCTCGCGTCTACTGTCGCACCGCATTGAGGTGCTGCGGCTGTCCGCCGAGATCGGCCAGCAGACCAAGGCCGCGCTCGACGAGCGGCAGCGCGAGGTGCTGCTGCGCGAACAGATGGCTGCGATCCAGAGGCAGCTCGGCGAAGGCGAGGAAGGCAAGGCCGCCGAGCTCGCAGAGCTCGAGAAAAAGATCACCGATGCCGGCATGCCGAAGGAAGTCGAGGACGAGGCGCGCAAGGAATTGCGCCGGCTGCAACGCATGCCGGAGGCGGCGGCCGAATACGGCATGGTGCGCACCTATCTCGACTGGCTGATCGAATTGCCGTGGAAACTGCCGGAAGAGACGCCGATCAACATCGAGGAGGCGCGGCGCATACTCGACGAAGACCACTACGGCCTCGACAAGATCAAGCGACGCATCGTCGAATATCTCGCCGTGCGCAAGCTGGCGCCGACCGGCAAGGCGCCGATCCTGTGCTTCGTCGGCCCGCCCGGCGTCGGCAAGACCTCGCTCGGCCAGTCGATCGCGCGCGCCATGCACCGCAAGTTTGTGCGCGTGAGCCTGGGCGGCGTGCATGACGAAGCGGAAATCCGCGGCCACCGGCGTACCTATATCGGCGCGCTGCCCGGCAACATCATCCAGGGCATCCGCAAGGCCGGCACGCGCAATTGCGTGATGATGCTGGACGAGATCGACAAGCTTGGCGCCGGCATCCACGGTGATCCGTCGGCAGCGCTGCTGGAGGTGCTCGATCCGGAGCAGAACAATACCTTCCGCGACAACTATCTCGGGGTGCCGTTCGACCTGTCGCGCGTGGTGTTCATCACCACGGCGAACATGCTCGACACGATTCCCGGGCCGTTGCGCGACCGCATGGAGATCATCAGCCTCGCCGGCTATACCGAAGGCGAAAAGCTGCAGATCGCCGCGCGCTATCTGGTCAAGCGCCAGATGGAGGCAAACGGCATCAAGGAAGGCCAGGTCGAGATCACCGACGAAGCCTTGCGCGAGATCATCCACTACTACACGCGCGAAGCCGGCGTGCGGAACCTTGAGCGCGAAATCGGCAAGGCGCTGCGCCATGCCGCGGTGCGCATCGCGGAAGGCGCGACCGGCCAGATCAGGATCGATGCCGGCGATCTCGCCGAAATCCTGGGCGCGCGTCAGTTCGAGAGCGAAGTCGCCATGCGCACCAGCGTGCCGGGCGTGGCGACCGGGCTTGCCTGGACGCCGGTCGGCGGCGACATTCTGTTCATCGAGGCCACCCGCCTGCCCGGCCACGGCAAGCTGATCCTGACCGGCCAGCTCGGTGACGTGATGAAAGAGAGCGCGCAGGCGGCCTTGAGTATCGTCAAGAACCGCGCCAGCCTGTTCGGCATCGACGCGGAGCGTTTCGAGAAGAGCGACATCCATGTGCACGTGCCGGCCGGCGCGATCCCGAAGGACGGCCCCAGCGCCGGAGTCGCCATGTTCATGGCGCTCACCTCGCTGATGACCGAGCGCACCATCCGCAACGATACCGCCATGACCGGCGAGATCAGCCTGCGCGGCCTGGTGCTGCCGGTCGGCGGCATCAAGGAGAAGGTGGTCGCGGCGGCACGTGCGGGGCTCAAGCGTGTCATGCTGCCGGCCCGCAACCGCAAGGACTTCGAGGATATCCCCGCCGAGGCGCGCGACGCGCTTGAATTCGTCTGGCTGGAACGGGTGGACGAGGCGGTGGCCGCGGCGCTCGAGGCGGCGCCACAGAAGGAACCGGCCTGACCCCCTAACACGCACTCGCGATGCGGCATGCTCGTTGTCTGCATTGCTGCACCGCAGGGATGAAACCTGGTTGCCGCAGCGTCGTTGCCTCGGCAGGAGGCTGACCTCATGCTGAAATGGGCACTGATCTTCTTCATTATCGCCGTCGTGGCCGGTCTGTTCGGTTTCACCGGCATTGCCGCCGGCGCAGCGACAATCGCCAAGTGGCTGTTCTTCCTCGCAATCGCGATCTTCGTCGTATTCCTCGTGATCGGACTGATAGCGGGGGAAGCCATCTTCTGAGCCCCGGGTTCCGGGAACTCGCGATTGGACGGCGGAACAGAATGTGCCGGTGCTGGTCGAGCCGGCGACACGGCGCACCGTCGATATCTGTCGCTGCGAATGCATCGCGCCCGCTCGCCGGGCGGATGTGGCAAGCCCGCCGCGACTGGCCGCGGCGGGCTTCTTCACGCCAGGCCAAGAAAGAAGCCCCGCGCGGCCTAAAGCCGCACGGGGCCCGTTTGGATACGCAATCGACGCGGACGCGTGACGCGACGCTTACACGGCCCCGTTTACATGGCTCGGGGCGAGCGTCCCCTGACCACTCCGACAATGGCCGAAATGGCGAACAGCACGATTGCCACGAAGAACACGATCTTGGCGGCCTCGACCGCCACACCCGCGATGCCGCCGAAGCCGAGCAAGGCGGCAATCACGGCAACGATCAGAAACGTTAAAGCCCAACCCAACATGGTTTGCCCCTTTCATCTCCGTTTGCGGCATGAAAACCGTTCGCCGGAACAACGTCCGCGCCGGCGGAATGTTCCCGACCGGCTGCGGGCCACCGTGCGGCGACAGGAACTTGGTCTGCGTGGCAGGACCGGCGCGCCGCAGCCTGGGCTGGTCAACAGCAGGAAGAGCACACCTTCGAGTGTCAGCGTGCGAGCGCAGCATAACCGTGCCTGCCGGACCGGGGCCCGCGGGCCGCGCCGAACAATTTGAAAAATAGAGAGATTTCAGCGTTTTGTCGCACATCAAAGCGGCAGCGCCGGGGAACCGGCTCCAATGGCCGCGAGTTGGCGTGCGGTAGCGTCCGCGTATCCGGGAGTAGCGTTCATGGCACCGCGTCCGAACTGGAAGGGTCACCTCAAGCTGTCGCTGGTTTCCTGCGCCGTAGCGCTCTATCCCGCCACCACCACCAGCCAGCGCGTCCGCTTCAATATCATCAACCGGGAAACCGGCAACCGCATTCGCAACGAGGTGGTCGACGCCGAAACCGGCGATCCGGTCGAGCCGGAAGACCGCGTCAAGGGATACCAATACGAGAAGGGTCAGTACCTCCTGCTTGAGGATGAAGAACTGGACAGCGTGGCGTTGGAAAGCACGCACACCATCGACATCGAGCAATTCGTGCCAATGTCGGAGGTCGACCGCATCTATCTCGACGAGTCGTTTTACCTGGTGCCGCAGGACGAGATTTCGCAGGAAGCCTTTGCGGTTATCCGCGAAGCCATGCGCAAGGATGATCTGGTTGGCCTGGCGCGCGTGGTAATCTACCGACGCGAACACCTGATGTTGCTGGCCCCGCGCGGCAAGGGAATGATGGCAACCGCGCTGCGCTACAAGACGGAGGTGCGCAACGAAAAACTTTATTTTGACGACATCGAGGACATCAAGGTGCCGGCCGACATGCTCAAGCTGGCGGTGCAGATCCTTGAAAGCAAGAAGGGGCATTTCGATCCGTCCAAGTTCGCGGACCGCTACGAGACCGCGCTGATGGATCTGATCAAGGCCAAGCGCGCTGGCAAGAAGCCGCCTGTGGTGAGCGAGGAGCGGCCAAGCAATGTGATTGATCTCATGGATGCGCTGCGGCGGAGCGCAGGCGGTGACCGGCGGCGGCGCGGCTCGGCGACCCGACGCAAAAACAGCAGCCGCAACGGTAACGGCCGGAAGCGCGCAAGCTCTCGCAAGAAAGTCAGACGCGCGAGTTGACTGAATGGCCGGCCTATCCCCCTACAGGACAAAGCGGCGTTTCGACGTCACCAGGGAACCGCGCGGCACGGTCGGAAAGCGCGGCCATGCGTTCGTCGTGCAGAAGCACGCGGCGCGCCGGCTGCACTATGACCTGCGGCTGCAGCTCGACGGAGTCATGAAAAGCTGGGCGGTGACGCGCGGTCCCAGTCTGGTGCCGGGTGAGAAGCGACTTGCCGTGCAGGTCGAGGACCATCCCGTCGACTACAACAAATTCGAAGGCACCATTCCCGAGGGTGAATACGGCGCCGGGACGGTCATGGTCTGGGACCGCGGTACCTGGCGGCCCGAGGACGACCCGCACAAGGGTCTTGCCAAGGGCCACCTCTCCTTTCACCTGGCCGGCAAAAAGTTGCACGGCGGGTGGCACCTGGTACGCATGCGCCGACGCTCGGGGGAAAAGCGCGACAACTGGCTGCTGATCAAGCAGCGCGACGATGACGCGCGCACTGAGCGCGAGAAGGACATTCTCGCCCAGCAGCCGCTGTCGGTGAAGACCGGGCGCACGATGGACGAGATCGCGCAGCACAGGCGCAAGGCCAAAAGCAGGAGCAAGAGCAGGGGCAAAAAAAGCAAGCGCAAAGCCGCGAGGCCGAAACGCAAGAAGATCAGGCAGGCGGAGAAAACCGCAAGCAAAGCCAGGCGGGCCAGGCGCCGATGACGCGCGCGGCCCGCAAACATAAAACCACCGGCAAGCGCAAGGCCAGGAATAAGGCGACGCGCAGCACGCATCGTGACCGCCGGCTCATGCGCAAGGCGCCCAAGCCGCGGCGCGGGGGGCGCGCGGTCGACAAGGCGCTGGAGCAGGCCCCGCACGGATCACTACCCCGCTTCGTCACGCCGTGCCTCGCCACGCTGGTCGAGAAGGCACCGGAGGGCAAGCGCTGGGAGCACGAACTCAAGTTCGACGGCTACCGCATCCAGGCGCGGCTCGACCACGGCAAGGTCAGGCTGCTGACCCGCAAGGGCCTGGACTGGACCACCAGGTTTCCCAGCGTCGCCCACGACGTCGCCAGACTGCACGCCAGGACGGCGCTCATCGACGGCGAGGTGGTGGTGGAGGATTCAAAAGGTATTTCACGTTTCTCACTGCTGCAGCAGGATCTCTCCTCCGGCCGACACGGCCGCATGGCGCTCTATGTCTTTGACCTCATGCATCTGGATGGCGCCGATCTGAAGCGTTTGCCGCTCTCCGCGCGCAAGGCGGCGCTCGCCAGACTGATCCGCCGCGGCCACGGTCGCCACCTGCGCCTGAGCCGCTCGCTGCGCCGTCCGGGCCCGGCGCTGCTCCAGCAGGCCTGCAAGATGGGGCTGGAAGGCATCATGTCGAAGCTCGCCGACGCGCCCTACCGTTCCGGGCGAGGGCGCGACTGGGTGAAGGCAAAATGCTCCGACCGGCAGGAACTGGTGGTGGCCGGCTTTGCGCCCTCCTCGGCCGACGCCCATGCGGTCGGCGCGCTGGTGCTCGCTTTTTACGAGCGCGGCAAACTCAACTATGCCGGCCGCGTCGGCACCGGCTTCACGCACGAGACCGCGCGCGCGCTCTACCGCAGCCTGAAGGCGCGCGAGCGCAAGAGGGCCCCGTTCAAGCCGCTGCCGAAGGAGGAGAAAGGCCGGCGCAAGCCGGTCTGGATCGAGCCGAACATGGTGGTGGAGATCGATTTTCGCGGCTGGACGCACGGCGGCCGCGTGCGGCAGGCCTCGTTCAAGGGCGTGCGCCACGACAAGGCGGCCAAGGACGTGGTGCGCGAGGTGAAGCACTGATGCCGGCAACGCGACACAGCAAGACGGAGCGACGCAAGGCGCGCGGCAAGCGGGCAAGCGCCATGTTCGGCAGCGTGCCCCTGACCCATCCCGACCGCATCTATTGGAAGGATGCCGGAGTTACCAAGGAAGAGCTGGCAAGGTTCTACAAGAAAATCTGGAAACGGATGCGTCCTCATGTCACCGATCGCGTGCTCGCGATCGTCCGTTGTCCGGAGGGCGTGGAAGGCCAGTGCTTCTTTCAGAAACACGCTCGCGCCGGCATTCCCACCGAGTTTCTTCACCTGGTGCAGGAGGAAGGTGAAAAGATCATTTCCGTCGATCGCCTCGACGGCTTGATCGCGCTGGTGCAGGGCGGAGCCCTGGAAGTGCACGCCCGCGGCAGCGCCGTCGACGACCGCGAGCGCGCAAACCAGTTGATCTTCGATCTCGACCCGGGGCCGGGCACGGAGTTCGAAGACGTGGTGGAAGCCGCGCGCGAGGTGCGCAGGCGGCTGCGGCGCGTAAAGCTCACAAGTTTTGTCAAAACCACCGGCGGCAAGGGTCTGCACGTCGTGGTGCCAATCCGGCCGGCATCATGGGACGTTGCCAAGAAATTCGCCCATACGGTTGCCGCGAGCATGACCAGGGACGCGCCAGACCGCTACACCGCCAATCCGATCAAAAGCCATCGCCGCAATCGCGTTTTTGTTGATTATCTGCGCAACAGCCGGGAAGCGACCGCGGTTGTGCCCTACTCCACGCGGGCCCGTCCCGGCGCACCGGTCGCCGTGCCGCTCGCATGGTCGGAACTCGGCGGCCTGAAGAGCGCGCACCAATACACCGTGAAAAACATCATGCAGCGGCTTTCGCGCGTGAAGAAAGACCCTTGGGCCGCCATGGGGCGCAGCCGTCAGGCGCTGCCGAAGTTCAAATGAATAAGGCCCCCGCCCCGTGGCGGGCCTTTCGAACCGGCCGCTCTCACGTTGACGGAAAGGTCCGCAATGCGCTGATCGAGGGCGAACAGCGGAGCCAGGTTTCCGGCGCGGCACCCGCCGCGTTGCCCACACGCAGATGAACAGTGTTCTCGTCGAGCAGCTGCATGTAGACCGTTGCGCCGGCATGCGGCTCCGGCGCCGGTACCGTGTAGGTGAAATAATGACGGCTGTAATCTCCCTGCATGTGCTTGCCGCCGGGCGTGACCATGTCGGGGCCGCGGATCGACAAACGGCGGTTGTCCGGTGTGTGGCACCAGTCGCCATCGATGGCGTCGGCCAAGGCCGGGGCGTTGAACAGCAGGAGGCCGAGCACCGTGATCAGGATGCCGGAAATTTTGCTCACTACAATACCCTCCTTCGCGCGCACCCGGGTCAATCCACTTTCGCCTCGTCACGATACATGACCTTGTGGCGGGTCTCACGCACCCAGTCATCGATCTGCTCGACGGTCATGTAGTTCTTCATGTCGAATTTGTCCCAGCTCATGATCTGCGGCAGCGTCTTCTTCCAGCGCTTGTAAGGCGGCTTGGCCGGCACGCCGAACAGCATGATGTCGATGATGGCGAGGTCATCGGGCACGCCGAGCAGCGGGCGTAGCGACTTCTGCGCGTCGTCCTGGCCGATCGCGGTGACCCACCAGACCTGGTAGCCGAGCGCGGCGGCGGCGAGATGCGCCGACATGGTGGAGGCGGCGACGCTTTGCAGCAGGATTCGCTCGGCATTAGCCTGGTACTGCTTGTCGAGATCGGAGCCGTCGAACAGGACAGGAAAGGCGCGCACGAAGCGGAAGTCGGCGGCGATCACGACGAAGCCCGGCGCAGTTTCCAGCCCGCGATAATTGGGCGTGGGAAACTTCATCTTCATCCTGGCGCGCTTGGTAGCCTCGGCCACGAAATATTCGGCGATCTGCTTTTTCACCGCCGGGTCAGTCACCACGATGTAGTGCCATGGCTGGGCATTGGCACCGGAGGGCGCGTGGCGGGCCGCCTCCAACACCAATTCGATATGCTCGCGGGGGACCACAATGTCGGGACGGAAGGCGCGCGTGGTCAGCCGGTTGCGCACAACGTCCATGAGCGCCTCATAGCGCGCGAGATCGGGCGTGAAATCGGTGATGTCGTCCATGCGGGCTCCTCCCCTGGCGTCGGGACGTATTGCGCTATATTACCCGGCGTCGACCGCCCGCGTCACAGCCAACCAACCCTCCTCCCGAAGAATTTAGGACAATCCCATGCCCGCCAAGCGCCCCGCGCCACGCCTTGCCGTCCCCGCCGAAAACCAGTTGAACGATGACCAGCGCGCGCTGCTGGCGGCGCTGCGCGCAGGACCGCGCGGGGCCTCGATCACCCTGCGCGGGCCGTTCGCCGCCTGGATGCACGCACCGCAATTCGGCCAGCTCGCCCAGGCGCTGGGCGGCCACTGCCGCTACAAGACCGCGCTGGAGCCGCGGCTGTCGGAATTCGCTATCCTGTGCACGGCGCGCACCTGGCGCGCGCAATACGAGTGGTTTGCGCACGCGCCGATGGCAGAGAAAGCCGGCGTCAAGCCGAGGACGATCGCCGACCTGCGCGCCGGCCGCGAGCCAAAGTCGGCGCCCAAGGACGAGCGCGCGATCTATGCCTTCGTCCAGGAGCTCTACAAGACCAGGCGTGTGAGCGAGCGCACGTACAAGCGGGTACACGCTTTTCTCGGCGACGCCCCCATGGTCGAGCTGGTCGGCATCCTCGGCTATTACGCGATGATCTCGATGACGCTCAACGTGTTCCGCATGCTGCCGCCGGAGGACGCAAAACTGGCCTTCGCGGAACCGAAATAGGTAGCGCCGGCAGCGCAGTGCGTTGCGTCGTCTCGCGGCGCCAGGTCACTTCCCGTGCTGCATCGGCATGCCACCGCCGTGGCTTGCGCCAATGCCCTCGATGATGAAGTCGATCTCGACCCTGCCGGCATTCTGGAACTGCAACGTGGCCTCGAAGTGACCACCCTGCTTGAGCGGCATTTTCAGGCCGACGAACATCACATGGTAGCCGCCGGGCTTGAGTTCGACCGACTGACCGGGTCTGATCTCGAGCCCGCCTGTGACCGGACGCATCTTCATAACGCCATTGTCCATCGTCATGGAATGGATTTCGAAACCTTTCGCTATGTCGGTCGAGCCGCCGAGCAGGCGGTCGGCCGCGTCGCCGTTGTTGGTGATGGTGAGATAGCCGCCGCCGACGCTCGCACCCTTCGGCGTGGCACGCGCCCAGGGAGCGGAAATCTTCAAGCTTCCGACGGTAACGTCGGCAGCCGCGGCGGACCACGCCACGGCAATGCCAAGCACGGCGGCAAGGGAAATCGTGCGGATCATGGTTTGCTCCTGACGGTCGCGCGCCGGATGCGCATGCGAAGCGCGGCGCGCGGTATGTTGGAATGGATTAAACGGCTGCGTCAGGCCAAAGGCGGCGCGCGCGGGATCTGCGGACGGTGGTCGGCCGGACGGACGACAGCAACAGGCTGTGGCGCCGGCGCAATTGTACCGGCGCAGGAATACGCAGCACCAACGACGATTGGCGGTCGGGGAGTCAGGGCATGGCCACAGCACTGCATGCCGCAGCCGCCGGCACAGGGACAGCCCGACTGCTGGACGGGGGCGGAACCGTCGGCTTGGGCTGAGGACGCGCAAAGAGCAGCGGTCAGGGGACCGGCGGCGGCGACCGACAGGGGCAGCAGCAGCGCCTGCAGTGCGACCACATAGGCCGCGGCCAAGGCGATCAAGGAGCGGGAGCGACGGCGGTCGCGCATGAAATCCACTCTAGGCCGTCGTCCGGACAGCGTCCACCAACACGCCCGCGCCGCCACCCGGCCCTGCCGTCGAACCGCCACAAGCGCCATGCTATGGTTGCCCATCATGGCCAGCGATCATTCGCCGTCGTCCCCGCCGGAGCAGCGCGTCCTGCGGTTTCGCCGCCGCCCGGCCGATGCGCCGCTGGAAGGCCCGCCGGTCGCCGATCTGGCAAAATACGAGCGTGGCGAAGACGCCGACGACTACCGGCACCGCATGGTCGTGAACGCGGCCGCCTTTCTTTTCGTGCTCGGCCTGATCGGCGCCGGGCTCTGGCTCGCCGATACCATGGCGCAGATGCGCCGCAACCAGGACTGTGTCCTTTCGGGACGGCGCGGCTGTACCCCGGTCGAGTTCGAACCGCAGCTCCGGTGAAGTTCCTGCGCAGCGGCGGGCCGAACCCTCGCTTGCCGCCCGTTTGGCGGCGTTTTCCGTAAATACCGGCCGCCATTGAACTTGCCCCGCCGCTTCGCTATACGGGCTGCCAACCGCAAGCCGAGAAAAAGGCCGGCCAGGGGGCTGCCGCGCAAAGGCCGGGCGCGCGGGCCGTCGGGCAGCCAAAACTCAAAATAAAACAGAGAGTTATTGATGTCCGCGACGTTCGACACCATCGCCAATATCATCGCGGAGACCTGCGATATCCCGCGCGATTCCATCAAGCCGGAAAGCCACGCCATTAACGATCTTGGCATCGATAGCCTGGACTTCCTCGACATCGCCTTCGCCATCGACAAGGCGTTCGGCATCAAGCTGCCGCTCGAGCAGTGGACCCAGGAAGTCAATGATGGCAAGGCGACCACCGACCAGTATTTCGTGCTGGAGAACCTCAGCGCCCGCATCGACGAACTTGTCGCCGCCAAAGGTGCGGCATAAGGGAGCGTAATCAGGCACCCCGATGCGCCTTGAGTATTTCCAGCTGATCGACCGGGTCGTCGACCTCGATCTCGCCGGCCGCAAGATCAGCAGCGAGGCGGTCGTTCCGGAGACAAGCACGATTTTCGAGGGTCACTTTCCGGGCTATCCGCTGATGCCCGGCGTCTTGCTTATTGAAACCATGGCGCAAACTTCCGGCTGGCTTGTGGTGGCGATCAATCGTTTTGCGCGCATGCCGTTCCTCGCGGCGGTGCGCGACGCCAAACTGCGCACCTTCGTTACGCCCGGCCAGCGCCTGAACGTCAGCGCCGAACTGACCCATGACGGCTCCGGTTACGCGATAACGGAGGCCCGCATCGCCTGCGAGGGCAAACCCATCTGCAGCGCCTCGCTGACGTTCAGCGTGATCAAATTTCCCAACGACGAGATGCACCAGCGTATGCGCGACACCGCCAAACGCATCGGGTTGCCCAGCACCGAGGCGCTGGCCGATGGCTGACACGGCACGTGACGCCCTGATCACCGGTATCGGCATTGTCTCTTGCCTGGGCGAAGGCCCGCAGGCGCATTGGCACAAGTTGATGGAGGCGCATCCGGACGCCGACACCGACCGCTTCGCCCCCTTCATCGTGCATCCGCTGGCGCCGATCAATCTCGACGCGCAGATCCCGAAAAAGGGCGATCAACGGCAGATGGAGGCCTGGCAGCGCATCGGTACCTATGCCGCCGGCCTGGCGCTCGATTCCGCCGGCGTCAAAGGCAACGCCGACGTCCTCTCGCACATGGACATGATCGTCGCCGCCGGCGGCGGCGAGCGCGACCTGGCGGTCGACGGCACCATTCTCAGCGGCCTGCCGCGCGCGGCGGACCCGGGCGCCTTCCTCAACGAAAACCTGATGAGTGGCCTGCGCCCCACTTTGTTCCTGGCGCAGCTGTCCAATCTGCTCGCCGGCAATATCTCGATCGTGCATGGCGTCACCGGATCTTCGCGCACCTTCATGGGCGAGGAAGCGGCCGGCGTCGACGCCGTGCGGGTGGCGCTGGCGCGCATCGCCGCCGGACAGAGCGACATCGCGCTGGTCGGCGGCTCGCACAATGGCGAGCGGCCCGACCTGCTGATGCTCTACGAGTTCGGCCATCAGAACCTGAAGGACCACTATGCGCCGGTCTGGCAGCGCGCCGCCGCGCCCGGCTTCGCGCTCGGCTCGCTCGGCGCTTTCCTGGTGATCGAGGCGCGTGAACATGCGCAGGCGCGCGGCGCCAGGCCGCTGGCAAAGCTTTCCGCCGCGCTCTCCGACCGCTCCCGGCGCACGCCCGGCTCGGTCAGTTCCGCGCTCACCCGGCTGTGGGACAGCATCAAGGACAAGATCAAGGCCGGCCAGGCCGCCGTGCTGTCGGGGGCGACCGGCGCGGAGCCGGCGACCGGCGAAGAACGCGCTTTTCTGGAGGCGCATGGCGACCTTGCCGTCCGCGCCACCGGCTCATATCTCGGCCATGGGCTAGAGCCGCAATTCGTCATGAATATCGCGCTGGCGGCGCTGGCGCTCGAGCATGGTAAGCTGTTTCCGCCCTGTGACTCGACCGGATTGGAACGGCCGATGAACGGGGACG
>Ga0210062_1000208_pt1 | contig 18127 bp, 19 predicted proteins | sample Muzzi_CordA_D2_FD_185528 | JGI IMG/M metagenome (GOLD analysis project Ga0210062, IMG submission 185528) | Wetland microbial communities from San Francisco Bay, California, USA, that impact long-term carbon sequestration - Muzzi_CordA_D2 (SPAdes) | ecosystem: Environmental > Aquatic > Marine >...
CGCGCCCATGCCGACCAAACTGTTGTCGCCGATGATGCAGCCGTGCAGGATGACGTTGTGGCCGATCACGCAGTTGCGGCCGATGGTGAGCGGAAATCCCGGATCGGTATGCAGCGTGGCATTGTCCTGGATCTGCGAGCGTTCTCCCAGTTCGATCCATTCATTGTCGCCGCGCAGCACTGCGCCGAACCAGACGCTCGCCTCCGCTTTGAGCCGCACGCGGCCGATCAGCGTGGCGTTGTCGGCCACCCAATACTGTCCTTCGCCGGGAAATTGCGGCGACTGTCCGTCGATCTCGTAGATAGGCATTCCCGCCTCCGTTGCGGCGCGAACTTGCCTGAAGAGGACGGGCGATGGAAGCGGTTAAGCGAGCAGGACGCCGCAGACCTGCAGTGTCATCACCAACACGAGGCCCGACATCAGGCTCCAGAAGCCGGCGATCAGTGTGGCGAGAAAGACGAATTCGAAGCGGCGGCTTTCCTGGCGGCGGCCGATCAGCGTGTTGCGCATGATCAGGAACGGCGCGGCCAGCATCAGGAGCGGCACCATGGCGATGGTACCTGCGCTGGGGCCGGCCTGCAGCGCGCTGAAGCTGGGCAGCCGGCTGGTGACCAGCCGGTAGCCGGAGCAGCAGGCACCGCCGACGGCAAAACCGAGCGCCAGCGACAACAGCATTTGCACCGATTCCACCGGCATCACGCCACCTCAACGCAATACAGAGGTATTCAATGCCGCAAGCGCCGTTTCCGCGCCAGCCGATCCTTAACGAATAGTTAACGCGCGTCCGCCAAGCGGTGCCAGTGGCCATGGCATAATCGGTGGCGATTCGTTTTACGGGTCCAAGCAAGACGGAGACGATGGCTTTTCTCGCCCACCAGCCGGCCAAGGCGCGGCGCCCGCAGCGGCGGCGTCATGCCGGCCCGAGCCCGCTGGCCGCGCCGCTGCTGGTGTTCGCCGGCGTCGCCGTGTGCGCCGCGCTCTACGTCGCCTATGTGCTGTGGCCGCGCTGGCCGGAGGTACCGGTGTCGCTCGATGCGCCGTCACTGCCGGTCGTCGTCGCCGGCGCCGCTTTCAATATCGAGCCGGCGGCGATCCGCCGGAGCGTGCAGCGCCGGCCGGGCACGCATGAGCGCGTCGACCTTGTCTATCTGTGGCCATCGCTGGCGCCGCCCGATCCCGCGCTCAAGCCGAAAGTCGGCGCGCCACTCGATCCCAACGACCGCCTGTTCATCACCATCGAGGTCGGCGGCGACACGCTGCCGCTGAACGAGAGAATGCAGACGATCTATCCGCGCTATCTGGCGACAGAGTCGACGGCGGCGGCGGCGGCGGGGTTGAGCGCACGCCTCTTCCGCGACGGCACACCCTACCAGGGCGAGGAACTGGTGTTCGAAGAGAAGGCTCCCGGACATTTTCTCGCCCGTTGCTCGCGCAAGGGGGTGGCGAATTCCGGCACGTGCCTGTTGGAACGGCGCGTCGGCGGCGCCGATCTCACTTTCCGCTTTCCGCGCGAATGGCTGTCGGACTGGCGCGGCGTCGCCGCCGGCATCGACCGGCTGTTGAAGCGGCTACATCCGCAGGGCTAGCCGTCGACCAGATCGACGTCGAGGATCGGCAGTTCGAAGATATAGGAATGGCGGCCCTTCTCATTCTCGACGAACAGCACGCCGATGAATTCCTCGCCGATATACGCTTCCAGCGAATCCGTCTTCTTCGGCCGGGTGACCACGCGGATATTGTCATTGCCGAAGCGGCTGCGCAGATAGGCGTTGAGCGCGGGCACCGGCTGGATGGTTGGATCCCGGCCGAGCTCGATTTCCATGCGGAAATTGTATGAGCGCTCACCCTCCTCGTCGTCGGTGGTCAACTCGCCGAGATCGTCGTCGCCGATAAAGACGACGGCGCTGCCGTCCGACTTCGGCACCACACGAAGGCTGGCGTTGCCGAACAGCTTCTTCAGATAGGCGTCGAGTTGCCTGACTTCGCTCGCGTCCACCGGGCCGCTCCTCCTTGAATGGGCGAGGCCTCCTTGCCCGATCGCACGGCCCGGCGCAAGCGTGATGCGGCCGGAAAATCAGCCGTCGAGCATGACGCCGTAGAGCATCTGGTCCATGGCGCGCGCGGGCTCGGGGCAGCCGGCCTCGCCCACCACCTTGGCCGGCACGCCGGCGACTGTCGTATTGTGCGGCACCGGCTTGATCACCACCGAACCGGCGGCAATGCGCGCGCAATGGCCGACCTCGATATTGCCGAGGATCTTGGCGCCGGCGCCGATCATCACGCCGCGCCGGATCTTCGGATGCCGGTCTTCATGCTCCTTCCCGGTGCCGCCGAGGGTGACGCCGTGCAGGATGGAAACGTCGTCCTCGATGACCGCCGTTTCGCCCACCACCAGGCCGGTGGCGTGGTCGAGAAAGATGCCGCGGCCGATACGGGCCGCCGGGTTGATGTCGCACTGGAACACCGCCGACGCGCGGCTTTGCAGGTAGAGCGCGAAGTCCTTGCGCCCCTTGCCGTGCAGCCAATACGCCAGACGGTGGGTCTGGATGGCGTGGAACCCCTTGTAATAGAGCACCGGCTCGATGCAGCGCGTGGTGGCCGGGTCGCGGTCAATGATGGCGACGATGTCGGCGCGGAAGGCGTCGCCGATGTCCGGGTCGCCGTCGAGCGCGTCCATATAGGCCTGACGGATCAGCTCGCCCGAGACGTCGGCATGGTCGAGCCGCTGGCTGACGCGTTGAACCACCGCGGCTTCCAGCGAATCGTGATGCAGCACGTTCTCGTAGATGAAGGTAGCGAGCTCCGGTTCGCGGCGCGCCACATCCTCCGCCTCAAGGCGGACGCGCGCCCAGACCGGGTCAACCGTGTCGAGGGCCTTGGCAGGCCGTGTCTGATATTGGGGCATGATCGTCCTCTCCCGGCGCCTCTCGCACCACTCCCCTCTCACATTCCTATTAGCACAGATCGGTTGCCGTCACGAGACCGCCAATACGTGCCGCGCATGGCTCCGGCGCGAATTCTCTCGTTTACGTATCATCTTATCCGAATACCGGTGTCGACGTTTCGGGATCGTGCGCTACCGGCGCCGATTGAGGAAATCCAGCACGCCCTGCTTGAACACCTTGTCGCCGACCGCCAGCATGTGATCGCGCCCGGGGACCGGTAGATGGCGCGCGCTCGGCATGAGCGCGACCAGCTGTTCAGCCGAACCCGCCACCTCGTCCCTGGTTCCCACCGCAACCAGCACGGGCGCGGCGATTGCCGCGACCTGTTCGCGGCTCAGCGTCTGCCGCGAGCCACGAATGCAGGCGGCAAGCGCCCTCAGGTCAGACCTGGTCTGCTCGGCGAAGGAACGGAAGGTTCGCCCGGTCGGATCGCTGATGTCGGCAGGCGACGCCGCCTCCAGCGCATCGGCAATGCTTTCCGGCAGCCCGACGCCGTCGACCAGCCGGATACCGAGTCCGCCGATCACCACCGAACGTACGCGCCCGGGATGTTCGATCGCAAGGAAGGCGGCGATACGTGCGCCCATGGAATAACCCATGACGTCCGCGCGCGCGATGCCGAGATGATCCATGAGCGCGCGCACGTCGCCGGCCATCGACGCACTATGGTAGGCGCTCGCGTCGTAAAGCTTGCTCGACGCGCCGTGACCGCGGTTGTCGAGCGCAATGGCGCGCCTGCCCGCGCGGGTCAGCGTCGATACCCAGCCCGGGCTCACCCAGTTCACTTCCTTGGTGGAAGCAAAGCCGTGTACCAGCACGATCGGCTCGCCCTTGCCTTCATCGAGATAGGCGATCTCCACGTCGCCGTTGCGAAAGCTCGGCATGGATCCTCAAAAGACGTGGCCGGGACGAACCCGGCCACTCGAAAACATCGTGCGCGATCTTGTAGTCAAAGCGGACGTCAGTGGCTACCCCGGTACCAGGGCGCCAGCCCCTTGCGGCGGTGCAGGACGCGCAAAGTGATGCGTTCGGTCGTGCCTTTCAGCGCGGAGATGAAGGCGAAGGTGGCAAACAGCGCGCCGAGAATCCAGCTGCCAAGATTGAACGTCGCCACCGACAGCGCGATGGCACCGCGACCGGCCAGTTTGAGAATGGCGCGGGTGCGGCTGCCTTCCTTTTCCGCCAGCCGGGCGACGCGCGCCATCTCACGCGGCGTCTCCGCCACGCGCAGGCCGTCAAGCGCCGCGCGCGTGCCGGCCTTGACCTGCACGGTGCCGACGTCGCGAGCGAAATGCATGAGGCCGCCGGCGCGGCGTAACTTGACCGCTTCGCGCGCGGCGCGCATCGCCAGGGCCGGTTTCGAAATCGACGCGCCGGCGATCGCCCTCTTCAGTCGGCTCCAGTCCACCACGTTGCGCAACATGCGGCCGATGCCGGCGGCCAGTTCGCCGCTGAGCCGTCCGGTCTTGCGCGCTGCTTTGGCGAGCGACAGCCCGATGCGCGCAGGCGCGGCGGTGCCGAGCGTGGCATAGGTGCCGGCGGTGATCGCCAGGCCGACGCAAGCCAGGCCTAGGATGAGTTCGTCGGCCGGCCGGCCCAAAGCCAGATTGCCGCCCTCGCGCACGGCGTCGCGGACGTCGCCGAACACGAACAGGTCGCCGATCGCGGTGCCGGCGAGTGCCGCCGCATCGTCCGGTGTTCCGGTGACAAAGCCGTAGGCGAAGCTCCTGGCCGCGTGCCCGGCGGAATTCGCTTCCGCCACCGCGGCATCCACGCGCTCGGTCAGCGCCGGATCGAGCGCGACATGGCGCGCGGCGGCGAGATCGGCAAAGCTCCTGGCCAGATCGGCGTCGTCATTGGCAAGCGCCACCTCGATCTCGCGCTCGGCCACCTCGGCTTTGAATGTCTCGTCGAGTACGCGATCGGCAATGCGCGCCGGGTCGTCCTCAATGGCGAGCAGCGCCTGTGCCTCCAGTCCGCGCGGTACCAGATAGGCGGCGAGTGCCGCCAGCAGGGCGACCGCAAGCAAGACCGGCGCAAGACGCGGATTGCGCGCGGCCACCGGCGTCGATGGAGGCTTCGACTTCGCCGTCGGCTTCGGCGCGGGCGCTGCCGCTTCGGCGCGCCACAGCCGGCGCAACTCCGGCGGCGCAAATCCTCGAGCGTCACGCATGGAATGGCCCACCACTGGTTCCGCGATTCGCCGAGATGAGGATAACCCTATTCACAATCGGGTTCGCGCAACGAAAACGTCCGGAATCTCCACGCGTTCCGGCTGCGCCAGGCGCGGGATGAATGATTGGCGATACATCTAGGCAGGACCAGGCGGCCTCGCTATGGTGCGGCCCGCAAATGCGCCGCGCCACGAGGCGCGGCGCCATGAGGACCAGCATGGCCGAGCACGTCATTCCCCATTTCCACAATGATCCCGGCGTGCCGGTGATCGAGATCGGCGCCAAGGAATTCATGTGCGTGGGCGCCACACCACCCCACGATCATCCGCACGTGTTCCTCGACATGGGCGAGGAGAGCGAAATCATTTGCCCCTATTGCTCGACGCTCTACCGCTTCGATCCGACGCTCGATCCGCACGCGGCCAAGCCGCCGGAATGCGCGCTGCCCGCCACCGAAACCGCCTGAACCGCGCCGGAGCATCGCCTTGGCGTCCGCGCGCCATGTCATCGTCGCCGGCGGCGGCATCGCCGGCCTGACCGCGGGGCTGGCGCTGGCGCGCGCCGGCTTGCGCGCTACCGTGCTCGAGCAGTCGCCGGTGTTGCAGGAAACCGGCGCCGGCATCCAGCTTTCGCCAAACGCCACCCGCGTGCTGATCGCGCTCGGCCTGCATCAGTGGCTGGCGGCGTCGGTGATGGTGCCGGAGGCGATCCGGGTGATGAGCGGCGGCTCGGCACGCGAGATCGTGCGCATCCCGCTCGGCCGCACGGTCGAGCGGCGCTACGGTGCGCCCTACTGGACCATCCATCGCGGCGATCTGCAGGCGGGCCTTGCTGCCGCCGCGCAAGCCGCGCCGGATGTCGACGTCAAGCTCGGCGTGCGCGTGGAGGAATTCGCCGCCCACGTCAATGGCGTCTCGGTGCTCGGCCGCCGGCAAAAGACGATGATCGACGAGCGCGGCATGGCGCTAATCGGCGCCGACGGCATCTGGTCGACGCTGGGCGCGCGGCTGCGCCGCCAGCGGCCGCCGCGCTTTGCCCATCGCACCGCCTGGCGCGCGCTGGTGCCGGCCGACAGCGTGCCGACCGAATTCCGCGATCCACTGGTGCACCTCTGGCTCGGCCCCGACGCCCATCTGGTGCATTATCCAGTCAAGGGCGGCCAACTCATCAACATCGTCGGCATCGTCTTTGACGAATGGGATAAAGAAGGCTGGTCCGCCGCCGGCGACCGCGCCGAGATCCTGCGCCATTTCGGCCGCTTCGCCTGGCACGAGACGGCGCGCGCGCTGATCGCACTGCCGGAGCAGTGGCTGAAATGGGCGCTGTTCGAACGCCGTGCGCCGTTCCGCGGCGGCACCGGGCCAGTGACGCTGATCGGGGACGCCGCCCACCCGATGCTGCCCTTTCTGGCGCAGGGTGCCGGCATGGCGATCGAGGATGCCGCCGTGCTCGCCGACATGCTCGGCCGCCATGGCGAGGATCCGGCCGCGGCGCTGCGCAGCTACGAGCGTATCCGCGGCCATCGCACCGCGCGCGTGCAGCAGATGTCACGCAAGCAGGGCCGCATCTACGGGCTGACCGGCCCGGAAGCGTTGCTCCGCAACATGGGCATGCGGATGTTGGGCAGCGAAAGACTGCTCGCGCGCCAGGATTGGCTTTATAGTTGGCGCCCGCCCGAACATTTCAGTACCTGATCGCTGATACCGGCAATCGATTTTCGCCTGCTGCCGATCGAGAATAATGCGGAGAAAGCCTTATGCTGTTTCCATCGACCGTCGCCGGCAGCCTGCCGAAGCCGTCCTGGCTCGCCGAGCCGAACAAGCTGTGGCCGCAATGGCGCATGACGGGGGATGACCTCGCGCAGGCCAAGCTCGACGCCACCGTGCTGGCGATCAAGCTGCAAGAGGACGCCGGCATCGACATCGTCTGCGATGGCGAGATGTCACGTCAGCATTTCGTGCACGGCTTTCTCGAATTCGTCGACGGCATTGATTTTACCAACAAGGTCGAAATGGGCATCCGCGCCGACCGCTATAAGGCGATGGTGCCGGTGGTGCGCGGCAAACTGGCGCTGAAGGGCCGCGTGCATGCGGCCGAAACGCGCCACGCCCGCGCCCACACCAGACGGCCGTTGAAGATCACCTTGCCCGGCCCGATGACCATTTCCGACACCATTGCCGACGCGCACTACGGCGACAAGGTGAAGATGGCGTTTGCCTTCGCCGATCTGTTGAACGCGGAAGCGCGCGCGCTGGAACAGGACGGCGTCGACGTCATCCAGTTCGACGAGCCGGCCTTCAACGTGTTCATGGACGAGGTGACCGGCTGGGGCATTGAGGCGCTGGAGCGCGCGATCGCCGGCCTCAAATGCACCACTGTCGTGCACATCTGCTACGGTTACGGCATCAGGGCCAATATCGACTGGAAGAACACGCTTGGCGCCGAGTGGCGGCAATACGAAAAGATTTTCCCGGCCCTGGCCGGGAGTAGGATCGGGCAGATCTCGGTTGAATGCATTCACTCGCACGTGCCGCTGCAACTCTTGTCGCTGCTGCAGGGCAAGGACGTGCTGGTCGGCGTCATCGACGTCGCCACCGATACCGTGGAGACGCCCGAGGACATCGCCGGCGTCATCGGCGAGGTGATGCGGCACGTGCCCAGGGAGCGCATCGTCGCCTGCACCAATTGCGGCATGGCGCCGATGCGGCGCGACATCGCCGAGGCCAAGCTGACGGCGCTGGGCGCCGGCGCGGCGCTGGCGCGGCAGAGGTTCGGCTAGAGCCGCCACCGCACACACGGCGCCGCGCCCGGGCCGGACCCGGGCAGCCATGCTGCGAGCCGGCAAACGGAAAAGCTTGTGTAAGTCTATCCACGCGGAGGCTCACGTTGGCCTGCCGGGTCAAGCCCGGCCATGACAAGGGGGCAGCGCCGAAACACCGCCTTGGCGCTTGATCCTGATCAACGCGGGTTTCCACGGCCCGGTTAACCTGCCCCGCATGATCAACGGGGTTGTCCAATGACACTCAATGTCGGAATGGTCGACCGCATCGCGCGCATCGTGATCGGCATCGTGCTGATCGCCTTCGCGCTCGGCTATGTCGCGCCCGGCACCGGCTGGAATTGGCTGGGCTGGATCGGCGTGCTGCCGATCATCACGGCGCTGGTCGGCACCTGCCCGGCCTACAGCTTATTTGGGCTGTCGACGCGCTGACCCGCGCCGCTCACCGTCCGGCGCGACCCATGACGTCCATCAGTTCGGCCACCTTGCGCCGCTGGTCGGCCTTGTCGCCGCTGGCGATGGCGTGCTCGACGCAGTGCGCCACGTGGCCGCGCAGGATTTCCTCTTCGACCCGGCGCAGCGCCGCCCGCACCGCCGCGATCTGGGTGACGATGTCGATACAGTAACGTTCGTCCTCGACCATGCGGGCGAGCCCGCGCACCTGGCCCTCGATGCGGCTCAGCCGCTTGACCGTCGACGCCTTGCTGTCCTTTGCCATGGGCGCTATATACCCCCTAGGGGTATTAAGGACAAGAGCTGAGACATCGAGGTGAACGCATGAGCACGGCCGCCGAGCACTATCATCATCACGACGCGCCTGCCCCGGGCGGCGCGCTCGATCCGGTCTGCGGCATGACCGTCGATCCGCACACCGCCAAGCACCGCGCCGATCATCTCGGTCACCCCTACTATTTCTGCTCGGCCGGCTGCCGCGCCAGGTTCGTCGCCGACCCCGACAAATACCTGGGCGAGCGCGCGCCCGAGCCGGTGATCGAGGGCGCCATCTACACCTGCCCGATGCATCCGGAGATCCGCCGGGTCGGCCCCGGCACTTGCCCGATCTGCGGCATGGGGCTGGAGCCGGAAGTCGCCACCGGCGACACCGGCCCCAATCCCGAGCTCGCCGACATGACCCGCCGGTTCTGGATCGGCCTCGTGCTGACGCTGCCGGTCTTCACCCTTGAAATGGGCGCCCACGTCCTCGGCGGACACACGTGGATCGATTCCGCCCTCTCGAGCTACATCCAGTTCGCGTTGGCGACGCCGGTGGTGCTGTGGGCGGGCTGGCCGTTCTTCGTGCGCGGTTACCAGTCTGTGCTCACACGCAACCTCAACATGTTCACGCTCATCGCCATGGGCGTTGGCGTCGCCTATCTCTACAGCTTGGTCGCCGCGTTCGCGCCGGGGATCTTCCCGCCCGCGTTCCGCGGTGCCGAAGGCTCGGTGGCGGTCTACTTCGAAGCCGCCGCCGTGATCACGGTGCTGGTGCTGCTCGGCCAGGTGCTGGAGCTGCGCGCGCGCGAAGCGACCTCGGGCGCCATCAAGGCGCTGCTCAATCTCGCCCCCACCACCGCGCGCCGCATCAAGGATGACGGCAGCGACGAGGACGTGTCGCTCGACCAGATCGCCGTCGGCGACACGTTGCGCGTGCGCCCCGGCGACAAGGTGCCGATCGACGGAACGGTGCTGGAAGGCCGTTCGTCAGTGGACGAGTCCATGGTGACCGGCGAATCCATGCCGGTGAGCAAGGACAAGGACGCCCGCGTCATCGGCGGCACACTCAACACGTCGGGCAGCTTCATCATGCGCGCCGACAAGATCGGCCGCGACACTCTGCTCGCGCAGATCGTGCAGATGGTGGCGACCGCGCAGCGCAGCCGCGCGCCGATCCAGCGCCTTGCCGACCAGGTCGCCGGCTGGTTCGTGCCGACGGTGATCGCGGTGGCGCTCATTGCTTTCGCCTCATGGGCGACGTTCGGGCCGGAGCCGCGCTTCGCCTTCGGCCTCGTCGCCGCCGTCAGCGTGCTGATCATCGCCTGCCCCTGCGCGCTGGGGCTGGCGACGCCGATGTCGATCATGGTCGGCGTCGGCCGCGGCGCGCATGCTGGCGTGCTGATCAAGAACGCCGAGGCGCTGGAGCGCATGGAAAAGATCGATACCCTCGTGGTCGACAAGACCGGCACTCTCACCGAGGGCAAGCCGAAGGTGACCGCGGTCGTGCCGCTCGAAGGCTTCGACGAAAAAGATGTGCTCCGCCTTGCGGCCAGCGTCGAGCGCGGTAGCGAGCACCCCCTCGCCGCCGCCATCGTCGCAGCTGCCCAGGAACGCAACATCGAGACGGCGCCGGTGCGCGGCTTCGATGCGCCCGCCGGCAAGGGTGTCATCGGCATGGTGGAGGGCAAGCGCCTGGCGCTCGGCACCGCCGCCTTCCTGAAAGAACTCAATATCGACCCTGCCCCGTTGGCCGCTGAAGCCGAGAAGCTGCGCCGCGAAGGCGCCACCGCCGTCATGCTCGCCGTCAACGGCAAACCGGCTGGCGTCATCGCCATTGCCGACCCGGTGAAGGCCACCACGCCGGAGGCCCTGAAGGCGCTCGCCGCCGACGGCATCCGCGTGGTCATGCTCACCGGCGACAACCGCACCACCGCAGAGGCTGTCGCGAAAAGACTCGGCATCAAGGAGATCGAAGCCGAGGTGCTGCCCGATCAGAAAGGCGCCGTCATCGAGAAGCTGCGCAAGGAAGGCCGCGTGGTCGCCATGGCCGGCGACGGTGTCAACGACGCCCCGGCGCTCGCCTCCGCCGAGATCGGCATCGCCATGGGCTCGGGCTCGGATGTCGCCATCGAAAGCGCCGGCATCACGCTGCTCAAGGGCGATCTTAACGGAATTGTGAAAGCACGTGTGCTGTCGGCTGCGGTCATGAGCAATATCCGGCAGAACCTGTTCTTCGCCTTCATCTACAATTCCGCCGGTGTGCCGATCGCCGCGGGCATTCTCTACCCGGTGTTCGGTATTCTGTTGTCGCCGATCATCGCGGCGGCGGCCATGGCGTTGTCGTCGGTCAGCGTGGTCGGCAACGCGCTGAGGCTGCGACACGTCAGACTGTAAGAGGTCCTTGCATGCGTCTCGCACTGCTCGCCGGTCTTGCAGCCGCATGGGTTGCGGCAGGACCGGCGCCAGCCGCCGGGTGGCGGCTGCAGCGCGTCGACGCGCCGGCGCGCGTGTCCGCGCTGGAGACGATTGACGGCCAGTTGCGCGTCCAGGCCGGCGGACTGTGGTACGCCGCCAGGCCCGAGAACGGCCGGCTGAAACTCGAATTCGTCGACGGCATTGCCCGCGCCGGGCTGCCGCCCGCCGCGCTGCCGGACGGCCGCATCGCCACCGGCAGTGGCGACATCGCGCGCGCCTGGCTCGCCGAGCCGACCGGCCGCTACGACCACGGCGTGCTGGGCGACGCCATCGAGGCCGGCCGCCTGGTGATCGAGTCCCGCAACGGCAAGCAACACACCGTCCAGCTCGGCACCGACGCCGTGTTCGAAGATCTCGAGCCACGCATCGCAGATCTCAACGGCGACGGGCGCGACGAAGTGGTGGTGGTGAAATCCTATCTCAAGCGCGGCGCGGCGCTGGCGGTGATCGGCGAGGTTCGCGGCCGCTACCGCATCGTCGCCGAGACGCCGCCGCTCGGGCGGCCGCATCGCTGGCTCGATCCCGCCGGCATTGCCGACTTCACCGGCGACGGCCGGATGTCAGTCGCGCTGGTGCGCCAGCCGCATGTGATCGGGCAGCTGCAATTGTGGCACTGGCAGGACGGCCGCCTCCGCAAGCTCGCAGAGATGGATGGCTTCGCCAACCACGTGATCGGCAGCCGCGCCATCGGCATGAGCGCGGCGGCAGACTTCGACGGCGACGGCGTCGTTGATCTCGCTTTGCCGTCGCTCGACCGCCGCCGGCTGCGTATCGTTTCCTTTGCGCCGGCGGGCCGGCCGCGCGAGATCGCCAGCGTCGCACTGCCGGCCAAGGCAGTCACCAATTTTGCCCTGCTGGACGGCGGCGCCGGCAAGCCGATTATCGCGCTGGCGCTGGCGGACGGTTCGCTGGTGGTGGCGGCAGAATAACGGCGCTCCGCTCTCCCGCGCCGGTCGTCATGTCGGCACCAGGTACGAAGTCGCACTTCTTCTCGATCGCCGCCTGGCGCAGATCGATCATCTCGCCGCGCGCCACCAGGTAGTCGGGCCGGTAGGCGACGGTGCTGACCAGCCGGCCACCGGAATCGGTGCCGGCCCGCGCCATCAGCTGCTCCAGTTTGCGCTGGCGCCCGGCGACTGCCTTGGCCTTGTCGGCGATGGCAGGACAGTCGTAGAGCGTGAACTTGCCGGGCGCGACCAGGAAGCGCGCCATCTGGTCGTCCGGCACGCCGGTGCCGGCGCAGCCGGCGACCAGCACGCACAGCGCGGCAAGCGGGATGATCGAAAAGCGCAAATGCATCGCTTGTACATCTAGGCGCGCCGCGCGCGCCGGGCAATGCCTTTCGGCTTGTCTGTCGTACGGCGTCAACCGCGCCCCGGGAGCTCAGCGCTTCGCCTTGGCAGGGGCGAGGTGATCAAGAAACCGCGCCATCGCAGCCTTATGCGGTTTTTCCTCGCCGATCGGATGCGCTGGCTCATGAATCCGGGAGCGGTTATGGCAGACGACCGAATTCCAGCAGGCGACACCGAATCATTCTTTGACACGCGCAACCTTCAGAACCCTGTCTTTGGTCCGGCACGTCATTGCTGTGGCCTCGACGCTGACAGCGGTCAACCTCCTGCTTTCTTGTTCCTGCCTGGGTCGCCCGGCAATTGACCTATCTCAAGGCGGCATCCCCGCTCGTCCATGATTGTCATCGTCGATACGTGGCCAATTTTGCCCGCTGATGCAAAGGCAATTCTGAGCAGGGATACCGCATGTTCCAGGTGCGCATCCATGGCCGTGGTGGACAGGGTGTCGTCACTGCAGCGGACCTTCTGTCGGTCGCCGCCTATCTCGAGGGCAAGCACGCCCAGGCCTTTCCGAGCTTCGGCTCCGAGCGCATGGGCGCGCCGGTGGTGTCATTCTGCCGGATCAGCGAAAAGGAAATCAGACTGCGCGAACCGATCCTTGAACCCGACGCCCTGATCGTCCAGGACCCGACCTTGTTCAAGGCGATCGACGTATGCCAGGGCCTGCAGCCGTCCGGCTATCTGCTGGTCAACACCCATCGCAGCCTGGCCGAACTCCATCTCGACGCCATTGCCAATCGCCTGCCTGCGGGACACCTGCTGACCGTGCCCGCGTCCGAGCTCGCGCTCAAACATGTCGGGCGTCCGCTGCCCAATGCCGCACTGCTCGGCGCCTTCGCCCGTCTCACCGGCATTGTCCGATTGCAATCGGTTGCCGCAGCGATACGTGAAAGATTCAGCGAAAAGATCGCGGCGGCGAATGTCGCCGCCGCCACGGCTGCTTATGACGCTGTCGCCAACGCCGGCGCGGCCGCCTGAAGGGGCATCGCCATGCTCAAACAGATCGAAGGCTCGCGGGCGATGGCCGAGGCCATCGGACTTTGCCGGCCAGAGGTGATCTGCGCCTACCCGATCACGCCGCAGACCCACATCGTCGAGGGCCTCGGCGAAATGGTGCGGACCGGTGAAATAACCAGGTGCGAGTTCATCAACGTCGAATCCGAATTTGCCGCCTTGTCGGTCGCAATCGGCGCGTCTGCTGCCGGCGCGCGCGCCTACACCGCCACCGCCAGCCAGGGCCTGCTTTACATGGCGGAGGCCGTCTACAACGCCTCCGGCCTCGGGCTACCGATCGTGATGACCCTCGGCAACCGCGCCATCGGCGCGCCCATCAACATCTGGAACGACCATTCCGACGCCATGGCGGTGTGCGATTCCGGATGGATGCAGCTGTTCGCGGAAACGAACCAGGAAGCCGCCGATCTGCATATCCAGGCCTTTCGCCTGGCCGAGGAATTGTCGATGCCGGTGATGGTCTGTGTCGACGGTTTCATTCTCACGCACGCGGTCGAACGGGTCGACATCCCCGATCAGGCCGACGTCGACGCTTATCTTCCGCCCTACGAACCGGTCCAGGTGCTCGATCCGGCGGACCCGATCTCGATCGGGGCGATGGTCGGACCTGACGCCTTCACCGAGGTTCGCTATCTGCAACATTACAAGCAGACCCTCGCACTGCGGCTGATTCCCGAATTTGCCGCCGAGTTCAAGAGCCGGTTTGGCCGCGACAGCGGCGGGCTGCTGCGTTCCTACTGCGCCGAGGATGCCGAATTGATCGTCGTCGCCATGGGCTCGGTGAACGGCACCATCAAAGACACGATCGATGAAATGCGCGCCGACGGTCTTTCGGTCGGCCTCGTCACGCTGGTGTCATTCCGCCCCTTCCCGACCGCGGCGCTGCGCGAGAAGCTGGTTCGCGCGCGCAACGTCGTCGTGATCGAGAAGAGCCTGGCGGTCGGCATGGGTGGGCCGCTCGCCAATAATGTCGATCTGGCCTTGCGTAACGTGGCGGGCGCGCCGCAGGTGCATTCGGTCATTGCCGGGCTCGGCGGGCGACCGATCACCAGCGCGTCCCTGCATCGCGTGTTGCGCCGCGCCTTCGTGCAGCCGTGGGAAGGCTCGCACTTCCTCGATCTCAACGAGGAAATCGTGGCCAAGGAACTGCATTACGTTCGCAAGGTGCGGCGCTCGGGCCCCACAGCCGAAAACCTGTTGCGTCGTCTCGGCGAGGCCGCCGGCCAGGCCACCGAACAGGCGAACGCATAAGGGGGAGCCCGGTGAACGATCGCACCATGACGAAGCTGGACGCGACCCAGAAACTGCACTTCTACCAGAAGGGCACGTTTACCGTCGGCAATCGCCTTGTTTCGGAGCAACAGCGCGCGGTGCAGGCTTCGGTCGACCGCTCCAATGCGCTCACCTGCGGCCACCGCGCGTGCCAGGGTTGCGGCGAGGCTCTGGGCGCGCGTTACGCCATCGACGCCGCTATGCGGGCCACCGGCGGCAACGTGATCGCCGCCAACGCCACCGGCTGCCTGGAAGTGTTCACCACGCCCTACCCGGAAACTTCATGGCAAACCCCGTGGTTGCATTCGCTGTTCGGCAATGCCGCCGCGGTCGCGACCGGCGTTGCTGCCGCCATGCGCGCGAAAGGCCGGCCCGAGGTCCGCGCGATCGCCCAGGGCGGCGATGGCGGCACCACCGATATCGGCTTCGGCTGCCTGTCGGGCATGTTCGAGCGCAACGACGACGTCCTGTATATCTGCTACGATAACGAAGCTTACATGAACACCGGCGTGCAGCGCTCCTCGGCGACGCCGCCGGCGGCGCGCACCGCGACGACTCCGGCCATGGGAGCGGAGCCGGGCAATGCTTTCGGCACCGGCAAGAGCGTGCCCAGGATCGCCGTCGCCCACGGCATTCCCTATGTCGCCACCGCCACGGTCGCCGATCTGCATGACCTCGAGCGCAAGGTGATCAAGGCCATGGGCATCCATGGCGCGCGCTATCTGCATATCCATGTGCCTTGTCCGCTTGGCTGGGGCTCGGCCTCGCAGGATACGATCCGGCTGGCGCGGCTCGCGGTCGAGTGCGGGCTGTTTCCGGTGTTCGAGGCCGAGCACGGCGTCGTCACCGGCAGCCGCAAGATCCGTCGCCAGGTTCCGGTGCAAGATTACCTGAAACCGCAGCGGCGCTTTGTCCACCTGTTCGCCGGCGAAGAAGGCAGGAAGCGCATCGCTCAGGTGCAGGCAATCGCCGACCGCAATATCGCCGAGTATCGTCTGATCGATCAGGAGTCGGACGGCTAATGGAACACCCCTTTGCTATCAGCCTCGACGTCGGCTCCAGCCTCGCCAACCTGACCGGATCGTGGCGCACTTCGCGGCCGGTCTATGTCGATCGTTTGCCGCCCTGCAATAATGCCTGCCCGGCCGGCGAGAACATTCAAGGCTGGCTCTATCACGCCGAGTCCGGCGATTACGAAGCCGCCTGGCGCACCTTGACGCTCGACAATCCGCTGCCGGCGGTGATGGGCCGGGTGTGCTATCACCCCTGCGAAACCGCCTGCAATCGGGCGCAGATCGACGAGGCGGTCGGCATCAATTCGGTCGAGCGTTTCCTCGGCGACGTGGCGATCCGCAACGGCTGGCGCTTCGAGCCGCCGCAAGCCGACAGCGGCAAGCGGGTGCTGGTGGTTGGCGCCGGTCCTTCCGGCCTGTCCGCCGCCTATCACCTGCGGCGCATGGGGCATGCGGTCGAGATCCACGAGGCCGGCCCGTTTGCCGGCGGCATGATGCGTTTCGGGATTCCGAAATACCGGCTGCCGCGCGACGTGCTCGATGCCGAGATCAGCCGCATCATCGACCTCGGCGTCGTCGTGAAGCTCAACAGCAAGGTCGACCGCATCGTCGAAAGCATGCGGGCCGGCAAATTCGACGCGGCATTTCTCGCGGTCGGCGCCCATATCGGCAAGCGCGCCTATATTCCCGCCGGTTCGGCTGCGAAGATTCTTGACGCCGTCTCGCTGCTGCGATCGATGGAAGGCGAAGACCAGCCGCTGCTCGGCCGCCGCGTCGTCGTTTACGGCGGCGGCAACACCGCCATCGACGCCGCCCGCACCGCCAAACGGCTTGGCGCCACCGAGGCGATCATCGTCTATCGCCGCACGCGCGCGCGCATGCCGGCGCACGACTTCGAGGTCGAGGAGGCGCTGCAGGAAGGCATCATGATGAAATGGCTTTCGACCATCAAGCGCATGGACGAAGGCGTGCTCACCGTCGAAAAAATGCAGCTCGACGAGAAAGGCTTTCCGCAGCCGACCGGCGAATTCGAGACGCTGGAGGCGGACTCGCTGGTGCTGGCGCTCGGCCAGGATGTCGATCTGTCGCTGCTCGATGGCGTTCCCGGACTGGAAATCGAGGACGGCACGGTTCAGGTCGCCGCCAACATGATGACCGGCCATGCCGGCATCTTCGCCGGTGGCGACATGGTTCCGGCCGAACGCACCGTCACGGTGGCGGTCGGTCACGGCAAGAAAGCGGCCCGCCACATCGACGCCTGGCTGCGCGACACCACGTATACGCCGGCAGAACGACACGAGCTGGCGGATATCGGCAAGCTCAACACCTGGTATTACGCCGACGCGCCCAAGACGGTGCGGCCGATGCTCGAGATCGTCCGGCGGCAGAGCACGTTCGAGGAGGTGCAGGGCGGTCTCGACGAGACCAATGCGCTGTATGAGGCGCGCCGCTGTCTTTCCTGCGGCAATTGCTTCGAATGCGACAACTGTTACGGCGTCTGTCCGGACAACGCCGTGATCAAGCTCGGCCCGGGCAATCGCTTCCGGTTCAATTACGACTATTGCAAGGGCTGCGGCATGTGCGCCCAGGAATGCCCGTGCGGCGCCATTGCCATGGTGCCGGAAGAGATCTAGCCGGCGCTGCCGTTTTGCCGGTCGCGCGCCCGATCAGGACGAGCGTGGTACGTTCCGCGCACGCGTTGATCCAGGTCAATGCGCGAATCCAGTTTATTCAGCGTCATTGTGACCGGCAACGCAGGAGGGTTTGATGCCAATCCGCAGCGCTGGCGCAACGGGCAAGCCCGAACATGATGAACTTCTGGACTGCCGCATCTCGATGCTGGGGCTCGATCTGCAGGCGATCGCCGATGGCAGCCGCGAAACGTTCAACGAAATTATCCAAAAATGCTCGCGTTGCGGCGTGCGCGAGGCCTGTGCGGTCGACCTGAAGCGCGACCCCAACAACCCGGTATGGGAAACCTATTGTCCGAACGCGAACGCGCTCCTTGCGCTGGCTCAGGCGCGTTGGGATGTCCCGTCGCGTTGATCCGGGCAAGCGGTCATTCAAGGCCGCGCAACGCGGGTTTCTCCGACCAGCTGCATAGTCTGGCGCTCGCGCCGGGACGGTGTGTGAAAAGCGCCTGACGCACGCGCCTCTTGCGACCTCGCCCGCTTTGTCCGGTGCGCCTCGGGCGCTCGGAACCACATGACGCGCAGCGCCAGGTTGCCAGAATGTAATGAACGCACCTCTTGGCGCGGCCTGCCGCGGACATAGCTAGGCCGCAAGGAAGCCACGCGAATGTCCCCCCGACCCGCGCGTGGCCTGACCTGGAAGCCCCCGCTCACCGCCCCCGAGCGGGGGTTTCTTTATTGCGGCGACCTTGGTGCGG
>Ga0210062_1000210_pt1 | contig 18096 bp, 17 predicted proteins | sample Muzzi_CordA_D2_FD_185528 | JGI IMG/M metagenome (GOLD analysis project Ga0210062, IMG submission 185528) | Wetland microbial communities from San Francisco Bay, California, USA, that impact long-term carbon sequestration - Muzzi_CordA_D2 (SPAdes) | ecosystem: Environmental > Aquatic > Marine >...
TTATTAGACTGAGGAATACCATGAAAGAAAGAGTAAAAGTAAAAGAACGAATCATTGAAAACAACGGCAAGATCATCGCCGAAAATGATAATGTGCTCAAAGCTGAATTTTCCTATGGGGAGATTGAAAAAGCGGTAAAGGTTTACTTTGAGCTGACAAAACAGCTGAAACAGGACGCGGTTCTCGATGGCGGTTGCAGATTAACCGTATATTACAGTAAGCCCGGAACCGAGTCTGTCCATTAGGTCCTTTGGGGCTTTTATTTGACACCATGGGCCAAACCCGGTTGCGAGGATTTATTTGTTAAATCCGGGCAGCTTTTTTTCAGCATCACTGACTGTCTCATGGATCTCCTGCTTTATTGCAGAAATTATAGGTTGGCACTCGGCAAAATTAATTGTATAAAAAACAGGACACAGATTTGCACAGGTCTTCACTGATTTTCAGAAAGTTCGGGATTCTTCTGTCATTATCGCGAAGAGCTAAACGAATCTGTAATATGCGTGTGTTTCCGTGTCGCCTTTAAAAAAGGCCAAAATTATACACAAGTGAGATCAAGTGAGAGGCAAATTGCGTCAGAAATCGAAATCAGTCGAGCTCAGCAGTGTCGGAACCATACTATTGGAGAGCAGCCGCAGGGCCCGGTACATCAGTGTCTCCATCAGACCGTTTAAGGGGGTGCGGGTGGCGGTCCCACTGGGTGTATCCTTTGACCAGGCTCAGCTGTTTGCCCAGTCAAAAGTCGATTGGATCAAAAAAAACCTATATAAAATGGAACAGGTGGAGCATCGGGCCAAAGTGGCTTCCGCCGGCACCCCCATCGATCGATTAGCAGCCCGCAAGTTTTTGGTCGACAGGGTTAACTATCTGGCGAAGAAATATGGATTAAGCTATAATCGGGTGTTTATCAGAAATCAGAAAACACGCTGGGGAAGCTGTTCAGCGAAAAATAATATTAATTTAAATGTTAATCTGGTTCGCTTGCCGGTAGAGTTAATTGACTACACCATTTTGCATGAACTGGTCCATACCCGCGTCAAAAATCACAGCCGGCGGTTCTGGGATCAGATGGATATGCTGTTGGGTGATGCCAAAAAAACAGATAAGAAGCTTCGCGCCTATGAGTTTCTGTTGATTTAACCCGAACGATGCCTAAATTCATTTAATCACTGCATTGCCGTGATGCTTGAGACGGCAGCCATCACCAGGCCGCTGCTGGATGCCGGTTGCTCGATGCTTGATAACCTGCACGCCATCAAACCATAGATTTAACAAACGTGAGCGGGCCGCTTAATCAGCCACCCTTTCAAGAACGGTGAAAAGGCGGTTAATATCCTCATCAGTGCTGAATAAATGCGGTGAAATGCGAACGGATTCGCCCCGCACACTGACGAATATATTCTCCCGGGCCAAAAGCAGCGGCAGATCCTTTCTGAAACCACCCGGTTTGGCTACCCCGATCATGTGCGGTGCCCGCGCATGGGCCGGTGCAACATGCAGGCCCATCTGTTGCGCCCGGTCGGCGATATAATCGGTTTTGCTTTGCAGTGTTTGTGAGATATTTTCGACGCCCCATTCCAGTATTTGTCTGATCCCGGCAGCGGCAATCGGGGCCAGGATGAAGCTGCTGGCTTCGCCCTGGTCATACCGTCTGGCTCCGGGCTGGTACGATTCGCGATAGTCAACCAGACGGGCAAAGTCTTCCGAGCCTTCGCGGTTAAACCAGTTTTCTTCCAGGGGGGTTCCGGCATGCCATTTGGGTGCAACATAACAGAACCCAAAACTGTAAGCGCCCAGCAGCCATTTGTGCGATGCGGCGACCAGGAAATCCGGCTGGACCTTTTCTAATGAAAACGGCATGGCCCCGATGGACTGGATGCCGTCCACCACCAGGGCGGCATTCACCGTCCGGCATTTTTCGCCGATTTGTACGAGGTCAAGCAGGCTGCCGTCGGTCCAATGGCAGTTTTGGACCGCAACGACGGCCGTGTCGGAATCAATGGCGTCAAGTACCGCCGGCGTCCAATCACTGTCCGGCGGGCGTTGTACCGTTTTGACCATGGCATTTTTTTCATGAGCCACCCGCATCCAGGGATATACATTGGACGGAAACTGATCCTGCAAAACTACAATCGCCTGGTTCCGTGCGACGGGCAGATTGCGGGCCGCCAGGGCAATACCGTAGGATACCGCGGGCACCAGGGCCACGTCATCGGGGCTGCAGCCGACCAGCCGCGCAAACAGCGCCCGCGCTGTTTCAGCCGTGCTAAAAAAATCTTCGGCCTTGATGGTCCAGGGATTGGCTTTAGCCTGTATCGCCGCCCGGCCGGCCTGTTGGGCTGCTTTGAGCAGCGGTGATGTATAGGCACAATTCAGATAGGTGATATTTTCAGGAATATCAAATATATCACGCTGACAAGGGATCATGGATACCTCCTTTATTTAGATTCGAGCCAATTGATGATTTCGGTGTTCTGGGGTGTCGGCACCATCAACCACAGGTGCTTTAAGTATTTGAAGGTAGTTTGCTTCAGCACCCGGCTTAATAGCAACATAAATCGCCGTTTTTCCAACCTGCCGTGCAGGGTTCCCAACAAGGGCAGGCCGATCGCCTGAAGTTTGCGATGTTCGGCCTCTTTGAAAGTAGCGATTAGGGCGTTTTCAATCCAACTTTCCTGCCAGGTCGGTTCCTGGTTGACATCATGCACAATCGCCAGAAACCGCATCGGATTCTTTCCCCGGACCAGGACACTGCCAACCGGTTCGGGCTGGGCTTCAATCAGATCGGTCATTAATCGAATGGGGTGTTCCGGTGGTTCAGCGATTTTTGGATCAGCGCTCATCACGAGCCAGGTATCCTCTTCAAAAACCCTGGCATCTATTTCGAAGGGCGGTGATTCTTCAGGTGCAGCCGTAATGCGAATTGACGCAAACTCGGTTTGACTTTGGAGGCCTCCGGGAATCAAACGAAATTTTAGACGAGCTTCAGTGTCTGCCGCCAAATTAGTTACCTATTATAACCTTTTTTTGTGTATTTGCCCAGCAGGTGCTTTTGGATTTGCTTTTCAGCCCATTGCAATTTGTTTTGGCGGATGCCTTGCTGATAAAGATCCATGATTAATTCGGCGTGTTTTGCAGCGGTCTGGTGCCCGTTGGAAACGGCGAGGTTGATAATACCCCAATCCTTGGTTTGAACGAATTTTTGAAAAGATGCCGACAGCTCCGGGAAAAATTCCTTGGGCAGGCCATCCAGAAAAGCAACGTAAAATGCCAGAGAGGCCGTATTGCGCTCCCGGACGATATGTTGAAGTGTGCCATGCGCGTTCGTATCGGCCAGCAGATCTTTAACGGCCCGGGCCAGGTATTCTACCGGCGAATAGGGGAAGGCGGCGATGATTTCCCGCCAGAGTTCTCGATCAAAGATGGTGTCATGGATTTCGCCGATTTCATGGTAAATGTAGGTTTCTTTTTGGCGTGCCAGAATACCGGCCAAATGGGGTCTCAAAGCCAGGGGCTGATGATCATTTATTCCGCAGCTTTCCAGGGCAAAGCTCAGCGCCGGCCGGGCTGATTTTTTGATGTAAAAAATGCTGTCCCAGAGAAAAAGCCTGGCAGAATCTTGTCGCAAAATCACATCGTCATCCTGGGAAAGGGCCGGAATGGTCAGAAGATCACGCGCCAGTTCCCGCTCAAGGGTGTAAATCGTGGTGCCGTTGATTTTTGATTTTTCTTCGATGGCCGCCAGAAAAAAAGTGGGCTTCAGGCTGCGGGCGTAGCCGGCGCCGTAAAAAAAATCTTGCGGTTCTAAAACCGCATTAATGCCGCTGGTATCGAAGGGATCAAACATTTTCCCGTCAATGGAGATTTTCGCAAAATCGTTATCAACATATTTGTCCCACTGATTTTCTTTCGCTTCGATCCATTCGAGGACCTCAGATGAGTCTCTTTCTTCCCAGGGCGGCAATCCCTGTTCCCACTTGTACAGGTCCCGCAAGCGCAACGCCAGGCCGCATATCGAATACATGCCGGCGTTATTGGCATCGGAAATGCTGCAATTGTGCAGAACCTGGCGGGTTATGTCATTTATATCGAGCATAAATGGAGCTTTCAATTTTTCGAATCAGGGTATTTATTTTGATCTCCCGTTGCTTGCGCTTTAAAGATAATGTCTAAATGGTCATCCGCAATTTCCCCGCAAGATTGAATGGTAGGTTTTACCCGTTAATGAACTCTGATTCCTCTCATATTGCCAATTTTGCTTAGCGTATTACCTTTACCTCAAGCAGGCAATAACCCAAAACATCCTTAAATGCTAAGATAAAATGAGGTGCTAAAATGAAATTTACCGATAAAGACCATAACTACATCGAAAGTGATGAAGAAAGAGAATCCGGCCACGAAGATACCAGACGTAAAAATTTTGAGTGCGAAAACAAATCCCGCTTGGGCTGTAATCTGGGGATTGATGTGGTCGGATAACATGCCAGTAAATGGATATCCTGGGCAGCGTCTGCGGGCGCTGCCCTTTTATTTTGTTGCGACTCGGAAGGTGATCATCCACCGTTGTGGGCGCCGGCTATAAAATTTGTTACCACAAAATACACCAACCACACAATTAACAGACTAGTGGGACTATCATGAGGGGATGGAATGACGAATGTCGAATGATCCGCTGACGCAGATCGAATGTCCAATTAAGGAATTCTATCTTTTTTACGATTTTTATAAATATTTGACGGAGCGGAGCGACTTCCACTATTCGACATTCGACAATCTTCATTCGTCATTCCTAATGGTTTTACTTCGCCGGAAGGTATGCTATATGGTTTCTTATGACTAGTGCGTTGTCAGCTGCAAATAGTTCTGTTGAAAGGTCCCGGAGTGGGGTTAAAATCTTAGCCGGTTTTACCATCGCTCACGGGATTTTTCATTTCATGCAACAGAGTTTCTCGGTGATGCTGCCGGCCATCAAAGAAACTTTCGGTATTTCTGCGATTCAGATTGGTGCCTTGATGACGGCCAGAGAGATTGCCATGGGCCTCTCCTCTCTGCCGGGAGGCGTGCTGGCAGATCGCCTGCGCCGCTACCGGGAAATCATTATGGCCGGCTGTATGGCGCTGTTCGGGTTGAGCTGGCTGCTGGTTGGTGTCGCCTCCGTGTATCCGTTACTTATTCTCGGCATGGTGCTCGTCTCCATCGCCACGTCCGTCTGGCATCTGCCGTCAATGGCTGAAATATCCCGCCGCTTTTCTGAGAAAAAAGGGGCATCGCTGGCCATATTCGGCATCGGCGGCAGCTTCGGCGACATATTCGGTCCGGTTATGACCGGGCTTTTATTGGGTTTTTTGGCATGGCGGTCGGTTATCTCCATTTATGCGGTGGTTCCGCTGCTGATGACATTCTGGTTTATCTGGTCTTTCAGAAGCATTGGGCGGACCCATCAATCTGAAGAAAAAGCGGACGAGAAAGATGTCGACCTCAACACCCAAATCAACACCACCATAAAGTATTTCAAAACCACCGCAATTTGGAAGGTCAACCTGGTGGCCGGTCTGCGCGGTATGTGTTTTACGATTTACGTAACCTTTCTGCCCCTTTACATGAAAGAAGGTCTCCAACTCAGTTCCCAATCCATCGGGTTTCATTTTGGGCTGCTGTGGACTGTCGGGATCGTGGCCAGCCCGCTGATGGGGCATCTGTCGGATCGTCTTGGCCGGAAACCGGTTCTGGTTCCGGCCCTGCTATGCTCGGGCACGCTGACCGTCATCCTGGCGCTTTTCGGCAAAGGCATCATGTTTACGGTCATCATCGGCCTGCTGGGCATCTTTTTACGCAGCGACTATGCCCTGCTTTCGGCCGCCATCCTTGACATCGTCGGCCAGAAGGTGGCCACCACCGTATTGGGAGTATTGTCCTTTTTGAGGTTTGCCATGGCGGCCGTCTCTCCGTTGATTGCCGGCTTCCTCTACCAGGTATACGGGATGCAGGCCACGCTCTTTTTCACGGCGGCCCTGTTCGTGATTTCAGCGATTATATTTGCGGGTGCGGATTTAACCAAAACAGCCGATCCTGATATGAAGTCATAAATGATCCAAACAAGTTCCGACTTGCTGCAGTGTTCCCTTCCCCCTCAACAAACAACAAACAACTGACAACAGGCAGTAATACCTTACGGACGTGTTCCATAAGACAGTTTTATCAGAGATTGTAAAGTCGGCTGATAACGCCTAATACCCATCCGGAAATCAACAGGGCGCCGGCGATATTCATGATGCATCCCACCAGGAGCATCCGGGTAAAGGAAACCCCCTTAACGCCGCCAAACGCCAGACCATTTACGCCGGTTGCTATGGGGCTCATAAAGGCACACGTGCAGGATAGCGTGATGATGATCAGCACCTGCAAAGCAGACAGGTCCAGCTGTTGCGCCAGCGGCAGGGTCATCACAAAGAAGCTGATCTGAACAGCTGTGTTGCTGAGCACTTCGGTTGAAAAAGAAGTGGCCAGCGCAATAAAAAAGAATAAAACAAACGTTGGTACACCGATCTTCATGGTCCATTCTGACCAGCTGAAGAAATATTCTTGGATGCCAGCGGCATATAAGAGCGCCGCCAACACAACGGCGATGCCGACAAAAACAAATCCCTTGGTGGGCAGTTCGTTATAGCAATCCGCAATTTTCAACAGTACCCCTGCGGGATTATTTTTATCGCCGCCTTTGACCGGAACAAAGAAAAGAAAGAAGATAAACAGCAGCGTGAGACCGCCGGTAATCAATAACATCAAAACCAACTGCTGCGGGAAATACATCAATAATAAAGATAAAATAAAGGATGAAAAAAAGTAAGAAACCGAGATCCAGATGGTCAGCTTCTGAAACGGATGATATGCCTCATCGGCATCAAACGGAAGATGGATGCTGTTTTTTTGATATTTCCAGGGTCGCAGTATTACGTACACAATCAAAGCGGCAATACATACAAAAATACAAACCAAAGGAATGCCCCAGACAAGCCAGGATGCAAATGTCAGGTGCTGTATCCCGGGAACGTCATTTAAGACCGCGTAGGTGACCAGGATGCCGTTGGCCGGTGTGGCGGTGATCGAACCCATGCCGCCGATATTGGCGCCATAAATAGTTGTCAGGGCCAGCATGGTCGCAACACTTTTTGAGGGACCGTTGGCCGCTTCGTAAGAACGCCGCAACAATTCCAGCAGCGGCAGCATGGTTAACACCGTTATGGCATTGGGAATAAAGAAAGATAACAAGGCTGATATGACAATCAGGTAGAACAGAATTTTCGCCAAGGAGAGGTTTTTTTTGCCGATTAACCAAAAAACGATCCGCTGGGGCAGCCTGACTTTGATTATCAGGCGCGAGACCAGAAAACCACTGATAAAGAAAAAAATGAGCTGAATTTTATCCATAGTCCCTCATTCCTCTCCGGCAGACGGGACTATCGGCATCCAGCGCTTGATACGGCCAATCAATGACCGGCAGGGGATCCAGCAAGATTATCATTTCGGGATTTCTAACTATATTCCAAACAAACCCCTCATAAGAGAAATCACTGGATGGAAGCCCGATTGAGAAGTGTAAATGTGGCAGAATGTTTGATTTTGAATTGCTGGTGTCGGCAATGGTGGCAATGATATCTCCTTCTTTCACAATCGTGCCGACCTCTATTTCGGAAAGCGGTTTTGCGTGGGCGTACATCGTTATGAATTTTCCGGTATCGCCTTCGGAGCGTTCATGTTCGATTATCACGGCTTGGCCCAGATAATCTTTGAACATTGCCCTGATCACACCATCGTGCATTGCCGGGATCCGCGTATTTTGGTCAAGGCGGAGCATTTTTTGGGAGCGACTTTGGTACAGGCATAGATCGATGCCCTCATGCGGATAATCGCGCTTGCCATAATCGCCCCACCATTTGGCCGGGGAATCGAACAGCATACCGTGACAAAAGATCCAGCGATCAAACCCGCTTCGATTCAACGCGTTTTCATTAATGAGCATCTCGGTGAAGCGGCACGTTTTCAAGGCCAGTGCCCTGGTGGCGCTCAAGCTGGGTGAATTGATCGAATTCATAATAGTTTCCATGTCTTGTTTGTTTCGCAGCAGCAGCAATTTTATCAGATAAGCATAACACCGTGGAGCGTAAAATCAAGTCAGGCATTGCCGCGACCCGGGAGAGATTCACTCAATCCGATTTTCAGCGGTTATGTGCTTAATAAAAATCTAAAGTAGATCGGACCATGGGCCGATAACATCAGCGATGAATGAAAAAGAACGCAGAAAATATCCACGGATTGAGACCAGCAATTTGATCGCCATTTGTTGTCTGGATGAAAATAATAGCGAGCTGAATCAATGCATGGCACGGGTGATTAACGTCAGCCCGGTCGGTGCAAAAATTGAATCATTCAAGGAGGTTGATTCAGATGTGATCCGGTTGGATTCAGTCGATTCGGACGGCGTCCTGATTGAAGTCAATGGTCGGGTTGTCTATTGCAACAAAATCGAAGGCGGCAGATTCGAACTCGGGATCTGTTTTATGGGTAGCCAGGCGGATAAAACCCGATTCGCATTGAAACTAATCGGACTCTGCCATCAGGCAGAGCCGGCGATTGTCATGCTCAAAGGCGCGGAGGTTGATCGAAGGGACCGCAGAAAATTTCCCAGAGTCGATACCAACAATCTAATCTCCTATTGTTGCCTGGATGAAAAAGGAAATGATCTGGGCCTTTGCATGGCCAGAGCGTTGGACGTCAATCCACTCGGCGCCAAGATTGAAACTTATCAGGAGATTCTTTCTGAAAATATTCGCTTAACCAGTGTTGATGCCGATGATAATTTAATTGATATCATGGGCAGGGTGGTTCACGCCCACAAGGTTGATGACGGCAGATTCGAACTCGGGATTCAATTTAAGGGGACCGAGGCTGAAAACACGGATTTTGCATTGAAGCTGATCGGCGTCTGCCACAAAATCGACCCATCATTTGTTATGGTAAAAAGGCCGGGTTAGTCATTTTATCCATCAATCAAAGGTTAGGGTATCAGATAATTTTTTCATCCAGCTGCGAGCCTTTTCAGCAAATACTTTATATTGCTCAGGTTTAATACTCAATCGATTGAGCACCGAAGTATTCGGCATAGTATGCTCCCTTTCGCCACCATCTGATTGACACATTAAATTGGCTAAATAAACAATTTCCGGGTGCAGGCTCGGATTTTGGACACCTTCTGGATCGTGGTGCCAGCGAACCGCATTGATTAGATCACCCGGCAAGCGCCATTTACTTAAAATGAGTGCACCAATTTCAGCATGATCCGTTCCAAGGACATCTTTTTCGGCGATAATAAAAGGAACTCCCTTGGCAACAAGGCTCTCGATTTTCGGCAGCTCTTTTTTTATAAATTCACCCAGGACCAGTTTTCCCAGATCATGGAGCAAGGCGGGCGTAAAAAAATCACTGTTTCCAGCCAATTTCCTGTTTTTTGCCAACGCTTCTGCGGTAGTTGAGACCGCGATCGAATGGAGCCAGAGTTCTCCAGGGGATAGTCCGTAGCCTTCAACCGCGCCATCCATTATCTTGTTCATACTGGCCGTCACTGCAATCTGGGCAAACCGCGTGACTCCCAACAACATAACGGCATGCTTCAAAGTGCTCACTTTAGTGGGCATGCCGAAATAGGCGGAATTCGCCAATCTGAGAACGTTGGCGGCAAGTCCCGGATCGTGACGCAAAATTTTCTCTATGTCATCGATCGACACATCCTCTTCCGTGAGAAGCGCCCTGAGCTTAATGCCTGCCTGAGGCATGCTGGGAAATATTGATACTTTCTGAATAATCTGATCGGGTATATTGTCGTTCATCTTGCTCTTGTCTCCAGAAGTCGGTACATGATGTGCGCATCCACCAACCCCATTTCTTTGTGATTGAAAGCCTGGGGCAAGGTGCCAATTATTTCAAATCCCATATCCTTCCATAATTTAATGGCGTACCGGTTGGTGACGACGACCAGGTTATACTGCATGGCTTTGAATCCCAGTTTAACCGCCTCAATCAGGGAGTGGGCACACAGCGACCGCCCGATACCATGACCGCGAGCGGTCGCGCTGACCATATACCCCGCATTGCAGACATGGGAACCAAGCCCCGGCTGATTGGGTTTAATGTAGTATGTCCCGGCAACATTCCCATCTGATATTGCCACGTAGGTCGCTGTTGGTGTTGTCATCCAGATTTCGGATGCTTCAGCTTTATTGGTTTCCGGCGGATAGGCGTATGTGGTACCGCTTTGGAACACCTCTTGCACAATCGGCCAGATTTGATCCCAATCTATTGTTTCTGCTGTTCTAATCGTGATCATGACTTCTGATCCTCTCTTCTCAGCTCGCCTCGCATTAAAGAAAATAAGATTCCCAGCGCGCATAGCAAAGTGAATATTAAAAAAGATACTCTGACACTCTGCAAGAATTCACTGTAGTTGGCGGGCGATATCGGTTCGCGCCCGATGAAAATCGCGAATACCACCATGGCAATCGCCATGCTGACCATTTGTCCCAGCAAACGCATGGTCGCCACAGTGCCGGAAGCAATGCCCAGGTGTCTTTTTTCTACCGAGCCCATAATCGCGTTCATATTCGGTGATGAGAACAGGGCAAAGCCAAACCCGAGAAAGGACAGAATTAAAACGATCATTAATTTGGATGTATTCGGCCCGATAAAAACGAAAAACAAAAGTCCGATTGCCGTGATCAACATTCCGCTCGATGCAATCAGGCGCGGTTCTATTCTATCTGAAAGCCGGCCCGCCAGGGGTGAAAAAACCGCCATCACAATCGGCTGGGCAATCAGAATTGATCCGGCATACTGGGGCGGGATGCCCTTGATATACTGTAAATATAGACTGAGCATAAACGTCAGGGCGAATGTCGCCGAATAATTAATCAGCGCTGCCAGGCTTGAAAAAGTAAACAGCCGGTTTTGATTAAACAGCTTAACTTCAAACACCGGATAGGGGACGCGCAATTCGAGTCTGATAAAAAGGCCCAGCCCGGCAAGTCCGGCAATCATCAGGTAAACGGCAAGCGGTCGGGGTAACAGCGCGGCACCGTAGACTAATATTAAAATTGAAAGACCGTAGACCACACTGCCGCGGATGTCCAGTGTTTCTCCCCGGGCATCCGCCCATTCACCTTTTAAATATTTGATGGTCATATAGATCGACGCGGCGCCGAATGGTACGACCACCGCAAAATTACTGCGCCAGCCCAGATAGCGGGTGATGAAGCCACCGGCAAACGGCCCGACGGACAGCCCGATATAAACGGCCGAGACATAAATACCAATGGCACGCCCTCGTCTTGACGGCGGGAAAATGGAAATTAAAATCGCCATGCCGGTGGTCACAAACATCGCCGAACCAAAGCCCTGCAAAACCCGCATGAAAATGAGCATTTTAATTGAAAAGGAAAAGGCTGCCAGAAGCGATGACAATGTATATGTAATAACGCCGATGCTAAAAATTTTTTTACGGCCGTAAATATCGGCCACTTTGCCGAAGGGAACCAGAAAAACCGCGATGGCCAGCAGGTAGGACGTTGCCACCCAGCTCAAAACCACGGCATCAGCCACAAATTCGGCTTGAATGGTTGGCAGGGCCACATTTACCGACGAGATCGTGAATGGTCCCATAAACGAGGTCAGGGTGGCGACAAACAGGGCTGATTTTTCTAAAGATTTGTCGGTGTTCAATGCGATGTCGCTCCATGTTGAAAAATAACTATTGTCTGGTTTTTCCGGCAACATGTAAAGAAAAAACTTTCAACTATCCACTCGCCTCAGCTTGCCGGGTAGTCTCGTCCAAGGTTTGGATAAGTCCCAAGTATCAGCGACTGCCGGGTGACAAAAAAGATTTATGAATCTCGGGATTGAATTCTTTTCTTCCTTTTTATATGGTGGCGAACTATAAACCAAAGCAATGACCAATTCCGAATAACGAATAACTAATTCGCCTTGGCGGAGGAAAACCTGATGGCGCGTTTTTTCGCTCAGTTAGGACTGAAAGGAGGAAATCCATGGATGAACACCAGGTCGTATGGAATGAGAAAGTAGCTGAAAAAATTATTAAAAACCTTAAGAAGCGCCGCATGGCAGGCAGTTATTGCGCCAGCGCTGAAAAGGCCAAAACCGAGATTCTCGAGATGATCCCGCAGGGGGCCACGGTCTTTCGCTGTGGCTCGATGACCGCCGGGGGCATGGGGTTGTGGGAGGCCATCGCCGCCTTGCCGGGCGTGAGCCTGATTGATCCTTATCAACCTGAACTGTCGCGCGAGGAAGGGCTGGAACTCCGGCGTCAGGGGCTGACAGCTGACGTGATGGTTGCCGGCACCAATGCCATTACCCTGGATGGGCGGCTGGTTAACCTGGACGGGATGGGCAACCGGGTGGCAGCCATGGCCTTCGGTCCGAAAAAGGTGATCCTGGTAGTCGGCATGAACAAGGTCGCCCCGGATCTGGAATCAGCCGTCGCCCGGGTCAAGCACTATGCTGCGCCGATCAACAACATTCGCTACGGGCTCAAAAACCCCTGTGTCGAGACCGGTCTATGTTCGGACTGCCGGTCCCCGCAACGGATCTGCAATATGTGGAGCATAATTGAAGGTCATATGATTGAGGGGAGAATTCATGTGAAGCTCGTGGGGGAATTTTTGGGATATTAATATGGAAGAAAAAATAAAGGTGAAAATTGAGGCTGCAGTCGATGGGCTGCGGGATGAAATGATCGAGACCCTGGCCGAACTGGTGCGCATTCCCAGTGTGGTCGGCAGTGAAGGACCGGCTCAGGATTTTATGCAGCGGCAGTATGAAGACCTGGGGCTGGAAGTGAAAACTTTTGAGGCCGACAAGACCACGGTTGGACAGCATTCGGCCTACGTTGAAAGCCGGCTGCCGTTTGAGGGGCGGCCGAATGTCATCGGTTTGTTGAAAGGTGATGCCCTTAAGAAGTCGATGATTTTAAACGGCCATGTCGATGTGGTTTCCCCCGAACCGGTGGATCAGTGGCAGCATGACCCTTGGGGTGCTGAAATTGAAAACGACCGTCTGTATGGGCGGGGCGCGGTGGACATGAAGGCCGGGGTGATTGCCAATTTGTTCGCGCTCAAGGCATTGCTGAAAGCGGGTATCGAACCGGGCGGGGATGTCATGCTGCAAAGTGTGGTCGAGGAAGAAGCCGGCGGCGCCGGGGGGACCCTGGCCTGTTTATTGGCGGGCTACACTGCCGACGGTATGATCATCACCGAACCGTTTATGATGCCGGTGATCAGCCATACCGGAATTTTATATTTTCGTATAAAAATCAGGGGCCTGACCGCCCATGCCGGCCATGCTCACCTGGGGGTTAATGCCATCGGCAAGATGATGAAGGTGTATGAAGCCATGGTCTATCTGGACCTGCACCGGGCCGCGACGGTTAAGTTTCCTTTGTATCACAATGTTGAAGGCCGCTCCTGCCATCTGAATATCGGCACCCTCAACGCCGGCGATTGGGTGTCCACAGTAGCCGGCTTTGCGGAAATGGCGTGCCGGATTTCATTTATCCCGGGTGAGAGCATGGCCGAGATTAAAACAACCGTTGAGCAGGTGATTAAAGATGTGGCCCGGGCCGACGACTGGCTGAAAGATCATCCGCCGGAAGTGGAATGGTTCGGCTGGCAGACGGAGCCCTGGTACCAGGATCCGGACGATCCCTTCATTAAAACCGTTTTGCCATCTTTTGAATCCGTCTGTGGTCAAAAGCTTCAGGTTGCCGGTGCCACCGCCGGCTTGGACAACCGCTTTTCACCATATTTCGGGTTCCCCTCCATATGTTTCGGTCCCGACGGCAATAACTATCACAGCTTCGATGAATACGTCGAACTGGATTCGCTGGTTTTGGCGACTAAGGCGGTGGCCCTTGCTACCCTGGCTTGGTGTTCGGGAGATAAAGGACGGGAGGAGAAATAGAAGACGATTACTGATTACTGCAATTACACTTGCACCGACTGCTTAAGAGAGTTAGGACACAGAGTGTTCCTTTTTATATCAGAGATGCATAGATTTCAGATTTCGAGATATCATCGAAAAAGCATAACGAAACCAGGGTGAAAATACAGACCGATAAAAAACCGGGGCCTTCGTTTGACCTTTGAGAATGTCGCTTAAAATCCTGCTGCGGATAATTTGCAATTCGATTGCAAATTATCCGTTTTTTTTGAACAGGCGATTGCATCAAATTCTATATCGGTAAATTTTCGCTTGACAAATATATTAGTATACTAGTATATCAGTTCAAAAATCCGTAAACGTATATTTTGTCCTGATTTAGTTTTTTCATCATACTATTCCGCATTCTTCAGTTTTCAAAGAACAATTTACAGCCCTGAATGGATAATTTGTCAGGGCGGCCTAATGAGAGGCATTTTCGCCGAATCCAAAACCCCAAAAGGAGGAAATCATGAAAAAGAGCATTTTAATTTTGGTTTTAGTATTGGCCCTGGCGCTGCCAGGCGCTGTGTTGACCGCCGGAGCAGCCGACAGGAATACTTTTGTCTTTGCCAGCTACGGTGATGTTAAGGACTGGGATCCGGCCATCGCCTTTTCCCTGGAGGTGTTCATGTTGCGCCAGGTTTACGAGGGCCTGACCGTGTACAACACTCCCGGAGAGAAACCGCTGATTTTGCCCGGACTGGCCACCTCCTGGACCACTTCCGATGACGGCCTGACCTGGACCTTCAACCTGCGCAAAGGGGTCAAATTCCATGACGGCGAACCCTTCAATGCGGCGGCTGTGAAATACGTCATCGACCGCAACAAAAAATTGGGCAAGGGTGCGGCCTTCATCTGGGCGGCGGTCAAGGAGGTCAAGGTCGTGGATGATCACACCGTTCAGTTCCTGCTCAAGTACCCGGCTCCGATTGACATCATCGCCTCGGCCCAGTACTGCGCCTGGATGTATTCACCCAAGGCCGGTGAGAAAGGCACCGACTGGTTCATGCAGGGCAACGCCATCGGTACCGGTCCTTACAAGGTCGATAAATGGGACAAGAGCCAGCAGACTGTTCTGTCAGCCTTCAAAGGCTACTGGGGCGGCTGGATGGACAACAATTTTAAGCGGGTCATCCTCAAGGTGGTGACCGAGGAATCCACCCAGGTGCAGATGCTCAAAAGCGGTGAGGCCGATGCGGCATCGTTGATTCCCATCGATTCCATTCCCGGTTTGAAAAAGGATCCCGCGGTCGCGATGCTGACGCCGCCTTCCTGGAAAAACTACATGTACCTGATCAACGTCAAGAAGTTTCCGACCGACAACCTGAAAATCCGACAGGCCATTAACTACGCTTGTGATTATCAGGGCGTGATCGACGGTGTCCTGAACGGTGGTGGTTCTATCCCCAGCGGCCCCATTCCGGCGACCATGTGGGGACATGATCCCAACCTGCGGATTTATGATTTTAACCTGGAAAAAGCCAAAAAGCTGGTGGAAGAAAGCGGCATTGCCAAAGACAAGCTGAAGATTACCATCGCCTATATCGGCACCAGCCAGGTATACAGCAACGTGGCCCAGATGCTGCAGGCCAACCTGGCTCAAATCGGCATCACCGTGGAACTGCTGCCCGGACCCTGGGGTACCATCTGGGACAAAGCCAAAAACCTGGAGACCGCTCCCAACATGCAGTCCATGGCCTGGTGGCCGACCTATCCGACGCCCAGCGACTGGCTGATCGGTTTGTGGCGAACGGAAGATAAAACCTTATTCAATCTGTCCCATTACTCGAATCCAAAATATGACAAACTGGTCGACGACGGCGCGGCCGCCGAGGGCCTTGACAAAGCCAGGGCGATCGAGCTGTACAGCAAAGCCCAGAAGATTCTGGTCGATGATGCCGTAGCGGTTTTCTATGCCGACGTAAACGACCAGGCCGGCATGAGAGCGGATATTGGCGGTTTTATTTACAATCCGTCTTACAACATCGCGAGGATCTATGATCTTTACAGAAAGTAATTAAACCGCCTGCGCACAGATCGTTCAAGTTTTTTGAATACGTGAAGCACAATCTGCAGCCTATAGGTGTTATTTTTAGGGCGGATTAATTACGATGAAAAAATATATCGGAAAGCGGCTGGCTTTCACGCTGCTGGTTCTGTTCGGGGTCTGCACCATCACCTTTTTCGTGTCCCGGGTCATCCCGGGCGATCCGGCGTCCATGTGGGCCGGCCCCAAACATACCCAGGAGCAGCTGGAGGCCGCCCGCAGGGAACTCGGCCTGGACCGACCCTTGCTGGTCCAATATCTGGACTATATGGGCAACCTGCTCATGGGCGACCTGGGTGTGTCCATCAGGACCAAGCAGCCGGTGCTCGAAGAGGTCGGCCGCAGATACGCGGCCACCTTCGAGCTGGTCACCGTGTCCATATTGATCGCATTGGTCATCGGCGTACCGATGGGCGTCATTTCGGCCGTTCGCAAGGACAAGGCCATTGACCACGCCAGCCGGGCCTTTTCAATTTCCGGGGTGGCCATGCCGGTCTTCTGGCTGGGTTTGATTCTGCAAATGACGCTGCACGGCAACCTGGGCTGGTTCCCGTTACAGGGCCGGATCGGTTCGATGGTCTTAATCGACCATCCCATTAATGACATCACCGGTTTTTACCTTTTCGATTCTCTGATAACCGGCAACTGGCCGGCCTTTTTTAGTTCGATCAAATACATGGCCCTGCCGGCGCTGACCATGTCCTTCGCCTCGCTGGCCATCGTGACCCGGATAACCCGCTCCTCGATGCTGGAGGTGATGCGCGAGGACTACGTACAAACCGCCACCGCTTACGGCGTCAGCCGGCGCACGATACTATACAAATATGCCTTGAAAAACGCGCTGATCCCGACGATCACCATCATCGGTCTGGCTTACGGGCTCATGTTGGGCGGTTCGGTTCTGGTGGAATCGATCTTTGACTGGCCGGGATTGGGCAGTTACATTGTGCTGTCCATCACCCGCAACGATTTTCCGGGGATCGTCGGCTCGACCCTGGTCTTCGCCACCACCTATTTGACCATTAATTTAATTGTCGATCTGATCTATTTTTTCGTCGACCCCCGGATTAAGCATCCGGGAAGCAAGGGTTGAGTCATGGCCGAAGTTATAAACGCCCATAACACTCCCCGCTGGGAACGGCTGCGCTACTTCATCCATCTGTCCAAGAAAAATCCGCTGTTTTTAATCGGCGTGGGAGTGGTGGTTCTTCTGGTCTTCGCCGCAGTGTTCGCCCCCTGGATTACTCCTTATCCGCAGGACGCCAAATACGCCATTAAGTTTATTTCTAAGCTCAAACCACCGTCCATGGATCATTTTTTCGGCACCGACGCCCTGGGCCGGGATATCTTCACCCGGGTTATCTTCGGGGCCAGGATGTCCATCAAAATCGGGGTGACGGTGCTGGCCATCGCCCTGGCCATCGGGGTGCCGTTGGGACTTGTCGCCGGCTACTTCGGCGGCCGAATTGACGATATTATCATGCGCCTCAGTGACATCTTTCTGGCCTTCCCGTCGTTGTTGCTGCCCCTGGTCATCGCCGCCGCCCTGGGACCGTCGATCACCAACGCCATGATCGCCATTGCTGTGGCCTGGTTCCCCTGGTACGTCAGGATCGTCCGGGCCCAGGTTTTGACGGTCAAAGAGCAGCTTTATGTCGAAGCGGCCCGATCCATCGGGGTGAGCCGGTTCAGTATCCTTTTTAAGCACGTGTTGCCAAATTCCATGGCACCGGTCATCATCCAGGCCTCCATGGATATGGGCTACACCATCCTGACGGCGGCCGGGCTGTCTTTTATCGGCGTGGGGGCGAGGCCGCCGACGGTGGAGTGGGGGCTGATGATCACCGACGCCCGGGCCTATTTTCTCGACTTCTGGTGGACGGTTACCTTCCCGGGGCTGGCCATCTTTGTCACCGTGCTGGCCTTCAATCTGGTCGGTGACGGACTGAGAGACATCCTCGACCCAAAGGTCAGGGATTGAGGGTATGGATAAACCGATTTTAGAA
>Ga0210062_1000212_pt1 | contig 18014 bp, 16 predicted proteins | sample Muzzi_CordA_D2_FD_185528 | JGI IMG/M metagenome (GOLD analysis project Ga0210062, IMG submission 185528) | Wetland microbial communities from San Francisco Bay, California, USA, that impact long-term carbon sequestration - Muzzi_CordA_D2 (SPAdes) | ecosystem: Environmental > Aquatic > Marine >...
GTTCCCTGGTTGGACCGGTTTTTTACCAGGCAAGAAGTCTACCTGGTGCTGCTTTTAGCGGATGGACCATTGAGAATCGGCGACATTGCTGCACGGTGGACAGGTGCTGAACGCTATCGCGATTTGAATCATTTGCAGGATTTTCTGGATCGCAGCTGCAAACGGGGAATAGTCAGCCGATGTGATAAAGATCGATTTCAGCCGGCCGACTTTCATGCGCGCTTTGACAACTGGGCACTTTTTGAGGGATGGATGGATCTGCCCGATGAGATCAAAGACCAGCTCAATAGCTGGGAACTGGAGGATTACATCCGGCGGCATGTAAATCAGGTCAACGTATTAAAAAATGGCCAGCACCGCGATCCGACGCTTACCTGGCCAGAATATGTTCTGCTGCCTGAAGCAATGACCCTAATCGATCAGGCGGATCATATTTACCTGTGGCCCTGCAACTGCCGGGCCATGATGGGGCGCTGCGCTAAAAATGTGTATACCTGCCTGCGGTTTTCCAATCAACGCGATATGGGCTGGGAGATATCCAATACGCGCGCCAAAGAAATCTTAATCCAAGCCAATAAACAAGGATTGATGCAAAACGCCGAAATAAGCATATACCCGAACGGCTCCTTTTCAGGCGCTATCTGCAATTGCTGCGCGGACTGCTGTTTTCCACATCAGTTGGCGGAACAACAGGCTGCCGGCAAACTCTGGCCCCTGACCCGTTATGTGGCAGATCACCATATTGAACGTTGCACCAGCTGCGGCAACTGTGTCAAACGGTGCCCGTTCAAGGCATTTACTTACGGAGTATCGAAACCTGCACGCAAATCCGGTTCTTTCGGCCCCCAAAAAGAGAAGCGTGCCATTCTTTATGACAGCAGCCTTTGCCGGGGCTGCGGCGTCTGCAGCACCGGTTGCCCGGATAACGCGATAGAGATGGTTCGCCTGGAGCATGTGGAGTCCGCGTGGCAAAGCCGATTAAATATTTTTTTATGAAACAGACACAATTCTGGAGGAAAACACAATGATCAGCACGCATGGCAAAAGTATGAACAGCGCCCATTATGCCAGGATGGGTGAAGCGGAATGCCGCCAAATTCATCTGGCCACACTGGAGGTGCTGGAACGGGTTGGGGTGGACGTTCATGGGAATCAGGCACGTGAGATTCTGGCAGGCGGCGGAGCCCGAGTCGATGGCATCCGGGTGCGAATTCCGGAAAATCTGGTCGAAGAAGCTTTGCGAAAAGCCCCGCGTCGGATGACGATTTATGACCGCAACGGTCGGGTCGCGATGCGGGCGCATGATTACAATACCTATTACGGCGGCGGGTCAGACTGTCTGCACGTTTTAGATCACCGCAGCGGCCTGCGCCGGGAGCCGATGCTGGAGGATGTGGCCGCCGCGGCCCGCTTGATGGATGCACTGCCTGAACTGGATTTTGTCATGAGTCTATTTCTGCCCAAAGACGTCAACCAGCAGATTTACGACCGCTACCAGATGGAAGTTATGCTCAACCATACGATCAAGCCGATTGTTTACGTCACCCCCGATTTTGAAGGCTGCAAGGCGGCGGTGGAAATGTGTGAGGCGGTGGCCGGTGGTGTGGACGCTTTTCGCAGCAAGCCCTTTGCGGCCTGTTACATCAACGTGACCTCCGGCCTGGTGGCCAATGAGGAGGCCTTGCAAAAATGTATTTATCTGGCCGAAAAGGGCCTGCCGATGATGTATATTCCGCTCAACGCCGGCGGGGTCAATTCCCCGTCGACCACCGCCGGCTGCATGGCGACGATGAACGCCGGAATATTGCTGGGTATCGTCTTATCGCAGTTTGTCCGGCCGGGCACGCCGGTGGCCGTGCCGGGATGGAACGGCGGTCCCTACAACCTGAAAACAATGGTGGGCAACTACGTTTTGGCTGACGAGCAGGGAGTGCCGACCACCATGGGTAAATATTACCAGCTGCCGGTGTTCGGTTTGGGAGGTTCGACCGACTCCAAAGTACTGGATATGCAGTGCGGCTTTGAGACCACCGTCAGCCTGATGACGGCCCTGCTGCACGGTGCCAACATCGTCCATGATGTCGGATTTATGGATTCGGGTCTGCAGGGTTCGCTGCAGCTGCTGGTAATGGCCAATGAATTTATCGGATTTTTGCGGGCGGCCACCCGCGGCGTGCCGGTGGACGATGAGACCCTGGCATTGGATGTGGTCGAAGAGCTGGGGCCAACGGGCGATTACCTGCAGCACCCCCATACAATGAAGCATTTCAGGGAACCCTTTTATTCCGATCTGATGCAAAAGGGTGTGTATGCCCATTGGGAAAAGCAGGGGAAAAAATCAATGGAGCAGCTGGCAGCCGAAAAGGTGGACCGGATCCTGGAGAGCCACAAAGTGGCGCCGCTGGCAGAAGATGTTCAAAAAGCCATCAGTGATATTGTAGCCCGGGAGTTGGAATGGATCAATTCTCGAAAAAAATAGCACGAAAAATATTTTTATCACGAAATCACGAAGGTACGAAAACACGAAAAGAATAAGAACATTTCTAATAACGAATAACAAATAATCCAAAAGGGATAGCATAACGGTATCTGTATCATTTAAAAAAAAATAATTCACCACAGAGGCACCAAAGAGCACAGAAAATTGAATTTTTCATCTGCCGGGAGACGGCAGCAGATGAAAAGCATCCGCTCAATCACTCAACTGTTGTCACCGATTCTTCAAATAATCATGTGTTTACCGAGGGTTCAAATTTTTTTTGCCCATCGCTTTCTCTCGATGGGCAAAAAGATAAAATATCTCTGTGCTCTCCGTGCCTCTGTGGTGAAAAAAAGCGTTTCTTGAATATCCTGCTGCATTTTAAAAATCAGTAATAGCTAAAAGGAGTTACCCATGCATGGTAAAGATCGATTCTTTATGCGTGATCCCTGGGTGTTTGATCCCGGGGCCGAAAAACTGCAATCCAAAGACGCGCAGCGGGGATTTGAAACCCGCTGCCTGCACAGCGGCTTTGATCCGGCTGAGACCCGGCAGCCGTTTCGTTCCTTCGTGCCGCCGATCGTCCAGTCCATGACGTATCCGTACGAAACTTTCGATGAAATCCCCTGTCCGGTATACGGCCGGACCCGCACACCGACCAATACGATTCTGGAAGATCGTCTGGCGGCCCTTGAAGGCGGTGAGGCCTGTGTGACGGCCGGTTCCGGCTCACAGGCATTGTTTAATCTGATATTTACCATCGCCAGGCCGGGAGACAATATCGTTACGTCCCTGAACATTTTCGGGGAAGGGTACAAACAGGCCGCCACCATATTTCCCGAAAGATGCGATGTGGCATTCCGTTTCGTGGAAGACCCGGCCGATCCGGCTGCCTGGGATGCGCTGATCGACGAAAAAACTAAACTGGTCTGGGTTGAAACACCGAGCAATCCCTGCCTCTTTGTGACCGACATTCAGGCCGTGGCGAACGTCAGCCATGCCAAAGGGGTGCCGCTGATGGTGGACAACACCACGGTGACTGCGGCCCTTCAGCGACCCATGGCCCTCGGGGCGGATATCGTGCTGTTGTCGATCACCAAATTTTTGGCCGGAAATGCCACGGTCATCGGCGGCGCGGTGATCGGACCCGAATCCCTGGTGGAGGATATCCGCTGGAACACCACCGAATTCATCGGCTCCGTCGTATCGCCCCTGGAAGCCTGGATGGTGCTCCAGTACCTGGAAACGCTGTCAATGCGAATGCAGCGGCACAGTGAAAACGCTCAAAAGGTGGCTGAGTTCCTCGCTTCTCATCACGGGGTAGGCCACGTAAACTATTCGGGACTGGCCGATCACCCGCAGCATGATTTGGCCTGCCGGCAGATGTCCGCCCATGGCGGGCTTTTATCATTTGTTGCCCCCGGCGGTATGTCCGGTGCGGCCGGTGTCATGAACCAGCTGAAATTAATCGTGCATGCCGTCACCTTCGGAACCAGCCGCACAATTTGCATGCATCCGCCGACCATAACCCATGAACACATGACCCCGGAGGAGCGAAAGGCTGCCGGTATCGACGATGGGTTAATTCGATTGTCGGTGGGGCTGGAAAATCCCGAAGATTTGATTCAAGACCTGGATCAGGCGCTGAAGGCAGTTTAGATGGATACTGGATACTCGATGCTGGATACTCGATGCTCGATGCTGGATGGATATTGGATTCTGGTCTCTGGAGTCCAAAATAAGGTGTCAGGTGTTCCGCCGAAGGCGGGCCGCCGGTCTAAAACGCGGCCAGTCAAATCGAAAAAGAAACTCTGTAGTTTTATATCTGTTGTTTTTAGATTGTGGGAGCGGTTTTTAACCGCGATTACCCGTTCAATCGTGGCTGAAAGCCACTTCCCCAAACCATTAATTACAGCCTGAATGATATTGAATTTTATGTAGTTTTTACGAGGTATCCGGTGGCAGCTAGAAAGAAGATTTCCGACTTCCGACTTCGATAAATTCTGTCTTCTGATCATTACTTGTCCGGAATTGAAAAATTATCAGTGCCGTTTAATCTTGTAATTTCATCAACCTCAAAGGGGAGGCGCTCTTCGGGCATGATTGCATTCATGGTGCCCATGATCTGCTGCATCATCGCCAGGTACTCTGTTCGGGAAACATCGAGGTAAAGTAGAATTTCGGTTTTGGGAATAGTATCCCGTTGATCCTCTTTGATACTTTTCGCCAGGACTGCCAGATGTCCGCTTTTTTCACGGCATGCCCGCAGAATGCCCAGCAGTGCCAAATAATAGGGAGTGGTAGAATTTTTGCGCCTTTCGATTAAGTACAGCGTTAAAATAGCTACAGTCAAAAGCCAGGATATAATCTCATGGATTGAAACAGTGATATACATGTAGATCTCCTCCTTGCCGGATACTGACACGGCAAAATTATGCGGCAAAATCCTAAACCGGCGGACATCCATTAATTTTTATAATATGACGGTTGGAAAGTAAATAAAATTTAAAAACTATTGATCAACTGCTGGAATCATCCGGATTTTTCAGGGTCCGTATCGGGACCTAACCACTTTTACCGGCCCTTGATGCGGCATCGTATATACGAATAAATCCCCATACGGATAAGGGCCTTCTCCTGAGCCACCCAGCCGGTGATGAAGTGTTCGCAGGTTGCCTGATCCGTTCCCGACCAATAATACCACTTCGCCCCTGTGGTCAGTAAGAATTTCACCAACAAGCTGATCTATCATCGGTTTACTGAGTCTCGGCGTTAAAGTAATATTTACCCCTAAATGATCCGCCAGGGGTTTTACTGTATCCAGGTCGCGTTCGATGTCCGGGCTGTAGATTGCCGTAATACCCATATCACCTACGGCGCTTACCAGCGCTTGCGCTCGTTGGCGGCCCCTGGCGGTCAGGGAAAAGAAATTATCCCTTTCTGCATGACGAATAAGGATGACTGTTGTCGTTGTCCCGGAGTTTGCGTCGATTGTGGAACCGATGCCGCCAACTGAACAGCCTAAAAACAAAATGATAATTGGTAATAGATATAAACGGTTTTGTTGGGGCATGGGGATAACCCATATCACTTAAAGCGGAGTTTCACAAACATCGGCTCCGCCCAGGTAAGCCTCCTGCATCATCTGATTGCACATTAGGTTTCGGGCGGTGTCCGCCAGAACGATCGAACCGGTTTGCAGGACGTAGCCGCGATCGGCAATCGAAAGGGCCGTGTTGGCGCAGTAGGTATCCACTTTTTTAAATTCCAGGATTGGGATTTGATCCAAATTGTTTAGGATCAGTTAAAGTACAACTTATGCGATGTTAACCCGGCTGTTTAATTTAACAATATTTATTTTGTTTGGCAACCGACAACTGACCACAGACAACCTACCCGAAGCGCAAAGTGGTATCTTGATTTCAAAGTTTCTACCTCCATAAGGGCAAGGCGGTTCTGGTGGAGCACAACGAGCGTCAGGCGCTGCTCACCGATTGTCTGACCATGTGTAAAAATATCGGCCTGAGCATGGATATTATGGACTTTGATTTTGCTTCGCAACTGTTACGCGCCGGCACGGGCCTGAATTTTACTTCTGAAAAAGTCGATGCTGCCCTCAAGGGCGTAATCAACCGGGATCGTAAAATGAATATTGATTTCGGTGTCGTTGCCGACCAGGATACCCTGCCCAAACGTTTTACCAGCGAACCTTTAAAAGAGGGGGCCTCAAAAGGACAGGTGGTGCCGGTTGAACGCATGGTCAAGGAGTATTACAAAATCAAAGGCTGGGATGAGAAGGGGGTACCCCGGGAATGAATTCGGAAGTCGGAATGATATGAAGTCGGAATTCGGAATGCGGAATTCGGAAAAAAAGAAAATTGCGGGTTGTCGGTTGTAGAAGGTTTATCCGCCTCAGGAGGATTTATCCTCGCCCGCCCGCCATGGTCCATTGTCTCAGCCTTTGTATCTAAAGTTGCTCAACTTAGGTTTAAATAAGTGGCAGGCAGCAAAAATTCGGGGAGCAGCTCAAAATAAACTGCTCCCCTTATCCCTTTAGGTAAAATGGACAGAATACCTTAATTCCGCATTCCGCATTCGCCATTCGTTTTAAGTTTCCTTCTCAAACTCCAGCAGGGAATGGCCGTATCGATTCAGCGAAAAATCAGCTCCGCAGGCAACGAAATAGCGATTCCAGAACTTTTCTATCGAACGAAATTTTTTGGAATCAGGAGCACTGGCTCCGGCTACATAGACTTTGACACTGTCTAGCTTGGGGATCAGGTTTTGCTTTTGGCGGTCCTTGATGATTTGGGTGGTATATGCATCGGTGACTTTAACCCGATCAAAATTGTATTCTTTTGAATCCTGGATCATGTCGGATAGGACAATCAGAATCTTTTGCCGCTTTTCGTTGTAGAAGATTTTGTCGGCAATATTCAGCGAATTAATTATCTCCGTATACGGAGTTCCGTGCTTGGCCGACAGCAGCTTATCGACTTCCGTATGAAGGTCCTTTCTGGTTTTAGCCAGGTTTTGTTCAAAAGTAATACGGTTAACCCAGATACTTTGTTCGGGAATTTCGGCATCCACCGCAGGCTTGAAGTCGATATAAGATCGACCCGTTATGGTTCCGACGATTATACGATCGCCCTGCTGAAGATTTTCATAGATTTTTTCAAACGCATTCCGGTAAACCGTTCGCCGGGCCTTGTTGGTGCTGCCTGACATGTCGACAAATACGGCGATTACCCGTGGATTTTTTTTGTCCTTGCCGAACTTCCATAAGGCGTCACTTTTTCCTTCCACGGAGCTCAATAACATCATGTTACTGAGAACAATGACACACAATATTTTTAGACTCCACCGTTTCATTGGTGTATACCTCCTCAATTCCCATTTTGATTACGAACATTTAGGGCATTATTCACTTGCCGGCTGAACGCGCATTTGAGTGGTCGCATTCAACATTTTTTGCACTTTCTGGTTATGACCCTCTTTATCATAGTCCAGGATCACCTCATGTTCTCTTTCAAAGGACTTGGGTTTTTCATGATCGGGACGTTCACGCTGATTGATTTTGCGATAGTAGTAGATGTTCTCCTGGGTTTGCTGATGAATCCCGTTGATCTTTTGTTCCTGTTCGGTCACAATTTTATTATGTTTGGCTTCGATGGTCCGCATGGCCTTATTGATCTGGTTGGTCTTGCGGTGCAGATGCTCCAACAAGGGATCCTTGTCGTGGGCAAAATAGGAGCACAGTATGGCTGCGGCTAAAATAACCAGGTTCAGGCCGACAAACGCGACACCCATAAATGAACTGTGTGCGAAACTCGCAGCATTTGCTCCTGCGTTGGAGAAATCTTTCAGGTACTCAGTGCGGACATAGCCAATGGCCGCCAGGCCGCCGATGGTTAACAGGAGAAGTGTTGCCACGCCAATGCCGTTCTTCCACCAGGGCACCGATTCTCTCTTGATGAGAATACCCACGGCATGGGCGGTCCACGGGATGGCAACCGCCACGCCCAAAGCCATAATCCAGGTGAATATCTGGCTCTCACGGAACACGGAAAAGGCTATCGTGTTCATTGGGACTTCACCCAGAACAAAAAGAAACATCAAAATATAATACTTTCCCCGGGACAACTCCACACTGGGTTCGCTGCGCTCAATTTTCTTAGAATGAGCATCGTAGTCCCTGGAGATTCGTTCATATTCTTTGAGCATGGGCTTGTGCTTCCCATGGAGAATCTCCAATTGCGGTTCGTACTTGGCCATTATCTGACGCGCTTCATTATTGGCCATTGCCATGCATTCCTGCTCAAATTGCGAGAAATTCGGATCATCTCTGTTCGGAATATTATTCTTTGCATCGACAATAGCGTTTTGTTGAACTTCTTTCTTGGTGTACATTCTTTATCTCCTCCCTGTAAAAAGATCTGGACGATAGATTAAAAGCCTAATATGTGTTAGCTTAAGCGACGATGAAACCGGTGCTGATGTTTGTTTTCTGATCGGAATTAAAAGGTTGCCAAAATTGCCGATCGCCGGCGAATTCTATTGCATAAAGACACTTCAAATCATTTTATCGGCATATATGCTTTTTCCTTTAGAAAATAATTGTTGGATAAAAATTCATATATTTTCAAGATGTTGATTCCCTATAATCAGATTATGGACTACCAGGATAGACAGCGAGCCAAAAATTAGTAATCATTTAAAAATTCAGGTATCAACAAAGGAAGGTTCTGATGGAAAAGGAGGCCGAAAAGATTTCACAGAAAATTTTGAATAGCTATAAAGCAAAAACACCCGGCTCAATGGCTCACCGGAAAATGGCCGGCAGGTATTTACCCGGCGGCGACACCCGGTCGGCGACTTATTTCGCGCCATACCCCGTCTATATGGCAAGGGGAAAAGGGTGCTTTCTTTACGATGACGACGGGAATGAGTACCTCGACATGCTGGGCAATTACACCTCTCTCATTCACGGTCACGCCTTTCCGGATATTGTAAAAGCCATCCGGGAACAGGCCGCCAATGGAACGGTATTCGGGGCGGCCGGCGCCGTCCAGTACCTGCATGCCGAACACCTTTGTAGCCGCGTTCCCGCCATGGATATGATCCGCTACTGCAATTCGGGAACTGAAGCCACCCTGTTTGTCATTCGGGCCGCACGCGCCTTTACCGGCAGAGACGGTATCATCAAAATCGACGGCGGATACCACGGCGGTCACGATCTGGCGGAAGTCAACATTATACCGGATATCGAAACGGATGGCCCCCCCAGGGCTTCAGCCCGGGCCGGCGTTCCGGCCAGTGTGCTGCAGGACGTTCTGGTAGCCCCCTTTAACGATTTGGAAGCAGTGGCCTCGCTTCTCGAATCAGACGCCCACCGGATCGCCGCCATCATTGTGGAGCCCGTGCTCGGTGCAGGCGGTGTGATTGTGTCCCAGCCTGGTTATCTTGCCGGTTTGCGAGAGCTGGCCGACCGTTTCGGGGTACTGTTGATTTTCGACGAGGTTATCACCTTGCGACTGAGCACCGGCGGCATGCAGGAACTGACCGGTGTGACACCGGACCTGACGAGCCTCGGCAAAATTATCGGCGGCGGTCTGCCGGCGGGTGCTTTCGGGGGTCGGGCGGACATCATGGCCCGGTTCGACCCGGCTCACCCCCAGGCCATTTTTCACTCCGGCACCTTCAATGCGGCCAACATGGTCATGGCCGCCGGCCTGGCTGCCTTAAAGGCACTCGACCAGGCGGCCATCGATCGAATCAATGCCCTGGGCGAGCGGTTAAAAGCAGGCTTTAATGACGCCTTTAAACGGGCCGGGTTGCGGGGACAGGTCAGCGGGATCGGGTCCTTGAATCAGGTTCACTGGCATGACGGCCGGCTCAACAATGCCCGCGACAATGCCCGGGCATTGGCTTCCGCCGGGGAATTGCCGGGTTTGCTGCACCTGGCAATGATCAATCGTGGCGTTTATGCTGCCAAGCGGGGTATGTTCGTCACCTCCACCCCCATGACCGGGGAGGTCATCGACAAGACGGTTGAGACCTTTGCCGGAGCCCTGGAAATGCTCAAACCGTATATCGCCGAAACTCTTCCCCATCTGGTAGCCGGGGGATAAACTAAAGGAATCAATTGTTGCCTGAATCATTCGCCTTTTTTCTTGCTATATCGGGGAATTGCATTAATTTATGAGTGATCATGGCAGTTGTCTGGTTTGCAATAATATTAAATTGTTAAATAGCCATTTAGAAACTTCGACAAGCGGAACATGTTTATGGCCACCACTGTAAATTGTTTCATTTGATATCTTAAGGGAGACGCTATCATGGAAAGACAAGACCTGTTGGATGGGAAAAGAATTCTTATTGTAGATGATGAGCCGGATATATTAGATACCCTGGAAGACTTGTTGACCATGTGCAAAATTACCAAAGCCTCAACGTTTGAACAGGCCAGGGCGTTGTTGGAGGACCAGTACTTCGACATGGCGATTTTAGATATTATGGGCGTGCATGGCTATAAGCTGCTGGAAATATGCAATCAAAAAAGGGTCATCGGTGTGATGCTGACCGCCTATGCCATGACACCCGAAGATATCAAAAGGTCCTATGAAAACGGTGCCGCATCTTTCGTTCCCAAAGAAAAAATGGCAGATATTGCGACCTATTTAATCGATATCTATGAAGCCAAGGAAAAAGGCAAAAGCCTGTGGTGGCGCTGGTATGATCGCCTGGCGAGCTACTGCGAGAAAAAGTTCGGCCCTGACTGGCAAAAAGAGCATGGTATAAAGGTCAAATAAATCATTTCGTAAATTCGATCATCCCATCCGGCAGCATGTACAGTACCAGCGCGCGCCCATCCGTTACCGTGGGATGATGGGCGGATGCCGGTTCATAGGCGCACCAGCCGCGGGGTACGCCGTTAAATTTGGCATTCGGCGTCATCGGTATAACCATGCAGACTTCGCCTTTTGGGTGACTGTGGTGTGACCCCACCCAATCCGTCAGGTCCACAACATCGATACTCAACCCACCTGTCTCCGGGCCGGCTTCAATAACGCGACCCCAGCGCGGTCCGCCTTCGTCACCATTTGCGCACATCCAACCCGCTTCAACCGCTGCGTGGCACGCCTTCTCAATTGCATCGAAGGTTTCAGCTCCCGGCGGGAAGCGGCGGTTTAGTTCTTCGCCAAGTTCGGCGTCAATTTTACGGCTTGAGACAAAATCGGTCACCGGTTTAATCAACTTCTTAAAATCACTGACATTCATGGAAATAGTCTCCCGGGAAATTTATCTTTGGTGATATAATTCAAGTATCACAAAGACTTAAGGGTTGTCAAATTAGGAAATAGCAGAAAACGTTCCCTTTCCCGTAAAAACCACAATCGATGGTATCACGGATGGTTAATGGATCGGTAACCGGACAAAAAATCCCGCACTTATTTATCATAATCCATTTTTTGTGTTCGTGTTGAGCGGTTTTTTATTTGACCTCTTATGGCAATGATGATGGACGCGTAAACACATAATCGTTATCTATTACAGGCAGGTGGCAGGTAAAACATTCCTGCACAAACGAAGCATCTTTCCCGTAGGGTTCTTGATCCAGGCCTTTCCAACGTGCAAAACCCCAACCTCCGGTATCACTATATTTAGCCGAATCTTTAACCATAAATTCTGCATGGACAAATTTCCCGGGTATTATAGCCGTATCCCATCTCGGATGAGTCTCATCTTTCCAGACCAGCTTACCAAGTATGCTGCCATCGGGCCACGGGTTTGTTTTACCCGCTCTGGCTGCTTTAATGGCCTCATTATTACCGAGTATTACACGTAATGTTTTATTGTCCTCTCTGTGTGACGAACTAATTATACGCCAATCCTTATAATCGGAAGGCAATTCAATTCCATTGGGTGCTGGTTTTACAGTGCCGGCGGCGTATACTAATCCGAAAATTCCGATCATGCAGCCGAAAGCTATTGCCATCATCTTTTTCATTTTTTTTACCTCCAGTAAGAAATAGATTTTCATGCATCTGATTTAGAATCTAAAAGATTTTGCTTTAAACACCTAAGAGAGCAAGAACCCGTTAAAAATTCGATCCGGAAGAATATGAAGCGAGAACCGGTTTGTTTTTAAAATTCCAAACGTGGCTCTTGGCAGGTGAAGAAGTAGAATCATTACGATATTAGGTGCTTTAATACAATATTATGCCTGGTCGGGTCAATTAAAATTGACACTTGTTTTGAGGTGTCTGGAGGTTTGAGGGGGTTGGGATTGCGTAAGGGTATCCGGCAGATATTGATCAATAATCATCACCGAAATCGGTGTTCTCGACCCCAATATTGTTTTTTTAAGGCCAACATCGGTTCGATAAGCTTCCTGCGTCTGTTGAGGTTGATGTGCCGATCGGTCTCAATCGGTCCATCTTTAGGGCAAGCCAAGGGCTCGTTTGTATGCTTGCAAAGAAAAACCGCCAATTTTTTTTCCGTTTATGATGGCAAACGGCACACCCCCGGTGCCACCTAATTTCCTCATCCTTGCAGCAGCTTTCCGGTCTTTCTCGACGTCATATTGCCTGAAATCGATATGATTAGAACGTAAAAAAGCGATCGCTTGTTTACAATATGGACACCAACTCGTAGTATATATTTCTACCTCATCGGTATGGTTTCCCTGGACTTTTTTCTTACTGTACGCATTTTCTTGAGGGACCTTTATCTGAATTGGCTTAGTTACAATTTGATGTTTTGTCGAATCAGGGCTTGGTGCCGGGTAATCGGGTGTCTCCAAAGTTTCTACATTTTGATCAGAAGTTGGTGGAACGTCACTAATATGGGTTACACCATCTCCGTCCACCCATGTATATACCTTGGCCAATGCTTGTTGATTCGCAAAAAAAAAGATAGCAACTATTAATAAGGCAGCAGTAAGTAGATTTTTCATCTGGTCCTCGATTAGTGTCTGTCAAAAAAAGTTCTTATTAACTATTAAGGGAATTATTTCCTGTCTATTGGGTGAATATGGAAAAGGCTGCAAATTCCTGATTTGCCTGCCAGAATTCCAACTATCAGTTTTTATTAGGTTAATACAGACATTTTATCGCAAGGGCATATCGAGTGTCAAATTTAAATCACCAAATAAGGGCGGATCCAAGTGACAAGATTCACCCTAGTTCTATTATTTCAGGCTTAGGCACGATATGAGCCCAGTATTGCTATGTCAAGACGATTTATAAGGCTGGATTTTTAGCTGAAACGTATATAATACACAGTGAGTTTAGCAAGCTTTGATCTATTTGAAGCAAATCTTTGCTTGTTATAATTATTACAAGTAAGTTGCAAAATGTATAATATTGTATACAAAAAAGTAATATTTTTTTCACTATCAATATAAATTTTATGGCTTGAGTTAATATAAGTATCTTAATATATTATTATAAATTAAAGTGGAAAAAGCTGCATGATTTTTGCATGGATTCTAAGGTAAACCAAATCAATCCGGCAACATCGAAATTAAATTTTTTGGATCTTTTAACTGAGATTTTCCTGGAAAAACTTCAGATCAGCCTCTCTTTTTAATTGATGAGAGTTAATAATGAGAAACAACTTAGCATTGAATGAGTTTGTGCTTGTAAGAAAGAAAAATTCAATCAGAAAAAATTCCAATCCAGACCGCCGATCTGGAGTTGATAGGCGTAAATCAAATAATCGAGATTATTTCACCCTAGGTGGTTTAGAAAGAAGGAATTGGCATGAAAGAAGAAAATTGTGGTACATGACGATGTAAAACAGTCCTTTCCAATTGTTAATAAACGATTTTAATTATAAACATCAGCTGCAAAGCGCCCCTATACAAAACTAAAGATCTCAATATAAAATCCCCCTTTTATTTTAGTTAGCGCTTTATTGATCTTGCGATGGAATTGAGCTTTGCGCGTCGATACGATCCAGTTTTGCTGAAAGATGATTTTCAATTTTTCTTCATTAAACAATGCAGCCTATATGACCCTGTGCCGAATTATTGACCAGTTCCGCTTATCTAATAGACTTCATCTTATTATTCTATTGATATTTATCTTTTCTTTGCAAGGTTGCGCTGATATGAGAGAATTTGTGCGGAGATCTCTACCGCTTCCAAGCCACCTGGAGGAAAAGATAGAACAAAATGACTTTTCTGTTGCAAAAGAAGATGACGTCATTGGCCGGTTGGCGATCATCAGACTTGAAAAGGAGGATACGCTTCCGGATATTGCGAGACACTTCAGCTTGGGAATCAATACAGTTAATGCAGCTAATCCGAGGGTAGATTTATGGGTACCTGAGGCCGGAGAGCGTATCCTGCTGCCTCTGAGCTTTATCCTGCCGGACGCCCCTAGAAAAGGTGTCGTGATCAACTTAGCCGCTATGAGGCTGTTTTATTTTAAAGGAAATGGTAAACTATTGGCCGTGTCGACCTACCCGGTCGGTGTCGGTACCACAGAGCGGCCCACTCCCATGGGCAAAATGTATGTAAAGCGCAAGAAATTCCGGCCGACCTGGTATGTGCCAGCCTCGATTGCTGAAGACCATAGGAAAAAGGGAGATATTCTGCCGCCTAAAGTACCACCGGGGCCTCTAAATCCATTGGGAGAACACGCTCTCTATTTAAGTAAGTCAGGTTATTTGGTCCATGGTACTAATAAACCGGCCAGTATCGGCATCAGGGCAACCAATGGCTGCATAAGACTCTATCCGGAAGACATAAAGAGATTATTCGAAAACACCCCGCTGAAAACACCTGTAAAAATTGTAAACCAGCCATATCTGGTTGGTCAACGTGATGGAACTGTTTACCTAGAAGTTCATACGCCCTTTGAAGAATCAGGCATCAATGAGTTGAAGAAGACATATGCAAAATTGAGAAATATTGAAAAGAATAAAGGACCCGCGCTTGACTGGAAAAAGGTCAAGGAAGTAGTAGCCGAGGCCCGCGGGATCCCTGTTCCCATATCCGATATCAGCTATGGAAGCGCAAAGGATGTTACGGAAACCATAGGACTCAAGCATCCGGACAAGTTGTACGGCAAACCGGAAATACCGGAACTCAAAACACCCGCGTGGTATGTTCTGGCTGCTACTTTGCCTGACAAGGTTGACGCTCTGAGGCTTGCCGCAATTATTAACCATCAGGGTCCGCAAATTCCAGCAAGGGTTTTGTCAAAGGGCGACCGCCACCGTGTTCTCGCCGGTCCTTTCAACAATGTGACCGAGGCCAAAGACGCGGTAAAACAATTGAAATTTGATTTGGAAATAGACGGTATCCTGGTCGAACCATAAAATAGATACATGCTTTTTGCATCAGGTCAATAGAAGTGGTCTCAAAACCTCAGATCGCCTCTATAGAAATAGCGCGAGCTGATGAGAAAGCGCAGCATAAACGGGAGAATGTGAGCATTTCGAAGAAGCTCGCAACGACCTATTTAGAGTCTCAATTGTGCATTCTTTGCATTTAATGCAAAAACTTTTTATTCAATAGACGGAACACCTTAATTTTAGGCATTTTAGACACTTTAGGCATTTTAGGCATTTGTTGGAGAACCCAAGCGGCTAATTCGAAGCAAAATGGTTATTTCAACCTGTTTGGTTCCGGCTTGTCCGGGTTAGGGGTTAGATGGGGTTTTGAAACCACTTCTAACTAAGGTGGACATTTGTTGTGGAGCAACGCGGAATTTTGCAGTCGCTAATATGGTAAGGTAAATTGAATAGAAAGGAGGTGACTACATTATGAAGAAGCGTCTTTTGGTGATGTCAATGATGCTTGTTCTCGTTATTGCTGTAGTGGGTTGCGCAACAAGAGGCGACATCGAGGATGTGCAGGCCCGGGAACAGGCGATTTCCGCAAAAGCCGATCAGGCGGCTCAGGATGCGCAGGCAGCCAAGGCAGCAGCCGATGAGGCCATGTTAAAGGCAAATGAAGCAGTGACCCGCGCTGAGGAAGCTGAAAAGAGGGCAGAGGAAAGAGAAAGAATCGCTGAGGAAAAGGAAAGAATCGCTGAGGAAAAGGCCAGAATCGCCGATGAAAAAGCAGAACAAGCTGACAAAATGTTCCAGAAATCAATGAAGAAGTAAATCGAAAGGAAGTGGCAGGGGTTTATAAACCTGCCACTTCCTTACATCTCCACCGTTTAGCGTGGTACGTATGGCGGATATAACTGGACGAGGACTGGTATTGCGATCATCAAGCACATTATCAGCAAGCACAAAGACGTATACGGGCAAAAGGCAGAGAGGAATAGGCGGGTATCTTCGCCTTTTCTTCGTTTGCATCATGATAACACCAATACTTATATGCGGATGCAGTCACAATGATGGGGGACTTCAAGCCGGATCTATCTCCCAGGAGGCAAATGATCTTTTCAACCGGGCAGATTACGCGGCCGCTCTGAGCAAATATGAGCAAATTTTTGAGAAAAATCCCGCGGTAGCGGACAGAGTTCTTTTCGAGATGGGTATTATTTATGCCCATCCCGGGAACGAACAAAAAAACTATCAGAAGTCCCTGGAATGTTTTCAGAAACTCGTAAGGGATTACCCGGATAGTGAATACAGGCAGGACAGCCAGATGATGATATTTCAAATCAATAATGTCCTCATCAAGGATAAAATAATTGCTGCGCAGCAAAGCCAGATTGAGACATCCCGGCAAGAGGCTAAAAGCAAAAAGAATGAGATTATTACGCTGCAGGAAAAGATTGAACCGCTTGAACAAAAGATTGAAACACTCGAAAATAAGATTTTTGCACTCGGGACGGAAGCGGCTGATAAGATTCTGATAGAAAAGAAAAAGCGACGATTGACGCTGCTCGTGAAAGGCGAGGTGATCAGAATCTACAAAATTGCCCTGGGGGGGAACCCGGTTGGGCCGAAAGAAAGGCAGGGCGATAACAAAACCCCGGAGGGAGCCTACATCATCGATTCAAGAAACAGTAACAGCGGTTTTCACCTGTCTCTTCATATTTCCTATCCAAACGAGAAAGACAAAATGCGGGCAAAAGTACTTGGTGTTTTTCCGGGCGGAGACATAATGATCCATGGCATCAAAAATGGTCTCTCGTGGGTGGGTGCTTCGCATGCGGAGGTTGACTGGACGAAAGGCTGTATTGCCGTTACGGACGAAGAAATGGAGGAAATCTTCCAGTTAGTGCCAAATGGCACGACGGTTGAGATAAGGCCATAGAAAAAGGAGTATCTATTCCCACCTAACAAAAAGCCCAGGCCATTAACCGGGGCTTTTATTTGGCTTCCTTGTCTCGGTCCTCTATTTATGGTTCTCTGCCCGCAAATCCTGAAAAATTTTTCACGTTTGTAAGGCGTAGACGAAACCTATTAGGGGGCGACTATTTTTATGGTTTGCCGTCCGATACCTCGAAGCGTCCCTTCCGGAAATGATTTCGGAAACTTAACAATTATTTCCATAGTGCCTTGCCATGCAAGGTACCTGCCAGTCCCTTCAATTAGTCTTGCCGGCATACTGGAAGAGCCTGCGGGAGTATCCAAAATCTCCCAGGTCACTTTATCACCATCCTTATCCGTCCAAATCTCGTATCCTTTGGCTCCATGATGCTCTTTGCTCCTATAAGAAATCATTAAAACGAGCGTTGATACTCCGTGGAAAGGGTCATCGCTATTGTCATTTACTCTTACCCCAAAAATCTCCAGCTGGCTGATTCGCCGGTCCTGATCAAGTTGGAAGGTTTTCGGCGTGCTTGCCCAATAATGGGTTCCAGAAAATGTCATTTCTTTCTTGGCCTGAGTAAAGCCTTCCCCTCCCCAAGTAATGACCAAAAACAAACTCAATGCCGATATAAATATGCACTTCTTCATTGTTCACCTCCTTTTTTCTTCTGCCCTCAAATCCAGATGAATACGTTAGGATAGCGGGGAGTGGATTCTATTGGGGTATGATTAAAAAGATTAAGATAAGACATCGCTTTTTCAGTCCGGATAAATCGAAAATGGAGAATTGTGTATCGGCTTCAGC
>Ga0210062_1000214_pt1 | contig 17969 bp, 16 predicted proteins | sample Muzzi_CordA_D2_FD_185528 | JGI IMG/M metagenome (GOLD analysis project Ga0210062, IMG submission 185528) | Wetland microbial communities from San Francisco Bay, California, USA, that impact long-term carbon sequestration - Muzzi_CordA_D2 (SPAdes) | ecosystem: Environmental > Aquatic > Marine >...
CTTCGACATGGCCAGCGTGCTCGGCGCCTATCTCGATCCGCTTGCCGACAAGGCGCTGATTGTCTCGATTTATCTTACCCTGGGAATCAACGGCGAGATTCCGCGCTGGCTGGTAATTCTGGTGGTCTCGCGCGACATCATGATCGTCGGCGGGGTGGTGCTGTCCTGGCTGGTGGGCAGCCCGCTCAAGATGCGGCCGCTGCTGGTGTCCAAGCTCAACACCGTGGCGCAGATCGTCTTTGCCTGCGTGGTGCTCGGCTCGCTCGGCTTTGGCATCGACGTGGGACCGCTCAATGTCGTGCTGATGGGGCTGGTGGCGGTGCTCACCCTGCTGTCGATCGCCGCCTATCTGATCGAATGGGCGCGCCACATGAACGCCGCGATGGCCGGCCAGTGAGCCCGCAGCCATCAACGCCCGCCGGACACGGGCTGCCGCTCCAGCGCCAGGTCGTGTTTTGGCTCGGCGCGCTCGCCGTGTTCATCTTCCTGCTTTGGCTGCTGGCCGACATCTTGCTGCCCTTCATCGCCGGCCTTGCCATCGCCTACCTGCTCACGCCGTTGACCGACCGGCTCGAACGCCTCGGCGTCAACCGGCTGGTCGCCGCCTTGCTGATCATCGCGGTTGCGGTGTTTGCCTTCGTGCTGTTGATCCTGCTGGTGGCGCCGATCCTCGGGAGCCAACTCACCTCCTTCATCGCCAACATCCCGGGCTATGTCGGCAAGTTGCAAACCTTGATCAACGACCAGAGCCGGCCCTGGGTGCAGAAACTGATCGGCGCCGGCTTCAACCCCGACAAGTCGATCGGCGATCTGGTGACGCAAGGGATGGGCTGGCTGACCACCTTTCTGCGCTCGCTGTGGTCGGGCGGGCGCGCGCTGGTTTCATTGTTCTCGCTGGTCGTGGTCACGCCGGTGGTCGCCTTTTATCTGATCTACGACTGGCACAACATGATCGACACCGTCGACGGCTGGGTGCCGGTCGAGCAGCGCGAGACCGTGCGCGGGCTGGCGCGCGAAATCGATGCCGCCATTGCCGGCTTCGTGCGCGGGCAGTCGGCGGTCTGCCTCATCCTCGGTTCGTTCTACGCCGTGGCGCTGACGCTGTCCGGGCTCAACTTCGGGCTGCTCATCGGCCTGATCTCCGGCCTGATCACTTTCATTCCCTATGTCGGCTCGATGACCGGGTTGATGCTGTCGCTCGGCGTCGCCGTCGCGCAATTCTGGCCGGACTACGGCTCCATCATCATGGTGCTGGCCATCTTCCTGTTCGGGCAGTTCCTCGAGGGCAATCTGCTGGCGCCCAAGCTGGTGGGCGAGGGCGTCGGCCTGCATCCGGTCTGGATCATCTTCGCGCTGCTCGCCTTCGGCTATCTGTTCGGCTTTGTCGGCCTGCTGGTCGCGGTCCCACTGGCGGCGACCATCGGCGTGCTCGCCCGCTTCGCGCTGCGCCGCTATCTGAACAGCGCGTTCTACACCGGCCAGTCGACGGATTGAGCGCCATGGGCCAGCCGGTATCGCCGCGACAACTTGTGCTCGCGCTTCCGCACGCCGAAAGCTTCGCGCGCGATGATTTCCTCGCCGGCCCGTCGAACGCGGCGGCGCTGGCCCTGATCGAGCGCTGGCCGGACTGGCCGGCGCGTGTGATGGCGTTGGTCGGGCCGGAGGGGTCGGGCAAGAGTCACCTCGCTGCGGTTTGGGCGGAGATGACGGGCGCGCGCGTGCTGGCAGCCAAATTGCTGGGCGAGACCGACCTGCCGACGGCTGTCGCCACCGGCGCGCTGGTGGTGGAGGACCTGGAGCCGGCGGTGCTCGACGAGCGCGCGCTGTTCCATCTGCTCAATCTTGCGCGCGAGGAGGACGCCTGTGTGATGATCACTGCGCGCACGCCCCCTGCCACGTGTCCGGTGAGCATCCGCGACCTTGCCTCGCGCCTGCGCGCGGTGCCCGCCGTCACGCTGGCGGCGCCCGACGACGCTTTGCTGCGCTCGCTGATCGTCAAGCTCGCCGCCGACCGGCAGCTCAGTGTCGATCAACCGCTGGTCAACTATCTGGCCAACCGCATCGAACGTTCCTTCGCCGCCGCCCGCGCGGCGGTCATGCGCATCGACCAGGAAGCGATGCGCCAGCAGCGGCCGGTGACGCGGGCGCTGGCCGCCGAACTGTTCCGCGACCCCGCCGCTTGACGGGCGGGGCCGTTCGGGCGCGAACTGTCATGCAGCCGCCACTTTCGTTGGCTAGCCTCGCCCGCTCATAAAATTGCATTTTCTAATGGCAGATCGCGGACAAGCTATTGCGCAAACAGAGGAAATTGCCTCGGCCCAGAACCGGGAGCAGGTTCTTTCGGTTGCCGAATCCGCCGCCGAACCGTCATTGCGCGCGCGCCCCGAGCGCTTCATCAACCGCGAACTGTCGTGGCTGCACTTCAACCGCCGTGTGCTCGAGGAGGCCGCCAACGAGCATCATCCGCTGCTGGAGCGGGTGCGCTTCCTGTCGATCTCGGCCAACAATCTCGATGAATTCTTCATGGTGCGCGTCGCCGGCGTAAAAGGCCAGGTGCGTCAGGGCATCATGACGCGGAGCCCGGACGGACTCACCCCGTCGGATCAGCTCGCTACCATCGTCGCGGCAGTGGCGCGGCTGGCCAGCGATCAGCAGCAGCGCTGGATCGAGTTGCGCTCCGATCTCGCCGCCGCCGGTGTCAGTCTGGTCGAAGGCGCCGACCTCAACAAGCCGGAGCGTGTCTGGCTGGAGGAGCATTTCCTCACCCACGTGTTCCCGCTGCTCACGCCGCTGGCCATCGACCCGGCGCATCCGTTCCCCTTCATCCCCAATCTCGGCTTCTCGCTGGCGCTGCAGCTCGCGCGTCAGGGCGACGGCAGGGCGATGAACGCGCTCATCCGCATACCGCAGAAGATCGAGCGTTTCATCAAGCTGCCGACCGGCAACGCTCACGACATGCGCCTGATCGCGCTCGAGGAAGCGACACAACAATTCATCGGCCGGCTGTTTCCCGGCTATGCGGTGACGGGGCAGGGCGCCTTCCGGCTCATCCGCGACTCTGAAGTGGAAATCGAGGAAGAAGCCGAAGATCTGGTGCGCACCTTCGAGACCGCGCTCAAGCAGCGCCGGCGCGGATCGGTGATCCGGCTCGAACTCGACGCCAAGATGCCGGCGGAACTGCGCACCTTCGTGCAGCAGGCGCTGGCTGTGGCCGATGACGAGGTGTTCCTGGTCGACGGGGTGCTCGCGCTTAACGACCTCGCCCAGCTCACCAAGCTCGACCGGCCCGATCTCGAATTCGTGCCCTATAATCCGCGCTATCCGGAACGCATCCGCGACCACGGCGGCGACTGCTTCGCCGCCATCCGCCAGAAGGACCTGGTCGTCCATCACCCCTACGAATCCTTCGACGTGGTGGTGCAGTTTCTCCAGCAGGCCGCGCGCGATCCCGACGTGGTCGCCATCAAGCAGACGCTGTACCGCACCAGCGCGGAATCGCCGATCGTCAAGACGCTGGTGGAGGCGGCCGAAGCCGGCAAATCGGTCACCGCGCTGGTCGAACTCAAGGCGCGCTTCGACGAAGAAGCCAATATCCGCTGGGCGCGCGACCTCGAGCGCGCCGGCGTGCAGGTGGTCTACGGCTTCATCGAGTTGAAGACGCACGCCAAGCTGTCGTTGGTGGTGCGCCGCGAGGCGGGTTCGCTCGCCACCTATGTGCATGTCGGCACCGGCAATTATCATCCGGTGACCGCGCGCATCTATACCGATCTGTCGTTCTTTAGCGCCGATCTGGTGATCGGCCGCGACGTCGCCCGCATCTTCAACTACATCACCGGCTATGCCGAGCCGGCCGACATCGAGCGCATGGCGATCTCGCCGATTTCCTTGCGCAGCCGCATCCTCGAGCATATCGGGCAGGAAGTGGCCAACGCCAAGGCCGGCAAGCCGGCGGCGATCTGGATGAAGATGAACGCGCTGGTCGATCCCGGCATCATCGACGCGCTCTACGACGCCTCCGGCGCCGGCGTTCCCATCGACCTGGTCGTGCGCGGCATCTGCTGCCTGCGGCCGGAGGTGCCGGAGCTGTCCGACAATATCCGGGTGAAATCCATCGTCGGCCGTTTCCTCGAGCACAGCCGCATCTATTGCTTCGGCAACGGCCACCGGCTGCCGCATTCCGAAGCGGTGGTATACATTTCCTCCGCCGACATGATGCCGCGCAACCTCGACCGCCGGGTCGAGGTGCTGTGCCCGATTCCCAATCCGACTGTGCATGAGCAGATTCTGGACCAGATTATGGTCGCGAATCTGATGGACAACGAGCAGAGTTGGGACCTGTTGCCGGACGGCAGTTCCACGCGCATAAAGGCCGAGCCGGGCGAGGAACCGTTCAACGCCCACAAGTATTTCATGACCAATCCGAGCTTGTCGGGCCGTGGCAAATCGCTCAAAGAATCGTCCCCGCGCAGCCTTATACGCCGCCTCTTCAAGGGCGCGTAAACACTTGCCGGGGCTGCGCCCGGCCAAGGGCCGGCTTGACCACGGCCCGCCGATTGCGGTGATCGACATCGGCTCCAACTCGGTTCGCCTGGTGATCTACGAGGCGCTGACGCGGGCGCCGACCCCGATCTTCAACGAGAAGGTACTGGCCGGCCTCGGCCGCGAGGTGCAGTCGACCGGCCTGTTGGCGCAGGAGGCGATCGACACCGCGCTGGCCGCGCTCAGGCGTTTTCGCGCCTTGTGCGACATCCTGCATGTGCGCCGCATCTGGGCGATCGCCACGGCGGCCTGCCGCGACGCCCGCAACGGCCGCGCCTTCATTGCCCAGGCCGAGCGCATTTGCCGCACGCCGATCAAGATGCTGTCCGGTACGCGCGAGGCAAATCTCACTGCGCTCGGCGTGATCTCGGGCATCCACAAGCCGGACGGCATTATCGGCGACCTTGGCGGCGGCTCGCTGGAGCTGATCGACGTGCACGGCGCGCGCGCGCGCCACGGGCTGACGTTGCCGCTTGGCGGCCTTGCCCTGCGCGACATCGCCGGCAAGTCGATCAAGAAGGCGGAGAAGTTTGTCGCCAGGACCTTCGCCGGTCTCGACATGCTGGAAGAGGGTGAGGGCCGCCGTTTCTATGCGGTGGGCGGCACCTGGCGCGCGCTGGCGCGGCTGCACATGTGGCAGACCGGCTACCCCTTCCACGTCATGCACAACTACCGCATCTCCGCCCGCGAGGCGCTGGAATTCGCCCGGCTGGTGCACCGGGTCGACCCCGAGACGCTGTCGAAGATCGAAGTCGTCAACGCCGCCCGCCGCCCGCTGTTGCCCTATGCCGCGCTGGTGATGGAGCATCTGCTCGACGCCATGCGGCCGAAGGAAGTGATCGTTTCGGTGCTCGGCGTGCGCGAGGGCCTGCTTTATTCGCTGCTCAAGCAGAAGGAGCGCGCGCGCGATCCGTTGATCCAGGCCGCCGCCGACCTCAACGTGCTGCGTTCGCGCTCTCCGCATCACGGCGAGGAACTGATCGCCTGGACCGACCGGCTGATGCAGTCCTCCGGCATCGAGGAAACCGGGGAGGAGCGCCGCCTGCGCCACGCCGCCTGCCTGCTCGGCGATATCGGCTGGCGCGCGCATCCCGACTATCGTGGCGAGCAGGCGATGAACATCATCGCCAACGGCGCCTTCATCGCCATCGACCATTCCGGTCGCGCCTATCTGGCGCTGTCGGTCTATTTCCGTCACGCCGGGCTGGGCGAGGACGAGCTGTCGCCGCGGCTGCGCGAGCTCGCCACCGCCCGCATCCTCGACCGCGCGCGCGTGCTCGGCGCCGCCATGCGTGTCGCCTATATCCTCACCGCCGGGCAAGACGGCGTGCTGCCGAAGACGCCGATGCAGGTGCGGCGCGGCAAGCTGGTGCTGACCCTGCGCGGCAAGCACCGCGGGCTCGCCGGCGACCGCCTGTCCAGCCGGCTGCGCCAGCTCGGCCGGCTGATCGGCCGTGAGGCGGCCATCGAGACGTGACGGGCGGGGCACGGTCCGGCGCGAATGCGGCGCCTGATGTCCGTTGCGCTTATGGCGTCGCTAGTCGCATCGGACGGTCATGCCGCCGTCGACCACGATCTCGGTGCCGGTGATAAAGCGCGCCTCGTCGGAGGCGAGGAACAGCGCGGCGTTGGCGGTGTCGCGGCCGTCGCCCATGAAGCCGAGCGGAATGCGCTTGATCCGTGACGCGAGCAGGGCCCCGACGTCGCCGCCGGTGCGCTGGCCGGCAAGGCGGGCCTCCACCATCGGCGTGTGCAATTGGCCCGGAACGACCGTGTTCACGCGGATGCCTTTGCTCGCGTATTGCACGGCCACCACCCGCGACATCTGGATGACGCCGGCCTTGGTCGAGGCGTAACCGACTTGCGGCGAGCCGGTCCAGCGCAGGCCGGAGCTCGAGGCCACGTTGACGATGGCGCCCTTTTTCTGGCGCTCCATGATGGGCAGCACGTTCTTCAAGGTCAGAAACACGCTCTTGAGATTAAAGTCGACCTGCCGTTGGAAGACTTCTTCCGTCATCTCCACCGGCCCGCCGTGCGCCGAGCCGCCGACATTGTTCACCAGCACATCGACGCGGCCGTAGTGCCTGGCGCAGGCCTCGACCATGGCCGCCACCGACTCGCCGCTGGTGACGTCGCACTGGTGCACAACGATCTCGCCGCCGGCTTCCTTCACGTGCTGGACCGTCTCCTCCACGCTCTCGGGCTTCAGATCGACCGCGAATATCCTGGCGCCTTCCTCGGCGAACCGCACGGCGGTGGCGCGCCCGTTGCCCCAGCCCGGCGCGACGCAGCCGGCGCCGGTGACGATCGCGACCTTGTCCTGCAAACGCCCGCCCATTTTCTTGTTCTCCTTATGCCCTGGCCGCCGGTGCGAAGCGGTAGAGGCGCTGCGGGTTGTCGACCAGCAGCGCCTGGCGCTGCGCTGCGCCCGGCGCAATCTCCGCCAGCAGGTCGACCAGCACGCCGTCGTCGGGCACCGGCCCCTGATGGTTGGGGTGCGGCCAGTCGAGCCCCCAGACGCAGCGGTCGCCCGCCGCTTCCACCAGCTTGCGGGCAAACGGCACCGCGTCGGCGTAGGGCGGGCCCTGGCGGGTGGCGCGGTCTGCGCCGCTCACCTTCACCCACACATTGCGGTCTTCCAGCAGCTTGAGCAGGTTCCTGAACGGCTCCTGGTCGAGCCCCTGCGAGGCGTCCACCCGGCCCATGTGGTCGATCACCACCGGTACCGGCGAGCGCCTGAGCGCCGGCGTCAGTTCGCCGATCAATTCGGCGGCCATGTGGATCTGCAAATGCCAGCCGATGTCGGCCAGCCGCCGGCCAAAGGCGATCGCCTCGTCAATCGGTGCGCCCTTGGCCAAATGCGGCATGTAGTGGAAGCGGGCGCCGCGGAAGCCGGCGCCGTCGAGCCGCTTGAGCTCGGCATCGGAAATGCTGGTCGGCACCAGCGCGACGCCGAGATAGGCGCCCCCCTTGGCGGCGAGCGCATCGGCGGTGGCGGACAGGTCATAACCGTGCGCCGCCGTATGCACGATGACACAGCGCTCGATACCGAGCATCGCGTGCAGGGCGAACAGCGCCTCCTTTGGCGCGTCGGACGGAGTGTAGCTGCGCCCCTCCGCGAAGGGAAAACGCGCGCGCGGACCGAAGACGTGCACGTGCGCGTCGCAGGCACCGGGCGGCAATTTGAGCCTCGGCTGGCTCGGTGAAGACGTCCAGGTCAGCTGTTCTGGCGTGTCGGCAGACTGCGTCATGATATGCGTGTCCTTCAGACAGCTTCGGCGTGCAGGCGCGCGAAGGCAGGTTCGCGCGCGGCGAACGCAGCAAGCCAGTGTGCCAGGCGCGGATAGTGCTCCCGCCAATCCACCGGCTTGCGCCAGTCGAGATAGCCGAGTGCGCAGGACAACCCGATCGACGCGATGTCGGTGACGGCGGGGTCGGGCAATGCCGCCTCGAAGGCGGCGAGGCCGCGCGTGATCTTGCCGCGCTGATGCGCCAGCCAGCGCGCGGACTGTGTGCCGGCAGCGCGGAAGCGGTCCTCGTAGACCGTCAGCAGCGCAGCGTCGGTAATGCCGTCTGCCAGTGCCGCGCGCGTCAGCGCCCGGTAGCGGGAAAGCCCGCGCGCCGGCAGCAGCCGCTCGTTCCCGGCCAGCTCTTGAAGAAATTCGATAATCACCCGGCTATCGTAAAGTGCGGTGCCGTCGGCCAGCAGCAGACAGGGAATTTTGCCGAGCGGGTTTTGCGAACGCAGCGTATCGCTCTCGTCGAGCGTATTTGCCGGCAGCAGCGCGATGCGGTGGCTGAGGCCAAGAACTTCCGCGGCCATGCGTACTTTGCGACCGAATGGCGAGGTGAGCGTCGTGCGCAGCACGAACTGGTCTTGCGAAGGAGTGGGCGCGGACGTTTCACCGTGCATGGCGTGCTCTAGCGCATCGTGCTCGGCAGGTAGAGCGCCATCTGCGGGAACAGGCAGAGCAGAAACAGCATCACAAAGCCGGCAATGATGTAGGGCACGAGCCCCATGAACACGTGTTCGAGATCGACCCGACCGTTCGAGGCGCCCTGCACGACGAAGCAGTTGACGCCGACCGGCGGGGTGACGGCGCCGATCTCCACCAGCAGCACAACGAACACGCCGAACCAGATCGGGTCGAAGCCGAGCGTCATCATCACCGGATGGGAAATCGGCAGGGTGATGGCGAGCAGCGCGGGTGCGTCCATCATCATGCCGAAGATCAGGTAGATCACCGTGATCATCAGCACGATCACCCAGCGGTTGACGTCGAGGCCGGTGAGGAAGTCGCCCAGCGTGTTGGCGACGCCGCTGAGCGCCAGGAAGCGCGAGAAGATGAGAGCGCAGATGATGATGGCGAAGATCATCGCCGAGGTCTTCACCGTCTCGCGCAACGCGCCCATGAGTTCCAGCTTCTTGAAGCTGCGCTGGCGGATCAGCGCCAGCATCAGGGTTACGGCGGCGCCGGCGCCGCCGGCCTCGGTCGGGGTGAACACGCCGACATAGAGCCCGAGTATGATGCAGGCGATCACCAGCACCAGCGGCCCGGCGAGCCGCAGCGAATAGAGCTTCTCGCGCAACGTAAAAGACTCTTCGCTGCGCGGCGCGTATTCCGGATGGCGCCACACGGTGTAGAACGTCGCCATGCACAACACGGCGGCGAACACGAGGCCGGGAATGACGCCGGCGATCAGCAGCCCGCCGATCGACGTGTCGGTCAGGATGCCGAAGATCACCATCACCGCGCTCGGCGGGATCATCACCGCCAGCGTGCCGGCGATGGCGATGGAGGCGGAGGCCAGACGCTTGTCGTAGCCGCGGTCGAGCATCTGCGGCAGCGCCAGCTTGGTGAACACGGTGGCGGTGCCGATCGAGGAGCCGGAGGCGGCACCGAAGGCGGCGGCGCCCAGCGTGGTCGAGACCGCGAGGCCCCCCGGCAGCCGGCCGAACCATTTGTGGGCGGCGTCGAACAGATCCTCGCCGAGCCCGGCGCGCATGGCGAACATGCCCATCAGCAGGAAAAGCGGAATGACGCTGAAATGAAAGCTGTGGGTGGTATCGAAGAACACGGTACTCAGCATCGAGGTGGCGGCCTGGAAGCCGACCACGGACATGAGGCCGAGCGCGCCGACCGCGCCGAGCGCCACCATCACGTTGATGCCGGCCAGGATGGCGGCGAACAGCGCGACGACGCCGATGAAGCCGATTTCGAGCGCGCCCATCAGATATGTTCCATGGCGCGTTCGTCGTCCGCCGCGATCGGCATCATGGTCTCGGCGATGGCATCGAGCAGGAACTGAAAGGCGAGCGTGGCGAGACCGAAGAACACCACGAATTTCATCGGCCAGAGCGGAAATACGATCTCGCCCCATTCCTGCTCGTTGAAGGAGTAGGCCTGGGCGGCGAATATCCAGGCGGCGTAGCTGCACCAGATAAAGAAGGCGCAGCCGCCCAGCATGGCGATCACGGTGAGAATGCGCTGGACGGGCTGGGGCAGCCGGCGCGTCAGCAGGTTCACCCGGATGTGGCCGCCGTCATACTGGGTGAGCGCGATCGAGCAGAAGATGATCAGCACCAGCAGGGATTCGGTGAATTCCAGCGTGCCGGTCAGCGGCTTGTTGAACAGATAGCGGCCGATGATGTTGGCCACCACCAGGACCATGGTGAGAAGAGTGGCGGCGACCGATATCAGCCCGACGCCGCGCAACAGGCAGCCGTAGCCCCGGTACAGGCGTTGAAAGGCGGCCATCGTGGCGGTCTCGCGCAAGGGCGGGCGGCCCAGAGGGCCGCCCGCTTCGTGCCGATCGGTGTGTGCCGATCAGCGGTTTTCGATCTCGTCCACGATCTGCTGGGTCTGCTCGTCGGTCAACCCGGCGGCCTTGGCCTTGTCGACCCACTTCTGCCGCACCGCCTGCACGTCCGCCGACTTGAGCGCCGCATCGAGCGAGTCCGCCGACAGCTTGGTGACGGTCACGCCCTTCTTCTTCCAGCCCGCCAGGATTTCCTGGGTGAGTTCGTCGAGGGTGACCGTGTAACGCATGGCGTATTCGCGGCCGAGGCCGTCGATGATCGCCCTGGTCTGCGGATCGAGCGCGTTGTAGCTCTTCAGGTTCATGGCGACCAGGTGGCCGAAGGAGGCGCCGATCGGCACGTCGACGTAGTATTTCGCCACTTCGTCGTATTTCCAGCCGTGCGCCAGCGACGGACCGATCGGCGAGCAGTCGAGGATGCCGCGCTGCAGCGCCTCATAACCGTCCGCGGACGCCATCGAGACCGGCGTGCCGCCGAGCGCCTTCACCAGCGCCGGATAGGCGAAGCCGTAGGTGCGGATGCGCTTGCCCTTCAGGTCGGCGATCGACTTGACCGGCTTGTTGCAGATCAGGCCGTATTTCTCCAGCGGCCGGTAGCCGATGACCTTGAGATTGTACTTCTCAAGTTCCTTGCCGAACTGCGGATACTGCCGGTGCCACAGCTCCAGCAACTCCGCGATCTCGATGGTCGAATGCGGCTGCGGGATGTAGTAGCCGATCGCGTTGTTGAGCGGGAACTTGTCCTGGAAATACGGGGTGATGATGTCGCCGATGTCGCCGGCGCCGCCCGACAGCGCGTCCGGAATTTCCTTCGACTTGGCGACGCTGCCGCCCCAGAACATCTGGATGGTATCTTTGCCGCCGGTGCGCTTCTTGAACTCCTCGACGAACCACTTGGTGCTGATCGACTGCGCGTCGTTGGAGGCTTCGGGCTTGAATGTGATCCACTTCAGCGTCTTCGCCTGGGCTTGCGAGGCAAGTCCGGCAAACCCAAATGCGACAACGACGGCGGCTGCCGTCACGCAGCTACGGGCAAAGAGTCGCGGCATTTTTCTTCCTCCCTGATGGTGTGCTTCTTGATCGAAAACGATAGTTGCAGGCCGTTCACGCCGCAATGGTCGGCCGGCGCGCGGGCGATACTTTCTCGCTATGGCTTTTGCGGTGCGGCAACGGAGGGCGATACAGCCGGCCGTGCCGTCAGTTGATTTGTGCCCCCGCCCAATGCTTGTCGCGCACCAGCTTGCAGCAGACGTCGCGCAGCATGCCGCCGGCGTCGCGCACCTGCTTGGGAAGCTGCCCGTCCCTCAGCGTAACGATGGTGACCTTGGTGGAAATCGTCGGGCGCACGATCGGATAAGCCGCGAGCTTCCCGGCCTCCAGTTCCTCCTGCACCGCGGCGTAGGTGAGGATGGTATAGCCGAGGCCCTTCTCGACCATCGCCTTGGCGAAGGCGACGCTGTCGGCCTCGATCTTGATGCGCAACTGCACCCCGTGTTCGTGCGCCGCATGTTCGACCAGGCGCCGGTTGCTGTGCGCCATGTTGGGCAGGATCAACGGCAGTTCGGCGAGATCGCGGACGCGAAAGGTCGTGCGGTGTTTTCGGCCGTTGCGGTGGCGCGCGGCCGGGCCGATGACGAGCATGCGTTCGGTCAGCAAAGGCTGGATATGCAGGGCTTCGAGGTGGGGCGGATTGTGCAGGATGGCGATATCGATCCGCTTTTCCAGCAGCCACTCCTGCAGCGAACTGGAAACGCCCTCGCGCATGTGCAGCGTGGTCTGCGGCCAGGCCTGCTGGAAGCGCTCGGCAAACGGCGGAATGAGCAGCCGTCCCGCCGCCGGCGGCACGCCCAGCGTCAGGCGGCCGCGGTCCGGCGAAACGTCTTCCCTGATCTCTTCGCTGGTCTGATGAACGAGAAGGGTGATGGCTTCGGCGCGTTCGAGCAGCAGCGAGCCCGCCGCGCTGAGGCGCACGCCACGCCCGTGCCGGGCGAACAGCGAAACACCGAGCTCCTGCTCCAGCTTGCGGATCTGCCGGCTGAGCGCGGGTTGCGCCAGGCGCAATTCGTCGGCCGCCCGGCTCACGCTGCCGGCGCGGGCGACGTGCATGAAGTTTCTCAGTTGCCGCAATTCCATGATGGCTCACACCGTCCCATGCCGCAGCGGCATAGCTTACCGGTTGTGCTGACGCGGTCAAACCAGCCGCGGCCGTGAGCCCGGCGGAGCGATGTGCTAAGAGCCGTGGCCACAGGGACAGGCCGCAGCAACCATGAGTGAGCACGACATCACTGGCGCAATTCGACTCCTCGTTCTGGAAGGCGACGGTATCGGGCCGGAGATCATGGCCGCCACGGTGACGGTCTTGCGCGCGGCCACGCGCGTCTTCGATCTGCCGATCGGCTCCGACACGGCCGCAATCGGCTGGGCGGCGTACCGCGCCAGCGGCACCACGTTGCCGTCCGCCGTCCTCGACAAGGCCAGGGCGGTGGACGGCATTCTGCTCGGTCCGGTTTCGCACAACGAATATCCGCCGGTTGCCGAGGGCGGCCGCAATCCGTCCGGCGAATTGCGAAAACAGCTCGATCTTTTCGCCAACATCCGGCCGGCGCGCTCGCGGGAGGGCTTTCCGCCGCGCTGCGGCAAGCCGGTCGATCTGGTCATCGTGCGCGAGAATACCGAGGGCTTCTATGCCGATCGCTCGATGGCGGTCGGCCCCGGCGAGTTCATGCCGACGCCCGACCTTGCGCTCAGCGTGCGCAAGATCACGCGCGAAGGCTCGACCCGCATCGCCGAGACGGCGTTCAAGCTCGCCATGCAGCGCCGGCGCAAGGTCACGGCCGTGCACAAGTCCAATGTGCTGCGCCTGTCCGACGGGCTCTACCTTGAATGCACCCGCGCCGTGGCGGCGCGTTATCCGGAGGTGCAATACGAGGAGCGCATTGTCGACGCCATGGCGGCGTTGCTGGTGCGCGACGCCGGCCTGTTCGACGTGATCGTCACCACCAACATGTTCGGCGATATTTTGTCGGACGAAGCCTCGGAGATTTCCGGCAGCCTGGGCCTGGCGGCCTCGCTCAACGCCGGCCGCGATCACGCGGTGGCGCAGGCGCAGCACGGATCCGCGCCCGATATCGCCGGCAAGGACGTCGCCAACCCGTCGTCGCTCATCGGTTCGGCGGCGATGCTGCTGGCCTGGCTGGGCGAGCGGCGCGGCAACGACAGGCTCGGTCACGCCGCGCGGGCGATCGAGGCGGCGCTCGACCGCGTCATCGCCGATCCCGGCTCGCGCACCGCCGACATGGGCGGCCGGCTCGGCACGCACGCATTTGCGGACAAGGTGGCGCAGGCGATCGGCGGCGGGCGATGAAGCGTCAGTCGAAGCCGTAAAGCCGCGCCGGATTGCTCACCAGGACCCGGTGCACCAGGGCGTCGTCTTTCAGCCAGCGCGGCACCATGGCATCCAGGGTGCATGAATTGTCGCTGCCGTAGCAGCTCGGCTGCACCACCACCGCGCGCGTGACCTGCAGGCGCCGCAGCATGGCCGCGAGATCGCGGACCGGGGCGTCCTTCGGCGTATAGCTGCGCTCGCGCGCCAGCGGGAAGCGCTGCTTCGGGCCGATGACGTGGACGTGGCAGTCGCATGATCCGCGCGGAGGGAAGGCCATGGTTCACCGCTGTTCGACGCCCGGGATTGATACCAACACGATCGGTCAATTCGGCTGCGAAAGGACAAACCCCTGCCGGTGGCCGAAAGCAGCCGTTGCACCATCGCGGCGGCGCGTTCCGCCTATTGGATCACCGGCTACTTGCCAAGCCGCGCCCGGCTCTGCCGGTCTGACGGGCGCGCCGCCTAACTTTTCTCCACCGCCACCACGCGGCCTTTCTCCACCGCCAGCGCCAGCCTGCCGTGCTTGAGTGCCAGCGCCTTGTCGCCGAACAGCTCGCGCCGCCAGCCCTTCAGCGCCGGCACGTCGGCTTCGTCGTCGGCGGCGATGCGGTCGAGCTCGTCAACGGTGGCGATCACCTTGGCGGCGACGCCGTGGCGCTCGGCGGTCATGCGCAGCAGCACCTTGAGCAGCTCGACGGTGGCCGCCCCGTTCGGCGCCGGGCGGAAGCGCTCCAGCCGCGGCAGCGTCTTGGGGTCGCGCGCAAGCCCGCGCGCCACCGCCTCGACGATCTCGGCGCCCCAGCGCGAGCGCTCGAAGCCCTTGGGCAGCGAGCGCAGGTTGGCCAGCCGCTCCACCGAGGTCGGATGTTGCACGGCGATGTCGCCGATTGCGTCGTCCTTGAGCACGCGCGAGCGCGGCACGTCGCGGGTCTGCGCCTCGAGCTCGCGCCAGGCGGCGACCTCGATCAGCACGGCCAGATCCTTCGGCTTGCGCACGCGGGTCTTCAGCCGCTCCCAGGCGCGCGCCGGGTCCATGCGGTAGGTCTCCGGCGACGTGAGCACGGCCATCTCCGCCTCGACCCAGTCGGTGCGCCCGCGCTTGTCGAGGTCCTCCGCCAGCTTGAGATAGACGTCGCGCAGATGGGTGACGTCGGAGCGCGCATAGGCGATCTGCGCGTCGGTGAGCGGCCGCCGCGTCCAGTCGGTGAAGCGGTTCGACTTGTCGAGGGCGTCACCGGTGATGCGCTGCACCAGCTGGTCGTAGGAGATCGAGTCGCCGTAGCCGAGCACCATGGCGGCGACCTGGGTGTCGAAGATCGGGTGCGGAATCTTGCTGGCCAGGTTCCAGACGATCTCGATGTCCTGGCGCGCGGCGTGGAACACCTTGACCACGCTCTCGTCGGTCATCAGCGCGAAGAAGGGCGCCAGGTCGATGCCGTCGGCCAGCGCGTCGATCACCACCGCCTCGTCAGGACTGGCCATCTGCGCCACGCAGAGCAGCGGGTAGTAGGTCGATTCGCGCAGGAACTCGGTGTCGACGGTGACGAAGCCGTGGCGCGCCATGCGCAAGCAGACGTCGGCGAGTTCCTCGGTGGTGGAGATGAGATCCATTGCAGCGGCCACCCTAACGCCGGCGCGGTGGCCGGCAAATGCGTTTAGCGGCCGCGCACCGGCGGCATGTGGATGAATTCCCAGGGCGAGGGCATCGGGCCGACCGGAACCTCGATGACGGTCGGCTCGCGGCGGGCAAACGACGTGCGCAAGGCGTCGCGCAGTTCGTCGGGCGTGCGCGCCCGTAGCCCGACGGCGCCGAAGCTCTCGGCGTATTTGACGAAATCGGGATTGGTCAGGTCGCAGGCGATCAGCCGGTTGCCGAACTGCTCCTGCTGGATGCGGCGCACATTGCCCAAGGCATTATCGTTGAAGACGATGCTGACGAGCGGGATGCGGTGGTGCATGGCGGTGGCGAGCTCGTTGGCGGTGTAGAGAAAGCCGCCGTCGCCGTTGATCGACAGCACCGGCACCTCGGGCCGCGCGTGCTGGGCGCCAAGCGCGGTGGCAAAGCCCCAGCCGAGATTGTCCTGATAGCCGGGCGAGAGAAAGGTGCGCGGCTTGTAGACCGGGAAGGCGAGGCGGGCAACGAAACCGACCTGGGTGACCTCGTCGACATAGATGCCGTCGTCCGGCAGCTCGGCGCGAATGGCGTCGAGAAAGGCGAGCTGGGGGGCGAGCTTGTCCAGCCGCTTGCGCATGCTGGCCTGGCGTTGCTGCATCTCGTCGCGGCGCGAAGGACGGCGCGGGTTGCTCCTGGCCAGCGCGTCGATCAGCCGGCGCAGGATCGGTGCGGCATCGCCGACCAGCGCCACCGCCGGCTTGTGCAGGCGGGCCGGCTCCGCGCGGTCGGCGTCGACGCGCACGATCTTGAGGTCGCGGTCGATACCCCACTGGGTGATCGGATTGAGCAGCCGGGTGCCGACCGCCAGCACGGCGTCGGCTTCGCCCCACAGGTCGCGCCCGATCGGCAGATTGACACTGAACGGATCCCGATCATCGAGCACTCCACGCCCGCGCCGGTAGGAAAGGACCGGCGCCTGCAGCATGCTGGCGAGCAGTGTCACTTCCAGCGACGCGTCCTGCGCGCCGCCGCCGGCGACGATCAGCACGCGCTTGGCCTTGCCCAGCAGCCGCGCCGCGGCCCGTACGGCATCGTCGTCGATCTTCGGCGGCCGCGGCGGGGCGGGCGGTGCGGTGGGCGCGCGCCCGCTCTTGCCCCACACGTCGATGGCGCATTCCAGCGCCGCCGGGCCCGGTCGGCCGCCGACCAACGCCTGGATCGCCCTGGCGGTCTTGGCGCTGGCGTCGCCGGGCCCGTCGATATGGGCGTAGTGGTCGACCAGCCGCTTGATGATGCCGGCCTGGTCACGAATCTCATGCAGATGCCCAAGGCCACGCCCGATGGCATCTTGCGGAATCTCGCCGATCAATCCGAGCACCGGCGCATTCATGCCGTAGGCGGTGAGCAGCGCGGCGCCGGCATTGAGCAGGCCCGGCCCCGGCACCACCGCATAGGCCTGCGGGCGCCCGGTCGCCAGCGCCGCGCCCAGCGCCATATAGGCGGCGCCCTGTTCATGACGGGCGTGGATGACGCGCAACCTGTCGCCGGCACGCTGGAAGGCGTCGAACAGATGATCATTGTGGACGCCGGGCAGCGCGTAGACCGTGTCGAGCCCGTGCGCGAGCATGGTCTGCACTGTCGCTTCTGCCGTCGTCAGGGATTTGGCCGGCGCGGCGGCAGTCTTTTTCTTATTGGCCGCTTTCACATTCATCATTCCGGCAGGGCATTGATCAGAAACATGGTGTTGAGTGTTTCGTCGATCGGCGCGTTGCCAAACGTCTTGGCCAAAATGGCTTTGATCCTGCCGGTTCGATAAAGCCGCGCCAGCGTCTTGTCCACCAGCAGGCGGAAATCATTGTCGCCGCGCGGCAGTGCCAGCCCGTAGGTTTCGTAGCTGAAATAGTGCTTGCTCAGCGCGAAACCGGGCCGGTCGCCTTCGCGCAACATGGCGGCGAGGATGCCGCGGTCGGCGATATAGGCGTCGAGCCTGGCCTTCCACACCAGTTCCATGCCATCGCGATGGTCGCGCACCGCCATCACGTCGGCATTGAGCCCAAGCTTGTCAAGCGAGCCGCGCAGCACCCGCTCCGTCGTCGTGCCGGTCAGCACGCCGACGCGCTTGCCGCCGAGATCTTCAAATTGCTGCACCGGGTCGCTGGCGCGCGAGAGCACGGCGGCGCCGTCGAGATAGGTTGGCAGCGAGAAGTCGACCAGCTCGCGGCGTGCCAGCGTGACCGAACTCGGATCACACAGGATATCGACGCGGCCGTCGCGCACGGCTGCGAACCGCTGATCGGCGGCCACCAGCACGTATTCCGTCCGGATGCCGGGCCCGAGCGCGGCGCCGACCTCCTTGCAAAGGTCGACCACATAGCCGGACGGCCGGCCGCGGCTGTCCTGAAACGAATAGGGCTTGGCATCGGCGCGATAGCCGATGCGGAACACGCCGGTCTCGCGCACGCGCTCGAGCGTGGCGGCAGCGGCCGTCTGGGCCGCGATCGCCAGCATGGCGGTCAGGATGACCAGTCGTTGCATGGGCGGGACTCTCTTTTCTTGTCTTGTCGCCGGGCGGGTCGCTGCCACCGGCGGCGGCGGCGCTTCGCCAGGACT
>Ga0210062_1000215_pt1 | contig 17954 bp, 16 predicted proteins | sample Muzzi_CordA_D2_FD_185528 | JGI IMG/M metagenome (GOLD analysis project Ga0210062, IMG submission 185528) | Wetland microbial communities from San Francisco Bay, California, USA, that impact long-term carbon sequestration - Muzzi_CordA_D2 (SPAdes) | ecosystem: Environmental > Aquatic > Marine >...
GATGCCGCGGCCTTCCTCGCCGATCAAATGTGCATAGGCGCCGTCGAATTCGACCTCGCTCGAGGCATTGGATCTGTTGCCCAGCTTGTCCTTGAGCCGAAGGATTTGCACGGCGTTTCGTTCGCCGTCCGGCGTCCAGCGCGGCAGCAGGAAACAGCTCAATCCCTTCGGCGATTGCGCCAGCACCAGGAAGGCGTCGCACATCGGCGCCGACAGGAACCATTTGTGGCCAGTGAGACGAAACGCGCCGCTGCCGGCGGGCTCGGCCCGCGTTGTATTGGTCCGCAGGTCGGAGCCGCCCTGGTTTTCCGTCATGCCCATGCCGATGAGCGCGCCGGTCTTGTCGTTGGCCGGGCGGAAACGGCGATCGTAGTCGCGCGAGAAGATGCGCGGCAGCCATTGCGCCGCGACTTCCGGCGCCTGCCGCAGCGTCGGCACCGAGCCGTAGGTCATGGCAATCGGACAATAGACGCCGCTTTCGACCTGCGTGAGCATGTAGGTGCCGGCGGCGCGTGCGACATGCGCCCCCGCTTTCGGATCGGCCCAGGGGCTGGAATGCAACCCGGCGCGCAGCGCGATGGCCATGAGTTCGTGCCAGGCCGGATGAAATTCGACTTCATCGATGCGGTGACCGTAGCGGTCGTGCGTGCGCAGGTCGGGCGGGTATCTGTTGGCGTCGAAGCCGAATTTGATCGTCTCTGGCTTGCCCAGCGTGGCACCCAGCATGGTAAGCCCATCCGCCGCCCAGTCGGCGCGCTCGCGCCTGACGGCTTCGCGCAAGCAGGCATCGCTGGCGAACAGGTTACAGGGCTCGAGCGGCGGCGGCTGATTCTGGACCTCGAACATGCGGTCTCCAGCGAATCCGAAAGCAGACCCCGGGGACTCTAGCTGGATTTCGGGAGCGGCCCTATCGGCGTCCCGCTCACGGAAACAGTGCGACCTGCTCGAGCCCCAGACTTTCCGGCCAGCCCATGACCAGGTTCATATTCTGGATCGCCTGACCGGAGGCGCCCTTGACCAGATTGTCCAGCGCCGAAATGACGATGGCGCGGCCGGGCACGCGGTCCTTGGCGACACCAATAAAGGTCATGTTGGAGCCGCGCACGTGGCGAGTCTGCGGCGTCTCGCCAAAGGGCAGCACGTGCACGAAGGGTTCCTTCATGTAAAACTTTAAAAGTACTGCATGAAGATCCTCCGGCGCGCGCCCGCGCCGCCCCCGCACATAAATGGTGGCGAAAATGCCCCGGTTCATCGGTACCAGATGCGGCGTAAAGGTGACGATCACCTCGCGACCGGCGGCGGCGGAAAACTCCTGATCGAGCTCGGCCATGTGGCGATGATGGCCCACGCCATAGGCGTTGAAGCCTTCGGACACTTCCGAGAACAGCATCGATTCCTTGGCCGCCCTGCCCGCCCCGGTCATCCCCGACTTGGCGTCGATGACGATCTCGCTGAGATCGATCGCCTTGGCACTGATCAACGGCACCAGCGGCAGCTGCGCGCAGGTGGTGTAGCAACCCGGATTGGCGACCAGCCGCGCTTTCTTGATAGCGCGCCGGTGGATTTCGCTCAGCCCGTAAACCGCCTCGGCCTGGAGCTCCGGCGCATGATGCTCGTGGCCGTACCACGTCGCATAAGCCGCGGTGTCGGCCAGGCGGAAATCGGCCGACAGATCGACCACCTTGGTGGACGGTGCCTGCGCCAGCAACTCTTTCACCACCTTCTGCGTGGTGCCGTGCGGCAAAGCACAGAAGGCGACGTCGAGCCCGGCCGCCGCCCAGTCGAGTCCCTCGAGCGAAACGAGCGTCGGCAGGCTGAACGGCGAGAACTGCGGAAACACGGCGCGCATCTCATGCCCCGCCCGCCGGTCGGCTGTGAGCAGCACGATCTCCGCGCGCGGATGGCGCAGCAGCATGCGCACCAGTTCCGAGCCGGTGTAGCCGGAGGCGCCGAGCACGCCGATTTTCGCTCTCTTAGCCATGGTTCTCCATCGAGAGTCTTAAACGAAGGTCCGGAGCAAGGCTAACGGCACGAATTTTAAGGAGGATGCCGCTGGACCCTGATCCGGCGGCGCAAAGGCGACGATTACGCCCCGGCCGCGGTGGCACGGCGGCGGCGCAATTGCAGGACTGCGGCGCTCGTCAACAAGCTCGTCATGGCCGCGCGCTATAGGCCGCTCTCCTCAGCCCGTCAAGGATACCCCCGAAAGCAAAAAGGCCGCCGAAACCGGCGACCTTTCGCGTAGCACGATAGCGACAGCTCAGTTGCTGTTCGGATCCCACGCCACCGGCACCAGCCGATAACCCTTGCCGGCCTTCTCCACATGGCCGACGCAGGGGTACGGGAAATGATAGCCGGACACGGTCATCTTCTCCGCCGCCGCCATGTCGTAGATCTTGTGGCGGGTGGCCGCGGCCTGCTTCGGATCATTGTCGAAGATCACGTGCCAGTCCGGGTTGCGCAGGAACATGGACGGAATGTTGGTCACGTCCGACTGCACCAGGATGCGCTTCGAGCCCGAGACCACCGCGAAGGACATGTGTCCGGGCGTGTGTCCCGGCGTATAAATCGCCGTGATGCCCGGAGCGACTTCGTTATCGGCCTCGTACTTGGTGACTTTGTCGGCGAGCCCGTCGAGCATTTTCTTCACATTGGCGAACTGCTTGGCATTGAAGCCGTTGGCCTTGCTCGCATTCGACTCGTCGGTCCAGAACGCCCATTCCACCGCCGGCACTTTGATCTCGGCATTGGGAAAGGCCAGGCTGCCATTGGCGTTCTTCAAGCCGCCGACATGGTCGCCGTGGAAGTGCGAGATGACGACGATGTCGACCTTGGCCGGATCGATGCCGGCGGCTTCCATGTTGCCGCGCGCCTGGCCGACCACGCCCTTGCTGGCGGCATAGGCGCCCAGGCCGTTGCCGGTGTCGATGGCGACCAGCTTCTTGCCGGTGTTCACGATCATCGGGCTGAACGGGATAGTGACCTTGCCCTCGGGCATGTAGGCGGCGGCCGCCGCCTCGATGGCCTTGTCCTTGCTGACATTGACCACAAACTTGTCCGGGATCGGGAAGGTGCGCGCGCCATCCATCAACTGGACAATCTCGTAGTCGCCCATCTTGTAGCGGTAGACGCCGGTGCCCTTGGCTGCAGGCGCGGCAGCGGCCGCCGGCCGGAGCCATGGCGGCGCAAGGGCGGTCGCGGCGCCAGCCGCGGCGGCGGTGGCGAACAGGCGGCGGCGTGTCAATTGCGTCATTGCCGTTTTCTCCCTCATGACGTCTCGATTCTGGCTCGGCATAGCGACACGCTGGTGGCGTGCACTGCAAACTCATATGTGTACGTAAGAACCCCGGGCGTTTGTCATTATTTCGCCCGGTTGCCGGCTCGCCAAATGGGCGGAACCGCGCAGCTTAATTCAATTGTCCTGCGCCAAAACGGCCGTTGCAAGTGGGGACACGACGAGTGGCCAACCGCGTGGGCACAGCAAGATCGGACAACACTTGCGACAAGCTCCGGCGGTTTGACGTCTCCTTCACCACAGCCAGTGCAACACCTGGGAAATTCCGTCGCCGAGGGTGAGCAGCACCGCCGCCCAGACGAAAGCCGAGGTGAAATTGGCGAACTGGAAGCGCCAATAGGGCATTTCGAAGATGCCGGCGACCAGCGGCACCGAGGCGCGCAGGGGGCCAAAGAAGCGACCGATGAAGATGCCGGGGATGCCCCACTTCCTCACGAAGGCTTCCCCGCGCGGGATCAGGTCGGGATGGCGCGACAGCGGCCAGATATGCGCCACGGTATGCTCGAGCTTTAGCCCGATCCAGTAGGACAGCCAGTCGCCCAGCGCGGCGCCGAGCGAAGCCGCGATCCATACCGGCCAGAAGCTCAGGCCGTTGGAGGCGATCAGCGCGCCGATGGCGACCAGCGCCGCCCAGGCCGGTAGCAGCAGTGAGATGAAGGCGAGCGATTCTCCAAAGGCCAGCGCGAAGACGATCGGCGCCGCCCACCCCTGATGCGCGTGGACGAAATCGGCAATGCTTTGCGTGCTGGCGTGGAAATCCATGGGCGGCATGGGCGGGCGGCTGGGCTCCGTGTCTAGCTCAGCCGTTCACGCTGCGCCAGCCTGGGCTAGTCCGGCAATTCCGGCGCGTGCTTGGGAAACATGTACATCATCGCGACCAGCGCCATGATCAGCAGCGGCACCGCCAGGAAGGCGCCGACCGGTCCCCACAGCCAGGTCCAGAACACCAGCGACAGAAACACGGTGAGCGGGTTGAGGGTGAACTTGCGACCGACGATGCTGGGCGTGATGAAATGCCCTTCGGCCGTGGCAATGGCGAGATATATCACCGGCGCGACCAGCGCGTGGGTCAGCGTCGGGAAGGTGACGAGACCGACCAGGAACATGGCCAGCTCGATCAGCAGCGCGCCGGCATAGGGAATGAAATTGAGCACGAAGCCGAGCACGCCCCAGGCGACCGGATCGGGCAGACCGACGGCCCATGCCACCAAACCGCCGGCAACCCCGACGCACACATTGATCACGGCGACCACGCTGAGATAGCCGGTCAGATGGTGCTCAACGGCATTCATGATCTTGAGCGTGCGCAGCCGCGCCTGGCGCGCGCGGAAAAACACCACCGCCGTCTGACGCAACTGGCTGCGACCGAGCAGCATGAAGAACAGCGTGCCGAAGAAGATGACCAATTGGCCGATCGCCGGGGTGACGATTCCCACCGCCGGCGAGACGATGGTCATAATGTCGAAGCCGACGCCCTTGCCGGCCTCCTCGGACGGCAGCAGCGCGTTGCGGATGTCACGCAGGGCATCGAGCGGCCGGTCGAGCACGTGCAGCTTTTCCTGGATGATGCGGCCTATGTCGGGCGCCTTGCCGATCCAGGCCACCGCCGGCGCCGACAGCAGCACGATCAATCCGTAGACGACGGCGATGACCAGCAGCCACAGGGCGATGGCGGTGACCAGAGCTGGCACGCCGTGGCGGTCGGCGCGCGCCGACAGCGGTCCGAGCATCATGGTGACGACGAAGGCCGAGGCCGTCGGCAGCAAAATCGGCCGCGCCAGGTTCAGGGCCGCGATCAGCACGATCACAAAGATGCCAATGGTCCCCGCACGCGCCGCGTTGCGCCAGGTGTCCGCCGGAAACGTGCTTGGAAACCCATCGTCGAACGGGAAAGGCAGCCGGCGCTGCTGCGCGCGGCCGTTCCCTTGCCGGTCGGAATGATCAGCCTCAGCACGGGCGTCCATGGTTCATAACAACGAACCAGAGGGCGAATGGTTGCCCGCAACCATTGGTGGGTGTTTTGCGGCCTTCCGCAGAAACTGTCAGCCGCGCTGGCCGAACCGGCCCCCCTGCCCTCAAACCTGTCCAGCCGCCGTTTCGCCGCCCCGGCATGGCATAGTGGCTGGCAAGCGAATCGCCGCGTTCCTATCTAAAAAGCTCCCATGGCCAAGTCAGCGACCAAGAAAAAATCGTCTCTCCAGCGCGATCTGTTCGACGCCCCGCCGCGGGCGTCCAAAACGCCCGCGCGCCCGCCGGCCGCGCGCAAGGCCGGCAAGGCTGCCGCGAAAACTGCGGCCCGCGGCAAGCCGGTCGGGCGCGCCGGCAAGGGCGATAGCGGCTATTCCGCCAAGCACATCGAGGTGCTGGAAGGGCTGGAGCCAGTGCGCCGCCGCCCCGGCATGTATATCGGCGGCACCGACGAGAAGGCACTGCATCACCTGTTTGCGGAGGCGATCGACAATGCCATGGACGAGGCGCTGGCCGGCCATGCCGACTGGATCGAGGTCGAACTGGAGGCCGACGGCTTCGTGTCCGTCACCGACAACGGCCGCGGCATCCCGGTCGACGCGCATCCCAAGTTCAAGAACAAGTCGGCACTGGAAGTGATCATGTGCACGCTGCACGCCGGCGGCAAATTTGACTCCCAGGTCTACGAGACCTCGGGCGGCCTGCACGGTGTCGGCGTCTCGGTGGCGAATGCACTCGCCGAGCGCATGGAGGTGGAGGTCGCGCGCGAGCAGACGCTCTATCGGATGGTGTTCGAACGCGGCAAGCCGAAAGGCAAACTTGTCAAAATCGGCCGCGCGCCCAACCGGCGCGGCACCAAGGTGCGTTTCAAGCCCGACCCGGAGATTTTCGGCGCCAAAGCGAGCTTCAGACCCGAGCGCATCTTCAAGATGGCGCGTTCCAAGGCCTACCTGTTCGGCGGCGTGGAAATCCGCTGGCACTGCGACAAAGCCCTGCTCAAGGGGATCGACGAGGTTCCCGCAAAAGCCACCTTCCATTTTGCCGAAGGATTGAAAGACTACCTCGCCGAAAACATCGCCGGCACGACGCTGGTGCATCCCGACATCTTCACCGGCTCGTCCGGCAAAACCGGCCGCCACGGCACCGCCGAATGGGCCATCGCCTGGACCGTCGACAGCGACGGTTTCCTCAATTCCTACTGCAACACCATCCCGACGCCGGACGGCGGCACGCATGAGTCAGGTTTGCGCTCTGCCCTGCTGCGCGGCCTGAAAGACCACGCCGCGCGCGTCGGCCAGGAGAAGCGCGCGACGCCTGTCACCAGCGACGACATCATGACAGGGGCCGCCTGCATGCTGTCGGTGTTCGTGCGCGAGCCGGAATTCCAGGGCCAGACCAAGGACCGGCTCGCCACCGCCGAGGCCCAGCGCATCGTCGAGCAGGCGATCCGCGATCCGTTCGACCACTGGCTCGCCGGCAATCCGGCGCAGGCCAACAAGCTGCTCGATTTCGTTATCGAGCGCGCCGAGGAGCGGCTGCGCCGCCGGCAGGAGAAGGACATCGCGCGCAAGACCGCGGTGCGCAAGCTGCGTCTGCCCGGCAAGCTTGCCGACTGTACCTCATCGGCGTCGGAAGGTTCCGAGATCTTTATCGTTGAGGGCGACTCGGCCGGCGGCTCGGCCAAGCAGGCGCGCGACCGTCGCCTGCAGGCGGTACTGCCGCTGCGCGGCAAAATTCTCAACGTGGCGTCGGCGGGCAAGGACAAGCTGGCGCAGAACGCACAGCTCTCCGACCTGGTGCAGGCGCTCGGCTGCGGCACGGGAACGCATTATCGCGAGAAGGATTTGCGCTACGAGAAGGTCATCATCATGACCGACGCCGACGTCGACGGCGCCCATATCGCGTCGCTGCTGATCACCTTCTTTTACCGGCAGATGCAGGACCTTGTCACAGCCGGCCGGCTTTATCTGGCGGTGCCGCCGCTCTACCGCCTCAGCCATGGCGGCAAGATCGTCTATGCGCGCGATGACAAGCACAAGGACCGGCTGATGAAGACCGAATTCAACGCCAATGCCAAGGTCGAGGTGTCCCGCTTCAAGGGGCTGGGCGAGATGATGGCGGCGCAGCTGAAAGAAACCACCATGGACCCGGGCAAGCGGACCCTGCTGCGGGTGGTGCTGGTCGACAAGGAGATGAAGCCAACCGCGCGGGCGGTCGAGCACCTGATGGGCAACAAGGCGGAGTCGCGCTATGCCTTTATCCAGGAGCACGCGGAGTTTGCTGACGAGGAACTGCTCGACGTCTAGCTGCGCTGCTCGCATTTATGGAGCAACGGCGTCTCGATACCGAAGCCGAGCGCAACGCCGTCCTGCACCACCGGCGGTCCGTGTTCCGGCTGATTGCGCATGGTGCGCCGGGTGCCGCCGTGCACCGACCACACGAGCTTCTGTTTTTCCTCGAATTCCGTACCGGGCTGGAACATCACGTCCACCGCCAGTTCTGTCGCCGACAACCGCTTGGCGGAGAGGATGCGGTAGCGGTTGATCACGCCGGCGGGACCAAGATCGTGGTTTTCCACGATTTGCCCGGGGCCCGGCATGGCCACCACGACATAGAGGTTTTCGGGCGTGACCGGCTGCGAGCAGTCAACCGCCCAGGTGCCGAACAGACCGAACTGACGGAACAGGTCCTCGGCGCTGGGCGCGGCGGCGACGGGCACGACGGACAAGATGAAAAGAACGACAAGTCCCGCCTTCCGCATGGTACCACGGCCTTCGCTTTCACACGTTCACAGCAAACCATAGCACCGCATACGGCCAGCGGAAGCCCTGCGTGATCCGACATGCCATGACGACGCCGCGCCGCCAATTCCAGCTCGACAACCGTATGCGCGATTCACAAACCAAGGACATGCTATCGGCGGCGACCTTTCTGGGCATAAAACCGCCCACCAATGTTGTGGATGGCACTTGTTATTTCAGATAGCGCCGACTTGGCAATTTTCAGCCGACCAGGATTAGTCTAGCGGCAAGCCCGCATAGTTTTCCGCCAGCGACACCGAAGCCGCTTGCGAAGACGCGACGTAGTCGAGCTCGGCCAGTTGCCGCTTCATGTCGAATGCGGCGTATTCGCCACCGCGCTGGCGATGCAGCATCTGCGTCATCCACCAGGAGAAGCGCTGGCCCTTCCAGACCCGCCGCAGGCAGGTGGCAGAATAGTTCTCGAGGCCCTCATTGTCTCTGCTGTGGAAAAACCGCTCGAGCGCGCGCGACAGATACACGACGTCGGCCATCGCGAGGTTCATACCCTTGGCACCGGTCGGCGGCACGATGTGCGCGCTGTCGCCGGCGAGGAACAGACGTCCAACCCGCATCGGTTCCGCCACATAGCTGCGCATCTGCGTAACGCCCTTTTGCAGGATCTTGCCTTCCTGCAAGGGCCGCACGCCGTCCAGCCGTGTGCGCAGCTCATCCCAGATGCGCGCATCCGGCCAGTTGTCGGGGTCCTCGTCGGGAGCGACCTGCAGATAGAGCCGCGACAGGTCCGGCCCGCGCATCGAGAACAGCGCAAAGCCGCGCTCGTGATAGGCGTAGATCAATTCCTTTTCCGGCGGCGGCGATTCCGACAGGATTCCGAGCCAGCCAAAGGGGTAGACACGGTCGTAGCCGGTCCACGTCCCTTCCGGCAGGCTCGGCCGGCAGATGCCATGGAAGCCGTCACAGCCGGCAACGACATCGCAATCGATCTCCTGCGCCTTGCCGCCGTGCCTGAATCGGATCTTCGGCCGGTCGCCGGTAAAGTCGTGCACGCTGGTGTCTTCCACCTCGAACAGGATCTGCCCACCCTGATCGAGACGGTGCGCGATCAGGTCGGTGACAACTTCCTTCTGGTCGTAGATGTAGACGTTCTTGCCGATCAGTTTGACGAAATCGAGCTTGTGCGCCTCACCGTTGAACCCGAGATAGATGCCGTCGTGCACCATGGCCTCGCGTTGAAGCCGCGCGCCGACACCGGTGTCGACCAGCATTTTAGCGACCCAGTTCTCCATCAGGCCGGCACGCACACGGTTCTCGCAATATTCGCGGCTCCTGTTCTCGACCACGATGGCGTCGATGCCGGCAAGTTGCAGCAAATGCGACAGCATCAGCCCGGCCGGCCCGGCTCCGACGATTCCGACTTGCGTGCGCATTCGTTCAAACTCCGCTATCGCGTGGGGCGGCCTCTATACGGGTGCGCAAAGATCGCCGCAAAGGGATCAAGCCCGGAAAGGCTGGAACAATTATGTCGCGATCAGAGCGGCCAGCCGTAGCGGGGCACGGTATCTTTATAATGCCGGTAGTCCTCGCCGAACCTGCCCGCCAGATAGCGCTCCTCGCGCTTGACCACGCCCACGTGCATGACCAGCGCCGCCGGCACCATCAGCACCAGTGTCCAGTCCGAAGCGAGCGCGATGGCAAGCGCCGCCACCACCAGCGCGAGACCGACATACATCGGATTGCGCACATAGCCGTAGATACCCGCTGTCACCAGCGCACTCGCCGGCTTCCATGGCATGGTGGCGGTGCCGGCACGCTTGAATCGGACTTCGGCGGCCAGCGCCAGCGCGCCGCCCGCCGCCGCCAGCAGTACAGCGATGACGACTCGCGTCGAAACATCGAGCAGCACGGTGAGCACATAAGCCGGCAGAAACCGGTCGAGCGCGAGCCCGAGCACCACCGTCGCCGCCGCAATCAATGGCGGTGGCGCGATAACGCCGGCACTTTCGCGTGCGCCTGCTGCGTTCATTGCACCATCACCCCTTGAGCCATTCGGCAAGCGCGGCGTTCACGGCCTCTGGCCTTTCGATGGTGGACAGGTGGCCGCAGTCCGGCACGATCACCAGCCGTGCGCCGCTGATGCCACCGGCGATCTCTCTGGCCAGATCCGGCGGGGTGAGTTCGTCGCCGTCGCCGCACAGCACCAGCGTCGGGCAGCGGATGTCGCCAAGCAGCGACCGCGAGTCCGGCCGTGAAATGATTGCCCGCTCCTGCCGCACGAACGCCTCCGGCCCGGTGTCAGCGGCCATGGCGCGCACCGTCCCGGTCAGCGTTGCATCATCCTGGCGGTTGCGATGCAGATAGCGCTTGGTCAAGGCGGCCGTCACCTCGTCAAGCCTGCCATTTTCGGCCATGGCGATAAAGGCATGCCGCGCCGCGCTCTGTTCCGGAGTATCCGGCCGCGCCGAGGTGTCGAGCAGCGCCAGCCGCTCGATGCGCTCGGGCGCCTGCCGCAACATGGCAAAAGCGATGTAGCCACCCAACGACAGTCCTGCGAGTGCGAAGCGCGGCGGCGCCTCGCTCAGGATGCGGGCGGCGACCGCCGCGATCTCGGCATCGCGCCGGTGGTCGGCCACGGTCACCGGCCCCAGGGGCCCCAGCGCTTCGATCTGCGGCGCATAGAGCCTGGCGCTGCACAGCAACCCGGGAACCAGAACGAGTGGCAAGGGCGCGCCCATGGAGACCTCTGGCAGGCGAAAAGATTAAGGATTTATACGACTTATGGCACCGAAGCATTGACTTTCGTCCTGCCAGTGCCCATGTTCCGATCGACCGGTTCGAAAGAAGATTCGGCCTCCCCCCGCGCAACGCAACTGGTTTTCATAAAGTCCGGCGCGGCCCCGGACGGCCCCTGCTTTGAGGCTCTATGTCCTTTTCCCATCTCGGCTTATCCGACAAGGTTCTCGCCGCCATCGACGCGGCCGGCTACAAGACCCCCACCCCCATTCAAGAGCAAGCCATCCCGCACGTGCTCGCCCGGCGCGACGTGCTTGGCATCGCGCAGACCGGCACCGGCAAGACCGCCGCCTTCGTGCTGCCGATGCTTACGATGCTGGAGCAGGGCCGCGCCCGCGCCCGCATGCCGCGTACGCTCATTCTCGAGCCGACGCGCGAACTCGCCGCGCAAGTGGCCGACCACTTCGAGAAATACGGCAAGAACCACAAGCTCAACGTGGCGCTGATCATCGGCGGCGTGTCGTTCGACAACCAGGACGCCAAGCTCCTGCGCGGCGTCGACGTGCTGATCGCCACGCCCGGCCGCCTGCTCGATCATTCCGAGCGCGGGCGGCTGTTGCTGTCGGGCTGCGAATTGCTGATCATCGACGAAGCCGACCGCATGCTCGACATGGGCTTCATCCCCGACATTGAACGCATCGGCAAGCTGGTGCCGTTCACCCGGCAGACGCTGTTCTTCACCGCCACCATGCCGTCGGAGATTCAGCGCATCGCCGACACCTTCCTGCACAATCCGGTGCGGGTGGAGGTGTCCAAGCCCGCCACCACTGCCATCACCATCACCCAGATGCTGGCGGCCGGCCGCAGCGATCCGCAGGAAAAGCGCGAAACCTTGCGCCAGCTGATCCGCGGCGCCGATAACTTCAAGAACGCCATTGTCTTCTGCAACCGCAAGCGCGAGGTAGCCCAGTTGCATCGCTCGCTGCTGCGGCACAAGTTCAACGCAGTGGCCCTGCACGGCGACATGGACCAAGCCGCCCGCACAGCCGCGCTCGACGCCTTCCGCAAGGGCGAAGCCACGCTGCTGGTGGCGTCGGACGTCGCCGCCCGCGGGCTCGACATCCCCGAGGTCAGCCACATCTTCAATTTCGACGTGCCGCATCATTCCGACGACTACGTCCACCGCATTGGCCGCACCGGTCGCGCCGGACGCAGTGGCGTCGCCATCACCATCGTGGCGCCCATGGACCACAAGGCGGTTGCATCGATCGAGCGGTTGATCGGCCAGTCGATACCCTGGATGGGCGCGCCGGCGCCGGCCGAAAGCGACGAGGGCCGGGGCGCCGAGGGCAAGCGCCCGCGCCGCAGCGGCCGTCAACGCGGCCGCCGCGACCGTGGGCCGCAGGCGCGCCAAGCCGCCGAACCGGTGCGCGCCGGCGACCAGCCGCCCCCGCGGACATCGCCCCGGGCCGCGGCTGACGATGCCGATGGCAGCCATCTGCCCGCATTCCTGCTGCGCCCGGTGCCGGTCAAGGCCTGACCCGAGACCGCGCCGGCCTGCAACTCGGTTCAACCCGATTTTGCAACCTGTCCCGTTCCACATTTACCCCCCATTCATCTCCCTGGAATACCGTCCTGGCTGGCGGCGACGCGGCGGATAGGCCGCGAGTGAGTGTTTGGGCAGGACGCCTGCGCAGGGGGTTGCCGATGGAAGGCCAAGCCGATGAGCACGAACGCACGATGGCGTTCGCGGAAATCGCGCTCGGGCAACTGAAGGCGCTGCGCCAGCCGGCCACACCGCGCAATTATGAGGTCTGGTACGCCTATGCGACCGGCTATCACCCCTCGCTAAACCAGCAGATCAACGAGATGCTGAAGGAGCGCGGCACGCTCTCCGAAGACTATCTCGAGCACATTTACGAGACCTTTCTCGCACCCGCCCGCCTTTCCGACCGCATCGACAAGGTCGGCATCAAAGTAGCCGGCGAGATCGAGCAAGTGATGGCTATGATCGACGCCGCCGCCGGCTCTGCCAGCAGCTATACCGAAAGCCTCGCCGACATGACCGAGAAGCTCGGTCAGTCGAAAGACCGCGAAGGCCTGCGCGCCATTGTCGAGAGCCTGGTGCACACCACGAAAGAGATGGAGGCCTCCAACCAGCAGCTGGAAGAGCGGCTCAACGCCTCCAAGGCGGAAATCAACGAGTTGCAGGAAAATCTTGAGGCGGTGCGCACCGAGAGTCTCACCGATCCGCTGACGCAACTCGCCAATCGCAAGTTCTTCGATAGCTCGCTGGAAGCCGCCATCAGCGATGCCCGTGCCAAAAACGAGCCGCTGTCGCTGATGATGACCGACATCGACTATTTCAAGAAGTTCAACGACAGCTTCGGCCACTTGACCGGCGACCAGGTGCTGCGCCTGGTGGCGATGTCCGTCAAGCAGAATGTCAAGGGCCAGGACACCGCCGCCCGCTACGGCGGAGAGGAATTCGCCATCATCCTGCCCAACACCGTGCTGCGGTCAGCGATCACCGTTGCCGACCACATCCGCCGCGCGGTGATGACCAAGGAATTGATGAAACGCTCGACCGGCGAGCATCTCGGCCGGGTGACGATCTCCATCGGCGTGGCCACGCTGCACAAAAACGATGCCGCGCAGATGCTGATCGAACGCACCGACGCCTGCCTCTATGCCGCCAAGCGGCACGGCCGCAACCGTGTGATGTGCGAAACCGATCCGGAAGTCACCGCCGCTGGACCAGCGGCAGCCCAGGTCGCCTGACGCATCACGTGAGCGTCAGCGTCTTTTTCGCGGCTTCCGCCGCGTAGACGAGGCCGCGTCCTTGCGCTTGCCGGCGCGCCGGGCCGTTTCCAGCGCCTGCCGCGCCCACTGCGCCAGCCCGTCGGGATCGTCGTACAGCCGTTCGGGCAACCCCCAATAGGACATGATCGCGCGGCGGCCGGTTCCGGTGCCATATTCGAATGGCCTGCAGCCTTCCGCCGCAAAGTGCGGCGCGGTCGCTGCGTCGGTTTTCAGGTGGATCAGTCCCCCGGCCACGAGGCCGAACATGACACCATCGGCATAGAGCCCGGCGCCGCCGAACATACGGCGCACCTGCACGGGCCCGAAGGCGGCAAAAAGATCGCGGATATGGTCCGGGTCCAAGGGTGCCGGCGCCCTGCCGGCGCCTTACGCGGTGTCCGCCGACTCGTCCTTGGCCGGCGTCAGCTGCACGGATTCGCCGCAGCCGCAGGCCGAGGTCTGGTTCGGATTGTTGAACACGAACTGGGCCGACAGCTTCTCGGTCTTGAAGTCCATCTCGGTGCCGAGCAGGAACAGTACGGCCTTGGGATCGATGAGGATCTTGACGCCCTTGTCTTCCACCACCTCGTCGGTCGGATTGACCGTGTCGGCATACTCCATGGTGTATTCCATGCCGGCACAGCCGCCGTTTTTGACGCCGACGCGCACGCCGGCGACCGGCTTGTCGGCGCGCGCCATCACGTCCTTGATGCGCAGCGCCGCGGCTTCGGTCAGCCGCATCACCTGGGGCCTGGGTCTCGGGGTCGCCATGACAGTCCTCATTCGGTCGTAATCTGGAGAGGCCTCACCACATATTCAATACGAGTCGGGCCTCGTCTGACATGCGGCTCGGATCCCAGGGCGGGTCCCACACCACCTCCACCCTGGCCTCCTTCACGCCCGGCACGCTGGCCACCGCGTTTTCCACCATGATGGGCAGCTCCTGCGCCGCCGGGCAATTGGGCGAGGTCAGCGACATGTCGACCTTCACTGTGCGGTCATCGCGGATGTCGATCTTGTAGATCAGGCCGAGTTCATAGATGTCGGCCGGAATTTCCGGGTCATACACGGTCTTCAGGCCGGCGATAATGTCGTCGGTCAGCCGATTGATCTCGTCAGCCGGCAGTTCGGACGAGCCGGTCACGGCGGCGTTCTCCGGCGGCTTGTCCGCCTCGGACGCGCTCCCGGTGGTCACGGGCATGTCGTCGGTCATGCGAAGAACTCCTGCGCCTTGATGAGTGACGCGGCCAGCACGTCCACCTCGTCCTTGTTGTTGTACATGGCGAACGAAGCGCGGCAGGTGGCGGTGAGGCCGTAACGCGCCAGCAGCGGCATGACGCAATGGGTGCCGGCGCGCACCGCCACGCCCTGGCGGTCGATGACGGTCGCCACGTCGTGCGGATGGGCGCCCTTGATCTCGAACGAGACCAGCGGGCCTTTTCCTTTTGCATTGCCGACGATGCGCAGCGAATTGATCTGCCCCAGCCGCTCATGGGCGTATTTGACAAGCGTCTCCTCGTGGGCGCGGATGCGCGGCTTGCCGATCGCGTTGACGTAGTCGATGGCAGCCCCGAGCCCGATCGCCTGCACGATCGCCGGCGTCCCCGCCTCGAAGCGGTAGGGCGGCTCGCCATAGGTGATGCGGTCTTCGAACACGTCCTGGATCATCTCGCCGCCGCCGTTGAAGGGGCGCATGGTGCTCAGATGTTCATGCTTGCCGTAGAGCACGCCGATGCCGGTCGGTCCGTAAAGCTTGTGGCCGGTGAAGACGTAGAAGTCGCAGTCGAGGTCGCGCACGTCGACGTCGAGATGGACGGCGGCCTGCGCGCCGTCGACCAGCACCGGAATGCCGCGGGCGTGCGCGAGTTTGACCACTTCCTTCACCGGCACCACGGTGCCGAGCATGTTCGACATGTGAGTGACGGCGACCATCTTGGTGCGCGGGGTGAGCAGCTTTTCGAACTCGTCGATGAGGAAATTACCGTCCTCGTCGACCGGCGCCCATTTGATCACGGCGCCCTGGCGCTCGCGCAGGAAATGCCAGGGCACAATATTGGAATGGTGCTCCATGATGGTGAGCACGATCTCGTCGCCGGCCTTGATGCGCTCGGAGCCGAAGCTGTCGGCGACCAGGTTGATGGCCTCGGTGGCGTTGCGCGTAAAGATAATTTCCTCCTTGCGCTCCGCGTTGAGAAAACGCTGCACGGTCTCGCGCGCGCCCTCGTAGGCCTCGGTCGCCTCGTTGGCGAGATAATGCAGGCCGCGGTGCACGTTGGCGTATTGCTCGGTATAGGCTTTGTGCAGGCGATCGAGCACGGCCTGCGGCTTCTGTGCCGAGGCGGCGTTGTCGAGATAGACCAACGGCTTGCCGTAGACCTGCATGGACAGCGCGGGGAAATCCGCGCGGATGCGGGTCACATCGTAAGAGCCGTTTTTCACCGCCGGGTGCATGGTCACGCCTTGCTCCCGAGCCATTTGAGGGCGGCGAACATCAGCGCCTCGCGGATGCCCTCGTGCGCGATCTCCTCCACGACCTCTCCGATGAAGGCCCGGACCAGCAGCGCCTCGGCCTCGTTTTCCGGGATACCGCGCGACATCAGATAGAACTTGAGCGCCTTGTCGGGCGCGGCCACCGTCGCGCCGTGGCCGCAGACCACGTCGTCGGCGAAGATTTCCAGTTCCGGCTTGTTGTCGGCCTCCGCCTCGTCTGACAGCAGCAGCGCGCGCGCCATCATCTTGGCGTCGGTCTTCTGGGCATGCGGCCTGACCACGATCTTGCCCTGGAAAACGCCGCGGCTTTGGCCGTCCAGCACCGACTTGAACTGCTCGCGGCTTTCGCAATGGCCGGCGGCGTGTTCGATCAGCAGCGTGGTATCGGCGTGCTCCTTGCCGCGCAGCAGGGTGACGCCGCGGATGCCGCCGTCAGCCCCCTCGCCGGCGAAGCGGATGAAGTTCTGGTTGCGCACCACGCTTGTGTCGCTGGTGAAGGCGAAGGTGTCGAAATCGGCCTTGGCGCCGACCGACGCCAGCAGGCTCGCGACATGCAAGCCCTGCCCGCGGGTGAGCTTGAAATAATCGACGTCGGCGCCGTCGCCGACCACCAGCTCGGTCGCCGCGTTGACCTGCGCATTGCCGCTGTCGTGGTCCTCGATGAGGGTGGCCTTGGCGCCGGCGCCCACCACCACCAGCGAGCGGGTAAAGACCGATTCCGGCTTGTCGCCGCCGGCGGCGAAAACCAGGTGGAGCGGGCGCTTAATCTGCGCGCCGTCGGCGATCTCGATCACCGCGCCGTCGCCCATCAGCGCGGTGTTGAGCGCGACCGCGACGTCGTCGGTCTCGAAGGTTCGGCCGACATGCTTGGCCACAAGGGGATCGTTCTTGGCCAGCGCCTCGGCCATGGCGCCGATGGTAAGGCCTTTTTCGGGCGTCAGGTCGGACAGGTCCGGGGCGAACACGCCATCGACGAAGACCAGCCGGCGGCAATCGACGCCCGCCAAGGCCTGCCCGGCGGTCTTGGCGCGCGCCTTGGCGGCGGCATCGGGCGGCGGCGCCAACGGAAAAGCCTCGCGCATCAGCGCGCGCAGGTCGGTGTATTTCCACTCCTCGACCCGGCGGTGCGGCAGACCCTGCGCCTCGAACTGCTGGAAAGCATTCTCGCGCAGGCGCTCGACCGCGCCCTTGCCGGGCAGCGTGCCGCGCGCCGCCTCATAGGCCGCGCTCAGCGCCTGCTCGGCCGGCGTCTTCATGGCGCGCACATCAACATTCATCGCGTCAGGCCGCCTCTTCCTGGTATTGGGCGTAGCCCTTGGCTTCGAGTTCCAGCGCCAGCTCCTTGCCGCCGGACTTCACCACCCTGCCCCGGGCCATCACGTGCACGACGTCGGGCACGATGTAGTTCAATAGCCGCTGATAGTGGGTGATGAGCACCATGGCGCGCTCAGGCGAGCGCAAGGCGTTGACGCCGTCGGCCACGATCCGGAGCGCGTCGATGTCGAGGCCGGAATCGGTTTCGTCGAGCACCGCCAGCCGCGGCTGCAGCACCGCCATCTGCAAAATCTCGTTGCGCTTTTTCTCGCCGCCGGAGAAGCCGACATTGACCGCGCGGCGCAGCATGTCCTGGCCGATGCCGAGCTGCTTGGCGGTGTCGCGCACCAGCTTCATGAATTCTGGCGTAGATGCTTCCGCCTCGCCGCGCGTCTTGCGCTGGGCGTTGAGCGCGGTGCGCAGGAAGGTCATGGTGGCGACGCCCGGCACTTCGATCGGATATTGAAAGGCGAGGAACACCCCCTTGGCGGCGCGCTCGTCGGGGCCCATCTCCAACACGCTCTCGCCATTGAGCAGCACATCGCCTTCGGTGATGTTGTAGTCCGGCTTGCCGGCCAGCACGTAGGCGAGCG
>Ga0210062_1000216_pt1 | contig 17932 bp, 20 predicted proteins | sample Muzzi_CordA_D2_FD_185528 | JGI IMG/M metagenome (GOLD analysis project Ga0210062, IMG submission 185528) | Wetland microbial communities from San Francisco Bay, California, USA, that impact long-term carbon sequestration - Muzzi_CordA_D2 (SPAdes) | ecosystem: Environmental > Aquatic > Marine >...
ACTGTGATTTTTCTCAATGATTTAAATTTAATCATTTTACTCTCCTATTTAATAAGCGTTAATTTCATTTCTCCTCGAAATGTTTTTAATTTAAACCGAACCCCCCAGTATTCAACTCTTACCGAATTGTTGGATTTTTCTTTGGGGGGCGAGAGCGAGGCACCCTCGATTCGCTTTGAAATCCTTTCTTTAACAACATTTATTTTGTTTTCGGGAGAAACGTTTATATAATCATCTATAAATTCTTGAATCACTATCTTTCCATCTGAGGTAACAGAGAGTATCAGATTGAGTTCTCCCTTTACGTCTATTTCACCGGGTAAAATTAACATATCGATTTTTTCTATCTCCGCTATATATTTATTCTTTATATCATGTGGCAGATTTAGAAAGTTCACGATTTTCTCATCCCCTCTTTCTTTTTTCATTTTATAGATTCTTTCCCGCAGTTGAATGGCTTCTGTGGCTTCCCTCGTTGTTTTAAATATCAGTGCTTTCTGAATTGCTGCAAGGGCTTTATTCCAATCACGGTGTTTATAATATTTTTCCGCAAGGCTGAGATAAGCCACATAGCACTTATCTTTTATTCTTTCTTTTTCTTTTTTTTCGTCATTTAGTTTCTTTGCTTCTGCTTTGACTTCCCCTTCTAATTTTGTTATCGTATTGACCAATTCTATTTTCTTATTTTCTAAGTTTTCCTTGTCTGCGTTTAACCTTTCTTTTTCTTTTTTTTCTGCTTTCGCGCAAGGTCTTCTCGAAACGGAGTTTGCTGGTTGTTGCGGCCGTTAGCGTCCGCCTGTTGGACTTTGCGGGCGGGTGATAAGGAAGGCAGAACCTTGCCTAATTTAATGTTATCCACCATAGCGCTACCCCTTTTAGGAGTTATTATTCGCCTGGCCAACTGATCCCCTATTGATGTGTGACACCCATGATCCCACTTACCCTTCGATGAGTTTTTCTTTTCTGAGTTTGGCCCGCAAACGCCTGACGGCCTGGGAGTGAATTTGCGAAACTCTTGATTCGGTGATATTGAGAACCTTGCCGGCCTCTTTCATGGTCAGCTCTTCCAGATAATAAAGGGAAATTACCAGGCGCTCTTTCTCAGGCAGTTGTTCAATTGCCCTGGCCACCGCTTCCTTAATTTCTTTCAGTCGGGTTAAGGTTAACGCATCTTCATCATTGTCTACCAGGTAACTCATCAGCTTTTCTTTTTCGTCCCGCGAAGAATAACCCAGTTCCTCGAAGCTGATAAATGAGATATTGGACATCTGTTTGGTGCGGTATAGCTGCTCAACACTGACCCCCATCTCCTGGGCAACCTCAAAATCATCAACATCACGGCCTAATTTCTGCTCCATTTTAAGGTAGGTGTTTTCCAGATCTCTTATTTTGCGCCGGTTCGATCGGGAAAGAAAATCCCGGGATCGGAGTTCACTCAATACCGCACCTTTGATCCGGAAAACGGCATAAGTCATAAACTTGTTGTCCCGTTTGGGATCGTAGCGGTCGACGGCTTGAATCAGTCCGATAACGCCGACGTTCATTAAATCATCGATGTCAATCGTAGATGGCAAATGAACCGCTATCCGATGAACAATACGCTTGACATAGGGCAGGTATTCGGAGATCAGTTGATCCCGATACGACGTGTCGTTTTTGTCTAGTTGTTTTGCAGGTGTCTGTGCCGGTGCCATAAATATATATCTCCCTATGGGAATGACGAATGACAATTGAAGATTGAAAATTGAAGATTGACAGTATCCCTTAAATATTCAATCTACATTCTTCAATTTTCAATTTGTCTTTTACTCTGAGCTTAAATGTCGCAAGAATAAATTGCTCCCGTCTTTCGGCAACTTCACGGGCGGCATGGCCGAAATTTTGCGGGCCAAATCCCTGAAACATTGACTGGCCGGGGTATCGGGAAACAACTCGCTGACAATTTTCTGATTTTTTACGCCTCGGGTGACTTTCTCGTCCCGTAAAATACATCCCAAATATTCGATATTAATATCTAAAAACCGATCGGTCACCAGATGCAATTGTCTGAAAACTTCGCGTCCCTCTTCCGCCCGGGTGGTCATGTTCACCAGCAGTTTACAAACTTTCTCAGAATATTTTAAAGAAAGCACTTTCATCAGGGCATAAGCATCGGTAATTGATGTGGGTTCGGGTGAAACGACCACAACGATTTCCTGGGCCGTGGCGTTAAAATCCATGACATTCGAGGAAATACCGGCCGCCGTATCAATAAATAAAACATCGACACTATCGATTAATCGATCCAATTGGGTCAGGATGTTGATCTTCTGTTTGCGGGTCAAATTGGTTAATTCCTGAATACCGGAGGAAGCCGGCAATATTTTCATTTTCCCCGGACCTTCGATCAGAATATCTTCAATGGTCTTTTCTTCCATGATAACATGCGACAAATTATATTTGGGCGCCAAGCCCAGCAAAACATCCAGGTTCCCCAAACCCAGGTCGGCATCCAAAATCAGCACCTTCTTTCCCATTTTGGTAAACGCGTATCCGAGGTTGGCAACGATGCTGGTTTTACCGACCCCGCCTTTGCCGCTCGTAATCGCGATAACACGAGCTTTGGATTTACGCTTCAGCCTGTTTTTACCCCCTGAAGGATCGTTTTTTTGTTCACGCCTGCAGGTTAAGCTGATCACCTTATTCGAGGGATCTTTCACGCTCATTATGGTTTGTCTCCTCCTGGTTGAAACAATTATTGGTAGCTTAAAAACTTTCGCGTGGCAGTCCTCGAATCACCGGCATCTTCACGTTGAGGCCGGTCCGGGTTGCAGCTACGACATGGCAAAAAGTTTTGGGCCTCAGCTTCCTGACTGCTGTCAAATTGAATAATATTGTCCGGTTTTATTTTATCGGACCACTTGCAGTCCGTACAGTGATAGACGTCCGAATTTTTATTGGCCACAAAATACAATCGCTTATTCGGCGAATCCTGAAACCCCGGGGGCCGATTCGCCTGGGTTGCCGACAATTCGGTCGTGGGTTTGCGGACCAGATCGCCGACCTGGAAAATTAAGTCGACCAGTTTCTGAACAGATCCCGCTTCTATATCATCCGGCACCCTGCGACCGCAGCTTATAAACGAAAGCGGTATACCAATTCGTATCAGCCCGTTGAGCATATTGCCATAGGTGCTGCTTTCATCTATTTTGGTAAACAGCAATCGTTGAACGCCGATCTCCTTGAAGGCCTCCGATATCCCAATCAAATCTTTTTCTTTGGTGGCGACGCTGACCACAAGATGTTTCTGCACTTCCGGCAGCTTTGCGAAATATGACTTAAGCTCAAGGATTTGATTCCGGTCGGTTGGGTTGATGCCGGGAGTGTCGATAAAAATTAAGTCTTTCTGCTTATGTTTATTAATTGCACCCTTCAGTTCGACCTGATTGACTGCGGTTTCCAGCGGGATGCCAATGATGCGGGCATAGGTCTTTAATTGCTCGTTGGCTGCTATTCCATAATTATCGATGGTAATGACGGCAACCTGTTTCTGGCGCCGGCTGGACTGAATGGCCGCCAGCTTGGCAATGGTCGTCGTTTTGCCCACTCCGGTGGCGCCGATTAAGGCCACCATTCGCGACTTGCCTGTCGCAAAAGCATCTTGATCCGCCGCTACACCCATTTCCTCGAGTATCGAGCACAAATGGGCGTTAAGATCGCCATTTATCAGAAGATCCTGGGAAGCCGGAATACGTTTGATCTCATCGATTAATCCGGATGCAATGCCACGATCGACTCCCTGGGTCAGTATTTGCTGATACAGGACCGAAAGTACCCGGTGGTTGTTTGAGTCAACCTTTTTTTTCCGCGGCTGCTGGTTTTGATAAGTCCGTCCATAAGTCGGGTATCCGCCGGACTCCCGGTTTTCCTGCTTTGCAACCGGGTAGTCATAGGAAGACTGACTGTTTAGCAAATTTTCGTAACCGGTTTTGGCACTTACCGATTTGCCGAATTCCGATTGCGTCTGCCGGATATCGATAGCCGCAGTAACCTCAACCCCCGCATATTTCATCGACCCAAAGAAACCTTTACCTTTCCTGAGGCTGCGGGCAGATAAAATCACGGCCTCCGGACCGAGTTCGCCTTTGATCATACGCAAGGCCGTCGTCATATTCTTGGCTTCAAACCGTTTAATTTGCATCGTTGAGCTCCAGTGTGCCTAATGATTGAATTTCGACGTTGTTTAGGATCTCATCATAGGATAGAATCGTAATGTTCGGAATAAATCGATCAACCAGTTTTTTGAAATGACTTCTGATTTGAGCGGAACAGACAACAACCGGTTGATAATTTAAAGCCGCGCATCGCTCCATCGTTTGCACCAGGTTTTGAACAATCTTTTGAGCCACAATTGGGTCGAGAGCAAACAGTGTGCCATGATCCGTCGGTTGGGCTGCTGCAGTCATGGCCGATTCGACGCTGTGATCAAGGGTCAGCACCGGCAAGGTACCATCATGGGATAAATGCATTTTGGTAATCGTTCTGGCCAGCGCGTGCCGCGCGTACTCCGTTAACAGATCCAGATCTTTTGTCATCGGCGCCCAATCGGCAAGGGTCTCCAGAATCGCCAGCAGATCACGGATGGGAACCAGTTCCCTCAAAAGATTTTGCAGCACCTTGACCACACCCCCCAGCGGCAAAAGGTTGGGAATTAATTCCTCGACAACTTTAGGATGCGATTCCTTCAGGTTATTCAATAATTGTTGGACTTCCTGACGGCCGAGAAACTCGAAACTGTGACGTTTGACGATTTCAGACAGGTGCGTGGTCATCACCGTCGCCAGATCGACCACCGTATACCCCTTGGCCAGAGCGTTTTCCTTGACACTTTCCTTGATCCAGAGTGCCGGTAGACCATAGGTCGGCTCTTTGGTCGGAATACCGTCGATCTCTTCATCGGCCGTACCCGGATTCATGGCCAGGTGGTAGTTTGTCATCAGATCACCACCGGCAATCTCATTGCCCTTGAGCAGGATGGAATATTGCCCGGGTTTCAGCTGCATGTTGTCCTGGATGTGAACCGGCGGCACAATGATACCGATTTCGTTGGCCATCTGGCGCCGGATTGATTTTATACGTTCCAGCAATTCTCCATTTTGATCCGCATCCACCAGAGGAATGAGACCATATCCGACTTCAATGGCCAGTGTATCCAGCAGCGGCAAAGAATCCAGGTGTTCTGCGGGAACCGGTGTTTCCTCCATCAGCTGGGCATCCTGCTCTGCCTGACGTTGTCTCTGGGTGGCTTGATGAATGAAGTACGTTAACCCGCCGGCAAGCGCCGCTAAAACCCAGAAGGGCATTAACGGCAGTCCGGGAATCAGTCCAAACCCGAAAAGGGCGATGGCGGCAATGCCGATGGCGCGCGGTTGGTATAAAATCTGTGAGGTAATTTCCTGTCCCAGATTTGATTCAGCGCCGGCTCGACTGACGATGATCCCGGCTGCAGTGGATACAATCAGGGCCGGTATCTGAGTCACCAAACCATCGCCGATGGTCAGCAGGGTATACCTTTCAGCGGCATCACCAAAGCCCATATTGTTTTGGAACACACCGATGGTCAGGCCCCCGATGATATTGGCCAACGTAATGATGATACCGGCAACCGCATCACCGCGCACAAATTTATTGGCACCATCCATGGCGCCGTAATACTCGGCCTCCTGCGAGATTTCTTCGCGCCGCGCCCTCGCCTCCTGCTCGTTGATCAGGCCGGCGTTCAAATCGGCATCGATGCTCATTTGTTTGCCGGGCATCGCATCCAGGGTAAACCGGGCGGCAACCTCGGCAATGCGGCCCGCGCCTTTGGTGATCACCATAAAATTGATGACCACCAGGATGATGAAAACAATAATGCCCACCAGATAATTGCCGCCCACCACAAAGTTGCCGAAGGCTTGAATGACCTTACCGGCCGCCATCGATCCCTCATTGCCGTGAATTAAAATGATGCGGGTGGAAGCGACGTTGAGCGACAGCCGAAACAGGGTGATCAGCAGCAGAATCGAAGGGAAAGCCGACAATTCAAGGGGTCTTAACGTGTACATCGAAGCCAGCAGGATGATCAGCGCAAACGTGATATTGAAAGAAATGAGCAAGTCCAGCAGCATCGGCGGCAGCGGGATTACCATAAAAACCAAAATCGCCACCACGGCAACCGCCATGAATAGATCGCTGTTTTTCGTAATCAGCGGGAGTTTCCCGCCGTATTGCACTTGTTCTGCTGCTGTCATAATGTTCAATTTATACTTTGAGAATTCTTATATTTTAAGTTGTTCTTCCGATAAAATATTTGTTATTAAATTTGAGAATTTGGGGTTTCAGGTGTCAGGTGTCAGATTTCAGCATTACTAAAATGCGAGCCTGACACCTGAAACCTGACACCTGAAACCACACGCAAACGATCCTGATTTTTCCATGAATATTTGTGATTCAAATACTCTGGCATTAGGCCATGCCATACATCCCCTTGAGCCGGTAGACGTAGGCCAGCACTTCGGCCACGGCCCGGTACAGTTCAGCCGGTATGTAGTCTCCGATTTCAACCATTTTAAATAACGCCTGGGCCAGCGGTTTTTCTTCGACCGTTGGAATCTGGTGTTCGGCGGCAATTTCCCGGATGCGTTGGGCAATGTGGCCCGAGCCTTTGGCCAGCACGCGGGGTGCGATCATTTCCCGGGCATCAAATTTCAAAGCAATCGCCAGATGGGTCGGGTTGGTGATGACCACGTCCGCCTCGGGGACGGCCTCCATCATGCGGCGCCGGGCCATTTCCATTTGAACACCCCGGATGCGGGCCTTGATCTTGGGATCGCCGTAAGTTTGTCGCATTTCATCTTTAACTTCCTGCTTGGTCATTTTTAAGTCCTGCTCATGCTGCCAGTGCTGGTAGGCATAATCGAGCACAGCCAGCACAATCATTGCCAGACAGACAAAAAAACAGACCTTAAGCGCCACCCGCGCGATAAACACAAGGATTTGTCCCACCTCTTGGTGAATCAGAATGGGAAATTGTTGCATGTCGCTTTTTACCAGCAAATAGGCAATGCTCCCGATAAAAAGAATTTTAATGATGGATTTTCCAAGCTCTACCAACGATTTCAGCGATACGAAACGCTTCATGCCGGATACCGGATTCAGCCTGTCGAATTTGAGCTCCATGGCCTCGGTGCTGATCATAAAGCCCACCTGCATGACATTGGAGACAAACCCCACAACTGCAATCGGCAACAGGAAAGGAAGCAGCACAGCCAGAAATTGATATAAAATTTCCAGGGAAAATGCGCTGGCATCGGATACCTGGGTAAAACGCAGGTTTCCGATATTTTGATAAACCCCTGAAATAAGTTCTGACAAACTCCCGAAAAGCCATGAACCGGCAAAATAAAAAAATCCCAGCGCGGTCATCAGAATCATTGCTGAAGAAATTTCTTTACTTTGCGCAACCTGCCCCTTCTTCCTGGCGGTCTCTCGCTTTTTACCGGTTGCTTTTTCAGTTCGTTCCTGCCCCGTGTTTTCAGCCATAATTGATCAACTCGGATATCCCGCATGTTATTGAAACGCAGACATGGCTTTGAGCATGATAAGGATATGGGCTCCCAGACCGCCAAAAATCTTTTTAAGAAATGCTGCGAAATAAGGCAGACTGAACCCGAGAAACAGAAGCCCAATCCCAATTTTCAAAGGCATTGCCACAATAAAGACATTCATCTGAGGCACCGTGCGGGCCACTAAGCCAAAGGCGACACTGGTCACCAGCAGGGCCGCAATGATCGGTGCCCCCACCTGAATTGCAACCACGAACATATTGCCGGCCAGCTGGATCAGGTGTTCCGTTAAAGCGCCGTCAAAATGCACATTAAAGGGCGGCACCAGCCGGTAACTTTGGGTCAAGGCCCGGATAAACCAGTAATGCGCATTGAGCGATAAGAAAATCAGCAGGGCCACCAGATTATTAAACTGCGCCAGCAAAGGGATCTGCTGACTATCGGCCGGATCCATCACGTTGGCAAGCGCCAGGCCCATTTGGTATCCTCCCAACTGTCCGGCCATCTGAATGCCGGCAAAAATTATTTTTACGGAAAACCCGATCACAAACCCCAGTAATATTTCTCCGGCCGCACCGATTGCCAGCCCAAATATACTCGTCGACACCGGCAGTGGATTGAGATTGAGCATCGGAAACAAAATCAGGCTGGTTGCCAAAGCCAGCGCCAGTTTAAACATATTCGGTATACTTCTGCTCTCAAACACGGGTATGGTCATTAAAATCGCACCGATCCTTAAAAAAACCAAAAAAAACATTTGCAGCTGCGGCAATGAAATGTTCAGCGAAATCATAATTAATGCACATAATATACAAGGTTTTCAAACAGGTTCTTCGTAAAAACAACCATGGTCTGCATCATCCAGGGAAAGAAAAAAATTAGAGCGACCGCCACGGCCAGCATTTTGGGAATAAATGTCAGCGTCATCTCATTGATGGATGTGGCCGCCTGAAATATGCTGACCAACAAACCAACGGCCAGACCGGCCAGCAGCATCGGCGCTGCCAGGCTGATGGCTATCTTAATGGCATCGAAAAAAAATCCGGTTACAAATTCTGGAGTCATCAAACAAACCCTTTCACCAGGCTGCCCACCAGCAAGTACCATCCATCCGCCAGCACAAACAGCATGAGTTTGAATGGCAGTGACACCATTATCGGTGGCAGCATCATCATCCCCATCGACAGCAGAACACTGGCCACCACCATGTCGATGATTAAAAACGGTACATAAAGCAACAGCCCGATTTGAAATGCGGTTTTCACCTCACTGATGATAAAAGAGGGAATCAGCACCGTGGTTGGAATCTCCGTCATATTATTGGGACGTTTGAGCTTGGCGATGCCAACAAACAGGGCCAGGTCCTTTTCACGGGTTTGCTTAAACATAAAATCCCTTAACGGGGAGACGGCATTTTGCAATGCCTGCTGATGGCTAATTTTTTTTTCCAGGTACGGCTGCAGGGCATTCTGGTTGATTTGCTGCCAGACCGGCGTCATAATAAAAAAGGTTAAAAATAGGGCCAACCCGACCATAATTTGGTTGGGCGGCATTTGCATGGTGCCCAGAGCCCGGCGCAATAATGAGAGAACAATCACAATCCGGGTAAAGGAGGTAACCATGATCATAATCGCAGGCGCAAGGGAGAGAACCGTCATCAGCAGAAAAATCTGCAGCGTAATGGCCGGCATCCCTGGTTGTTCGGTGTTATTCATCCCGATGGAAAAATAGGGGGTAGTAAATCCCGGATCAGCCCCCCAGCTGTCAGGTGGCAACACGAAAATTAAACCAACCGCAAACAGCACGGTCAGGCAGCAAATTATCTTGAGTCTGCCGTGGTCGACGCGGTCCAAAAAATTTGGATTGAATTTTAATTTCATAGTCGCCATCTGAATGAAATTTTTACAACCCTGCGATAGGAAATGTCAGGGCGAATGGATTAGATTACTTGCCTGTATTGGCCGATCTGAACCGGGCCGTCAACCGCTGTAGGTGATCCGAAAATGTTGGTGAGAAGCCGGCGCCTTCCTGTTGGATGGCTTCCAGAATGGTCGGATCTTCTATTTTGGTCAGTAATGATATCCGGTCATTTGAAATGCCGACCACCAGAATTGTGCCGGGGACCTTGACCAGAGCGATATTCTTTTTGATCCCGATATACTGACTGGCAATCACTTTGATCAGTTGCCCGTTAGCGCCCCCGGCATCTCTTTTCATATAGCGCTTCATCAGGTAAAAAACGACGAGTAGCCCCCCCAGGACGATGCCCAGTGCCGCCAACATTTGAAATGCGCCTGATAGCACGTCCGGAGTTGAATTCATCGCAACCTCTCAATACGTTCCATGGGACTGATCACTTCGGTCAGGCGAACCCCGTATTTCTCATTAACGACCACGACTTCTCCCCTGGCGATCGGTTTTTGATTCGCCAAAATATCCAGGCTTTCGCCGGCCAGCTTGGTCAGTTCTATAACGGAGCCTTGCCCGAGCTTGAGCATATCATTGATCAGCATTTTGGTTCGTCCAAGTTCAACGGTCACCTCCAGCGGGATGTCCAGAACAAATTCCATGTTCACAGATCCATCCCCGGCGGAAGCGTTGTGCGGATTGCGCGCGGCATTGCCGGATGAAGCCTCCCTGGATGCTTCGGAATCGGTATCCATGGGATCCGGCTGTTCTATGTTTTTATCGGATGTGGCCATACCTATTTGGTGCCTCCCTTCTTCTGGTGCAGTGCTGCAATCTCAACGGCTCGGTTTCCTTTAATAATGCCCGGATAACCCAGAAATTTGGGAATATGATCAACGGTCAGGGTCACCAAATCTTCCGGGCCCGTGTTGAGCTGAATGATATCGTCGATTTGAAGATCCAATAAGTCTCGCACGCTGCGGGTGGTGATTCCCAGTTCCGCCGTCAGCGTTACCGGTGTATCCTGCAGCAGCATTTCCAACTGTTTGCACCAGTTGTGATCCATGTCTTTTTCGCGCAGGTATTTGGTCGACAACTTGTCCTTGATCGGTTCCAGCATTAGGTACGGGATGCAGATGTGAAGATTGCCGGAAAACTCCTGCCCCTTGACGCTGAACACGATCACAACCATCAGGTCATTCGGTGAAGCCAGGTGAACGAAGTCGGGTTTTATTTCGGTTTTTCTAAGGACCACCTTGATCGGGCCGACAATTGTCCAAGCTTTTTGCAGGCTCGCCAAAACCTCCAGTGCAAATTTTCGCATCATCCGTTGCTCGATTAGAGTAAACTCGCGCATTCGCTCGGTGGGTTTGCCGTCTCCGCCGAACATGCAATCGATCAGCGAATACACCAGACGGGGTTCGACCGCCAGCATGGCCGATCCGATAAGTGGCTCCATCGCAAAAATCGTAAAACTCGTCGGATTGGAAAAGGCGTTGATACATTCGGTATATTTCACCATTTCAGTGGATACAAATTCCACCTCGATGGATCGTTGCAGTGATGACGAAAAGGATGTGCTCTGCAGTCCGGCTAATTTGTCATATACTTCTTCCAAAGCATGAAATTGATCTCGCAGCATGATGTTTTGGGAAGTCAGATTATAGGCAAGAACTTCTGCTTCCTGCTTTACCTCTTCCTCAAGATCGACCTCTCCCTTATCCATGGCCGAAAGGAGGGCATCAATTTCTTCCTGAGTAAGTATCTGATCAGACATACAGGCAGCCTTTACTGGACCACAAATTCTTTAAAATAGATATTGGTTATCTTGCCCAGGGTTAAAAACCCGTTGAGCGTCTCTAGAATTTGATCTCTGAGCGCAATTTTGCCTTCCACCGAGCTGATATCTTCAAAGCGTTTGGAGGGCAGAATCATTAATATGCTGTCCCTTACCTGGGGCAGACGCTTGTCAAGTTCGGATTCCAGCTCGGGAATTCCCAGTTCTAAATCCATGGTAACTCTTAAGTACCGGTTGCCGCCCTTATCGGCGAGGTTGACGATAAAGGTTTCCAGCGCATAAATCGTTCCCAGGGGGTGTTCAATAGCGCCTGATTGACCGGGTTGGACACCGGCATTGGCGTTGGTCTGCATATTAATTGCAGAAAGTTTGTTCCACATCAAAAACAGTCCGCCGCCCATTCCAAGCATAAAAATCATCAGGACGCCAATGAGTATTATCAGAACTTTATTTGACATTTTGCTACTCATCCTCCGTTACCAGTACGATTTCCACCCGCCGGTTTTTGGCGCGACCGGCCGGTGAATTGTTGGACACCAGCGGTCTTGATTTGCCATAACCGACCGCAGAAAGCCTTTGGGGATTAATTTTGCCGACATCGACAAAATATTTCACGACACTGACGGCTCTCGCAACAGACAATTCCCAGTTCGATGGAAAGCGATCGGTGTGAATCGGCACATTGTCTGTGTGACCCTCAACCCGCACCGAATAGGAAATTTTATGAATCAACAGCACCATTTTATCCAGGAAAGCAAAACCGCCGGCATTGATGTCGGACCTGCCGAAATTAAAAAATAAACCATCTGCAAATGATATGTGCACACCTTCTTTAGTTTTCCTCACGTTAACCCCTGGTTGCACCGCAAACTCGCCAAGGGCCTCGTCGATTGCGGCCGCCCCGGCCGGCTCGTCCTCAAGGGCCGTCTCGTTTTCGGCCTGGGTCGATTGCCTTTGACGGGTCACCGGCGATGGTGATTGCTGTACGGCAATCGAAACTCTGGAGCCTGCTCCCAAAATTCCAAGGCCGCTTTGTAAGGCATTTTGAAATTCCATGATCATGTTGTTGTTTATAGTTCCCATGGTGAACAGCAGCACAAAAAATACCATTAACAGCGTCATCAGGTCATTGAAGGTTGTCAACCATCCGGCTGAATTGGAGCCGCTTTCCGGCGCCTGTTGGATATTTCGATTCCTCAAGGCTGGGTCTCCACCGGCCGGCCGGTTCCGGCGGGATTCAGAAAAACGATCTCAACCCGGCGGTTTTTGGCCCGGTGCGCGATGCTGTCATTGGGCCCAATCGGTTGATACTGGCCAAAACCTTCCGCCGAAAGCCGCCCGCCGGAGATTCGGTATGTCTCAGAAAAGTACCTCAACACGTTGACTGCCCGGGCCGTGGACAATTCCCAGTTCGAAGGGTACTGTGCGGTGTTGATCGGCACATCGTCCGTGTGCCCTTCGACACGCACCTCGTAGGAGGTTTTCGCAATAATCGCACCGATTTTCTGAAGCAAGGGGATGGCCGTCGACGAAATATCCGCCACTCCGGCATCAAACAAAGCGTGATCTGCCAGGCGCATCACCAGTCCTTTTGATGAGTGAGTTACCACGATATCGTTCTGATGGCTCTGACCTTCGGCCAGGGCTTTTAAATCCGCGTAAATCTGAGCCAGCGGACTGTCGCTGTCCACCATTTCGGCTGAATTCGGCACGATCGCAGCACCCCCATCAACTTTGAGCCCGCCCGGCAAAATACTGACGGCTTCAACAAAAGACTTTGCAAATCTCATGATTTTGGCTTCTTGGATGCTCGAAAAAGAACTCAGCATAATAAAAAAACAAAGCAGGATCAGGACAAAACCGGAATAGACAATTTCCCAGCCGCCGCCGGCTGAACCCGCGTCCTTTTTCATATGGCTTTTTTTCTTTGCCAGCGTCACTCTGATTCACCGTAACCATTCAGGCCGCAGCCAGTTCTTCATCGGCTGCCAGCCGTGCCTTGGGAGCTAAAAATGCCTTCAGTTTTTGTTCCACGACCCGATGGTTGTCACCGGATTGGATGGAAATGACGCCTTCCAGCACCATTTGTTTGAAAAGTATTTCCTGCTTGCTTCTGGTTTTCAATTTACCGGCCACCGGAAGAAACACGAGGTTCGCCAGCAGGGTACCGTAAAAAGTCGTCAACAGCGCCACGGCCATGGGTGCTCCGATTTGACTGGGATCCTCCATTTGCATCAGCATCTGCACTAAGCCAATAATCGTTCCGAGCATGCCGACGGCCGGCGCAAATGTTCCCATGGTACTGAAAATATCTGCGCCCAGCCGATGTCGTTCTTCCACATAAATTATTTCGGTGGTCATCACATCTTCAATTGAACTGGATTCCATTCCATCAATGGCCATTTGAATGCCCTGGACCAGAAAAGGATCCTCTATCTCAGCCAGTTTCGACTCGAATGAAAGAATCCCTTCCTGGCGCGCCTTTTTGGCAAATTCGGCAATCATGGGAATCAGGGCACTGACGGATTGTGATTTGTGCATAAACACATTTTTCGCGACCTTAAAAACGCGCAACACATCCGCCAATGGATATGCCAGCAATGTCGCCCCCATGGTCCCGCCGAACACGATCATCAACGACGGCGCATTGACAAACCATGATCCGTCGCCGCCCAGCAGGATGGAGATGATCACCAGGCCGAAGGAAACCAGGATTCCAGTTAGGGTTGCAATGTCCAAACGCGGACTCCTTTGGATATCGGGTTACGATGGATATTAATCAAAACAGTCCGACAAAAGTAAGGATTGCGCATCGGGCGAATCGATTTCGACTTTATTTAGCCACCGCCCTACGGCCGCAAGGATTGTATACCCGCCGGCCTATCCGGGCAGCAATCCATCATAATAACCGAAATAGGAAAATAATTGATATGTTATGAAAGCAAGTATTGTGCCACAGACGGGAGCGGCAAGGCCTCCAGACAACGGATGGCCTTGGGCCGCCAATGCGGCGAAACGCTGTGAAATAAATTGGAAAATAATTGGCGGTATGATGGTGTATGATAAATACCTGAATTTTGCACGCAAATAATCCTCGGCCATTTTCGAAATTAATTTCTGAAATCGACCTGGCGCAACGATTGTCGGGTTAAAATTCAGGTATCTATTTTGTCCTGTGTCTATTGGCGATTCGCTAACGTGAACCGAATGCTGAATCGGGCAAAGCCTACACAGCACTCGGGTCAGGCGTCAATTTTGGTAGTTCTGAGTCAACTCTTTGACGATGCAATCGGTAGAAATCGGAACAGGAGTCGGGATCACTTTACCCGATCAGCAGGCGGCATCCTAAATTTCCGGCCCGACACCCGTTCCATCTCGGAATGACAATTGACGGCCCGCTGATAATCGACGATACGCTCGGAAATTTCCTCGATGGGTTCCTTAACCATAACTTTGTCATGGTTGGTGAAAGTGATAACCGTATCGGGCGTTGCCTGCAGCGATTGTATCTTTTCAACATTGATCACCATGACGGAATCATTTAGACGGGTCACCTTAATCATCTCTACCTACTTTCCTTTTATATTTAGGCAAGGTTTTAGAGTTCAGGTTTCACACCTCCAGCCTAAAAGCCTACGGGCTGGATGGTGTTCAGATTTCAGTTCTCAGGGCAAGACCGCCGTACCTGACACCTGAACCCTTAATAATGCGTCAACCACACCGAAACCTAAAAGCACGGTCTTATTGGTTTGTGAATTCGCTAATTATTACCTCTTAATATTGATCAATTCCGCTAAGATTTCATCACTGGTGGTGATGACTCTGGAGTTGGCCTGAAACGCCCGCTGGGTCGTAATCATTTTGACGAACTCCTGGGCCAGGTCGATATTTGACATTTCAATGGCCCCGGGGGTGAGGCTTCCCAACCGGCCGTTGCCCGCAACCCCGGGCAACGGCTGTCCGGATTGCAGGGATTCGGCATACAGGTTTTGCCCCAGTTTGGTCAGACCATCGTAGCTGGGAAAATCGGCCAGCGCAATCTGGTAAGTCGGGGTTAACTGACCATTGGAGTAAGCGGCCGTCACCACGCCGTCTTCATCCACCGAAATACTCTGCAATACGCCGGAAGCATATCCATCCTGGTATTGGAAGGTCATACTGGATGAAGATGCATATCCGGTGATATCCCCGAGGCTCGTGCCGCTGGTATCATAAAGGTCCCAGGTTACCGACAGCGGCGTGGTGGCACCGTTGGCCAGCGTGATGGCGATAGTTCGGTCAGCCGCAGGCGCCGTTAAATTCCCGTTGCTATCAAAGGTCACTGCTGCAGTCGCGGCTCCGTTAATGGTAGCCGGACCGTTGGGCGCCGGCACGGAAGCCGCCACCGACCAGGTTTGGGCGGCGGCCTGTTTGGTAAAGGTCAACGTCAGAGGAATGGTATTTCCCAGGGAGTCAAAAACGGACTGCGAAGTCGAATAGGTGCCATTGGTTGCAGTTTGAGAATTCAAATTGATGTCGACTGTAAATTCAGTCGTGGCCGAGGGCGGTGAAATCCTTTCTCCGGGAATGCTGATGGTTGTGAGGTTTCCCAAATTGCCGCTGGCATCGATCTGGTATCCCTGCACTAAATAACCATCCGGATTGATCATATCGCCGCCTTCATCAAGATGAAACAGCCCGGCGCGCGTGTAGAAATTAGCACCGGAATCATCCTGCACGATAAAGAAACCCTTGCCGTTGATCGCCAGATCAGTGGCACTGCCGGTGTTTTCCATTGAACCCTGGGTCCACAACGGACTGGTCCCCCAGAATTCAACTCCGCGGCCGATTCCGCTACTGACAGAGCCGCTCAGAGACTGACTCAGAACATTGGCAAACGAAGAACGGTTGGCTTTAAATGCGGTGGTATTCACATTGGCGATGTTGTCGCCAATTACCGTCATGGCCGTTGCGTTGGCGTTAAGACCTGAAATTCCTGCAAATAATGAACCTATCATGGTTAATTTCCTCCATTGATTACGGGGTTGGATGATTGGGCCTGCGCGGCCGCCTGACTTGATTCCGGGATGTCATTTATTTTTGCTTCTTGAGGTGGGGCAACTTCAATGACATCTCCCAGGGCAATTTTTTGATCTCCGGAGATCAAATAAGTCGTGCTATTGTCAAAGGTCACTTTATCCACCGTGCCGCTGAAAAAAGTGGTTGCGGCGATGTCCCGGCCATCGGCATCAGCGGCCAGGATTTCAAACGTATAATTTCCGCCGGCCACCCGGTTGCCGTTGTTATCCGTGCCGTCCCAGAACAGGGAGTGCTGTCCGGCACTCAAATTGTTGCTTTCAAAATCCGCAACAAATTTGCCGGTGCTGTCGTATATATTGGCCACGGCCAGCACGGCATCGCCATCCAGCTCGAAATCACATTTAACCGGGCCATCATCGCTTAGCTGAATCGAATTGCCGTTGGCGGTAATGGTCTTGCCAATCAGAGAAACCGCCTGGGAATTATTAATTGAAGCTTGAAAGTTTTTTAATTCCATTAAATTTTCATTGACGTTGCTCAGCTGCTCGAGCGAGCTGAACTGGGCCAACTGCGCCGTGAACTCAGTACTGTCGGTTGGATTCAGCGGGTCCTGGTTCTGCAGCTGGGCAATCAGAAGGTTTAAAAAATCATCCTTACCCAAAACCGGTGACTGGGAGTTGGCAAGTTGCGTTGTCCCGGCTATAACTGAATTTAATTCTGAAGTTATCATCTACGTATCACCCTTTAAGAAAATGTTGGTTTTCGACTGAAGATTGAATATTTAAATAACTTTTTATTATAAATAAATTATCCTGCAATGACGGAGCGAAGCGAGTTCGATAAATCGTCAATTTCTTATGTCAGCTTCATGCGAAATAATCCACGGCCGATGCACCGGCTGTCCTTAAGCCGGAATCCCCGGCTTGCTCCAGGGTTTCTCCATTTGGATTTTCCGGATTTTTATGGTCAACATTACGCAACCCGTCTTTAAACCGACCGGTTTCTTGCCGGGAATTTCCATAATTATCAGAATCATGGGAAACCGAGACTTCCAGTTTGTCGACATTCAGACCTTGCTGCTGCAAATCGGCTTTTAGCTGGTGAATATTGTTTTCAATCATCTCTTTGACGCCTGGAAATTCGGTCAATATTCTTACAGTCACCTGATGATTTTCGGTGGACACCTGCATACGAACGTGGCCGAGAAAATCCGGCTTGAGATCAATTTTGGCTTCATGCTGACCGTTTTTCACTTGGATGACGGCTCTTTGTACGATTTGACCCAGTGTCTGAGTTCGAAGTTTATCGTAGCCGACTTCGGTTTGTTTGGAAAAAGCGGCTGTTTCAAAGGCCTTCTCTGTTGTTTGATTTTGTGAGCTCAGCAGACCAGTGTCGGTGGTAGCAGTGTCCATTTTAGCAATTTTAAGGCCGGTTTCATCGCTCGGAACGGCATCCATTTTCATATGATTTTCTTTTGCCGATAGCGCATCATTTATTATTTTCGAAACCGGTGAGGATTCGTTGTTTACCGCATTTTCCTGAGCGGATTCACCGACGTACCGTTGCCCAAGGTTTAAAGCCTTTACCGATTGTGTAATGTCTGCCATTTTTGAAACTGGTG
>Ga0210062_1000217_pt1 | contig 17928 bp, 13 predicted proteins | sample Muzzi_CordA_D2_FD_185528 | JGI IMG/M metagenome (GOLD analysis project Ga0210062, IMG submission 185528) | Wetland microbial communities from San Francisco Bay, California, USA, that impact long-term carbon sequestration - Muzzi_CordA_D2 (SPAdes) | ecosystem: Environmental > Aquatic > Marine >...
GGGAGCTTCCGCTTCGAGTCGCCGCTCCTCGGCCGCTACAACCTGGAGAACCTTCTGGCGGCGGTCGCCGCCGCCGAGGCGCTGGGCATCGATCACGGCGCGGTGGCCCGGGGGATCGCGAACCGCGGGCCGCTGCCGGGGCGCCTCGAGCCCGTGCCGTTCCCGCGGGCGGCGGGTGCCGAGCAGCCCTTCCCGGTCTACATCGATTACGCCCACACGCCCGGTGCGCTCGAGGCGCTGCTGCGGGCGGTCACGGAGTTCTCCGGGCGGCGGGTGATCCTCGTCTTCGGCGCCGGCGGCGACCGGGACCGGGCCAAGCGCGAGCCCATGGGCCGGATCGCCGGGGAGCTCGCCGAGCTACCGATCCTCACCTCCGACAACCCGCGGACGGAGGACCCGCTCGAGATCATCCGCATGGTCGAAGAGGGGCTCACGGCGAGCGGCAACGTGACCTACCGGATCGTCCCGGACCGCCGTGAGGCGATCTGCCGCGCGGTGGCGGTGGCCGGTGCCGCCGACGCGCTGGTGATCGCCGGCAAGGGGCACGAGGCGGTGCAGGAAATCGGAGATCGCAAGCTGCCGTTCTCGGATCGCGACGAGGTGCAGAAGGCCTTGGAGGAACGGTTTGGTGAAACGGCGGATCGATGAGGCGGCAGAGGCCATGGGAGGCGACGTGATCGTGGGCGACGGCGCGGCGGTGTGGAGCGGTGCGGCCCTCGACTCCCGGCGGGTCGAGGGCGGTGAGCTGTTCTTCGCCCTGGCCGGCGAGCGGACCGACGGCCACCGGTTCGTCGGCGACGCCCTGGCCCGCGGAGCCGCCGGCGCCGTAATCGAGCGCGAGGTCGAGGGGCTCCCGACCACCGGGCAGGGCCTCGTCCGCGTGGCCGACGCCTACGAGGGCCTCCACGCCCTGGTGCGCGCGCTCCGCCGGGAGCTGCCCGAGGTGCTGGTCGGGATCACCGGCTCGGTCGGCAAGACGACCACCAAGGAAGCGACGGCCGCGGTGCTCTCCGGGCGCTTCCGGACCGCCCGCAACCCGGGGAACCTCAACAACCTGTACGGCTTCCCGCTCGCCTTCCTGGGCATCCCGGACGACACCGAGGTGATGGTGGCCGAGCTCGGCATGTCGGTGCCGGGCGAGCTGGGCCGCGTGAGCGCCCTGGCCCGGCCGGACGGCGTGGTGCTGACCAACGTGCGCCCGGCCCACCTCGCGAGCTTCCCCGACGTCGCCGCCATCGCCGAGGCGAAAGCGGAAATCTTCGAGGGGCTGCCGTCCGGAGCGTCGGCGTTTGTCGTCGCCAACCGGGACGATCCGGAGGTGGTCCGGGTGACCGAGCGCTGGGTCGCGTCCCGGGGCCGTGGATCGGGCCGGGTGATCTGGTTCGGTCTGGCGCCGGCGGAAGGCGAGCGGCTTCCAGAGGTGCGGGGCCGGGACGTGCGGCCGGCGGTGGTTGCGAATGACTGCATGGGCCTCGCGTTCACCCTCGAGATCGCGGCTGACGGGAGCGTCGAGACCATGGCGGTCGAACTGCCGCTCCACGGCCGCTACAACGTCTACAACGCCCTCGCCGCCGCCGGCGTCGGCCACGCCCTCGGCCTCGGGGTCGAGGAGATCGCCCGGGGCCTGGCCCGCGTGCGACCGGCCGCCCATCGGGGAGCGGTCCACCGGCTCGCCGGCCCCGGCGGAAGCGGGGAGCCGATCACCCTGGTCGACGACTCCTACAACTCGAACCCGGACGCCCTGGCCCGGGCGCTCGAGAGCGCCGCGGAGCTGGCGGGGCGAGAGGCCGGAGGCCGCCTGGTGGCGATCCTCGGCGACATGCTGGAGCTGGGCCCGGAGGCGCCGCGCTTCCATCGGGAGGCGGGGCGCCGCGCGGCGGAGCTCGGGTTCGCCCCGGTGGTCGGTGTCGGGCCGCTGGCGGAGGAGCTGGCGACCGGGGCCCGGGAGGCGGGCGCCACGGCGGTCCACCTCGCGGACGCCGCCACCGCGGCCGACTGGGCGGAGGAGAGCCTCCGGCCGGGCGACCTGGTGCTGGTCAAGGGCTCCCGGGGTGTCGCTCTCGACGCCGTGGTCGAACGGCTGCTCGCCCCCCGGGTCGAAGAGAGCTTCGTGGAAGGCGCCGGGGAGGGGGAGGCCTGATGCTCTACCACCTGCTCTTCCCGTTGTCGGACTCCTTTGGCCCGTTCAACGTCTTCCGGTACATCACGTTCCGGGCGGCCGGCGCGGCGGTGACGGCGCTCTTGTTGTCGCTGCTCCTCGGTCCCGCGTTCATCCGGCTGCTCAGGGCGCGGCAGCTCGGCCAGCGGATTCGCGAGGAGGGGCCCCGGAGTCACCAGGAGAAGGCCGGCACCCCGACCATGGGCGGCGTGCTGATCCTGACCGCTGTCGTGGTGCCGACGGTGCTCTGGTCCGTGCTGACCAACCCCTACGTCTGGGTTGCCCTGGCGGTGACCGTCGCCTACGGCGCGATCGGCTTCTTCGACGACTCGCTCAAGATCTCGCGCCACCGGAGCCTGGGGCTCACGGCGCGCGCCAAGTTCGTCCTCCAGGTCCTGGCCGGGGCGGCGGCGGCGGTCGTCCTGCTCCGGCTGCCGAGCTTCGAAAGCACGCTGGCGTTTCCATTCTTCAAGGACCTGGTGGTCGACCTGGGCTGGTTCTACGTACCGTTCGCCGTGCTGGTGCTGGTCGGTACCTCGAACGCCGTCAACCTGACCGACGGCCTCGACGGGCTGGCGATCGGCGCCACGCTGGTGGCGGCGGCCACCTACGCCGTCTTCACCTACCTGGCGGGCAACGTCGTCCTCGGCGGCTACCTACAGGTGGAGTACATCGAGGGCGTCGGTGAGGTGACCATCTTCTGCGGCGCGTTGGTCGGCGCGAGCCTCGGCTTCCTCTGGTTCAACAGCCACCCGGCCGAAGTGTTCATGGGCGACGTCGGGTCGCTCTCGATCGGTGCCGCCATCGGCATCGTCGCCCTCCTCGCCAAGCAGGAGATCCTGCTCATCCTGGTGGGCGGGCTGTTCGTCCTCGAGGCCCTGTCGGTGATCGCCCAGGTGACCTCGTTCAAGCTCACGGGCAAGCGGGTGCTGCGCATGGCGCCGCTCCATCACCACTTCGAGCTCGCCGGCTGGGCGGAGTCGAAGGTGATCGTGCGGTTCTGGATCCTGTCGCTGCTCTTTGCCCTCTTGTCGCTCTCGACCCTGAAGCTCCGATGACGACGCCGACCGACAGGACGAACGACTTCGACCGCTTCGACAGATGGCGGCGAGTCCTGGTCTACGGCCTCGGCCTGTCGGGGCGGGCGGCGGCCCGGCTGCTCCTCGACCGCGGCGTCGGGGTCCTCGGGCTCGATGCGCGGCCCGAGGGGGAGCTCGACCTGGGTGATCTCGCGGGTCGTACAGGGTTCGAGGTCCGCTCTGGCCGGGAGCCCGAACGGCTGCCGGAAGGGATCGATGCGGTGATCGTCTCGCCCGGCGTGCCCCTCGAGCGTCCTCTGCTGGCCGACGCGCGGCAGCGCTCCGTGCCGGTCCTGGCCGAGGTGGAGCTGGCGTTTCCCTTCCTCGACGGCCCGGTGGTGGCGGTGACCGGCTCGAACGGCAAGAGCACCACCACGGCGCTCGCCGGCGCCATGCTCCGGGAGGCGGGCTTCGACGCTCGCGTGTGCGGCAACATCGGCGAGCCGCTTTCTGCCCAGGTTCCAGCCGTCCGCGCCTCCCGACAGACCGGCGCCGGAGAGCCGGTCTACGTGGTCGAGCTGTCGAGCTTCCAGCTCTCGACCATCGATCGCTTCCGGCCGCGGGCGGCGGCCTTCCTCAACCTGGCCGCCGACCACCTGGACCGCCACGGCACCCTCGAAGGCTACGCCGCGGCCAAGCGGCGGGTGTTCGAGAACCAGACAGCCGACGACGTGGCGGTGCTCAATGCCGACGACCCGATCGTCCGGGAGACGGCGGTGGCGGCGAGGAAGCGCTTCTTCACCCGCCAGGGCGAGGTGGCCGACGGCTGCTTCGCCCGGGGCGGCGTCGTGGTCGAGCGGCGCGGAGCGGACAACACCGAGATCGAGCTCTTCGCCGCCTCGGACGTGCCCCTGGCCGGCGCCCACAACCTGGCCAACGCCATGGCCGCGGCGCTCCTGGCGCGGGTCCTGGGGGCCGCGCCGGAGGCGCTCCGCCGGGCGCTCGCCTCGTTCCGGGGCCTGCCCCACCGCATGGAGCGGGTCGCCGAGCACCGCGGCGTCACCTGGTACGACGACTCCAAGGGCACCAACCCGGCGGCGACCCTCGGCTGCCTCGAGGGCCTGCCCGACGGCACCGTTCACCTGATCCTCGGAGGGCGCAACAAGGGCAACGACTTCTCGGTGCTGGCGCCGATGGTGGAGCACAAGGCGCGCCGGGTCTACCTGATCGGTGAGGCCGCCGGCGAGATCGAGCGGGCTCTCTCCGGGGGCGCCGTGCCGCTCTCCCGCTCGGAGACCCTGGAGCGGGCGGTCGCCGAGGCCGCCGGCGAGGCGGGGTCGGGCGACGTGGTGCTGCTCTCGCCCGCGTGCGCCAGCTTCGACCAGTTCCGTGACTTCAACCAGCGGGGCGACGCCTTCCAGCGCCTGGTCCGCCTGACCGTGGGAGGGGCCGTTGGCCAAGAAGCTGGCGTTTGACCGCGTGCTGTTCGGTGTCGTCGCTCTGGCCGTGGGCTTCGGCCTGGTGATGGTGTACTCCGCCAGCGCGCCGCTCGCCCGGGCTCAGGCCGGGATCGGCGGCCCGGTGGGGCCCAATCCCTACGTGGTGAAGCAGAGCCTCGCCGCGGTGCTCGGCTTGGTGGCGATGGCGATCACCATGCACGTCGACTATCGGCACCTGCGCCGGCCGGCGGTCGTCTACACCCTCCTGGGCGGCGCCGTGGTGCTCCTGGTGGCGGTGCTCTTCGGGCCGGAGATCAACGCCACGAACCGCTGGTTCCGGCTCGGGCCGTTGTCGGTCCAGCCGGCGGAGCTGGCGAAGCTCGCCCTGATTCCGTACGTCGCCTACCAGATCGACCGCAAGGCGGAGCGCATCGACCAGCCGGCGCTCCTGGTGCCGGTGCTGGTGGCGACCGCTGCGGTGGTCGGCCTGATCCTCCTCCAGCCCGACTTCGGCACCTCGGTGCTGTTGCTCGCGGCGGTCGGGCTGATGGTCTTCCTGGCCGGCCTGCCCTGGCGCTACCTGGCCGGGGCGGTCGCGGTCGCCCTGCCGCTGCTACTCGTCCTGGTCCTGGCCGAGCCCTATCGGCGCCGCCGGCTGTTCGCGTTCCTCGATCCGGAGGCCGATCCGTTCGGCGCCGGCTTCCAGCCGCGCCAGTCGCTCATCGCCGTCGGCTCGGGGGGGCTCTTTGGGCTCGGGCCCGGAGGCAGTGTGCAGAAGCTCCACTACCTGCCCCATCCGCACTCGGACTACATCTTCGCGATCGTCTGCGAGGAGCTCGGGCTGGTGGGTGCGGTGGGCCTGCTGCTGGTCTTCGGCGTGCTGCTCTGGCGGGGCGTGAGGACGGGGCTCAAGGCTCCGGACACGTTCGGCCGCTACCTGGCCTGGGGCATCACCGGCCTCCTCGTCATCCAGGCCCTGGTCCACGTTTCGGTGTCGCTGGCACTGGCCCCGTCCAAGGGGATCCCGCTGCCGTTCATCTCCTATGGCGGCTCGTCGCTGGTGGTCTCCATGGCCGCCTGCGGCATGCTGCTCAACGTGTCGCAACACGGATGACGGGGATGACGCGTCCATCGACATTCCACGTGCTCCTGTCGGGCGGCGGCTCCGGCGGCCATGTCTTCCCCGCGCTGGCGGTGGGGGAGGCGCTGGCCGAGCGGGGCTGCGCGGTGAGCTTCGCCGGCTCGCCCCGGGGCATGGAAGCTCGCCTGGTGCCGGAGCGGGGCGTCGCCTTCCACCCGCTCCACGCCCGGCCGCTGGTGGGGCGTGGAGCGGTGGGGCGAGCCCTGGCGCTCGCTACCCTGGCGCTCTCGGCCGTCGCCGGGGCCGTTCTGGTGCGCCGCCTGGACGCACGGGTGGTCCTGGGGACGGGCGGCTACGCCTGCGCTCCCGCGGTGCTCGGCGCGCGCCTCGCGCGGCGGCCGGTGCTGCTCCTCGAGCCGAACGCCCGGGCCGGCTTCGCCAATCGGAAGCTCTCCCGCTTCGCCGCGGGAGCCGCGCTCGGGTTCGAACGCTCCGGTGCCGAGCTCGCCTGCCCGACGCGGACGACCGGTGTGCCGGTGCGGCGGGAGTTCTTCGGCGTCGCCAGGGAGCTGCCCGCGGATGGCCCGAACCTTCTGGTGCTCGGCGGCAGCCAGGGCGCCCGCATCCTCAACTGGTCGCTGCCGGCGGCGTTGGGTGGCACCGACGGCCTGTTCGAGCGCCTGCCGGGGCTTACTGTCGTCCACCAGACCGGGACCCGGCACCTGGAGAGCACCCGTGGGGTCTACGAGGCGGCGGGGGCGCCGGTCGAGCGTGTGCGGCTGGTGCCGTTCATCGAGGACGTGGCCGGGGCCATGGAGGCGAGTCACCTGATCGTCTCTCGGGCTGGGGCGATCACCGTGGCCGAGATCACGGCCGCCGGCCGGGCGGCGCTGCTGCTTCCGCTGAGCCTCGCCGAGGGCCACCAGAAAGAGAACGCCCGCGCGCTCGAAGAGGTCGGCGCCGCCCGTTGCCTCGTCGACTCGGCGTCGGCCGGGGAGAGCGCGGAGGCCGCGCGGGTGGACGCCCTCCGGGCCGCTCTCGAAGAGCTCCTGGGGGACCGGGAGCGCCTCCGGCGGATGGCCGAGGCCGCGCGCTCCCTCGCCCGGCCGGACGCCGCCGCCGACATCGCGGACTGGGTCCTGGAGCTAGGCGGCGTCGAAGCGGTCGTCGCGGACGGGGGCCGGCCATGATGTTCCGGCGCTTCACGGGGCTCGACCGCGTGCACCTGGTGGGGATCGGCGGCACCGGCATGAGCGGCATCGCCGAGGTCCTGCTCGAGTACGACGTCGAAGTCTCCGGCTCCGACCAGGCCCGCTCCGAGACTACCGAGCGCCTGGCGCGGCTCGGCGCCCGGATCGAGTACGGCCACGCGGCGGAGCACGTGGAGGGGGCGGACCTGGTGGTCTTCTCCTCCGCTGTCCCCCGCGACAACGTCGAAGTGGCGGAGGCGGCGCGTCGCGGCATCACCGTGGTGCGCCGGGCCGAGATGCTCGCCGAGCTGATGCGCTTGAAGTACGGCGTGGCGGTGGCCGGGACCCACGGCAAGACCACGACCACCTCGCTGGTCGGCGCGGTGCTGACCGAGGGTGGCCTCGACCCGACGGTGATCGTCGGCGGCCGGGTCCGGTCCATGGGGACCGGCGCGCGCATGGGGCACGGCGACGTCCTGGTGGCCGAGGCCGACGAGTTCGACCGGAGCTTCCTGCGGCTGGCGCCGATCATCGCGGTCGTCACCACCATCGACGCCGACCACCTGGACACCTACCGGGACCTCGACGAGATCAAGGACGCCTTCGTCCAGTTCGCCGAACGGGTGCCCTTCTTCGGCCAGGTGATCGTCTGCCTGGATGATCCGAACGTCCAGGAGATCATGCCGCGGATCGCCGACCGCCGGGTGGTGACCTACGGCATGTCGCCCCAGGCCGACTTCCAGGCGATGGAGATCGCCCTCGAAGCGAGCGTGCCGCCGCGGAGCCGCTTCACCGTGCGCCACGGCGACGAGGGCGTGCTCGGAACCGTCGAGCTGCCGCTGCCGGGACGCCACAACGTGGCCAACGCCCTGGCGGCGATCGCCGTCGCCCGGGCCCTCGACGTGCCGTTCGACGCCGTCACCCGGGCGCTCGAGCAGTTCAAGGGGATCGACCGGCGGTTCGACCGGATCGGCACCTGGCGGGGCGCGGCGGTGATCGACGACTACGCCCACCACCCGGTCGAGGTGGCGGCGACCCTGGCCGCCGCGCGGCAGGTCTGCCCCTCCGGGCGCATCCACGCCGTCTTCCAGCCCCACCTCTTCACGCGCACGCGGGACCAGGCGGGCGCCTTCGGCCGGGCGCTCCTGGGTGCCGACCGGGTGGTGGTGACCGATGTCTACCCGTCCCGCGAGCAGCCGATCGAGGGGGTCACCGGCGAGCTGGTGGTGGAGGCCGCCCGCGCCTCCGGCCACCGCCGCCTCGAGTACTGCCCGAGCTGGACCGACGCGGCGGAGGTGCTGGAACCCGAGGTCGCGCCCGGCGATCTGGTGATCACCCTGGGCGCCGGGGACATCTACAAGCTGGCACGAGAGCTGGCAGACGCCGGAGAGGGCGCGGCGGACCGCTCCCGTCGACCGGGAGAGGAGGTCGCCCCATGAGAGCACCGAGGGATACGGCCCGCCCTCCGCTGCCGGCGTCGGACCTGGCCTCGGTGCCGAGGCCGGGCGCCCCGATCTGGTCGCCCGCCGACCGGACGCCGAACCCGGCGCGCCGGTCCCGCGGCGAGGTGCTCCCGTTCCGCCGCCGGCGCGGTCTGCCGGTGCGGCGGAGGAGTCGCCTGGCGAGCTTCGTGCGGCCGTTCCTGGCGGCGGTGGCGATCGTCGGCATTCCGGCGGCGGCGCTGTGGTGGTCGGGCACGTCTCCTCGCTTCGCCCTCGCCGACCTCGAGGTGCGTGGCTCCGAGCGGGTCAGCGAGTCCTGGGTGCGCGGCCAGCTCGCCGGCCTGGTGGGCCACAACCTGGTCTGGATGCCGCTCGACAGCGTCGAGCGCACCCTCTCGAGCCACCCGTGGGTGGCCGGGACCGAGGTGACCAAGGAGCTGCCGGACCGGCTGCGGGTGGTCGTCGTCGAGCGGCAGCCGGCGGCTCTGCTCGTGACCTCCGGCGAGCGTTTCTGGGTTGGTGCGGACGGCGCGGTGATCGCCCCGGTGGAGCCGGAGGGGGCGCCGACCGCGGAGCCGCAGCCGGTACCGCCGACGGACCTTCTCGAGGTGCGCTGGCTGGCCGAGACCGCCGGCTCGCCGACCGGCGCAGAGGCGAGCGGGCCGGCCAGGCGTCAGCGCATTCTCGCCGCCGCCCTCGGAGCCGTGGACGTGCTGGAGAAGACCGCGCCGGAGTGGGGCCGGGCCCTTTCGGGAGTGGAAGTCCTCGGGGACGAGGAGTTCCGTCTGGAAGGGGACGCCGTCCCCTTCCCGCTGTTGGTTCGCTCCGAAGGCGGTCCCGGCGCGCCCGGCCGCCAGCCCGACGAGCTGGCGACGCGCATTCGCCGCCTCGAAGAGATCTTGCCGGAGCTTCAGGCTCGCCTTCCCGAGCCGGCTTCGGTCGACTTGCGTTTCAGAAACCGAATCGTCGTGCGGCCGGCGGTCGCAGCGACCCCATGGACCGCCGAACGCCAGAAGAGGGGGGCCTGATGCCCAGACCGGAAGACTATTTCGTTGCGATCGACGTGGGCACTTCGAAGGTCGGAGTGCTGATCGGTCAACGGGACGATGGCGGCGACATGGAGGTCGTCGGCAAGGGGCTCGCGCCCAACCGCGGCACCCGCCGGGGCAACATCGTCAACGTGGAGGCGACGGTCGAGGCGCTGCGCCAGGCCACCGAAGAGGCGGAGGTCATGGCCGGGGTGGAGGTCTCCCGCTCGTGGGTGGGCATCGCCGGCTCCGACATCCGCAACGTCAACTCCCGCGGCATGGTGAGCGTCGCCCGGCGCGATCGGGAGATCACGCGCCAGGACATCGATCGCGTGCTCGAGGCCGCCCAGTCGGCGGCGTTGCCGTCCGACCGGGAGATCCTCCACGCAATCCCGCAGGAGTTCCTGGTCGACGAGCAGGGCGGGATCGTCGATCCCCTCGGCATGCTCGGCAGCCGGCTGGAGGTGACGCTCCACCTGGTGACCGGCAACGTCACCCGTACCAAGACGCTCCTGACGTGCGTCAACCGGGCGGGCATCGAGGTGAGCGAGCTGGTGTTCGAGCCGCTCGCCACCGCCGAGGCGGTGCTGACGCCGGACGAGCGCGAGCTCGGCGTGCTGCTCATCGACCTGGGCGCCGGCACCACCGAGTACGCCCTGTTCATGGACGGCTGCATCCAGCACAGCGCCGTGCTGCCGGTGGGCGCCGGCCACTTCACCAACGACCTGGCGATGGTGATGCGCACGCCGTTCGCCGAGGCCGAGCGGATCAAGGTCAAGAGCGGCTGCTGCCTCCAGAGCCTGGTGACCGGTGACGAGGGCGTCTCGGTACCGACGGTGGCCGGCGGCGCTTCCCGTGTGGTGCCGAAGCGGGAGCTGGCGGAGATTCTCCAGCCGCGGGCCGAGGAGCTGTTCGAGCTGATCCGGAGCGACCTGGCGAAGCACGGCTGGGACGAGGCCTTGCGCGGCGGGGTGGTCTTGACCGGCGGCGGCGCCCAGCTCGACGGGCTGCTCGAGATGTCCGAGCAGTTCTTCGACTCGGCGGTGCGCCACGGGCTGCCCCAGGGCCTGCGCGGCCTGGTCGACGTGATCAAGTCCCCGGCCTGGGCGACCGCCTCCGGCATGCTGCTCTACGGCATGCACGCCGAGGAGCGGCGCGGCCGGCAGAGCCGCCGCGGTGGCTGGACGATCAAGAACGTGATGGGCAACTTGAAAGGGATGTTCTCGGACCTGCTCTGAGCGCGAGCCTCTTCGAGGCTCCGCGAGGAGCTCACAAGAACCTACGGGGGGTAGGCACATGATTCTGTTCGACGATCAGGAGCTGACGGAGCGAACGCCGATCACGCTCGACGACGCCGCCGATTTACCCGCGGCGAACATCAAGGTCCTGGGGATCGGCGGCGGCGGCGGCAACGCCGTCAACCGGATGATCGACTCCGACCTGCGGGGCATCGAGTTCATGGCGGTCAACACCGACCTCCAGGCGCTACGCAAGTGCCGGGCGCCGATGAAGCTGCAGCTAGGCAGGGCGCTGACCCGGGGGCTCGGAGCCGGCGCCGACCCGGAGGTCGGCAGGAAGGCCGCCCTCGAAGACACCGAGGGCGTGCTCGAAGCCCTCGACGGGGCCGACATGGTGTTCATCACCGCCGGCCTGGGCGGCGGCACCGGCAGCGGCGCCGCGCCGATCCTGGCCTCGCTCGCCGCCGAGATCGGTGCCCTCACCGTGGCGGTGGTGACCAAACCGTTTGGCTTCGAAGGGCGCCGGCGGTTGATGATCGCCGACCGGGCGGTCGAGGAGCTGCGCACGGCGGTCGACACCTTGATCACCATCCCCAACGAGCGCCTGCTCAACTTCGTCGAGCGCGGCACGCCGCTGTCGGAGGCGTTCCGGATCGCCGACGACGTGCTGCGCCAGGCGGTCCAGGGGATCAGCGATCTCATCACCGTGCCGGGCGAGGTCAACGTCGACTTCGCCGACGTGCGCACGATCATGACCGGCATGGGCATGGCGCTCATGGGCACCGGCGTCGCCAAGGGGGACAACCGCGCGCTCGAGGCCGCCCAGCGGGCGATCTCGTCGCCGCTGCTGGAGGAGACCTCGATTCAGGGCGCCAAGGGCGTGCTGATCAACATCTCGGGCGGCCGGGACCTCACCCTCTACGAGGTGGCCGAGGCGGCCCAGATCATCGGCGAGGCGGTCGACCCGGACGCCAACATCATCTCCGGCATGGTGATCGACGAGACCCTCGAGGAGGCGATGAAGGTGACGGTGATCGCCACCGGCTTCGACGAGGTGGCCTCCGGCGAGCGCCCGGCGCCCCATCCGGATCTGGTGCGGAGCCGCGAGCGCCGGAGCGTCGGCGTCGAGGAGCGGGAGCCGGCACGGTTCGACCATCGGGAGCCGGCGGAGCCGGTGGAGCACCAGCCCCAGGCACCGGCATACCGCCGGCCCCAGCGTGGGCCGGAGCCGGCGGACGGCGGCGCCGAGGCCGAGCCGGAGATCCCGTTCTACCGCAAGGTACTGGCCCATCGGCAGACGGAGGACTCCGGCGGCTTCGGGCCCAACTGGTCGAACGTCGACGACTACGACATCCCGACCGTGCTGCGCAAGCAGATGGATTGACGCGGACCACGCTGCGTCCCGGGCCGCGGCCGGTCGTTCGTGCCGGCGGCCGGAGGCGCATCCTCCTAGCGCGTGTCTGTTGATGGATTGTGAGCCGTCCTGACCCCCCGTGACGGCTCCAACAAGGGCCGCGCCGGCAGAGATGCCGGCCGGCCTGTTCTTTCTGAGCCCGGATCTCTCACGAGTGCTCTGCCACGACGGCGGATCTGCCCACGTCTGCAGCGTTGCGCTCCGGCCTGATAGTCTTCGGCCTCGCACAAGTGTCCAGCTCCCGGCATGCCGGGAAGAGCCCGAACCGAATCCGACCCGAGAAACGATATGAGAACGCAGCGCACCGCGAGCATCGTCCTTTGTTCCGTCCTGTCCGTCGCCCTGATGGGCCTCGTCGCCTGTGGGGGAGGGGAGCCCGACCCCGACGTGGTCAAGCCGATCACATCTACGCAGCCGACGGCCGCTCCGGCCATGCCGGCGCCGGCCGCCGCCAGCGGTCAGCTCGACATCCAAATGCCCGAGTCCTGGGTCAACGAGCCGCCCTCCAACAGCATGCGCCTGCTCCAGGCGAGCATTCCCGGGGACGCCGGTGACGGCCAGTTCGCCGTCTTCTACTTCGGTCCCGGTGGTGGTGGTGGCGTCGAGGCCAACATCCAGCGCTGGCTGGGCCAGGTGTCGTCGGACGACGGCAGCGCCCCGGTCCGCGAGACCTTCGAGTCCGGCAACCTGACCATCCACACCGTGGAGGCGAAGGGCACCCTGACCTCCTCACCCATGAGCATGAGCGGCGCGCCGCCGGCTCCGCAGCCCAACTCCGTCCTGCTCGGCGCCGTCGTCGAAGGTCCGGGAGGCCCCTGGTTCCTGAAGGTCACCGGTCTCGAGGCGACGGTGGGCCCGCAGCGGGAGGCGTTCTTCGACATGGTCCGCAACTTGACCGTGAGCGGTGACGCCTAAGACGTCCGCGGGTTTTCCGCACTGAGACGAAGAAAACGGCCGGCGGGGATTCCGCCGGCCGTTTTGCGTTGGTGGAGATGGAGTTAGGAGTCGGGCTATTCGGGCGGCTCGTGCTCCTCGCCGCTCTCCTCGTGCTCGTGCTCCTCGCCCTGCTCGATGAGCTCCTGGTGCCGCTGCTCGAGCGCTTCCCTGCGCTCGTCGAGCTCCCGGTGGAGCTCTTCGAGCTCGTGCCGGTGTGCTTCCTGCTCGGCATCCATCCTCTGCCGCTCGGCGCGCATCGCCTCGCGCTCGGCCTCGAGCTCTGCGCGCGCCGCGCCCATCTCCCGCTCGACCTCCTCGCGGAGCCGGCGTTCGACGCGCTCCCGGTTCTGAAGGACCCGCTCCTCGACCTGGCGGAGATCCTCGCGGTCGGTCCGCTCGAGCTCCCGGTTCATGCGCTGGATGTCGCGGTTCATCCGTTCGACCTCGTGGTTCATCCGCTCGATCTCCTCGTGCGTCGGAACCGCCTCCGTGGCGAGCTGCCTGGCGAGCTCATGGAGCCGGGCGAGCTCCTCCTCGTTCGGCCGGGCTTGCTCCGCGATCCGCTGCGCCTCCTCTGACACCCTCCGGAGCTCATCCGCGAGGCGCGCGCGCTCCTCGTCCGAGAGCTCGTGCACCGCGGCGACGCCCGCGAGGTGCTCGGAGAGGGTCATCTGGAGCTGCTCGACCGTCGCCTCGTGCACCGCCATCGACCGCTCGGCGGCCTCCTCGAGCTGTGCTGCGAGCGCCTCGGCCCCCGCGAGCTGCTCCGGGTTGGGCGCATGACGGGCCAAGCTCTCGGCCAACTCGATGATCCTCTCGATCTCACTCTCCAGGTGAGGGTCGAGCTCGAGATCCTCCAGGTGCTCGAGGTGCTCCAGGTGCTCCAGATGCTCGAGGTGCTCCAGGTCGTCGTCGAAGGCTTCGTCGGGCTCCCACTCGCCGTGGAGCTCCCGGGGGAGGGCATGGTCGTGCTCGGCGGCCGACGCCGGTTCCTGCCACTCCGGGGCCTCGTCGGCGGCCGACTCCGATACCGACTCCGATGCTGACTCCGATATGGGGGCCGCCATGACCGCGGCCTCCGCCGGCACCGCCGGTGCGACGCCGGGGGCCAGGCAACCGATCGCCAGAAGCGCGGCGGCGGCCAGCGGCAGGTTCCAGCGGCCCGGGGTGCGGCCCTCGTCCGCCGAGGCGCCGTCGAGGATCCGCCGCACCCGGCGCCCGAGGGCGCGCCGATCACCGGCCATGCCCGGCACCGGGCTCGCCAGGGGTGCCGGATCGAGGCCGGAGAGCCAGGTCGCCACGTCGGTCAGGGAGCGGGCGAGGCCGACCCGGTCGCCGGTCTGCTCGACCGCCCAGGTGTCGGACCGGTCCTCCGCGATCTCGAGCAGCCGCCTTCTCGCCACACGGTTGAGCGGCTGGAGGAAGAGCGCCGCCTCGATCGCCCGGAGAGCGAGGGTCCAGGCCGGGTCCCGCCGCTCGAGGTGCGCCAGCTCGTGGGCCAGCAGCCCCTCCTGGCGGCGGGGGCCGAAGGTCTCGAGAGCCCGCTCGGGAACGCAGATCTCGCGCTCCAAGATGCCGAGCGCGATCGGCACCGGCAGGCGCTCGCTGGCGCTCAGGCGAACCGGCCTGCGCCCCCTCCGGCGAAGGGGCCCCGCGGCGAGCAGCCGGTCGAGGGCACGCCGGGTGGGCCCCTCGTGGACCGTGCGCCGTCCCCGGAGCGTTCGGCAGAGGCCGATCCAGGAGAGGGCCAGAAGGGTGAGGCCCGCCGTGGCACCGAGAATCCAGGCCGCGAGCACCAGGCGCTGCCAGCCCGGCACCAGGGCCGCCAGGGAACGGAGCCCCGGATGGGGCGTCGGCGACGTGGCGAGACCGGTCGGCTCCACGGCGAGATCGCCGGCCGGGGAGGCGTACGGCATCAAGGACGGCTCCGCCATCGTCGCGGTGCTCGCCGGTGCGCCCTCGGTGGCCCAGGGCGCGAAGGCCGGAAGATCGACGCCGGGGGCGTACGCCAGGCCGATCTGAAGCGTCGCGGTCAGAAGACCGCCCACCAGAGCGGTCTTCCAGAGCCGCTCCTCGGATGCGAGTGCCAGCGGCGCGTCGCGGTGGCCGAGCCACCGTGTGACCACCCAGACGGCGCCCAGAAGCAGTGTGCTGTGGATCAGATACGTGCCGAGCCAGGCCAGGGGGATCGAGGCGGTCATGTCAGCTCTCCTCTCGGGGTTCGGTGTGGTCTTGCTCGGCGATCAGCGACCGGAGCTGGTCGAGCTCCGCGGTGTCGATCTCGTGCTCGGCGAGCAGATGGCTCACCAGCTCCACCACCTCGCCTCGGAACAAGCGCTCCGTGAGCTCGCCCACCATCGTCCGGCGGACGGCGGCCTCCGTCACGGTCGGCCGGTACAGGTACTTACGGCCCTCCGTGCGGTGGGTTACCACGCCCTTGTCCTCCATCTTGCGCAGCATCGTGGCGATGGTCGTCGGCGCCAGATCCCTCTCCGCCAGGGCCCGGTGCACATCGGACACCGAAGCCTCCACGCGCTCCCACAACACCCGCATGATGGCGAGTTGGAGATCTCCGAGGTGGTGCTTGTCGCTCATGATCGTCGGCTCCTTTCGTCGACTACCCTGTTAGTATTACCTGGGTAGTAGTAGATGTCAAGGAGGAGAGGCGTCCGGGGACAAGCCCCGGACCTACAGGGATCAGCCTTCCCTTGCCTACCCTTGTTCTCCACCCATCGGGGCCAGCGGGCAGACGGCCCCAACCAAGGAATGGCTTCATCCAGAGGAGAGAGGGCTCGCAGTGCAAGGAGGGCGGGGACGCGGGGCGGGGCGCAGGGGGCGTCAGAGGCCGGGCTCACGGAGAGCTCGACAATCGACCACCGCTCACACCCGGCCGATGCCGAGGCGCTCGTTGAGCGCCCAACCATCCAGGTCGAGCGCCGTCCCCCGGCGCCCCGACCCGCGCCCCCGCCCGGTGTTCCCTACTCGCCAGAACCGCCGAAGTGGGCCGGCTGACCGGTGGCCTCGAGCACCGCCATCCATACGCCGCCGCTCGGATCGAGTTGCCGTTGCCGGCGCACCACCGCGGGAATCGGCACGTGGATGAAGACGTCGTGCCAGTAGCCGACCAGCATGTCGGTCTTGCCCGCCATCGCGGCGTGGACCGCGTGCCGCGCCAGGGAGTCGCAGAGCAGACTGTCGTACGTATTGGCCGGCGCCGACCGGATGATGTAGCTGGGATCGATGTATTTGAGGTACGCGGCGACCCCGCGCTCGGCGAAGTAGCTCTGGATGCGGTCGCGCAGGTAGGTGCCGATATCGTGCAGCTTGACGTTTCCCGAGGCGTCCTGTGTCTCCTGCTCTCCCGGGAACAGGCTCTGGCCGGCACCCTCCGCTACCACGACCACGGCGTGCCCCCGCTCCTCGATCCGTTCGGCGAGCATCTCGAACAGGCCACCTTCGCCCTCGAGCTCGAAGGGCACCTCCGGGATCAGCGTGAAGTTGACCTCCTGGCTCGCCAGGGTCGCCCCCGCGGCAATGAACCCGGCGTAGCGGCCCATCAGCTTCACCAGCCCGATGCCGTTCTGCACCCCCCGGGCCTCCACGTGGGCTCCCTGGACCACCGAGCGGGCCTGGTCGATGGCGGTGTAGAAGCCGAACGACCGGTAGACGAACGGGATGTCGTTGTCGATCGTCTTCGGAATCCCGATCACCGAGATGTCGAGCCCCCGGCGCTCGACCTCTTCCCAGATGGCGTGGGCCCCCCGCTGGGTACCGTCGCCGCCGATACAGAGCAGAATGTCGATCTCCCGGTTCTGTAGGAAATCGACCATCAGCGGCACGTTCTGGGGCCCCCTGGACGACCCGAGCTCGGTGCCTCCTTCGTGATGGATGCCCTCCACGAACTCCGGCGTCAAGAGCACCGGCGGCTTGGCGGAGGCCGGGTGGAGACCCTGGAAGCCGTAGCGAATGCCCAGGACCTCGCGCACCCCGTAGCGATGGTAGAGCTGGTAGAACGCCGAGCGCACCACGTTGTTCGTTCCCGGGCACAGACCGCCGCAGGTGACGATCGCCGCCCGGGTCTCCCGGGGGTCGAAGAACATCTGCTCCCTGGGGCCCGCCTTCTCGAAGCAAGCTTCCGACTTCGCCGGCCCCTCGGGAGGCACCTGCATGGAACAGCGCACCTTCGTGCCCTCGCGCACGAACGAGCCGGTGCCCTTCTTGTCCTCCGGAGGGAGAGGCAGGGGAGATGGAACCGTCCGCTCCCCCAGATCACGAATCACGAGCTCGTCCTGCTCCAAAGGGATTCCATGCATCGCAGGCTGATCCTATCGAGGTTCGTGATCAGGATCTCCCTCCAAACCCCTCGATCCCCTTCCTCCCTCCGGGAGGCAGGGGACGCCACCTCCCGGCCCTTCGCTGCGGGGCGAGGGGGGACGAGAACCGTAGGGTGCGCGTAGCGCGTAGGGTGCGCTTCAGCGCACCAGACCATGGCCCGGTGCGCTGAAGCGCACCCTACCGGCTGTTCGCTGAACGGCGGAAGCGTGCGTCGGATCGTGCCACCCGCAGGGAGGGGCGAACCGAGGCGTACGATCCCGTCGTTCAGCCCTGTTGGGAGATCTGCCTTCTGAGGAGCTCGTTCTCGAACGCCATCCCCACCTGGGCGGTGGCGAGCTCGAGGATGTCGATGTCCTCGATCGGGCTCTGGTTCTCGCCGTTGTCGGTGTAGATCACCGAGATCACCCGCTGGGCACCGAGCACCGGGAAGACCACGATCTTGCCGTTGGCCGGAGGGCCGACCATCTTCGCGAACTTCTCGGGCAGACCGGCCTCGTCGAAGGTCGTGGAGAGGACCTCGCCGGCAGTGAGGCTCCGGGTGAGGGCGTTGTCGTCGCTCAGGGAGAGCTTGAGGCCGCGGGTGCGCTCCGCCAGCGGCAGGCCTTGGGTATCGAGGCCGAAGGCGCCGAGGGCCGAGAGGTCGTCCCG
>Ga0210062_1000218_pt1 | contig 17840 bp, 11 predicted proteins | sample Muzzi_CordA_D2_FD_185528 | JGI IMG/M metagenome (GOLD analysis project Ga0210062, IMG submission 185528) | Wetland microbial communities from San Francisco Bay, California, USA, that impact long-term carbon sequestration - Muzzi_CordA_D2 (SPAdes) | ecosystem: Environmental > Aquatic > Marine >...
TAAATCGTACGGTCAATTGAGCGCCGACGATACCAGATTTAGAACGTATCGGAGGGGTGTCTTCAGGCCGATTGGAGGCGTTGAGTACGTAGGGATTATGGGAGCCCCCCGTCCTCCCGCCCCGGCAGACGGGAGCGACCGCCTTCCCGGGGGGTGGCGCGCACCGGGCCGGAGGTGGCAACATGGAACCCGGCGCGGTATCTCTCACGGATCGAGCTTCGAGGGTCGAGGAGGTGGGCCGTGGCCAAGATCTTGAGGTGGTTCCCCTGGCGCTACATCGTGAGTCGGGTGGCCCGTGCCCGCGGGCTGGTCGATCCGATCAAGGTGCTCTCGCGCCTGGAAAGCTTCGCCCAGCCGCTCGAGGTCAAGGAGCCGTTGGAGCTCCTGCGCGCCGGCATGGTGTTCCACGCCCGGGGCCTGCTCAACACCAGCGCCATCCAGCACAACCTGGACTGGATCTGGCCCTACTGGGTGGAGCGCCAGTACGACCCGAACGACATCTCGTTCATCCCGCGGTCGTTCTCGATCACCCACGTCAACCTCACCCACCGCAACTGGACCGCGATCGGGCTGCCCGACGTCGACCAGCTCCCGATCGTCGACCCCCGCGGGCTGGTGACCCCGTTCTGGGACGGCTGGTCGCTCGACGCCTGGGTCCTCGCCGACGACGGTCGGCGCCTGGTGCCGTCGCGGCTGCTGGAGGTCGAGCAGGAGCTCTCCTGCTGTGACGAGCGGGGAGCCTGCGCCATGGCGGTGGTCACGACCTCCGAACGGGATGGCCTGGCGCTCACGAGCCGGGTCGACGCCGTCGACCACGACGGCCAGGCCGAGCTGTCGATCGTCCACACCGCGACCGCGGACTCTCCGGCCTGGCTGGTGGTGGCGCTTCGTCCCTACAACCCGGAGGGGGTGAGCTTCGTCCACCGGCTCAGCCTGGACGAGGACCGCTCCGGCTGGACCGTGGACAGGAAGCGGAACGTGCGCTTCGAAGAGCCGGTGGAGCGCCACCGCTTCTCGACCTATCGGGAGGGCGACGTCCACGTGCAGCTACCCGAGCCGGGAGATCGCGAGGAGGTCGAGTGCGGCGTCGGCATGGCGACGGCGGCGGCCCTCTTCCGGTTGGAGCCCGGCACCCCACGCACCCTCCACGTGGCGATGCCGCTCCTCGCCCGCGCGGAGCTTCGGCGCTTCAAGCCGTTCCGGCGCGCCGCCCGCCAGGGAGCGTGCGAGAGCTGGATGCAAGCGCTCGACGGCCACTGCCGGCTCGAGACCGCCCATCAGCCGACCCGTTTCCTCTACGACGCGGCGATCCGGAGCGTGGTCCTCCACTCTCCCGGGGAGGTCTACCCGGGGCCGTACACCTACAAGCGGTTCTGGTTCCGGGACGCCTCGTTCATCCTCCACGCCTTGGTCTGCGCCGGCTTCTTCGACCGGGTGGAGCGGGCCATCGCCGGCTTCCCGGCGCGCCAGACGCGCAAGGGCTTCTTCCTCTCCCAGGAGGGGGAGTGGGACTCGAACGGCGAGGCGCTCTGGATCCTCGAGCGCTACTCGACCCTCTCGGGGCGAACGCTCCCCAAAGGCTGGTACCACCCGGTCGAGGCGGGCGCCCGGTGGATCGTCGGCATGCGGGTCTCCTCGGACGGCGACGCGCCCCACGCCGGGCTCTTGCCGCCCGGCTTTTCGGCCGAGCACCTGGGGCCGAACGACTACTACTACTGGGATGACTTCTGGGGCGTGGCGGGGCTGCGCTCGGCGGCGGTGTTGCTCGAGCGGATGGACCGGGGCGAGGAGGCCCGGCGGTTCCGCGCCGAGGCCGACGACCTGATGGCGGCGGTCGAGCGGAGCGTCGCGCAGGTCTCGGAGCGTCTCGGCAAGCCGGCGGTGCCTGCCTCCCCCTACCGGCGCCTGGACGCCGGGGCGATCGGGTCGCTTGCGGTCTCCTACCCCCTCACCCTCTGGCCGGCGCGCGATCCCCGCCTCCTCGGCACCGCCGAGCACCTGATGAGCCGCTGTCTGTTCGGCGGCGGCTTCTTCCAGGACGTGATCCACTCGGGCATCAACCCGTACCTGACCCTCCACCTCGCCCAGGTGCTGATCCGGGCCGGCGATCCGCGGGCCCTCGATCTGGTGCGCGCGGTCGCGCGCCTCGCCTCGCCCACTGGACAGTGGCCGGAGGCGATCCACCCGCGTACCGGCGGCGGTTGCATGGGCGACGGCCACCACGTGTGGGCGGCGGCGGAGTGGCTGCTGGTGATCCGCAACAGCCTGGTGCGCGAGGAGGGGGAGGAGCTGGTGCTCGGCTCCGGCCTGGCGCCCGAGTGGCTCGAGGCCGGGGAGGTGGCCTTCGGCCCGGCGCCGACCCCCTGGGGCCCGGTCCGTGTCCGCTTCGTGCCGCGGGGCGAGGAGGTGGAGGTCACCTGGGAGGGGGGGTGGCGCGGTCCGGCACCGCCGGTCGCGGTCCGGCTGCCGAGCGCAGAGGAGCGGACCGCGGCTCCCGGCGACGGCCGGGTGACCGTCCGGCGGTCGGGTCCGGTCGAGGTGGCCCCACCTCCCACCGAACCGGTGGGCGCGTCGTGAACATCGTCCAGATGACCAACACCTACTTGCCCCACGTCGGGGGCGTGGCGCGGAGTGTCGAGAGCTTCGCCCACATCTATCGGCGGCTCGGGCACCGGGTGCTGATCGTGGCACCGGAGTTCGAGGGCATGCCGGCGGTCGAGGCGGACGTGGTGCGCATGCCGGCCATCGTGCGCTTCAACAGCAGCGACTTCTCGGTGCCGATGCCGGTGCCTGGGCGTGTGTCGGCGGCGATCGACCGCTTCGAGGCGGAGGTCGTCCACTCCCACCACCCGTTCCTCCTCGGCGACACGGCGCTCCGCGTCGCCTCCTCGCGGAACCTGCCGGTGGTCTTCACCCACCACACCCTCTACGAGCGCTACACCCACTACGTGCCCGGTGATTCGCCGGCGATGAAGCGCTTCGTCATCGACCTGGTGGTCGGCTACTGCAACCTGTGCGACGCGGTGATCGCGCCGAGCGAGAGCATCCAGGACCTGATCGCCGAGCGGGGGGTCACCTCGCCGACCGTGGTCATCCCGACCGGCGTCGAGGTGGAGCGCTTCGCGGACGGCGACGGCGCGGCGTTCCGCGCCGCCGAGGGGATCGCGCCGGAGGCGCTGGTGGTCGGCCACGTGGGGCGCCTGGCGGCGGAGAAGAACCTCGATCTGCTGGTGCGCGCCGTCGGCCGCTTTCTGAGGGAGCGGCCGGAGGCCCGCTTCGTGGTCGTGGGCAGCGGCCCGTCCGCCGAGGGGGTCCGCGCGCGGCTCGAGGAGTGGGGCGTGGCCGACCGTCTCCACCTGACCGGCACCTTGACCGGATCACGGCTGGTGGACGCCTACCACGCCATGGACATCTTCGCTTTCGCCTCGTGCACCGAGACCCAGGGCATGGTGCTGACCGAGGCGATGGCGGCCGGCGTGCCGGTGGTCGCCGTCGACGCCCCCGGGGTGCGGGAGGTGGTGCGCGACCGGGAGAACGGCCGGCTGGTTCGGGGTCAGGACGAAGAAGAGCTCGCCCTCGCCCTCGCCTGGGTGGTCGACCTCGACCCGGCCGCGCGGGAGCGCGTCGCCGACGCGGTGGCGGCCACGGCCGGGCGCTTCTCGCTCGAGAGCACGGCGAGGAAGGCCCTCGACCTCTACTCCATGGTGCGGGCCGGGCGGCTCCGCCGTGTCGGCTGGCTCGACGGCAAGGCGATCGAGCAGAGCGCCTGGGCCAAGGCGCGGCGCCGGGTGGGCGAGGAGTGGCGCATCCTGCGCAACATCGCCTCGGCGGTGGGGGAGAGCATGATGCACCCGGGCGAGAACCCCGAGGGGAAATCGACCGTGGAGGCGGACTGACCCGGCCGGGCGCCGACCCGACCGAGGTGGGCGCCGCGCCCCGGCGGCGCAGCGTCAAAGAGCGGCTCCTGGCCTGGGCCATGGGCTGGGCGTGGTCCCTGGGGCTGCGCCTCCAGCTTTTCTCCTGGAGGAAGGAGGTCCACGGCCTCCGGCACCTGGACGACCTGATCGCCGCCGGCCGGCCGGCGCTCGCCGTCTTCTGGCACGGCAAGTACTCGCCGCTCTTCGCCCTGCTCCGGGGCCGCCGGGGGGTGGCTTTCACGAGCCTCTCGTTCCGGGGCGACGTGATCGCCCGGATCTGCCGGCACTTCGGCTACCTGCCGGTGCAGCTCGCCGACCGGGGGCGGGAGGAGTCCCTCGAGCTCATGCGCCGGAGCCTCGTCGGGTCGGAGGTCTGCGGCATCGCCGTGGACGGTCCGCTGGGGCCCTACCACCTGGTCAAGAGGGGGGTGGTGAGGCTCGCCTCGGAGGTTGGGATGGCGGTCGTGCCGGTGACCTTCGCCGCCCGGCGGAGCACGGTCAACGAGGAGCGTTGGGACCGCTTCGAGGTACCCAAGCTCTTCAGCCGCGTGGTCTTCGTCCTGGGCGAGCCGCTCTGCCTTCCCTCGGGGCTATGGGATGCAGAGCTGGAGGAGGTGGACCGGTGGGCCGACCGGCTGCGCGAGGCCCTGGACGACCTCGACCGGGAGGCGGAGGCGCTCCTCTGACGGCCGTGCTCAGCGCGCCCGGAGGATCAGCATCGTCACGTCGTCGGCGGGGCGTTCGGTTCCGGTCCACCGCCGGACGGCCTCCGACAGGTGCCGGGGGATTTGCTCGACCGGCTCCGCCGCCAGCGTGCGGAAGAGCTCCGCGGCCCGCTCGTAGCCGAACGGCTCGCCCTGCCGGTCGACCGCTTCCGCCAGGCCGTCGGTGGTCAACAGCAGGGTGTCTCCGCGGCCGAGCTCGACCTCGACCTGGTGGTAGCTGCCGAGGGTGGAGCTGCCGAGGGGCAGGCCGGCGGCAGGGATCTCCGTCACCTCGGCCTTCCCTGAGCGCACGAGGAGCGCCGGCGGAATGCCCGCGGCAGCGAGCTTCAGCCGGCCGTCCCGCAGCCGGGCGAGCATCATCGCCATCGAGGCCCGCTCGAGCCCGGTCTCGAGGAGCGCCCGGTTGAAGCGGCCGAGGGCATGGCCGAGGTCGCCGTCCTCCTCGGCTACCAAGTGGAACAGCCCCTTGCTGATCGCCACCAGGGTGCCGGCCCGGGCGCCGTGGCCGACCGCGTCACCGAGTGCCAGGGTCAGGGCGCCGTCCGCGTGCAGGTGGGCGTCGTAGTAGTCGCCGCCGACCTCGGTCGCCGTCTCGGTGAGGGCCGCCAGCTCGAAGGCGTCACTCGTGGGGAGGCGCGCCGGGAGCATGGCGAGCTGGAGCCGCCGCGCCGCCTCGAGCTCCTCGCTCTTGCGGGTGTTTTCGAGCTCGAGGAGCCGCCGGGCCACCTCCTGCTCGCGGGCCGCGCGCTCCTGGTGCAAGCGTTCCTCCGACAGTCGTTCCACCTCGCCGAGGCGCTCCTCGAGCTCGCGGTTGACCCGCGCGAAGTCGTGGGCCAGGTGGAGCGAAATGGTCAGCAGCAGGAACATGGCGCCGTAGAGCCAGGGGTTCGTGGTGCCGAGGACGTCCGTCATGAACCCGAGGTCGATGAGCACGTCGAGGACCCCGCCCACCGTCAGGGTGAGGAACCCGAAGACCAGGATCCAAGCGCTCGAATCCGCCGCGCGGACGAGATGCGGGGCCATCCAGCCGATCTCCACCAGGAAGGCGGCGAGGAAGAGAGAGATGAGGAGAAGCCAGGACCTCGTGTCGAGGAGCAGCCAGACCGACGCCGCCACCGCGGCCGCCAGGAACCACCAGAAGCGCCGCGGGGTGCGCTCGTAGATCCGTTCCTGGACCAGCCGCGTGCCCGAGAGCATGATGCCGAAGATGAGAAGGAGGCCCCACCGCCGCGGAGGCTCGAGGACCAGGTCCTGCTGGTACTCGAAGTAGGCCGCGCCCGCGAAGCAGACGGTCAGGATCGAGAAGTAGAGGTGCTCGCGCCGGCGCGGGTCGAAGAGGAAGAAGAGCAGGTGGAGGGCGCCGAAGACGAGCGGCACCGTGGTGAAGACGGCCTGCTCGACGATCAGCGCGGTGCGGTCCATGGCCGATGGTACGGCCCCCGGCTCGGGGAGTTTGCGCCCAGGCCCGAACGGTTCGCCGATGGAGTGTTCAATTGGCCCATGGGTTGGTCTTTTGGTGCCGTGAACTGTTCAATCAGGGTATGGCGGGGCAGGGTGCCCTCACTCGGCCGCTTCCTCGCCGCCCGGGACCGGCGCCACGAACCCGATCCGCGGGGGCTCCCGGGGGCTCTCCTGCTTCAGGGTCTTGGCGAGCTCCTGGTACTCCTTCTCCATCTCCGCCGTGACCGATGCCCGGGTCTCCTTCAACGCCTCCTCGAAGAAGCGCATCGGGATCTGCGCGGCCTGGAGGTCGGCCCGGAGCGCCTGGAGGCCGGCCCGGCGTACCAGGTCCTCGAGGTCGGCGCCGGTGTAGCCCTCGGTGCGCCGGGCGAGCTCCTCGAGGTCCACGTCCTCCGCCAGCGGCATGCCGGCGGTGTGGATGCCGAGGATCTTCCGCCGGCCGGCCGCGTCCGGGACGCTGACGTAGATCAGCTCGTCGAAGCGTCCGGGGCGAAGCAGCGCCGGGTCGACGAGCTGGGGCCGGTTGGTGGCGCCGATCACGACCACGCTCTGGAGCTCCTCCAGTCCGTCCATCTCGGCGAGGATCGTGTTGACCACCCGCTCGGTGACCGCGGGCTCGCCGAGGCTTCCCCCCCGGCGGGGGGCGAGCGCGTCGATCTCGTCGATGAAGATGATCGATGGCGCCACCTGCCGCGCCCGGGCGAACAGGCGCGAGACCTGCTGCTCGGACTCGCCGTACCACTTGGAGAGCAGGTCCGAGGACTTGGTGGCGAGGAAGTTGGCCTCGGCCTCGCGGGCCACGGCCTTGGCGAGGAGCGTCTTGCCGGTGCCGGGCGGGCCGAAGAGCAGGAACCCCTTGGCCGGCCGGATGCCGATCCTGCGGAACGCGTCCGGGTGGCGAAGCGGCAGCTCGACCCCCTCCCGGAGCGCCTCCTTGGCCGCGTCGAGCCCGCCCACGTCGTCCCAGCGCACGGTGGGCACCTGGATCATGATTTCGCGCATCGCCGAGGGCTGGACGCGCTTCAACGCACTCATGAAGTCGTCCCGCTTGACCCGCAGGCTCTCGAGGAGCTCGGTGGAGATCTCCGTCGAGTCGAGGTCGATGTTCGGCAGGTTGCGGCGCAGCGCGTCGATCGCCGCCTCCCGCGCCAGAGCCGCCAGGTCCGCGCCGACGAAGCCGTAGGTGACGCGGGCGAGCTCGGCCAGGTCCACGTCCTCGGCCAGCGGCATGCCCCGGGCGTGGATGGCGAGGATCTCGAGACGGCCGGCGAAGTCGGGCACGCCGATGACGATCTCCCGGTCGAAGCGCCCCGGGCGGCGCAGGGCCGCGTCGATGGCGTTGACCCGGTTGGTGGCGCCGATGACGACCACGTTCTGCCGCGGCTCGATGCCGTCCATGAGGGTCAGGAGCTGGGCGACCACGCGGCGCTCGGTCTCGCCCGAGACCTCCTCGCGCTTCGGCGCGATCGAGTCGAGCTCGTCGATGAAGAGGATCGACGGGGCGCTCTCCTGGGCCTGCTGGAAGACCTCGCGGAGGCGCTGTTCCGACTCGCCGTAGTGGCGGCCCATGATCTCCGGCCCGGCGATCTGGAAGAAGTGGGCGTCCGCCTCGCCGGCGACCGCCTTGGCGAGGAGCGTCTTGCCGGTGCCCGGCGGGCCGTGGAGGAGCACCCCCTTGGGCGGGTCGATCCCCAGGCGCTGGAAGAGCTCCGGGTGCTTGAGCGGGAGCTCGATCATCTCGCGCACCTGGGTCACGGTGCCGCCCACGCCGCCGATGTCGTCGTAGGTCACCTCGGCGCGCCGGACCTCGTCCACGTCCACGTACTCCGGCAGCAGCTCGAGCGTCGTGTCCTTCGAGACGTGGACGATGCCGCGCGGCGTGGTCGAGGTGACCCGCAGCCGGATCTCCTGGAGCGCGTAGGCCGGCTGGGCGAAGAACGAGCGGAAGACGTCGTCCGGCACGCCGCCCCGGCCGTCCGGCGGGCTGTTGTAGACCGAGGTCGACAGGAAGTCACCGGCCACCAGTGGGCGGCCGAAGAGCGTGCGCCGGAGCGCTTGGCCCGAGCCGCGGAGCTTGAGGTTCCTCTGGGCCGGCGCCAGGACCACCCGGCGGGCGGGTTTGGGCTCGGTCTTGGTGAGGGTCACGTGGTCGCCGATGCCGACGTCCGCGTTCGCCCGCATCAGCCCGTCGATGCGGACGAGGTCGAGCCCCTCGTCTTCGGCGTAGGGGCGGATGGCGAGCGCCGCGGTCGAGCGCTTGCCGTTGATCGCCACCGCTCCCCCCTCGGCGAGGTCCAGTGCCTCGAAGACTTTGCGCGGCAGGCGTGCCACACCTTTCCCCACGTCCTGCGGCTTGGCGGCCGCCACCTGGAGTCGGATGCCCTCGTGGTCTTCCATGGTGTGTCCTCCGGCTCGTCGATCCGCCGCCCCCTGCTCCGAGCAGTGCTGCTCCACGGCGGGATCGTGACGAGCCTATCGCGCCCGGCGATCCGGCGTCAGGGGAGGTAGACTGCTCGGCGGCCGGGCGGGCCCGTCGCGGGCGCCGCAACGGGCACTCCTCCGGATAGTCGATCCTGGAGAGCCGATGACACCCGATCGATCGCAAACCTCGGGGCGCAAGCTGGGGATCGCCCTCGGCGCGGGCGCCGCTCGCGGCCTCTGTCACATCGGCGTCCTCAGCGCCCTGGGCGAGCGCGGAGTCGAGCCGCGGATCGTCTGCGGCACCTCCATGGGGGCGCTGGTCGGCGCCGCCTACGCCGCCGGCCACCTCGCGTCCCTGGAGGACTGGGTGCGCACCCTCGATCTGGGCGACATCGTGCGCCTCCTCGACGTGCGCCTGACGACGGCGGGCGGCTTCGCCGAGGCCGGGAAGCTGATCGAGCACCTGCGCGAGACCGTCGGTGACCTCATGATCGAGGAGCTGCCGCGCACCTTCGCGGCAGTCGCCACCGACCTCGCCACCGGACGGGAGCTCTGGCTCCGGGAGGGCTCGCTCTGGGACGCGGTCCGCGCCTCGATCGCCGTGCCCGGCATTCTGACGCCCAAGCTCCACGCCGGCCGCTGGCTGGTGGACGGCGCGCTGGTCAACCCGGTGCCGGTGTCGGTCTGCCGCGCCCTGGACGCGGACGTGGTGCTGGCGGTCAACCTGACCGGGGGCCTGACCGGCCGGCACCTGAGCCCCGAGACGCTGGCCTGGGCCAGGGACGAGGGCGCCGCCGGGCCGCCGGGCGGGGTTGACGGCGATCAGCCGAAGGACCACGTGGATGACCGGGAGGGCGGCGGGGAGAGCGAGCCGGAGGAGGAGACCGGCCTGATGGCCCGCGTCAGGGAGACCCTGAGCCGCGAGGACTGGGCCTCGGAGCTCTTCCGCCGGGGCCGCACGAGCCCGACCGTCTTCGAGGTGCTGGGCACCGCCCTCGACATCATGGAAGATCGCATCACCAGGAGCCGCATGGCCGGCGATCCGCCCGACCTCGTCCTGAGCCCCAAAGTGCTGGGGATCGAGCTCTTCGAGTTCCAGCGCGCCGGGGAGGCGATCGAGGCCGGCCGCCGGGCCGTGGAGCGCGAGCGCGACCGCCTCGACGAGCTCCTGGGAACGGGCGAGCGGACGTGAACTGGTCCGCCCGGGGGCCGAGCGTGCTACGTTCTACTCGATGAACCTCTCGATCATTCAGATTCCATACGACTGCGGACAGCATGCGGAGCGCATGGGGCGTGGTCCGATCCATCTGATCGACAGGGGTCTGGCGGACTCGCTCTCCGGCGTGGGCCACGACGTCCATCCGGTGGAGATCGGTCTCGGGTCGGGGTTGCGGACCGAGATGAGCGCCGCGGCCGACCTCCAGCGCATGGTCTTCCGCTCGGTCACGGAGGCCCTCGAGGAGGGCCGCTTTCCCATCCTGCTGACCGGCAACTGCAACACCGCGGCCCTGGGCACGGTCGCCGCCCTCGAGTCGATCGGCCGGCCGGGCACGACCGGCGTCCTCTGGTTCGACGCCCACGGCGACTTCAACACGCCGGAGACCTCTCCCTCCGGGTTCTTCGACGGCATGGCGCTGTCGGTCCTGACCGGCAACTGCTGGGACGCCCTGACCGGCTCCTTCTCCGGGTTCACGCCGGTTCCCGAGCACAACGTGGTGCTGATCGGGGCCCGCGACCTGGACGGCCCCGAGGAGGAGCTCCTCTGGGGCTCGGCGATCGAGATGGTGTCGGTCGAAGCGATCCGGGCCGACGGGGCGGCGGGCGCCCTGGGCCCCCACCTCGACCGTATCGCCCGGCGGGTGAGCCACCTCTACCTGCATCTGGACATGGACGTCCTCGACCCGCGGTCGCTGCGGGCGAACGAGTTCGCCGCCCCGGGCGGGCTGACCCTCGCGCTCCTCGCCGAGTGCCTCAAGATCGCCCTCGCCCGCCTGCCGGTCGCGGCGCTCGCGCTCACCGCCTACGACCCCGAGACCGACCGCCGGGACCGGGGGATCGAAGTGGCGCGCACGATCATCGGCACCGTCGTCGACGGCCTCCTCGGCGCCCACGAGCTCCAGCGCAAGTCGGGCTGAGCCGGCCGGAGCGGCCCGTAGGCTCGGCCGAGGCTCCCCCCTTTCCAGGTAGGCGAGTGCCGCCCGAGGGTGTGTGGACGTTCGACCCGAGGGGGTATCCAATGAGGGACAAGATGGGGCCGCCCCCCACGGTCTCTCCTCTCGCTGGCCCTCTGTCGCTGATCGCAGTCGATCGGGGCGAATCACCTCGGGGGATCCCGAGCCCACTTTTCCGGAGGAGCCCATGCACCTCAGTCTGGCCCGTCCTACCATCCTCGTCGCGCTGGTCGCGACGCTCGCCCTCGCGGGCGTATCGATCGCATCGGCCCAGGGCCGCACCACCGAGTTCGCGGCACCGGGTGGCCCGGGTGGCGATGCGAGCTTCGGGAAGTACTCCTACGACGATTTCGAGTCGCCCGACGTCTGCGCCGCCTGCCACGTGGACATCACACGCCAGCACGAGCAGGCGATGATGTCCCAGTCCTACACCCATGCGTGGGACGAGATCGAGTACTTCGAGCTCGCCGTGCCTCACGCGGAGAAGGACGAGAAGGTGGCCGGTGTCAAGGCCGGTTGCAACGGCTGCCACGCGCCGCTCTCGTTCCTCGCGGGCGACATCCCGCCGCCGCGGCCGTCGGAGGGGAGCCGCGCCAACGAAGGCGTGTCGTGCGACCTGTGCCACACGATGACCGGGTTCACCGGCAAGACGCCGTACAACTTCAACTACGAGCTCGCACCGGGCGACGTGAAGCGGGGCAACCGGGCTCCCGGCGACAGCCCGTACCACGTGGCCGAGCAGAGCGACTTCTACAAGAGCGCCGAGTACTGCGGCACCTGCCACAATGAGCAGAGCCCCTACGGCGTCTGGGTCAAGGCGACCCACCTCGAGTGGAAGGAAGGTCCCCAGGGCAAGGCCGGGATCGTCTGCCAGGATTGCCACATGCCGCCCGCCGCCGGCAAGAGCGCGAACATCGGCCAGGACCATCCGGACGTGCGGCAGCATCTCTTCCACGGCGCCCATGATCCGGGCAAGCTCGCGGGTGTCGTCGAGGTGCGCATCCACCCGGAGGAGTGGGAGGTCAAGCCGGGCAAGACGATGGAGCTGACCGCCACCCTGGTCAACGCCAAGGCGGGCCACGCGGTGCCGTCCGGCTCGGCGGAGGAGCGGGTGCTCTGGGTCGACGTGGAGGCGAAGGGGACGGACGGCAAGGTCTACCACCTGCCGGTCGAGAAGAAAGGGTTCGAGGGCGAGGAGTACACCATCGCCTCGGACACCGCCCTGGCCTACCAGGACATCGGGTTCATCAAGGGCCTGGACGGGTTCAAGGGGCTGAAGCGCGACGGCGAGGTACCGGCCGGAGACCGGATCTTCCGCATGCCCTACTTCGATCCCCAGGGGCGCATGACGGTCGCCCAGTGGAACACCGCGAGCCTGGGCACCGACTACCGGCTCTGGCCGCTCGAGGCGGTCAACGAGACCTACCGCTGGACGGTGCCCGAGGGGCTGCCGGCCGGTGAGGTGACGGTGACCGCCACGGTCTGGTACTCGCGCCTCGTGTCGTCGGTGGCGGAGTACATGAAGGTGCCGAGGGAGGAAGCGGAGCCGGTCCGGGTGGCGAGCCACCAGACCAGCTTCATGATCAAGAAGAAGTAGACGGGAGGCTTTCACCAGCGAAGCTCCGCCTCAGACCGACGAGGTCCCTCGAAGCGCAGGGGCGGTGGCGTCCCCTTCCCCCCGTGAGGGTGGGAAGGGGATCGAGGGGTTGGGGGGTGATCCAGTGGATCATCTAGATCGATCGGGGCGGCGTCACTGACGGCTCAGGAGAACCTGACTCAGTCGTCACGAAGTTGGGTTTTGTAGATGTCGACGGGTGGCCGACGACCGCACCGTGCCAGGCAACTTGGGATTGAGAGGTGTCGCGATGGGACCGACTTCTCGCGAGGCGACCGAGCCTCTTCATCACATCGTCGCGGCGACAGACTTCTCGACGCCGGCCGCCATCGGCGTCTCGTGGGCTCGGGATCTCGCCCGGGCCCACGGGGCGTCTCTTCACCTCGCCCACGCGGTCTACCAGATCGAGCCCGGCCTGGTGGGCACCGAGCCGCCGTTCGACCTCACCGAGGAGGCCTTGAAGGCCGCTCGCGAGCGGCTGGACGAGCAGGTCTCCGAGCTCGCCGAGGCGGGGGTGACGGTGGCATCCCGCGCCGACTTCGGCCAGCCGTCGCAGGTGGTCCTGCGGGAGGCGAAGGAGTGCGGCGCCGATCTCGTGGTGATCGCCACCCGCGGGCTCGGCGGTTTCCGGCACCTGCTGCTCGGCTCGACCGCCGAACGCATCGTCCAGCGCTCGGAGATCCCGGTGCTCTCGGTTCACGCGGGCGACACGGACGGTGGGGCGGCGGCGGTGCGCACCGTCGTGCTGCCGACCGACTTCTCCGAGGACGCCCGAGGCGCCCTGGACGCGGCGGTGCGCATCTTCCGGCTCGGGCCGGAGGCGACCGTCCACCTGCTCCATGTGGTCCACCTGCCCCCCGAGTACCAGGTCTACCGGGCCGACGGCCTCTCCGGCATGTCCCGGGGGCTGGTCGAGCGATCGATGGAGATCGCCGAAGAGGACCTGGCCGTCCTGACGCGGGAGCTCGAGGGCGACGGCTTGACGGTGCGCTCGGAGGTCGCCGAGGGCGATCCGGCGGAGGTGATCATCCGGCGTGCGGAGGAGCTCGGCGCCGACCTGATCGCCATGGGCACCCACGGCGCCGGTGCCCTGGAGCGGCTGTTCCTGGGGAGTGTCGCCCGGCGCGTGGTGCAGCACGGCCCCTGCCCGGTGCTCACCGTGCGCCACCGGCTGTGAGCCCGGAAGACCGCCCGCGCCGAAACATCCCCGATCGTACGGTCACCTTGGGACGAAGAGTCCTGATGGGAGATCATGGTCCGAAGAACCTATCGACGGATCGATCGGAGGTGACGGCATGGGGCAGAGCTTCGATGTCGAGCGGGTCGCCATCCACCTGGTCGACCGGGCGCTTCAGGCGCCCAGGTACGCCCTGGCGGAGGTCGACCTGGGGCGGTTTTCGGGTACCGATCGCGAGGCGATCGACTTCTTCTTCGATGGCCACCTGAGTCGCGTCTGGCAGGCGGACGAGGGCGAGCGCACCCGCGCCGCCGCACTCGAGGCGAATTCTGTGGTCGGGAAGCATTTCCGGCGCCTCGAGGCCAGCCGGGCGGACTTCTTCGACCGCTCGAAGGCGCTGGCCGACCACCTCGACGCGGTGGCCAGGAAACGCAACACCACCCCGGGCCTGCTGATGGTGCTCTGGTTCCGGCGCCATGGCGACTCGAGGTCGTTCCTCGGCCTGTTCAAGATGGACCCCGGGGCGAGCGACCTGGTCACGCTGCGCGCGGGCGACGGCGGTCAGTACCTGCTCGACCTGGCCGTCGAGCACGTCGACCAGGTGTTGCCCCCTCCGGAGACCGGGGTCCTCAAGTGGGCGGTGCTGCCCCACCCGACGCGGCCCACGTTCGACGCCAAGCTCAAGGACCACGAGGGCGACGAGGACATCGCCCTCTACTTCCAGGACTTCCTCGGCTGCGAGCCGCGGCTGAGCCCCAAGCGACAGGTTCAGGTGATGGTCGAGGAGCTCGTGGCCTATGCCGAGGCCGAGCATGCCGACGAGAACTGGCAGGCCGCGGTGGCGGATACGCTCCACGACCTCAAGCAGAAAGACCGGGTCGACCTGCCGACCGTCGAGAGGAGCCTCACCGAGCGCTCGGGCCTTCGGGGTGTCGATCCCGCCGCTCTTCGCCAGCGGCTCCGAGACCGCAGGTCGGAGGATCTGGACTTTCCGGCCAGGACGCTCCGCACGGCCAAGCTTCGCTACACCCTGAGCAACGGCATCGTGATCCAGGGCCCGATCGACGTCATGGAGAGCGTGGTGGACGTCGAGCGCGACGACGGCGGTTGGCGATTCGTCCTTCGCGCCGCCGAGTACGACAGGGATTATGTCTGAGCCCCGAGCCGTCCTGTTCTCAGCGTACGTGGAGGCCGTGGCGCTTCTGCGCCGGCGCTTCGGCGACGGGGACGGACCGGTCGGCACCGAGTCCCTCGGCACGTTCCTCGTCGAGCGGACGGTGGACGCCGGCTGGCTGGCGGCCCATCTCGGGGACCTGGGCTCGGAGCTCCTGCCGCTCCGATTCCGGGTCGTCGTCGCGGGCCGCGTCCACGGCCACGAGATGCGGCTCCGACTGCACGAGACCAGGAGTGGCATCGAGGCCTCGACCGAGCGCTGGGCGGAGACGGCGTTGCCGTCCGGAGCCACTCTGAGCGATGCCGGCGCGGACGCCTATCGCGCCTTTCGCGAGCGGCTCGGAGCCACCGGCCGTTCCATGCCGCTCGACGGGGCTCTGGCCCTGATCGGCAGGCTCTCGGACGAGGGCGTCGGCCTCGACCTGGCAGCCAAGGTCTCCCTGGACGACAAGACGGTGGTGGCGCGGCGCTTCGCCGCGGGCGGCGATCCCGAGCGGCTGCCGACGCCGATCGTCTTTCTGTTCCCCGAAACGGTGGCCGCCGCTCTGGCGACCCACTCGCTCGGCGAGCTCGAGGCAAAGTGCTTCCTGCCGGGACGGCGGGCGGTGTTCCTCGTCTTCGGCATGGAGGGCGGCTTCGGCAACGACCTGGTCGCCTTCACGGGCCAGGGCTGGGCCGGGCGGCTCGACGAGCTGTTGACCCGGCCGCTCCCCGACGCCGTTCTGGAGGAGAGCCGGAAGGTGCTCGACCTCCACCGGGCCGGGGGCGTCTGGCTCGAGCGGTGCCGCTGGCTGCGGCCGGAGCTGTTCGAGCTTCAGGGGACCCCGGAGCGTCCGGCGGCCGGTGTCGCTGCGATCCTCGGAGAGCTCCGGCTGCTCAGGGTCCTGCTGGCGGCGGTCTTCCTCTCCGATCACGCGGAGGCCGTGGCCGAGGACGAGGCGGTCGAGGACGGCGCCGAGCAGCGGGTCAAGTTCCGGGGGCGGGTCGAGGTGCAGATCGGTGTGGGGCGCAAGGCCCTGGCGGCGATCGACGGCGAGCCGGAGCTCTGGACCGATCGACAGGAGACCGATCGCATCGACGACCTCTACCGGCTCTACCAGTACGCCTACAAGGGCTTCTCGGTCGACAAGCTGAAGATCGCCCAGGAGTTCGTGGCCCTCTTGGTGCGCGACCTGGCGACTCTGGGCACCAAAGCCTCGGAGGTGGAGGGCGCGACCCGGAAGACCTACCAGAGGTCTCTCACCAAGAGGGTCGAGGAGTACTTCCAGGCGCGGCAGAAGATCCAGGACCGTCTCGAGGCCGCCGTCTCCGAGGTCGCCGGCGGCATGTTGGGGTTGACGCGGGAGGTCAGCGGTGACCTGTACAAGGTGGCGGGGCTGTCCATCGGGGCGCTGGTGGGGGCCTTTCTCAAGCCGAACCTCACCCCGGTCGCCCTGTTGACCGCCGGCGCCGGCGTCGCGATCTACGCCTTTCTGGTCATCGCCCTCCATCTGCCGACCGTCGAGCGCACGGCGGCGCTCCGCCTGGAGCAGCACCGGAGCTACATTCGATCGTTCGAGGACGTCCTGGAGGAGGTCGAGCTCCAGAGGTTCCTCGACGATCCTCACCTGCGCGACGTGGACGTTCTCCTGACCAGGAAGGCCGGCTGGGCACGCCTCGTCTACCTCGCGGCCCTGATGGTCGCGCTGCTCGTCGCCCTCGGCGCCGGCATCGAGATCCACGCCTCCTGACGCCGCGGCCGATCGACGTCCGGGTCGATCGGCCGCGGTGCTGGTGCCCTGAATCTTCGTCCGGCCTCAGGTCAGCCGGCCGTAGTAGATGACGTTCTCGCTCTGGTTGGCGATGTAGATCCGCTTGGTGTACGGGTCGTAGGCGAGGCCGTCCACCTTGTGGCTTCCGCCGCCGGGGGCGGGGAAGCGGCAGACCACGTGGAGCGAGCTCTTCTCGAACACGATCACCTCGTTGGCGAACGGGTCGCCGGCGAAGATCAGGCTCCGCCCGTCGTCGGTGAGCGCCCGGCACCGGCCGCCCCCCGGCACCGGGAAGCTCCGGATCACGGCGCCGGTACCGGCGTCGAGCTCGTGGATCTGGGTGATCGTCGAGTAGTAGAGGGAGCGCCGGTCGTAGGTGAGCCCTTCGCCGCGGCCCGCCGGCGCCGGGATCGAGCCGACCTGGGCGCCGGTCGACGGGTCGATCGAGTTGATCGAGCCGGCGCCGGTGGTGACGTTGGCCACCCGGATGTTGCGGCCGTCCCAGGTCATGCTGCCGATCGTGTCATTGGCCGCCGGGTCGATCGACCGGACCACCGCCCCGGTGTTCGGATCGAGGAAGTAGATCCGCTCCGAGTAGGGCTTCTGGGTGAGGAAGAGGAGGTTCTTCCGGATCCTCCACCACGGGCGCCGCCAGGACCAGAAGCTGTAGTGGATGTACATGGTGAGGGCGCTGCTCGAGCCGGCGTTGGCCTGGGGGAAGGGGAACCTGCCCTCGACCTCGAAGGCGCACTGCTTCGGCGTCTCCTTGAGGGCGCGGCAGGCGTTGACCCGGCCGCTGCCGAGCTTGCCGGCGAACCCCGGGTTGAGCGCGTCGATGTTGTCCGCGGTGTCCTCGATGATCGTCCACACCTCCTTGTGGCCGAGGCTCGTGTTGCGCGACCAGACCAGGCCGGCCAGGCCGGCGACCAGCGGGCAGGACATGGAGGTGCCGCTCTTCGATCCGTAGGTGTCGTCGGGGACGGTCGAGTAGATGTCGACCCCCGGCGCCGCCACGTCGACCGTCGAGCCGAAGTTCGAGAACGAGGCGCGCACGTCGTTGTGGTCGGTGGCCGCCACCGACAGCACCTCCGCGTAGACCCCGGGGTACTGGGGGTTGACGTCGGTGTCGGCGTTGGCGTTGCCGGCGGCGAAGCAGACCAGGACGCCGGCGGCGTCGGCGCCGATGATGGCGTTGGCGATCGCCGCCACGTGGCCGCTGGTGCGCCAGCTACAGCTCATCACCAGGCGGTCGAAGCGCCCGGCGATCGAGGTCACGAAGTTGATCGCGTCGGCGCGGTTCTGGTACTTGCCGCCGTGAAGATCGATGCGGATCGGCAGGATGCCGCACCCCGGGGCCATGCCGACGATGCCGGTGGCGTTGTCGACCGCCGCGGCGATGCCGGCGCAATGGGTGCCGTGGTCCTCCCAC
>Ga0210062_1000220_pt1 | contig 17773 bp, 12 predicted proteins | sample Muzzi_CordA_D2_FD_185528 | JGI IMG/M metagenome (GOLD analysis project Ga0210062, IMG submission 185528) | Wetland microbial communities from San Francisco Bay, California, USA, that impact long-term carbon sequestration - Muzzi_CordA_D2 (SPAdes) | ecosystem: Environmental > Aquatic > Marine >...
ACGGCCGCGACAAGACCATGAACAACAAGGTCCTGGAGAGCGAGACCTTCCCCCTGTTCGTGCTCCGGCCCGAGCAGGTGGTCGGCACGGTGGCCGCCGAAGGGGCCAGCACGGTGACGATCAAGGGCGTGCTCGAGGTCCACGGCGGCAGCCATCCGGTGGAGATCGAGACCGAGGTGGAGCGCACGGGCGATCACTTCAGCGCCACGGCGCGGTTCCCGGTGCCGTACGTGGAGTGGGGCATGCACAGCCCCAGCTTCCTCTTCCTCAAGGTCGACGACGTGGTGCACGTGACGATCGAAACCGAAGGGCGACTGGTTGCGGCCGGGAACGCAGAGATGGGCACCGATGGTCGCTGAGCCGATCCGTTTCGCGACGACCGGTGAGCCGGCGGACTCCGCCCCGGGACGGCGGGCCGATCGCGGTTCCGGTCCGCGCCCGGTGGCCGATGAGCCGCGGCCACCGCGCGCGCCGCGGCTCCTCTCCGACGAGGAGCAGGTCGACGTCCGCGTCGGGTTCCGCTACCTGCTGCCGACGCCGGAGACCCTGGAGCCCGGCCTGCGCGCGGCGCTCGTCGACCTGGTCGAGCATCCCGGCAGCCTGGCCCGTGCCCAGCTCGCCTTCGGCGTGCTCCGCGACTGCGGTGTGGAGCTCGAGCCGGCCCGGCGCCTGGCGGTCGCCGTCGAGTACTTCCACACGGCGTCGCTGGTGTTCGACGACATGCCGTCGATGGACGACGCCACCGAGCGCCGGGGCCACCCCTGCTCCCACGTGGCCCACGGCGAAGCGAACGCGACGCTGGCGGCGCTCGCCCTGATCAACCGCGCCTACGCGCTCCTCTGGCAGGTGCTGGCCGGCCTGCCGGCCGCGACCGCTGCCGCGGCCGGCAGGCTGGTCACCGAGTGCCTCGGCGCCGAAGGGATCCTCGACGGCCAGGCCCGCGACCTGCGTTTCGGCGAGCGGCAAGGGGAGCGGCGCTCGGCGGCCGACGGCGGCGACCCCGCCCAGGAGGTCCTCCGAGTCGCCGAAGGCAAGACCGTGCCCCTGGTGCGACTGGCCCTGGTGCTTCCGGCCATGGCCGGCGGCGTGGGCGCACTCGGCCTCGCGCTGCTCGAACAACTGTCCGCCGCCTGGGGGCTCGCCTACCAGATCCTCGACGACTTCAAAGACGGCCTGATGAGCCGTGAGGAGACCGGCAAGTCGACGGCCCGCGACGGCCTGCTCGGCCGGCCGAACCTGCCCTCTGCGGTCGGTCGCCGCAACGCCATGGCACGCCTGGAGGAGCTGCTCGCCGACGCCCGCACCGCCCTCGAAGCCCTGGAAGGCCTGGACAACACCCGGCGCTTCGCCCGCTCCCGCCTCGGAGCTCTGCAGAGCTTCCTCGAGTCCGAGCGCGCCCGGGTGGCCGCCCGGCTTTGCGCCGATCCGACACGACACGCCACCCCGGCGGAGGACCTGCCGAGCGACCGATGACCGAGCCGATTCGCCGGGCGACCCCGCCTCACACCCACGGCGCCATGTACGGCCCGAACGACTCCCCGCCCGTGGGGCTGTCGCGGGGGACCGGTGAATCCGTCGCCCTCCACGCCCTCGGCTGGCTGGCGGCCGGCAACCTGGTGGGGCTGCTGCTGGCGACCCTCCTGCTGGCGCCGGCGGCCGGCGCCGCCCTCGGCCCCCTGACCTACGGCCGCTGGATGCCGGTGCACTGGAACGCCCAGCTCTACGGCTGGCTGGCCCTGCCCCTGGTGGGGCTGCTGCTCCGCCTCTACCGGCCCGGCCGCACCTGGGAGCGGCTGGCGATCTCGCTCTGGTCGGCGACCCTGCTGGTCGGTTGCGTCTCCTGGCTCGCCGGGCAGACCGGGGGCAAGCCGTTCCTCGAGTGGACCGGCCCGGCACGGGGGATGCTGATCCTCGACCTGGTGGTCCTCGAGCTCGCGCTCGCGGTCGGGCTGCTGCGGCTGATCCGGGCGCGGCGCGCCACCCGAGCGACCGACACGATCGGGGCGATCGGGGGGATCGGCCGGGCCGGCATCGTCGTCCGGGCGGCACTCCTCGCCGGCCTGGCGACCATCCCGGTCGCCATGGCGGTTGCGACGAGCGCCCGCGTCTACCCTCCGATCAACCCGGACAGCGGCGGCCCGACCGGGACGAGCCTCCTGGGCAGCACCCTCGGGATCGTCTGGCTGTTCGCGCTCATCCCGGCGATCCTCGACCTCTCGCCCCGGCTGCCGGCGACGCGGGAGGTGACCGCCGCGACGCTCGCCCTCCTCGGCGCCCACACGGCGGCGTTCCTGGCCCTCGAAGCCCTGGGCGGAGGGAACCACTCCCACCACGAGGCGATCCAGGTGGTCGCCCTGGCGTCCCTCATTCCCTGGCCGATGCTCCTCTGGCTCCACCTGCGACGGTTCCGCTACCCCGAAGGCGCCGGCCCCTGGCTCGCCGCCCTCGGCGGCTGGGGCGTGCTCCTGGTGGGGACCGCGTTCGTGACCTTCCTGCCCGGCGTCCTCGAGCGCTGGAAGTTCACCAACGCCCTGGTCGCCCACGCCCACCTGGCGATGGCCGGCATGGTGACCGCGTTCTCCGCCCTGGCCCTCCTGTCCCTCGTCCGGGGCACCCGGCTGGCCGGCGTGCTGGCGGCGCCGCTGCCGTTCGCGCTCTGGCAGCTCGGCTGCCTGACCTACGTGGCCTCGATGATGATGCTCGGGACCCTGGAGGGGATCGACCCGGGCCTGGTGATCCGCAGCGACCCGACGTCGATCGGGCTCTACGGCTTCCGCTGGGTAGCGGGCGCCCTGATGCTTTCTGCCTCGGTGACCTGGTTCGCGCGGGCGCTCCGGCAGACGCGGGCGACCGCCCTCTCCGGAACGGCCGGCGCGACCGGGCGGGACGCACCGCGGAGCACGGCGGTGCTGATGGAGGAGGCCGCATGAGCCGCTCGACGGCCACCAAGGTGAGCCTGCACGCCCGCCGCCAGCGGATCGACCGCACCGTCAGGCTCTACAGCCTGGCGGCCGGCGCCTGCGACCTCACCACCGGGGTGCTGCTGATCGCGGCTCCGTTCACGGTGCTCGGCCTGATGGGCGTGGCCGCGACGGCCGGTGCCGACCTGGAGGGGATCTACCTCCGTTACGTCGGGACCTTCGTCGCCGCCGTCGGGGCGTCCTACCTCTACCCGCTCCTGCTCCGGGGCGGGGCGGAGCGGCTGCCGACGGTGCTCGAGGTGACCGCCCTGGTGCGGGGCGCGGTGGCGCTCTTCGTGACGGCGGCGGTGGCTGCCGGTTCGCTGGCCGCTCCCTGGCTGCTGGTCGCGGGGGTCGACGGCGGCCTGGCGCTTGTTCAGATCTGGCTCGTTCGGTTGATCGCGAGGGAGGTTTCGGGATGACCGGGCGCCGCGGCTCGACCGAAGCCCGTGCCCTGGCCCGCGGCCTGGCCGGCGCCCTGTCCGGAATGGTGGCGGTCGCGGTCACCTACGTGTCGTTCCTGCTCTGGGCCCAGTTCGGGTTCCTGGAGCTGCTCTCCGAACGAGTCTCAGGTTCGGGGGCGGTCCGGTTGGTCATGACGGTCATGGGGGTGGCCGGTCTCATGATCAGCGTCGGGACCGCCCCCGTTCTTTCCTTCTGCCAACGTCGTCTGAGCCGCCCCTGGGCGGCGCGGGCACCGGTCGTCGCCGGCCTCGTCGCCTCCGCCGCCGCGCCCCTTCTGGCGCTGGGCTGCCGCGGCCTCGCCGGCTTCGCCCTGGTCGCCGGCCTGGTGGGGGGCGGCACGGCGCTTCTGACCGTCTCCCTCGCCGCCAACCTCCGCGAGCTGGTGCCGGTCTCCCGGCCCGGCCTCGCCGTCGGAGGTGCGACCGGGGTCGCCTACTTCGTGTGCAACCTGCCGGGGCTCTTCGATGCCGCACCGGCGGTCCAGGCGCTGACGGTGGCGGCGCTCTGCACACTCTCGGCGGTGCTTCTGGCGACGACGGCCGGCGGACCGACCGGGGACGAAAGCGACGTCACCGCCCCGTACCTGCCCCGGCGCCTGTTCGGCCGCCTCGGGCTCACGGCCGCCGCGCTCTCCTTCCTGCTGCTGGTCGGCCTGGACTCGGCGGTCTTCGTCATCGTCCAGGAGACCCCCGGCCTCAAGGAGGCGACCTGGAGCGCGGACGGCGGCACCCTGGTCCAGGGGGTGGTCCACCTGCTCGCCGCGACCGCCGCCGGCGCCGCTCTCGACCTCGTCGGCGGCCGGCTGTTCGGCGCGCTGCTGGTGGCGACCGGAGGGCTCTTCGCCGGGGGCTTCGGCCTGCTCGGCGCCGGCACCGCCCCCACCCTCGCGACCCTCGGCGGCGTGCTCTACGCCGTCGGCATCTCGATCTACTCGGTCGCCCTGGTGCTCTACCCGGCCGGGCGTGGGGACGAGCCGGACCTGGTCCCCAAGCGCTGGCGCTCGGCGCTGGTCTACGGTGTCGCCGGCTGGCTCGGCTCGGCCCTCGGCGTGGGCATGGCCCAGGACCTTCACCGCATCCCCTCCGGGCTGCCGGAGGCGACGGTGATGACGCTGGCCGTGGTCTGGGGCGCCTGGTGGCTCGCCGGACGGCGGCTACGGGCGACACCCTCTGGAACTGAGAGAGCCCGATCCCATGCCAGATGACCGGGGGCCCCGCCCCGCCCCGCGCGTCGGCGGGACCCTCGGCCTCACCCTGCTTCTGGCCGTTCTCGGCTTGGTGCCGGTTCTGGCCTTCGACCGGACTGCCGGCCGACCCGCCGTCCCCGGGGACGAGGCGGCCGTCGGTCTTCACGATCCTGCGGCCGCGGGCCGGGGCCGGCAGGTCTACGTCGCCGAGGGGTGCATTCACTGCCACTCCCAGTACATCCGCCCGGCGACGGAGGACCAGGCCCTGTGGGGACCGGCCCGGCCCGAGGTGCTGGAGGAGACGCCGCCGCTCCTCGGCGTGCGCCGCCAGGGGCCGGACCTGGCCGACGTCGGCAACCGCCGAAGCCCCACCTGGCAGCGGCTCCACCTGATCGATCCCCAGTCCCTGGTGCCCGGCTCGCGCATGCCCTCCTACGCCCGCCTGTTCGAGGACGGCGACACCCGCGGCACGGACCTGGTGGCCTACCTCGGATCGTTGGGCCGCGACACCGCCCCGACCCACCGGGCCCTGGCCGAGACCGCCGAGGTACCCAGCCGCCCCGGCTCGGTGGCGCACGGACAGGCGCTCTTCGGCCGCTATTGCGCTCCCTGTCACGGAGCCGGCGGCCAGGGGGACGGGCCGCTGGCCCCGGCGATCCTCCGCGACGACCCGACCCCGGACGCGCGGCGGGTGATGAATCTTGCCAAGGGCGCCTTCTGGGCGGTCTCCTGGAGCCCCCGGGACGCCACGCTCGAGTCGGCGATCGCGCGCACCATCCGTTTCGGGGTGCCAGGCACGCCGATGCCCGGCCACGAGTACCTGAACGACAGCCAGGTGGCGGACCTGGTGGCCTACGTGGAGCACCTGGCCCGGAGCGGCCGAGGACGCTCGACGACGCGCCCGACGACGGTGGCCTCCGCCCAGGGCCAGCCCGTGGATCGATCCGCGAGCGCCCGATGACCGCCGGCGGCCTTCGCCGGGTCGCCCGGCGCCTGTGGCCCTCCCGCCGCTCGGGACGGGCGGCGCTCCTCGGGCTGGTGGTGGTGCTTCCCCTGCTGGCGGTGGCCCTCCACACCGGATGGGGCCGGGCGCCGGAGCCCTGGCAGCAGTCCACGGGCTGGGACCGGATCGACCCGGCGCTTCGCCCCGCGGCCCCGCGGTCCCGGTTCGTGCTCGGGGGCCAGGGCGCGAGCGCCACGGGCGAGCCGGACGGGACCGGAGAGACCATCGACCTCCACTGGCTCGGGCACTCGGGGTTCCTTCTGGAGTGGCGGGGCGTGCGGCTGCTCCTCGACCCGAACACCAGCGACCACTGCACCATCGCGCCGCGGCTCATGGAGCCGGCGGTCGACGTAGGCGCGCTCGGGCCGATCGACGCCGTCCTGGTGAGCCACGCCCACTACGACCACCTGGACCTGCCGACGCTCGCCGCGGTCCGCGACCTCCGGATGATCGTGGTCCCCGCCGGCAGCGAGGAGTACGTGGCCGATCTCGCCCCGGCCCGGGGGCGCGAAGGGGCGGAGATCATCGGCCTGGAGGAGGGCATCTCCGCGGCCGTCGGGCCGCTCACCGTGACCGCGGTCCACGCCCGGCACAACGGCAACCGGCACCACCCGCTGGCGAGCCGTCACCTGGCGGTGGGCTACGTGATCCACGCCGGCGGCGAGAGCGTCTACTTCGCGGGGGACACCGGAGACGGCTCCCACCTGGACGCGATCGGCGCCGAGCTCCACCCACGTCTGGCGATCCTGCCCATCGGCGCGTTCTCCCCACCGGTGCCGATCGGCCTCTATCACCTGTCGCCCGAGCAGGCGGTCTCCGCCGGGCGCCGGCTGGGGGCGGAGGTCGTCGTGCCCTGCCATTTCGGAACCTTCGTCCTCGCCCTCGATCGCGCCACGACCGCCCTACCCCGGTTCGCCCGTGCCGCCAACGCCGCCGGGCTCGCCTGGGCGATGCCGGAGCTCCTGACCGAGGAGACCTGGGCGCCGACGGTCGCTGACCGGTGGAGGCGTCCGTGAGCGCACCCGAGCGCTTCGAGCGCTTCGACCAGCTCAGCCGGCGTGGCCGGTTCGACCGGACGGCCACCGCCGTCCTGGGATGGCTCGCCGAGCGCTCGGTGGCGCGGCCCGGGAAGACGCTGGCCCTGGCCGGAGTCCTTCTCGCCCTCGCTCTGGCCTGGGCGGCCACTCACCTGGAGCTCCGCACCTCGAACCTCGACCTGATCGATCCGGACCTGCCACCGGTCGCCGCGTTCCGCGATCTGGCCCGGGAGCTCGGCACCCCCAACTCCCTGGTCGTGGTGCTCGAGGGGGAGGACGAAATCGCCCTGCGCCGTACCGTCGACCGGCTCGTGCCCCGACTGACCGCGGTCCCCGGCACCCGGAGTGTGCTCGGCCGGCTGCCCGGGAGCCCGGGTGGGCTCGTGGGCCCCGCCGCCGCGCTCGGCGTGGATGCCTACTTCACCGGCCGGCACCCGGGGGAGGCGCCGCTCTACTTCCTGTTCGTCCAGCCGGAGGACGCCGAGTCCCGGGCCGAAACGATCGCGCCCTGGGTCGAGGCGGTGCGCCGGGTCGTCAGGGAGGAAACGGCGGGGGAGTCCGGCCTCACCACCGGCCTGACCGGGCTGCCCCAGTACGCCCTCGACGACCGGGACGCAGTGCAGCGAGACCTGGCGATCCTCTCTCCGGTGTCCTTCCTGCTCATCCTCGGACTCTTCGTGAGCGCGTTCCGGGCGCTCCGCCGGCCGCTCGCGGCCATGGTCGCGCTCGCCGTGGCGGTGGGTGTGACCGTGGGCGTGGCGGCGCTCTGGCCGGGGCACCTGACGCTGCTGTCGGCGTTCTTCGGGTCGATCCTGTTCGGCCTCGGGGTCGACTTCGGCATCCACGTGGTCGACCGGACCGAGGAGCTGCTGGAGCAGGGTGTGCCGGGAGGTGGCGAGGGGGCCGCCGCGGTCGAGGCGGTTCGCGCCCTGGCGCCGGCCCTCGCCAGCGGCGCCCTGACCACCGCGTCGGCGTTCGGGGTGATGCTCTTCTCGGGCTTCCGCGGCTTCGCCGAGCTGGGAGCGATCGCCGGGTTCGGCGTGCCGCTCTGCCTGCTGGCGATGGTGACCCTGCTGCCGGCGCTCCTGGCGTTGCCGCGGGCCCGCGCCCGCGCGCCGAAGGGGACGGGGAGGGACATCCGCTCGGGAGCTCTGGGCGGTCTCCTGGTCCGCGTCCAGAGCCCCTGGCTCGCTGGCCTGGTCGCCGCTGCCGCCCTGATCGGCCCCCTCGTCGCCCGGCCTTCGTTCGACTCCGACTACCTCAATCTGGAGCCCAAGGGCTCGGAGGCGGTGACCTGGGAGCGAGAGATGGTCCGTCGTTCCCCCTACTCGCCCCAGTTCGCCGCCTTCGTCGCCCCCTCCCGCGAGCCGGCCCAGGACCTCGCCCGACGCCTGGCCGCCGACCCGACCGTCGGCGAGGTGCACTGGGCGGCCGACCTCGACCTGCTGCGGTTGTTCGGTACCGGTACCGAGGACCAGGACGGCGCGTTCACCGCCCTCCGGCAGCGGTTCGTCAGCCCGTCGGGGCGCTTCGCCGTCTACGCCTACCCGCGGGAGAACATCTGGAACGAGGAGGCTCGGGACCGCTTCCTCGCCCACATGGCGGCGATCGACCCGCACGTCACCGGGCTGCCGGTCCTGGGGCGGTTCATGATCGACCGCTCCCGGCGGGCGCTGCGGATCACCGGGGCGCTGGCCGGCGTGGCGATCATGCTCTGGGTGCTGGCCGACCTCCGGGACCCTCGGCTGGCGCTCCTCGCCACTCTGCCGACCCTCCTGGGCGCCGGCGGCATGGTGGCGCTCATGGCCCTCTTCCGGGTGAGCTTCAACCCGCTCGACGTCATGGCCCTGCCGGTGGTGCTCGGCATCGCGGTGGACGACGGCGTGCACATCGTCCACCGGTTCCTGGCCGAGCGGGGGGATCTGGACGCGACGCTCCGGGGTACCGGCCGGAGCGTGGTGCTGACCTCGCTCACCAGCCTGGCCGCCTTCGGCGTGCTGGCCGCCGCCCGCCACCAGGGCCTCGCATCCTTCGGCGCGGCGGCCGGCCTCGGCGTGGCGGCGGCGCTGGCCACGTCGGTGCTGGTGCTGCCCCAGGCGCTGGCCCTCTGGGCGCGGCGGGCCGTCCGGCGGGATCGGGCGAGCGGCGCGAGCGGGGCGCCCCCCCGCGGCACGCGCCTATAATCGTCCGCGGCCGGCACCGGCCCGATCTCCGGGACGGCGCCCCACCCCCGACCCGTGCCCGAGCCGAACGTCTACTTCGTCGTCATCCTGGTCGCTCTCCTCGCCGACTTCCTCGTCGAGCGGGCGGCGGACATTCTCGGCCTCGGCGCCCTGCGGCGCGAGCCGCCGGAGGAGCTCCGCGACCTCTACGACCCGGAGAAGTACCGGCGCTCCCAGGAGTACACCCGCGCCGGCACGCGGCTGGGGATCGTCTCGTCGACGGTGTCGCTCACGGTGCTTCTCGGGTTCTGGTTCCTGGGGGGCTTCGCGGCCCTGGACCGGTGGGTCGGGGCGCTCGCCGGAGCCCTTCCCGGGGTCGAGGCCGGCACGGTCGCCCTCGGCCTCTTCTATCTCGGTGCCCTCGGCCTCGGAGCGAGCGTGCTGTCGCTCCCCGTCGCCCTCTACTCCACCTTCGTCATCGAGGAGCGGTTCGGCTTCAACCGGACGACCCTCGGCACCTTCTTCCTCGACCGGCTCAAGGGCCTGGCGGTGGGGATCGTGCTGGGTGCGCCGCTCCTGGCGACGGTCCTCTGGCTGTTCGACCGGCTCGACGCCTGGGCCTGGGTGATCTGCTGGGCGGTGGCGACCCTCTACGCGGTAATCGTCCAGTGGGTGGCCCCGCGCTGGATCATGCCGCTCTTCAACCGGTTCGAGCCCCTGGAAGAGGGGGAGCTTCGCGAGGCGGTGACCGGCTACGCTCGGGGCGAGGGCTACGACCTGACGGGCGTCACCGTGATGGACGGCTCCCGGCGCTCGTCGAAGGCCAACGCCTTCTTCACCGGCTTCGGCCGCACCAAACGGCTGACGCTCTTCGACACCCTGATCGAGAAGCTCTCGACGCCCGAGGCCGTGGCGGTGGTGGCCCACGAGATGGGGCACTACAGGCTGGGCCACATCCGGCGGGGGCTCGCCCTCGGCATCCTCCACCAGGGCGCGGTGCTGGCCGCCCTCTCCTTCTTCCTCGGCCGGCCCGGGCTCTACGAAGCGTTTTCCGTCGACGGCACGCCGATCTACGCCGGACTGGTCTTCTTCAGCCTCCTGGCGACGCCGGTCGAGCGGTTGGTAGGAGTCCTCTTCGCCGCCATGAGTCGGCGCCACGAGCACCAGGCAGACCGCTACGCGGCGGAGACCACCGGCACGCCGGAGGCCCTCGACGCGGCGCTTCGGAAGATCGCCGCCGACCACCTGTCGAACCTGACGCCCCACCGGTTCCAGGTGCTTCTGCGCTACTCCCACCCGCCGCTCGACGTGCGGCTGCGCCACATCCACGCGGTCGCTTCGGCCCGGGACGCGCGGTGAAGATCCTCATCCTCGCCGTCGGAAGCGCGGGCGACGTGCACCCGTTCGTGCCGATCGCCCGGAGCCTGGCCGAGCGGGGGCACGAGGTGACGCTGCTGGCCAACGAGGTCTTCCGCGAGCGGATCGAAGCGGTGCCGGGGGTGGCCTTCGCCGCCGCGGGGGACGCGGAGACCTACCGGCGGACGACCTCGGACCCGGACCTCTTCCACCCACGGCGGGGCGCTGAGCTGATCTTCCGCACCCTCGCCGAGAACCTCGAGATGGGGGTGGAGCTCCTGCGCGAGCACGTCGATCCAGGCCGGACGGTGATCGTCGGATCGAGCCTGACCCTTTCGGCGCGGCTGGTCCAGGAAGCCGACGGCGTGCCGCTCGTGACGGTCCACCTGCAGCCGGGCGTTCTCCGCTCGGTGTACGACATGCCGCGGATGCCGACCGGCAACCTGCCCTCCTGGGCGCCGGTCTGGCTGAGGCGCCTCTACTGGTGGCTCGCGGACCGGTTCCTGGACGGGCTCCTCCAGCCGGAGCTCGACCGGGAGGCGGCACGCCTCGGCCTTCCCCCCGTCCGCCGGGTGCTCGACCGCTGGTGGCACTCGCCGGAGCTGGTGATCGGCCTCTTCCCCGAGTGGTACGGCCCGCGCCAACCCGACTGGCCGGAGCAGCTCGTCCTGACCGGCTTTCCGTTCTTCGACGCCGGGGCCGAGACGCCCCTCGACCCGGAGCTCGATGCCTGGCTGAGCGACGGGGCGCCGCCGCTCGTCTTCACCGCCGGCTCCGCCCAGCACCACGCCGGCGAGTTCTTCGCGCGCTCCGTCGAGGCCTGCCGGCTGCTGGGCCGGCGGGCCCTCCTCGTCTCGCCGGCGCCGGAGACGATCCCGCGCGAGCTGCCGCCCGGGGTCGTCCACCGGAGCTACGTGCCGTTCGGCGCGGTCTTCCCCCGGGCAGCCGTGCTCGTCCACCACGGAGGGATCGGCACCACCGCCCAGGCCCTGGCCGCGGCCCTCCCCCAGCTCGTGGTGCCGTGGGCCCACGACCAATTCGACAACGGCGCCCGGGTGGCGCGCCTCGGCGTGGGTGCCATGCTGACCGAGCGGCGCTACCGGCCGGCGCGCGTGGCCCGGGTGCTCGGCGCGCTCGCCGACTCGGAGACTGTCGCCGCGCGCTGCCGGGAGCTCGCGCACCGGATGAAGGACGGCGATCCCGTGGCCGACACCTGCCGACTGATCGAAGGGCTGGCCGATCTCCTCTGACCTCCCGAGGGACCCGCCGAGCCGCCTCAGATACTCTTCCCCGCGGACCCCACGACTTGACAGGAGGTGCTCCGTGACAACCCCATCGCCCTTCGTGCCCGCCTGGCAGTCCGCCCTCGTCTCCGCCTTCACTCTCAGCCTGCTTGCCCTCACCGGCTTGCCGGCCTCCGCCCAGACGGCCCGGATGACCGACCCGGCGGCCGACCCGACCCTTGGGATGACGACCGACCCGGTCTTTGCCGTCTCGGTCGACGGCGCCGTCGAGGCGGAGCCGGTGGACGGCCGCGTGATCCTGACGCTGTCGAAGGACGACTCGGAGGAGCCCCGCTTGCAGGTGGGCGCCGGGGTCGACGCCATCGAGATCGTCGGCGTCGACGTGGACGGTCTGGTGGCAGGCACCGCGGCCACCCTCGGACCGGATGACTTCGGCTACCCGGTCGAGAGCCTGGCGGAGCTGCCGGCCGGCCGCTACTGGGTCCAGGCGGTCCTCCACCGCTACGAGACCTTTCACCGCGCCGACGGCCACACGGTGAAGCTGCCCATGGACCGGGGCGAGGGCCAGCACTGGAACCGGGCGCCGGGGAACCTCTACAGCGAGCCCCGGTGGGTGGAGCTCCCGTCCCCTGGCGGTGCACCGGTGGCGATCACGCTGACCGAGGTCATCCCGCCGATCGAGCCGCCCGCGGACACGGAGTCCGTCAAGCACATCCGGATCAAGAGCGACCTGCTCTCCGAGTTCTGGGGCCGGGACATGGAGCTGGGCGCCCACGTGCTCCTGCCCTGGGGCTTCGAGGAGCATCCGAACGCCCGCTACCCCCTCATGATCTTCCACGGCCACTTTCCCGAAGACTTCGGGCGGCTTCCGCACGGAGCCGCCCGACCCGGACCTCGAGTGCGAGGACTCCGAGCGCTTCCACGTGGAGTGCTACAACCGGATCGTCCAACAGGAGGCCTACGACTTCTACAAGACCTGGAGCTCGCCCGACTTCCCCCGCTTCCTGGTGGTCGAGATCCAGCACCCGACGCCTTTCTACGACGACTCCTACGCGGTCAACTCGGCCAACCAGGGCCCCTACGGCGACGCCATCACCCACGAGCTGATCCCGGAGATCGAGCGCCGCTTCCGCGGCATCGGCGAGGGCTGGGCACGCTTCCTCTACGGCGGTTCGACCGGCGGCTGGGAGGCCCTGGCGGCCCAGGTCTTCTACCCGGAGGAGTACAACGGCGCGTTCGCCGCCTGCCCGGACCCGATCGACTTCCGCGCCTACACCTCGGTCGACATCTACGCGGACACCAACGCCTACTGGTCCGAGGGCCCGTTCAACCGCCTGGCGCGGCCGGCCCACCGGGACTGGCTGGGGGAGATCACGGTCACCGTGCGCGACTACAACCAGATGGAGCTCGCCCTCGGCACCAAGAACCGCTCGGGCGACCAGTTCGACATCTGGGAGGCGGTCTACTCACCGGTGGGCGAGGATGGGTACCCGAAGCGGCTCTGGGACCGACGGACCGGCGAGATCGACCCGGAGGTGGCGGCCTACTGGCGGGAAGGGTACGACCTCCGGTACATCCTGGAGCGCGACTGGGCGGAGCTGGGGCCGAAGCTCGAAGGCAAGATCCACATCTACGTCGGCGACATGGACAATTACTACCTGAACAACGCCGTCTACCTGATGGAGGACTTCCTCGAGTCGACCGAGAACCCTTACTACGGCGGCGAGGTGGACTACGGCGACCGGGCCGAGCACTGCTGGAACGGGGACCACGACAACCCGAACCACATCAGCCGGCTGCGGTACAACACGTTCTACGTGCCGAAGATCTTGAAGCGGATCGAGGAGAGCGCGCCGGAGGGGGCGGATGTGACGAGCTGGCGGTATTCGTCTTGATCACCCCAGATCACCCCAGATCACCCCCGATCACCCCCGCAACCCCCCGTCCGATCGTCCTGCATCACCCCCGCAACCCCCCGTCCGATCGTCCTGCATCACCCCTACGACCTCCCGTCCTGGAGTGTAGGGGTGGGGCTTGTCCCCACCCGCGATAGGCCCTGGTTGGAATCGGGGAGAAGGGGACGGGACGGGGGGGCTGACCCCTACAGGATTCTGCAGGTGGTCGTGTTGCAGAACTCGTTGCAGGCGTCGACGCACCCCTGCTCGTCATCCACCTCGGTGGACGTCGTCTTGCCGCCGGAGCAGGTGATGTTGCAGGTGATCTGGGCGGTGAAGTCGAAGCCGGCGTCCGTCAGGCCACCGCCCGGGGAGTAGGACATGAACGCGATGTCGGCGCCCTGGCCCTGACCGCCACCCGCCTCGGTGACCGGAGTCATTGCCACCATCAGACCCAGCACGGCACACAGTACGACGAGGGAACTCACGAGCTTCATGGCGTCCTCCTTATTGCGCAAGTTAGAGAAATAAGAACAGCGCGTAATCTGCCATGCCGCCGCCGTGCCGTCAAGGGCCGTCGGACGGGGATGTTCTACCGCTCACCCTGTCTTCCCGCGCTGTTGGCTCGGGCGACGTACTCCATGATCTCCGGATCGAGGCCGGTCCTCTGGCGGGCGAACGGCTCGTTCTGATAAACGCGGCGGACCGAGGCAGCCATGGCCGGATCACCGCCCGTGAACATCTCCACGAGCTCGCTCCAGCGCGCCGCCAGCGCCTGGACGTCAGGACTGGCCGGGTCCGTACCCCGCTCCATGGCGGCACGCACCTTGGCGATCAGCTCCGGCCACTCCTTCTCGGCCGCGAGGATCTGCTCCTCGCCCAGGGTCTCCCGGCGGCGCTCGAGGGTCTCGAGCTGCTCGGGGGTGAAGTGCTTCTCGTACATGGTCATCATCTCCATGGTCTCCGTCAGGTCGTCGACCGAGGCGCCGGAGGCGCTCTCGACCCGCACGGCGAGCGCCTCGAGCCTCCGCAGGAGCCGGCTCTGGCGGCCGATCTCCTCGCGCAGGCGCTCGATCTGCAGCGCGAGCGCGCGGCCGAGGGGAAGCCCGTCACCGTCGAGGAGCTTGCCGATCTCGTCGAGCGAGAGGCCCAGTCCCTTGAGCAGCAAAATGCGCGTCAGGCGGTCGATGTCGGCGGCGGCGTACAACCGGTAGCCCGGACCGCTCGGCGTGGCACTCCGCCGCGAGGGCGTGAGCAGGCCCAGCTCGTCGTAGTGGTGCAGGGTGCGGACGGTCAGTCCCGTCCGCTTCGCCAGCTCGCCCACCTTGAGCAGGTCTTCGTGATCGTCCATCGATCCCGCCTCCTGGTCTGTCGCCGTTCCAGCCACGAGAGAAACGCTACACCCTCACGCCACGTGAGGGTCAAGAGGAGGAGGTCGCGCCCTGCGGGCGCAGTCGGCTGGCAGGGACGCCGGCCGCTTCGACCGACGAAGAGGAGTTTCCGACCGGCAATCCGGAATCGAAGCGGCCGGCCTCCGTGCCGGCCGAGGTGCGAGCGAAGCGAGCGACCCTACCGGGAGCCCCACCCGTCCACCCAGTCCAGCACCCACCCCCTCCCGATATCATCGGCCAAGCAGTCGGCTGGACCCGATCGAACCCTTCAAGCGCGCCCCGTCGGGCGCGAGGAGAGCAGCACGATGGCCCCGGAGCCCAACGAGTCGACCGAATCGGTCGACTCGATCGAATGGAAGAAGAGCATCTGCGGGATCTGCCCCGCGGGATGCTGGGTGGAAGCGGGGATGGACGAGGAGGGCCGGCTGGTCGACATCCGTCCCGACCCGGACCACGCCCTGGGAATGATCTGCCGTCGCGGCAAGCACGCGCCGGAGATCGTCTACTCCGAGCACCGCCTCCGCCATCCCATGCGCCGGATCGGCCCCAAGGGCTCGACCGACCCGGAGGCCTTCGAGCGCATCTCCTGGGACACGGCCTACGACCTGATCGTCGAGAACCTCGAGACGATCAAGGCCGAGTCCGGGCCGGAGGCGGTGTCGATCTACACCGGCCGCGGCTCGTTCGAGCTCTCGCTCTGCGACATGTTCCAGCCCAAGGGCGTGGCGGTCTCCTCGGCTTCGAACGTCCTCTTCCCCTTCGGCTCGCCCAACACCATGGGCGTCGGGGCGCTCTGCTATGTGTCGTTCGCCATGATCGCGCCCCACGTGACCATGGGCCGCATGCTGGTGAACATGTTCACCGACATGGAGAACGCGGAGCTCCTCCTGGTCTGGGGTGCCAACCCGGCGACCGACTCGCCACCGCTCGACATGTACCGCCTGGAGGCGGCGGCACGCCGGGGCGCCGAGATCGTGACCATCGACCCGCGGCGCACCGAGACCGCCCGCCGGACCGGCGCCTCCTGGGTGCCGATCCGCCCCGGCACCGACTGCGCGCTGGCGCTCTCGATGATCGGCGTGCTGCTCGATGAAGACCTCTACGACGCCGAGTTTGCGGAGACGTGGTGCCACGGCTTCGACGAGCTCCGCACCTACGTGGGCCACTTCTCGCCGGAGGTGACGGCCGACATCACCGGCGTGCCTGCGGAGACGATCCGCGCGCTCGCCCGCGGGATCGCCCGCGCCCGGGGCGCCTGCCCGGTCATGTACACCGGCCTCGAGTACTCGAACAGCGGCATCCAGGCGATCCGCGCGGTCCACACCCTGTTCGCCCTGGCCGGGCACCTGGACGTGCCGGGCGGTATCGGCCTCGGTATGGCGGACTCCCACTTCCCCATCAACCGCTCCTGCAATCAGCCCAACCCGAAGCTCGACCGGGCCGTGGCCCGGGACCGCTTCCCCCTGTACAGCCACTACCGGGGGGAGTCCCACGCGAGCGGCCTGGTGACCTCGGTGCTCGAGGGCGACCCCTACCGCATCCGCGGGCTGATCGTCCACGGGGCGTCGCTCTTGACCTCCTGGCCCCAGAGCCGGCTCTGGCGCGAGACCCTGTCGAAGCTCGACTTCCTGGTGACGATCGACCGCCAGCTCACCGCCGACTCCGCGTACGCCGACGTGGTGCTGCCGGCGACCACCATGTTCGAGATCGACTCCTACATGACCTACGGCCCGATCTTCCGCCTGCGGGAGAAGCTGATCGAGCCGGTGGGCGAGGCCCGCAACGACTACCTGATCATGGCGGAGCTCGCCCGGCGCCTGGGCTACGGCGAGCTCTATCCCCAGAGCGAGGAGGAGCTCGTCCGCTTCGCTCTCGAAGGCTCCGGCCACACGCTCGAGGAGATCCGCGCGGCGGGCGGCTGGGTGAGCCGGCCCAGCTCGATGATGGAGTACAAGAAGTGGGAGAAGGGGCACCTCCGGCCGGACGGGGAGCCCGGGTTCGACACGCCGACGGCCAAGTTCGAGATCTGGTCGACGACGCTCGAGGAGTTCGGCTACGAGCCGCTGCCGAAGTACACCGAGCCGGTGGAGGGGCCGCTCGCCGACCCCACCCTGGCGCGGGAGTTTCCGCTCGTCTTCAACTCCGGCGCCCGGCCCCAGACCGACTTCCGCTCCCAGCACCACGGCATCCCCGGCCTGTCGAAGGACCACCCGGAGCCGACCGTGCAGCTCGCCCGGGCCGACGCCGAGGCCCGCCAGATCACCGACGGTGACCTGGTGGAGGTCCGCACCCCGCGCGGCGGCGTGCCGTTCCGGGCGGTGGTGAGCGACGACATCGCGGCCGGCGCGGTCGAGTGCTCCATGGGCGGCGGCACGCCGGTCGGCCCCAAGGCGTGGCAGGAGTGGAACGTCAACGAGCTGACCGACCTGGGCAACTACGACGAGATCTCCGGCTTCCCGGTCTACAAGGCGCTGCTGTGCGAGGTGGTGAAGCTCGAGGAGGGAGAGGCGCGAATCGGGGCGAGCAGGCTCCAGGCGACCCGGGACGGAAGCTGCCAGGTGGGCGACGTGGCGCGGAAGGCCGACCACCTGTTCGAGGCGCGGATCACCGAGAGCTCGTCGAAGGGCAAGGAGCGCCGCCGCATCTACCTGGACAACAACGCCACCACCAGCACCGCCCAGGCGGTACGCGATGCGATGGAGCCGTTCCTCGGCGAGCGCTGGGGCAACCCGTCGAGCATCCACTCGCCCGGCAGAGAGGCCCAGGAGGCGGTGGAGCGGGCCCGGCGCCAGGTGGCCGGGCTGCTCGCCGCCCGGCCCCGGCGAATCGTCTTCACCGGCGGCGGCTCCGAGGCGGACAACCTGGCGATCAAGGGGGTCGCCTTCGCCCGCCGGCTCGCCGACGGCACGGCCGGGCACGTCATCACCAGCACCGTCGAGCATCCGGCCGTGCTCCAGGCTTGCCGGTTCCTGGAGCGGATGGGCCACCGGGTGACCTACCTGGAGGTGGACGAGGACGGGCTGATCCGCCCGGACGGCCCCGGCGGCCTGGCCGAGGCGATCGGCGACGACACG
>Ga0210062_1000221_pt1 | contig 17746 bp, 16 predicted proteins | sample Muzzi_CordA_D2_FD_185528 | JGI IMG/M metagenome (GOLD analysis project Ga0210062, IMG submission 185528) | Wetland microbial communities from San Francisco Bay, California, USA, that impact long-term carbon sequestration - Muzzi_CordA_D2 (SPAdes) | ecosystem: Environmental > Aquatic > Marine >...
GGTCGGGAGCCGGTGGCGGACGGCCAGGTCCGCCACGTGCACCGGCCGGGACCCGGTGCTGAGACGGAGCCCGACCTGGCCGCCGGCGTGCGCCGCAAGCGGCAGGGAGCGTTCGACCCACCGGCCGGCCGAGAGGTCGAGCCGCATCTCGCTCGACAGGCCCCGGTCGCCCTCGACCGTCACCGTCAGCCAGGCATCGGACGGCTCGCTTTCCGGCTCTCCTGGCGGGGTGTCGTCGGCCTCGGCGCAGGCGGAGAGGAGCAGGCGTGGCTCGCCACCCAGGGTTGCGGAAAGGCGCACCTCGGCGCCCGCTTCGAGGGTCACGCCGAAGCGGGTCTCGTCGGCGCAGAAGAGCTCTCCGGTCGTGCTCGTGCCCTTCGCTCGGGCCAGTGAGCCATCCGTGACCAGGTCCTCGTAGCGGGGCGGTGGCTCCGGAGGGGGCTGGGTGCTGCCCGTACAGCCGATGGTGCACGCGGCGATCAGGAGGGCCAGCGCGCCCGGATGCCGAAGGCCGCCGTTCGTGCGGAGCCCTGCTCCGCTTCGCGGCAAGGCTCGTGTGCTGGGGCTCGGCGGCCCGTCGGCTGTCGAACCGGTGCTCGAACGGCTCACGGACTCCGCAAGGTCGACCAGTTGAAGTCCATCAGCAGCGGGCGCGCCGTGCCGCGTCCGAGCAGCCAGAGCACCGACGGCTTCGGCTTGAGCCCGGCGATCCGGAAGCGGCCCTCGCGGCTGCCGAGCACCAGGGCGGACGTGGCCACCGCCTGGGCGTCGATGGCGATCTCGGTGACCGCCACGGTCGCCCACGCCGTCTTGGGTTGCGCGCCGGTCCTCTGGTCGACGAAGAGGGGCGTGCCTGCGGGCCAGTCGGCGCGCCAGACGACGGCGAGGGACTGGTCGTGCAGGGTGATCTCCTCGAGGGGGCGCTGGTAGCCCTCGAAGGTCGGCAGCAGGACCGGCCAGCCGCGCTCCTTCTCGGAGTCGGGACCGGGGCCGATCGCCCGACAGATGCGCCCCAGGCGCACGAGAGCGTTGCTCACGCCGCGCTCTCGGAGCAGGTCGACGGCGCGGTCGACCGCGAACCCGGGGGCGAACCCGGAGAGATCGATCCGGCTGCCGGCGGCCAGCCGCACGGTGCGGGCGTCGTGCTCAACCTCGATGCGATCGCAGGTCGCGGTCTCGACGGCGTAGACCGGCACGGGGGGTGGCGAAGGGTTGCCGCCGACGGCGCGCCAGTGGGCGGCGAGGTTGCCGCCGAGGGGGCCGTTGGCGCCGCCGGACCAAGCGCAGAAGTGGAGGGCGCGCTCGAGCAGGTCGATCAGGTCCGCGCTCGGTGACGGCATCTTCCAGATGTCTCCCGGCTCGAGCTCGGGCTCCTTGATCGCGGTCTCGATCTCTCGCTCGAGGCCGGTCATGCGATCGAGAGCGGCACGGGCCGACGCGGCGGCCTGCGGCGGGTCCTCTCCCAGGATCTCGATCACGGCCCTCTCGCCGAAGGCCTCGCCCTCGGCACGCACGACATCCGCCGCGGCCGGGCCCTCGCCGGCCGTCACCGAGGCAGCCGGCAGCGCCAGGAGCAGCCAGATTCCCAGGGCAGTCCAGGTCGAGCGTCGAGTGGTCATCGAAGTCGGCATGTTACCGGAGAGAGGGCCGGGGGGAACGCCTTTCGAGAAGTTGTCACGGGCTGTCCCTTTTCCAGGTCCTGTGGCAACATTCATTATGTAGGAAATGCTGAACTGCAAGTGAGGTCGTCATGGGAAAGAATCCTGCGGGCGGAGAATGGCACATCGATCCAGATGTTCTCCAGGATCTGGAGCGGGGGGAGGTGGACCCTCGGAATTACCTGACCCTGTTGATGCGCCACCTGGCCCACGTGTGCACCGACTGCCAGCTCGCGATCCGCGACTTCGTGGTGCGCCGGCCCGAGATCGTCGAGGAGCACACGTTCGAGGGCGAGGGCTGGTCGCTGGATCACGCCTTCGAACGGGCCGTCAAGAATGTCCAGAGCTACTTCGCGTTGCAGGAGCGGGCCGAGCGCGAAGCCCGCGAGCTGCTCGCCCTGCCGACGCCCGAGGAGCGCTTGCGGGCGGTGCGCGAGCCGTTTGGGCGGTTCCGCAACCCGGCGCTGATCGACGCCCTCCTCAAGCGGAGCCGGCATCTCGCGTCGTTCGAGCCCTCCCCTGCCTCCGAGCTCGCCGCGCTCGCCCTGGAGCTGGCCTTCAACCTCCCCGAGGGGGCCTTCGGCACCCGGTTCCGTCTCGATCGGATGGCGGACGCGATGGCCCACCAGGCCGACGCGCTCCGGACGATGGGCGAGCTCCGCCGGGCGGAGAGTCTGCTGGCTGAGGCGTGGAGCATGGCCGAGGGAACGAACGACCTCTTCCTGCTCTCCGACATCGAGGCCTACGTCGCGGCGTTGGCCCGGGAGCGCCGCGACTGGTGCGGGGCGGCGGAGCATCTCGAGCGGTCCGAGGAGCTGCTGACCGATGCGGGCGGGGAGCCCGCGGCCCGGGTCCGGTTGCGCCTGCGGCGAGCCGCGGTGGTCTACTACGGCGGCGATCCGGAGACGGCCTCGGAGGTGGCGCGGGAGACGCTCGAGCTGATCGATGCCGACGAAGAGCCGGACCTGGACCTGGCCACGCGGCACAACCTGGCCTGGTACCTGTGCGAGCTCGGGCGCTACCGGGAGGCGGCGGAGCTGGTGCGGAAGGACGAGCCCCTCGCGCTGGGTATCGAGGAGGAGTCGGTCCACCTCCGGTGCCGTTGGCTCCGGGGCAGGATCGCCGGCGGCCTGGGGGACCAGGAGACCGCCGAGAGCACCCTGGCCGGCGTGCGCGACTCGTTCCTGCGGGCCGGGCAAGGCTACAACGCGGCCCTGGCCGCCCTCGACCTGGCGGAGCTCTACCTCGTGTCGGGCCGCGTGGCGGACGTACGCGAGGCCGCCGCCTGGACCTCCACCCTGTTCTCGGTCACCGACATCCCCTGCGACGCCTTTGCCATCCTCGGCCTGTTCCGCCAGGCGGCCCAGGAGGACTCCCTCACCGTGTCCGAGATCCGCGCCGTCGCCCGCTGCCTCAACGAGGTGCGGGTGCACCCCGAGGCCCAGACCGAAGTGGCCTCCTGAGGCTGCGGCCTTCCGCCCTCAGCGGATCGCGACGCGGGCGAAGCGGCGCTTGCCGACCTTGATCAGGTAGGGCGCCTCGCGGCGCTCGAGCTCCGCGAAGGGATCGTCCACCTTGCCACCGTCGATGGCGACGGCCCCTTGCTGGACCAGGCGCCGGGCCTCGCTGTTGCTCGCCGCCAGGTCGGCGGCGGCGAGGAGCTTGAAGAGGGCGGTGCCGGCGTCGATCGTGTGCTCCGGCACGTCCTCCGGCACGCCGCCGTCGGCGAACACCTTCTCGAACTCCGCCTCGGCGGCGCGGGCCGCGTCCTCGTCGTGGAAGTCCGCCACCAGGGTGCGGGCGAGCTCCTGCTTGACCGCCTTCGGGTGGCGCTCGCCGTCGGCGACCTGGGCCTTGCGCCGTTCGATCTCCGCCTCCGGCAGGTCGGTCAGCAGCAGGTACCAGTTCCACATCAGCTCGTCGGGGATCGACATGGTCTTGCCGTAGATCTCCCCCGGCGGCTCCTCGATGCCGATGGCGTTGCCCAGGCTCTTCGACATCTTCTCGACGCCGTCGGTGCCGACCAGGAGCGGTACCGTGAGCACCACCTGGGGCTCCATGCCCTCTTCCTTCATCAGGTCGCGGGCGACCAGCAGGTTGAAGATCTGGTCATGGCCGCCGAGCTCCACGTCCGCCTCCATGGCCACCGAGTCGTAGCCCTGGACCAGTGGGTAGAGGAGCTCGTGGAGCGAGATCGGCTGGTTGGACTCGTAGCGCTTCCGGAAGTCGTCGCGCTCCATCATCCGCGCCAGGGTGTAGCGGCCGGCGAGGCGGATCATCCCCTCGGAGCCGAGCTTCGAGAGCCAGCGGCTGTTGTAGTCGATCACCGTCCGCTCGCGGTCGAGGATCTTGAACACCTGCTCCTGGTAGGTGGCGGCGTTCTCCTCGACCTGCTTCCGGGTGAGCTGAGGGCGGGTCGCCTTGCGCCCGGAGGGGTCGCCGATCATGGCGGTGAAGTCGCCCACCAGGAAGACCACGCGGTGGCCCAGGTCCTGGAAGTGCTTCATCTTCCGGATCAGCACCGTATGCCCCAGGTGGAGGTCGGGCGACGACGGGTCGAAGCCGGTCTTGATGGTGAGCGGCTTGCCCGACGTGCGCGAGCGCTCGAGCTTCGAGCGCAGCAGGTCGTGGTCCACCAGGTCGACGGCCCCCCGCTCGAGGAGGGCCATCTGTTCGTCGACGGAGGGGAAGGTCTGGTCGGTCATGGAGTCGTTTCGTCGGGTGGTTCGAAAGATCTGTCGTCAGGTCGGAGCCTCGGAGTCTACCTCGGTGGGGCGGGGATGAGGTCGCTCGCTTCGCGAGCACTTCGGCCGGCACAGGTCCGGCCGCTTCAAGTCTCGAGGTCGCCTCTGGGCACAGGCCGGAGTGTTTCGGGTCTGGGGGGGCTCTGGGCCGGATCCGGCGGTCTTCTCCGGCATGGTGAGGCTGTTCGGAGGTCCAGGCCGTGTGAAGCGGCCGGACCTGTGCCGGATGGTGAGGTTGTTCGGAGGTCCAGGCCGTGTGAAGCGGCCGGACCTGTGCCGGCCGTTGGTTCCCTTGGCCTGGGCTGCCCCCTGGCCGTCCTGCGGTGTTTCAGCCACCGACGGCTTGGGGGCGCAGCGCCGTCTACCAGCCCGGGGGTCGGGGCACGACGGCGGCGCCCGGCAGCAGCTCGCCGCGGGCGATGAGGCGGGCGTCGCCGGCCAGAGCCCAGCCGTCGGTGCCGGCCGGCTCGACGCGGAGCTCGAAGCCGCTCCGGGTGAGGGCGGTGACGGGGAGCGCCGAGCGGTCCGTGGCGAGGCCGGCGGCGACCGCGGCCAGCACGCCGGTGCCGCAGGCCAGGGTCTCGGCCTCGACGCCCCGCTCGAAGCTGCGGATCTCGATGCGGTCGGGCGCAGCGAAGCGCACGAAGTCGACGTTGGCGCCGGCGGGGCCGAGGTCGGGGTGGGAGCGGAGCGCGGGGCCGAGCGTGGCGACCGGGGCCGAGGCGAGGTCGCCGTCCCAGGCGAGGACGAAGTGGGGCACGCCCACCGTGACGAAGAAGCCTGTCCAGGATCGGCCGTCCACCTCCGGCGCCATCGGGACCGGGGCCCGGTCGCCCGCCGGGATCGGGTCGGGAAGCTCGAGGGAGATCTCGTCCGGGGCGAGGCGCCGGGCGCGGAGCTCGCCCGCGCCGGTCGAGACGGTGACCCGATCGTTGTCGTCCTCCGCGCTCCAGCCGAGCTCGAAGGCCAGCCGGGCGGCACAGCGGGTGCCGTTGATGCAGAGGGCCGCCGCGGAGCCGTCGGCGTTGTAGTGGGTCATGCGGACGGCGCCCGGCCCCTCGTGGGCGAGCACGAAGAGGCCGTCGGCGCCGAGCGAGAGGCCCCGGCGGCACCAGGTGCGGATCCGCTCGGGGCCGAGGGCTACCCCCGCGGGCAGCGGCTCCACCAGGGCGATGAAGTCGTTGCCCGCCCCGGACATCTTGATGAAGGGCAGGGCCACGTCCATCGGGGAGCTACCGGATGTTGGCGCTCACCTGTGTGGATGGCTCGCTCTCGTTGCCCGATCGGTCGACGGCGGTCACCCGGTAGGTGTAGGTGGCTCCGGAGGAGACCTCGACGTCGATCAGCTCGGTGCCGGTGACGAGATCCTCGCTGAGCGACCGGAACTGCTGGCTCTCGGGGCCGCGGCGGTAGATGCGGTAGCCCGCCAGGTCGTCGCTCTCGACCGGTCGCCACACCACGCGGACCCGGTTCTGGCCGTCGGTCTGCTGGAACAGGGCCACCAAGCCGGTGGGTGTCGGCGGCGCGAAACGGTCCCGGTAGTCGAGCTCCACCTCCTCGCCGAAGGCGCTCTCGACCACGACCGGGCGCCGCTCGGCGACGGCGGTGACCGTGTAGACGTAGCGCTGGCCGAGGACCGCCGTCTGGTCGACGAAGGTGCGCGCCCGGCGCCCGAGCTCCTTGACGGGCTCGCCGTAGCGCCGCTCGGTGGCGAGGTGCCGGTAGACGTTGAAGCCGAGGATGCCGCGGTCTTTCGCCGGGGCGTCGCCGGCCATTGCGCTCTCGGACGGCGTCTCCTCCGTGGCCTCGCCCTCCGGAGCGGCTTCCGCCATGGCCTCCTCGGCGGCATCCTCGCTCGCGTCGTCCGCTGCTTCGGTCTCGCCCTCGGAGGCCTCCTCGGCGGCGTCCTCGACCGCTTCGGGGTACTCCCAGCGCAGGCGGATGCCGCGGTCCTCACCCTCGGCCGAGAGACCGGTCGGCGGCGCCGGGGCGGGCAGCAGGGCGAGGCTCACCAGGTTCGAGAAGCCGGACTCTTCGCCGGCCGGTCCCTGGGTCTTGACCGCCAAGGTCAGCATGGCCTGCTCGCGCTCCTCCGCCTCGGCGCCCTCACCCTCGAAGCGAGAGACGGGCATGGCCAGGGAGACCCGGTTGCCCACCACGGCCTCGTCGACCTCCGCCTGGTCGAGCACGAGGCCGGACTGGGCGCCGGAGACGAACTGGCGCTGATCGACCTGCCGCGTGGCCGCGTCGCCGTCGGCGGGCGCGCCCCAGAGGAGCTGCCAGAAGGCGACCTGACTCACGCCGACGAGGGGCGTGCCAGCTACCGTGGTGGTCGGGTAGGGGACCGACAGCAGGAGCTGGTCGCCCCGCTGGATCACCTGGAAGTCTCGGGTAGCCGCTGGAATCTGGCGGATGGGCGGCAGCGGGTCCCCCTTCTTGCCGCAACCAGCGATCGGCGCGACCAGGAGCAGGGCGACGACGAGCGGCGACCAGGTGCGGAGGCGTCCGGTGGCGCCGGACGGGAGCTGTGGGCGGTTCAGGGCGAGGTCGGTCATGGGGCTCCGCCTCCTAGAGGACGTAGCGGGAGAGGTCGTGGTCCCGGACGATGTCGGACAGCGTCCGGCGCACGTACTCGCCGTCGATGGTGAGCTCGACGCCCTCCATGTCCGGTGCCTCGAACGAGACTTCGTCGAGCAGCCGCTCCATGAGGGTCGCCAGGCGGCGGGCGCCGATGTTCTCTGTCTGGGAGTTGACCTCGACCGCCAGGCGCGCCACCTCGGCGACGGCGTCGTCCGTGAAGATGAGCTTCAGGCCCTCGGTCGAGAGGAGCGCGGCGTACTGCTTGGTGAGCGCCGTCTCGGGCTCGGTGAGGATGCGCACGAAGTCGTTCTCGGACAGGGCGTTGAGCTCGACCCGGATGGGGAATCGGCCCTGAAGCTCCGGGATCAGGTCGGACGGTTTCGAGACGTGGAACGCACCGGCGGCGAAGAACAGGACGTGGTCGGTGCGGACCATCCCGTACTTGGTCGAAACGGTGGTCCCTTCGACGATCGGCAGCAGGTCGCGCTGGACGCCCTCGCGAGACACGTCCGGCCCCCGGCCACCCTCGCGTCCGGCGACCTTGTCGATCTCGTCGAGGAAGATGATCCCGCCCTGCTCGACCCGCTGGCGGGCCTCGCGGGCCACCTGCTGGCGGTCGATCAGCTTGTCCGCCTCCTGCTGGGTGAGGATCTCCCGGGCGTCGGACACCTTGACCTTCTGGCGCCGCCGCCGGTTGAACATGCCGGGCAGCATGTCCTTGATGTTGAAGCCGACCTCCTCGACCCCCTGGGGGGTGAACATCTCGAGGCTCGGAAAGGAGCCTTCTTCGGTCTCGACCTCCACCTCTTTGTCGTCGAGCTTGCCGGCGCGCAGGCGCTCCCGGAACTTCTCGCGGGTCTCGCGCAGCCCCTCGTGGCGCTCCTCGCCGTCCGTCTCCCGGTGCTCCGAGAGACCGATGCCGGGTATCCGAGGCGCTGGCACCAGGAGCTCCACGAGCCGGTCCTCGGCCTGCCTACGGGCCGCCTCGAGCACCGCGTCGCGCATCTCCTCCTTGACCATGGAGAAGGCGATCTCGGTCAGGTCGCGGATCATCGACTCGACGTCGCGGCCGACGTAGCCGACCTCGGTGAACTTCGACGCCTCGACCTTCAGGAATGGGGCCCGCGCCAGGCGCGCCAGGCGGCGGGAGATCTCCGTCTTGCCCACGCCGGTGGGGCCGATCATGAGGATGTTCTTGGGCGCGATCTCCTCGGCGATCTCTTCCGGGAGCTGCTGGCGCCGCCAGCGGTTGCGCAACGCAATGGCGACGGCGCGCTTCGCGAGGGCCTGGCCGACGACGTACTTGTCGAGCTCGGCCACGATCTCCCGCGGCGCCATGTCTTCGAGGTGGAGGCCGGTCGTGGCGGTCTCCTGCGTGGTGGTGGAAGCCATCGAGCCCGCCCTCTCTACAGTTCCTCGACGGTCACGTTGTCGTTGGTGAAGATGCAGATCTCGCCGGCGATGGCGAGCGCCGCCTCGACCACCTCGCGGGCCGACATCTCCGTGTGGCGGAGCAGGGCGCGGGCGGCCGAGAGGGCGAAGTTCGCTCCCGATCCGATGGCCAGCGCGCCGCCGTCGCCCGGATCGGGTTCGAGTAGCTCGCCGTTGCCGGCGACGAAGAAGCTGCGTTCGGCGTCGGCAACCAGCATCATCGCCTCGAGCTGGCGCATGGCGCGGTCGGTGCGCCAGTCCTTGGCCAGCTCGACGACCGCCCGCTCCAGGTTGCCGGAGTACTCCTCGAGCTTGGCTTCGAGGCGGGCGAAGAGGGTCAACCCGTCGGCACCGCCACCGGCGAATCCGACCAGGACCTGGCCGCGGCCGGCCCGGCGTACCTTCTTGGCGCCCGACTTGATCACGGTGGACTGCTGGAGCGTGACCTGTCCGTCGGCGCCCATGCATACGTTGCCGCCGTTTCGGACCAGCAGGACCGTCGTGGATTGAATGTTGGGATGAATGCTCGAAGTCATGGCGCTCACGGGGCAGGGATTGTAGCAGGGGGCGGGGGTCGAGCGGCGTTGGGTGTTGGAGTGGCTCGCTTCTGCGCACCCTACCGGTCTTTCGCCCGCGGGTGGGCGCTTCTGTAGACGTTCAGCAGGCGGTCGACGTCCAGGTGGGTGTAGCGCTGGGTCGTGGAGAGCGAGCTGTGGCCGAGGAGCTCTTGGATCGAGCGGAGGTCCGCGCCGGCTTCGAGCAGGTGGGTGGCGAAGGTGTGGCGCAGCGTATGGGGATGGACGCCGGAGGCGACGGCGCCGGCTTCGACCGCCCGGTCGACGACCCGGCGGACCGAGCGGGCGGTGAGCCGGCCGCCCCGGTGGTTGAGGAAGACCGGCTCGGCGGCGGGGTCGTTCCCCGCGGCGCGGCTCCGTACCTCTTCCCAGTCGCTGAGCCAGGCGCGGAGCGCCGCCTCCGCGGGTCGACCGAACGGCACCATGCGCTCCTTGCCCCCCTTGCCGAGCACCCGGAGCACCCGGGCGGAGAGGTCGAGGTCCGGCCAGTCGAGGGAGACGAGCTCGCCCACGCGGAGACCGGTGGCGTAGAGGAGCTCGAGGAGCGCCTGGTCGCGGTGGTCGAGCTCCGGCGCCTCCCGGTCCGAGGTGCCGGCGGCTTCGATGACGGTCTCGATTTCCCCCGGGCGGAGATGGCGCGGCAGGGTCTTGGGCGCCTTGGGGGTCTTGACGCCATGGGCCGGGTTGGCCGTGAGCACTCCTTCGCGGACGCCGTAGCGCAAGAGCCCGCGGACCGCCGAGAGCGCCCGCCCCTGGCTGGTGCGGGCGAGGCCCGAGCGGGCCATGGAGGCGACGAACGAGCGCACCGCCAGGCGGTCCACGGCCTCTGGTGTGAGCGCCTCGGCCGGAGTGCCCAGGAACTCGACCAGGAAGCCGACGAAGCGCTCCAGGTCCCCCGTGTATCCCCGGACCGTATGGGGCGAGAGGTTCCGCTCCTCGGCCAGGTAGCGCAGATACCGCCCGACGAGCGATTCGAGGGGCCCCGGCGGCCGGTCGCCGGCTCGCGGTTCCTGGGTCGAGGTCCGCTTCGCCACGGGGGCTCATCCACCCCGCTGTGTGGCCGAGGCCGCCGTCCCGGTGCGCTCGGCGGCCCGCGCCGGGGCAGAGGCCCCGAACGGGGCGGGCGACGCTTCGAGGCCGTGGTCCGCCGCCCAGGCGAGGAGGTCGTGACGGGAGCGCTCGGCGTAGGCGGCGCGGCGCTCGCGCTTCTTGATCCGGCGGGGCAGGGGCTCGAACAGCCCGTAGTTGATGTTGGCCGGCTGGAAGTGCTTCGCCTCCGAATCGGTCAGGTGGCGGGCGAGGGCGCCCAGGCCGGTGGTGGCCGGGAACGGCTCGATCTCCCGCCCGCTCTCTTCGAAGGTCCGCTCGAGGGTCAGGTAGAGGGCGATCGCCAGCCCCGTGGCCGCCGACTCGAGATACCCCTCGACGCCGGTGAGCTGTCCGGCCAGGCGCACCCGCGGGGCGGAGCGGATGCGGTAGAGCTTGTCGAGGTGGGTCGGCGAGCTGACGAAGGTGTTGCGGTGGATCTGGCCGAGGCGCACGAGCTCGGCGTTCTCGAAGCCGGGGATCATGGCGAACACCCGCCGCTGCTCCGGCCACTTCATGCGCGACTGGAAGCCGACCAGGTTGTAGTGGCTCTTGGCCAGGTTCTCCTGGCGGAGCTGGACCACCGCGTACGGCCGGGTACCGTCCGGGGCGGTCAGCCCCACCGGCTTCATCGGCCCGTAGCGCAGGGTGTCCACGCCGCGGCGGGCGAGCTCCTCGATCGGCAGGCAGCCTTCGAAGAACCGGGCGTCCTCGAAGTCGTGGAGGGGCAGCACCTCGGCCTCGAGGAGGGCCTGGTGGAAGGCGAGGTACTGCTCCCGGTCCATGGGGGCGTTCAGGTAGTCGTCCCCCTCTCCCTTGCCGTAGCGCGACTGGGCGAAGAGCTTCGAGTCGTCGAGGGACTCGGCGTCGACGATCGGCGCGATCGAGTCGTAGAAGTAGAGCCACTCGCTGCCCAGAATCGCGCCCAGGCTGGCGGCGAGGGCGTCCGAGGTGAGCGGACCGGTGGCGATCACCGTGTCGAGGTCTCTACCCACCTCGAGTCCGGGAACGGGCGGGATCTCCGTCACCTCCTCGCGCCGGATCTCGACCCCTGGCAGCTCAGCCAGCCGGCCGGTCACCAGGGCGGCGAAGCGCTCCCGGTCGACCGCCAGGGCGCCGCCGGCCGGTACCGACGCTTCCCGCGCGGCACCGATGATGAGCGAGCCGAAGGCCTCCATCTCCCGCTTGAGGAGCCCGGCCGCGTGCTCGGGATCGTCGCTCCGGAGCGAGTTCGAGCAGACCAGCTCGGCCAGGTCGCCGGTCTTGTGGGCCGGGGTGGGGCGCGTGGGCCGCATTTCGTGGAGCACCACCGGCAGGCCGCGGCTGGCGAGCTGGTAGGCGCACTCGCTGCCCGCCAGGCCGCCGCCGACGATGTGAATGGGTTCGCGGTTCATGGGAGATCGTGGTGTCATTATAGGGAGTCGGTTTTGAAGGGCGGCCCGCACCGCGACTCAGCGTAAAGCTCGCGATGGGGCGCGGACGAATCGTCAGGATGAGTCAACGTCGCGAAGGGGAGGAACAATCCAATGGTCACGACCGTCGTGCTGCTCAACGTCGAGAGCGACAAGATCAACGAGGTGGCCCAGGAGGTGCTGAGGGTCCCCGGCGTCACCGAGGTCTACTCGGTCGCCGGGCGCTACGACCTGGTGGTGATGGTGCGCACCCGGGGAACCGAAGAGCTGGCCGAGGTGATCACCAGCCGCATGCTCAAGGTGACGGGCATCACCCACTCGGAGACCTTGACCGCATTCCGGGTCTACTCCCATCACGATCTCGAGCGGATGTTCGCCATCGGCCTGGAAGGCCCGGGCAGCGGCGAGATCCACGGTCCGGAATGAGGACGGGCTTGATCGAGGACCGGGAACACCAGGGGGCACCGCGATGAACGAACAGGCTCTTCGTGAGCGGCTGGTCGATTTCCTCGACGGTGAGCACGCCCACGTGGGCTTCGAGCGGGTGATCGCGGCCATCGAGGCCGGGCCGGCCGAGCTCCGCGGCAGGCGGCCCGCGGGGTTTTCGCACTCGCCGTGGGAGCTTCTGGAGCACCTGAGGATCGCCCAGAAGGACATCCTGGAGTTCAGCCGCGACCCCGACTGGGTGTCGCCGGCCTGGCCCGAGGGGTACTGGCCCGGAGAGGCGGCGCCGGCGCCGGGCGCCTGGGAGGCGAGCGTCGAGACCTTCCGCAACGACCTTGAGGCGATGAAGGAGCTGGTCTGCGACCCGGAGCGCGATCTGTTCGAGGCCTTCCCCTGGGGCGACGGCCAGACCCTGCTGCGTGAGGCCATGCTCCTCGCCGACCACAACGCCTACCACGTGGGCCAGCTCGTCGACGTGGCCCGGCTGTCGGGTACCTGGCCGCCGCCAGCGGGGGCGTCCTGACCGCCATGGTCCTTCCCGGCTCCCAGAGCTTCTCGCACGAGGAGATCGGCCGTCTGCGCCAGCAGCTCGTGCATTCGGTGCGGCGGACCTGCCCCTCCTGGCTCGGGGCCGAGGCCGACGACATGGTACAGACGGCGTTGCTGCGCGTGCTCGACGCGGGGGCCAAGCGCCGCGACGGTGAGGGAAGCGGGGAGCTCGCAGCGTCCTATCTGAGGAAGGCGGCGTACAGTGCCGTCGTCGACGAGATCCGGCGCAGGAAACGGCGCCGGGAGATTCCTCTGGAGGACGATGGAGTGGATATGGATGCCCCGGTCGAAAGCGGTCCGATTCGAGCGCTCCCGACGAGCGAGCCGGACCCTGAGAGGCGTTCGGTCTCTCGGGAGGCGGCCCGCGCCATCCGCTCCTGCCTCGGCGAGATGGTCCGCTCGAGGCGCCGCGCCGTGACCCTGTACCTCCAGGGCCACCGGATCAAGGAGGTGGGAGCTCTCATGGGATGGGATCCGAAACGTGCCGAGAACCTGATCTACCGCGGCCTCACCGATCTCAGAGCCTGCCTCGACCGGCAGGGAGTGCACGCATGACCGCCCCGGGCGTGGACCGGGCGGAGGTCGAGCGCCTCCGTGAAGCCTTCGCCGCCGGCTCCGGCCGGCCCGCGCCGGAGGCCTGCCCCGCGCCGGGCCGGCTCTGGGAGGCCGCCGCCGGCGAGCTGCCGGCCGACGAGCTCCGCACCGTCATCGACCACCTGGCCGAGTGCCCGGACTGCTCCGAGGAGTGGCGCCTGGCCCTGGCGGTGCGCGAAGAGACAGAGGATCGGGTCCACCGCCCTGAGCTTGTCGCCTCGTCCTGGGGCCGGCGGGCGAGGCAGTGGGCCGCGGCGGCGGCCGTGGCGGTCATCGGCCTGGGGCTCGCCGGCGTCTGGTGGAGCCAGCAGCAGGGCCCCGATGGGCCGGCGGTCTACCGCGACGCGGAGGATGTGGCCATCGAGTCCCTCCTGCCCGAGGGTGAGCCCCTGTCCCGCGAGGAGCCGGTGCTCCACTGGAGCGCGGGGCCGGAGGGTTCCACCTACGACGTGCTGGTCTCGACCGAGGACATGGCGGGCTCCGTGGCCGAGGCCACCGGCCTCACCGAGCCCGAGTACCGGCTGCCCGGCGAGGCGCTGGAGAGCTTGCCGTCCGGGGCGACGATCTTCTGGCAGGTGGAGGCGACGACGCCGGAGGGCGGCCGAATCGCCTCTGTGACGTTCGTGACGAAGATCGAGTAAGCCGGGCCGTTCGCGCGCCGGGCCGGGCTTCGGCCGGGGGGAGCGGCCGGGGACCGGACAGGTTCTCCGAGCCCGCGGGGTGAGCTCCAGAGGTCGTGCAACTGCCGCCGCACCACTCGGCGCCTTTCCGCTACACTTCGTAGTCAAGTCGAGAAGCAGTAGAGCACCCATGAATCGACCGGCCAGCGCCGGCGGAGGTGCCGCGCATGGCCGGGGAAGGAGACCCGTGAGGCGTGTTCCTACCCTCGCCGTTGTGCTGGCTGGCTTAGTCACGTTGGCTGTCGTCGTTCCAACGGCTGTCGCTCAGACGGGGAGCAGCTCAAGTGATCTGATCGCCGCCGGAGCATCCCATCCAGCCTTCCAACCAGTAGCGCGAAACCGCTGGCTGCCCGCTGCCTCGAGGAAGCATCGAGCGGGTGAGGGAAAGTGGCACCGGCTTGCGTTCCCACGGAGGACGGAGAGCGGCGGGCTCTCCGATTGGCCAAAGCGGCCCGCCCGGTAATCCTCCGAGCGGCTGCCGACGAGGGGAGCGTGAATCATGACCACACAGCCGAGCGTTCAGCAGTTTCCAACGGCTCCCGACGGAGGAGAATCCAAGGAGCAAAAAGGCCCTGCAGCGGGAGAGAAGGCCCAGGAGCGAAAGGAGCGACTCATCAAAAGCACTCGAGTGGAGTTCGGGTTCTTCCTTCGCAAGAAGGTCGACGGCCGGGTGGTGCGCGAGTGGCAGTTCCCGCCGTTCAAGCGCCAGGCGGAGCTCAAGGTCGAGCCGCCGCCGGTGCCGCCGGCTGACCCAGCCACCGCCGACCAGCAGGCGGCGGACGAGCCGGTGATGCAGGTGCAGGCCCTGACGCTCGACTCGACCTCGGGCGGAGGGGACGCGCCCTCCTCCGAGGAGTCGTCGACGACGTACGAGGGTGGGTTGTTCTTCCGGACGGAGAGCGTGACCCCGCCCGACTGGGGCGGCAGTCAGGGGAATGAACCGCCGGCAACCTCTTAGCGCCAACATCGGCCGGCATGCCTGCGGCTACCTTCTTCGGTTGCGGGTTGGGGCATGCCTCGTCGGACTTCTTTGCCTGGTCGAAGCGGTCTCCGCGGTGGGCCCGGTGGAGGTCTGTGAGCGGCAATCGGTCGAGGGGCCAAGCGGTCGCCAAGCATCAGCTTGCCTTTATAGGCTGGCGAGAGCCGAGGGTCCGGAGGGGAAGGCGGCGAGGCGCCGGCTGGATGAGATTTCCACGCGCCACCGGGACGCCCCATGGCCCAGCTTCTATCTAGGGCTCCTCGCCTGGGACGACACACGGAGGTCGGCGGACCACTTCGAGCACGCGGCTGCTGCGTTTGTACGCTCAGGAGACGCCTCGGGAGAGATCTACGCTCGGGAGAACAGAGCGCAGCAGCTCTTCCGCCTCGGCCTGTTGGATGCGGCCGAGCACGAGGCGGAAGAGGCGGCCCGGGTAGCCGTTGCCAGCGGAGATCCCGATCTGGCGGCTCATGGACGATGGGTGCTGGCGAATCAATTGGCCCAGCGAGGCGGCGATCTCGATCGCGCGGAGCAGCTTCTTCGCGGTTCCGTGGGCCGTGACGGCGGTGAGCCGTGCACTGACGGCCACGCAAGGACGAGGATCCTGTGCTTGCTGACGCTCGGGAACATCGTCGTGGAGCAGGGACGCCTCCAAACTGCCGAGCAGATTTTCCGCCATCTGGCATCACTCTCGGTTGAGGAAGGAGCGACTCACAGCGAAGCCGCTGCACTGTACGGGCTCGCACGGGTCGCGGCAGAAGGGCTTGCGGAGACGCCGGTCAGCTCCAGGGTCGAGCTGGTGCGGCACCGGGCGCAAGAAGCTCTCGACGCTGCGCGAAGGTCGGGCAATTCCGACATCGAGGCGAAAGCTCACTGGATTCTCGGAACCCTGGATCCCGAAGAGGGCGGACTTCGCCATCTCGAAGCCTGCGCGCGCATCGCCAGAACCGACCGGGATCGCAGCTACTGCCTCTGTGCCCAAGCCAGGCACTGGACCAGGAGGGATCCGGCCCGGGCGATGGTGGTTGTGGAAAGGGCGCTGAAGCTTGCCCAAGAGGCGGAAGACTCCTGGTCCGCTGCCTTTGCTTGGCGGGAGTCGATGCGGGTGGCATGGGCGGACCTGTCGCCGGAGCAAGCGCTCGTCTGGTCATGGGATGCCCTCGGTCGGATCGAACGGTTTCGGGACAGCCAGCCCCAGGGCTCCGCGGCGCAGGCTGGTCTGTTTTCGACCTGGGCTGACGACTATTCGTGGCTGGCCGGCCGGGTCCTGGAGGAGACCGGTCGGGGTCTGGGGCCGGAGCGTGGGCTCCACGAGGCCTTTCGAGTGGGTGAGCGGCACAGAGCGAGAACCCTGACAGACTGGCTCAGAAGAACAGGCGCAGGAAGTGTCGTGGGTCTGGAGGCCTCGCGGTTCGCCGGTCTGGACGAGATCCGCGCCGCCCTCGGGTCGGACGAAGCGCTCCTCTCCTTCCAGGTCGCGCCCTGGAAGGACCTGGCAGGCGACTTCGGCGGTGGGTCGTGGTTGTTGGCGATCACCCGTGACCGGGTGACGGTCCATCGCCTGCCCGGGCGGGTCGAGATCCGGCGCGCGGTGCGGTTGTTCGATGGGCTCGTGGAGCGGCGGGACGGGGCGGAGGCGGGGCCGGCGGCCCATCTGTATCGCCAGCTCCTGGAGCCGGCGCTGGCCGAGTTGCCGCCGGAGGTCGACCGGCTGATCTTGATTCCGGACGATGCGCTCCACCGGCTGCCGTTCGCGGCGCTCCGGCCGGCGCCGGACGCGCCCCCCCTGGGGCTTCGCTACGAGCTGGTGCGGGCGCCCTCGGCGACCCTCTGGCTCCACTGGCGGCTAGGGGAGCCGGCTCCGGCGGCGGAGCGGCCGCTCCTGGTGCTGGCGGACCCGGAGCTGCCGGCCCATCCCTCCGGCCAGGCGTCCGGTCAGGGCAATGGCGCGGTGCAGGTCGCCCTGGTCCGTGGCGCCGAGAACGAGGAGGGTGGCCTCGGGCCGCTGCCGTACGCCCGGGAGGAGGGGCGGGACGCGATCCGGGCCCTGGGCGGCGGCCTGTTGCTGGTCGGGCCCGAGGCCTCGGAGGCGGCCCTCGGCCGGCTCGACCTGGGATCCTTCGGGCTGGTCCACCTGGCCGCCCACGCGGTCACCGACGAGGACCGGCCGGAGCGTTCGGCGGTGCTGCTGGCGGCGGGGCCCGTGGATGGCGGGGACGCGGAGCAGGTCGAGGCCGACCGAGCCGGTGACGCCGGCGAGACTGCCGGCGCTGAGGGGGCAGAGGGCGTCGAGCGGGCGGGAGCCGACGGGCTCGATCGGCTCGATCAGGACGGCCGGCTGGAGAGCTCCGAGATCGCCCGGCTCGACCTCGCCGGCCGCACGGTGGTGCTCGCCTCCTGCCGGAGCGCGGGGGGCACGGTGCTCCGGGGCGAGGGGGTGATGAGCCTGGCCCGCGCCTTCTTCCAGGCGGGCGCCCACGGGGTGGTGGCGAGCCTCTGGCCGCTCCGGGACGACGAGTCGGCGGTGCTCTTCCGGCGCTTCTACCGGCGGCTGGCGGAGGGGGAGACGGTGGGAGAGGCGCTCCACGGAGCCCGGTGCGAGGCGATCGAGGCGGGCGAGCCGGCGGCGGCCTGGGCGGGGCTGGTGGTGCTCGGCGACGGGGACCTGGTGCCGGTCGCGGAGCCCCCGCCGAAGCTGCCGGGGCCGACCGCCCTCGCGGTGCTGGCCGTCCTGGCGCTCCTGGGCGGTGCCTGGATCTATCGGCGGTCTGCCGGTGCCCCTGGTGTGTAGGTGCGTAGGGTGCGCTTCAGCGCACCAGACCATGGCCCGGTGCGCTGAAGCGCACCCTACACCCACCTTGTAGACCGCGGTCACCTTCCCGTCTTCCACACCGCCCGGTAGATCGGCTCCGGTTGCAGGCGCTCGTCGATGCCGGCGCGGATCTCGTCGGCCGCGGGCGGTGGCGTGGCCGCGTAGCGATCCCGCGCCGCGATCTCGTCGAGCGTGACCTCCG
>Ga0210062_1000222_pt1 | contig 17742 bp, 15 predicted proteins | sample Muzzi_CordA_D2_FD_185528 | JGI IMG/M metagenome (GOLD analysis project Ga0210062, IMG submission 185528) | Wetland microbial communities from San Francisco Bay, California, USA, that impact long-term carbon sequestration - Muzzi_CordA_D2 (SPAdes) | ecosystem: Environmental > Aquatic > Marine >...
AGTCTTTGTGTCTTCGTGCCTTTGTGGCAAATAATTTTTTAAAGGAGTCTAAATGAAATTAACTATAGCCGGAACCGGTTATGTCGGTCTCGTCACCGGTACCGGGTTTGCAAATCTGGGTAACGATGTCCTCTGCTTTGATATTGACAGAGAAAAGATTGATGCGCTGAAAAAAGATATCATACCAATATATGAACCCGGTCTTGAGGAGATCTATAAAAGAAATGTCGAGGCCGGAAGGCTCAAGTTTACATCAGATGCGGTAAAGGCAATCCGGGAATCTGAAATTATATTTATATGCGTCAATACACCCACCAATGAACACCAGGCAGCTGATCTAACCGCGGTAGAAGCGGTTGCAAAAGCCATCGGTCAGCATATAAACGAATATAAAATTGTCGTCAATAAAAGTACGGTGCCTGTGGGAACTGCCGATCTTGTAAAAAAGATCATAAAAGAAAATCAACATCAAAATATTGAATTTGATGTTGTTTCCAACCCTGAATTTTTAAGGGAAGGGGCTGCGGTAAAAGATTTTGAAAATCCGGACAGAATTATCATCGGCTCTGATAGTAAAAAAGCTGAAGAGATAATGACGTCGTTGTATCGCTCAAGAGCAAGAACCGACAGGCCCATAATGATTACAGACATAAAAAGTGCTGAGATTATAAAATATGCAAGCAATGCCATGCTGGCAACCCGGATCAGCTTCATGAACCAGCTGTCTTCTCTGTGTGAAAAAACAGGAGCGGATATCAAGCAAATTTCAAGGGGCATAGGGCTTGACGATAGAATCGGACCGCGATTTCTGCAGGCCGGAATAGGTTATGGGGGGAGTTGTTTCCCGAAGGATGTTAAGGCGCTTATTTCCACACTAAAACAGTATGGCTGTAATTCTGAACTATTTGAAGCGGTACACAGAATAAATGAGCAGCAGAAAAGTGTTGTCGTGAAGAAACTGACGTCGGTGTTGGACGTGAAGGACAGCACTATAGCAGTTTGGGGGATTTCGTTTAAACCTAAAACAGACGATATCAGAGAAGCGCCTTCATTAAACATTATTAATGAACTGCAGAATATGGGTGCGAAGATTCATGCGTGTGATCCGATTGCAATTGAAAACGCAAAAAACGTTTTAAACAATGTTAAGTTTTTTCAAAATCCTTACGAAACAATTCGCGATTGTGATGCATTGATTGTTGCCACTGAATGGAATGAATTCAGGAATCTCGATATGCGGGCGGTAAAGATACTTTTGAAAAACCCGATTATCATCGACGGGCGAAATATTTATGACCCCAAAGAGATGAAGGAGCTTGGGTTTAAGTACATGGGCATCGGACGCTAGTGGCGTAAATGAATTTATTATCAGACAGGATTTACAGAATGATTAGGATACTATGGAATACTTGAGAAACCACAAATATTATTTTTCCGCCTTAGCGGATTGAGTTTTCTTCCTTCCTTCTGGGAAGGGAGAAAGCCCAAAAATAAATCCAGTCAATCTTGTTAGTCCTGTCTAATATAAAAAATGGAGATAATGAACATGAAAAGATTTCTATTAATTTGTACCTTTTGCCTTTCATTCATATTAGTGTTTAATTCACAACAAATATGTTTTGGTGCTGAAAAAACGCCAGCTTCATCTAAAGATCAGCCGGCTAAAACCGGCAAAAAATGGTCAGGCTGGATATCTGCTGATGCATATAAGATCGGAAGTGGTGATATCCTGGCAATTGTGACCTGGAAGGAACCGGATTTTTCAAAAGAAGAAGTCTTGGTGAGGACTGATGGCAAAATTAGTTTTCCTCTGCTGGGTGATGTTCAGGCAACAGGGCGAACACCATTGGAGATTAGAAAAGACATCGAAGCAGGATTAAAGGATTATGTTGGCAACCCCATCGTCACCGTTACGGTTAAAAATCCTCTAAGTCAAAAGTTTTATATTTTGGGAGAGGTAAAAAAGACCGGAGAATACCCTCTTATAAAAGGTCTGACAGTTTTGCAGGCATTTGCCATTGCAGGCGGGTTTACGGATTGGGCGTCAAAAAAGGAAATTATACTGCTTCGATATGAGAATGGAAAAGAAAAGGTGTATAACATCAACTATAAAAAAATCGTAAATGATAAGGTTTTCAGTCAGAATATCAGTATAAGGACCGACGACACCATTATTGTACCTTAAGTTAGGACATAGGTAAATACAGATAAACATAGATTTTAAGGATGTTAAATAATTTATAATTTTAACTAATTGTAAAATTCCGAGACGTACATTTAAGCTTGATTTTTGAATTTGTATCTTGTATTAGCGATAAAGATTCGCCATTGGCGAGATGTACAACCTGAATTTTTGATAATTAAACTTTGTATTTCATTAAAAGGATAAAAAAATATCCATCAAATATTGCCTGCCCCGTTAAATTCCAAAGGGCTATTTAACTGGGGTGAGTCCTGTTAGATATAGAAGAAAATAATAATCTGTGTAGGTCTGCCTGCCCCGCAGCTCATTTTGATGGTACTGGGGTGGTCTTATAACCTGAGACCTTTGAAAAATGTTTAGTTTTATTCAAGTCCAAGGAAGACGAAAATATTAACCACAGGCATACATTGAGTATTTCGAGGATTGAAATTTGAGTCTGACGCAGGAATTGTGCAAAAGGGGATGTTTTTCAAAGGTCTCAACTTGGAGGTCATAATGAAATCAAGGATTTTTCTCGCCGCAATCTGCACCTTTTTTCTAACTACATCAATCAGCTTCGGATACAATTTAACCTTCACCCCCAGACTTTCAGTTCAAGGACAATATACAGACAATGTTTTGCTGACGGAAAACAAAGACTTAAAAGAAGATGATGTTATTACAACCATAACCCCTGGTTTTACTGCCGAAATGGTCGGTAAAAAAGGTAACGCAAATATTTCATACGACCCTTCCTATGCGTTCTACGATAAATTTGATGAATTCAATGGCTGGCGCCACCGTGCGATATTTTCAGGGTTATACAACATCGCCAAAAAAACCCGATTTAATATCAAGGACGATTTCTTGTATACCGAAAACCCCATTAGAAATGATGATCTCGCAGAAATTAGAACTGAAGATCCTGATGTGCCGATCGATTCTACAGTTAGAAAAACTAGAAGAATATTCACTCGGAATCTTGCTATTGTCGATCTAAATCATCAGTTTGGAAAATTCGATTCATCTTTCGGAATAGGGTATAAACACTGGTTTCGCGATGAAGATGATCCCGATTTGGAAGACAAGGAAAGTCACAATCCATTTGCGGGAGTAACATACTGGTTTTCACCGAAATGGGGTTTTGACATTACTGGTTCTTATATTCGCGGTGGATTCGAAGTCTCAGACGATGTTGATATATATAATGGCAGGGTGAGCTTTCTCAAAAGATTCAGTAAGCAATTTATAGGCTATCTGCGGTATTCACAGACTGTTGCCAATTATCAGGGCGAATCAGAAGATGATACAACCTATTTTCCCTCCATTGGAATTAAATATGACATAGAAAAAGATATATCTTTAATCGCTGATGTCGGTTATTTTTATAATGACTACGAATTCAGAGAAAGTCAATCCAATGCCAGCGGAGACCTACGGTTAATTAAGCTATTTGAACATGGAAAACTGAATTTAGCAGTATTGGGTGGCTATGATTATTCTTATTTCGGCACCGAGAACCTTGGATATGAGGTGTATTATGAAGCCAGTTTTTCTCTGACACATCAGCTTGCCAAACATGTCAGCGGTAGAATCTTTGGTTCCTATAGAGATAGTAAATTTACAGATCAAAACGATCGGAAGGACAAAAGACCTATAGTCGGCGTGGGTTTGAGGTGGCAAGCTTTAGAATGGATGAACATAGGGCTTAGGTATCGATTCCGATCTGTTGATTCGACAATTGACACAAAGGACTACGACGAAAACAGGGTAAGTATCAGTATCACAGTATTTCCCACAGTACCATTCCACACCAGCCGTTATTAGTAATTAATAATGTTTAGTTTTAAATTTTGAGTTTGGGAAAAAGATTCTGAAGAAAAAACGAAATATAATTAAGGAAAAAACTTATCAATTCGCTTTAGAAATTATTGTCTTATACAAAGAAATGTTGAAACAAAATGAATTTATTTTTTCAAAACAGGTTGTTCGATCCGGGACCAGCATCGGTGCGAACTTGGAAGAAGCTTTGGCCGGTCAAAGTAGGAAGGATTTTATTGCAAAAATGGCGATATCATCCAAAGAAGCTCGAGAAACCAATTATTGGTTAAGGCTTTTAAGGGATAGCCAGTTATGTAAAAATATCGACTATACAAATTTAATCAATGAATCTGAAGAAATAATCAAAATACTCACTTCTATCGTTAAAACTTCTCAAGCAGGGAGTTAATTAAGGATTAAAAATTCAAACTTAACAATTCCAAAAGACCTTCCAAGAAGAAAATCAATTCAGAATTAAAAACTCAAGCTTAACAATTCCACTATATTATGAATATTATAGTAACCGGCGGCAGTGGCTTTATCGGAACAAATCTTGTGACGGACCTTCTCAAAGAAGGCCATAAAGTTACCATATACGATAAGCAGAAAAGCGATATGTATCCTGGCCTTTGTATTGTCGCTGATGTGCGGGATAAGGAAAAACTGACCCGTTCATTGCGCGGAGTTGATGTGGTTTATCATTTGGCTGCTGAACATCGTGATGATGTGCAGCCCACCTCGCTCTATTATGACGTCAATGTGGGTGGTGCAGAAAACATTGTCTACGCTCTTGAGAAAAATGATGTAAATCGGTTGATTTTTACCAGCACGGTTGCAGTATACGGTCTCAACTCAGGAGAGCCCAGCGAGAATAGCCCTGTCAAACCCTTCAATGATTACGGCAAGAGCAAATATAAGGCTGAAACTATTTTCAACACATGGGCGGATTTCGACAATACAAATTGTCTTGTTACAGTTCGTCCGACTGTTATTTTCGGGGAGAAAAACAGAGGGAATGTGTATAACCTACTCAATCAGCTTGCCTCAGGTAAATTTATAACAGTTGGAAAAGGCATCAACAGAAAGTCCATGGCCTATGTTCTTAATCTAACAAGATTTTTAACCACTCTGTTAAAATCTGAGTTAGGACAATTCGTATACAATTACGCAGATAAACCGGATTTATGTATGAATGAACTCATTAAGATCTTTCATAATACGATCGGGAAAAATCCTATAAATAATTTTCATATTCCTTATGTCTTGGGACTCATCGGTGGATATGGTTATGATATATTAGCAAAAATAACCGGCAAAACATATCCGATCAGTTCAATACGAATCAAAAAGTTTTGTGCAGATACAGTGGTTTCTGCTGAAAAAGTGAAAGACATAGGATTCATTGCTCCCTATTTGCTGACTGATGGATTAAAAAGAATGATCTCAAGTGAATTTTTATGAAAACTAACCGTTCACAGGTTCAATGGTTCACGGTTCAAGGTTGAAGAGAGATGAAGATTGAACGGTTTGAAGATATTGAAGCATGGCAACTGGCACGCGAGTTGACGCGAAAAGTGTACAGACTGACGAAAAAGCCAGAATTTGCGAAGGACTACGGATTGAAGAAACAGATACAAGATGCCGCGGGATCATCGATGCATAATATTGCTGAAGGCTTCGATTCGGAGACGAATCCCGAGTTCATCCGGTTCTTACGGTACGCTAAACGGTCTTGCACGGAAGTTCAAAGCCAGCTTTATGAAGCCTTCGACGAGAAGTACATCACTTCCGGAGAATTTAAAGATACCTACGAGCCGGCTGGACGAACCCGTGCTGCTGTCCGTGGATTCATTAACTATCTCATGAAATATGAAGGGCGCAAAACAGCCAACCCTGAACCCTGAACTGTGAACCTAACAACCCGAGTAGTTTAATATGACAATTTATTGCCAGCCTTACATAAAACTCATGAGCAGCAATTCATTTATATAATTCAACCATCTGTAATTTTATCAAAACATTCTTTTTTAAATTCCATTTCAACCCTTGCATGCTTCTTGCATATTACTCACCCTCAAAGGCCGTTTTAATTTTAAACAGTATATCAATCTGAGACTGATGCAGAAATTGGGCAAAAAGAGGTGTTTTGCAAAGGTCTCAATATGTGTTGCGCTGATCCGATCCTGTAACCCAAAGAGCGGAGCTATATAAAGCCATAAATTCGATCAAACGGGGTCACCATTAATTTTATAGGTTAGAAATTTATTTGTTGGGACTCAGACCCGCCTGCCACTGCAAGGTACGAGCGGGCAGGAGAACACAGATTCTATAGATTTTTATTTTTTTATAAATATATCATCTGTAACAATCTGCGAAAATCTGCTTGTCCCGTAGGTTCGGTAAATCATACTGGGGTGTCCTATTAATACAAGTAGGAGGTAAAACCATGAAAGCCGTTATTCTCGCCGGAGGTTATGGGACTAGACTTTCAGAAGAAACCGGCGTAAAACCCAAACCCATGGTAGAGATCGGTGACAGGCCGATCTTATGGCATATTATGAAAATTTACTCTGCCTATGGTATCAACGACTTCATAATCTGCTTGGGTTACAAAGGGTATGTCATTAAAGAGTACTTTGCCAATTACTGGCTCCATGGGTCTGATGTTACATTCGATATGAAAAACAATAAGACAGAAATTCACCAAAACGGTACAGAACCTTGGAAAGTCACATTGATCGATACTGGTGAAAACACAATGACTGGTGGACGGCTAAAACGAGTTAGAAATCTTATAGGTGGTGAAACGTTTTGCCTCACATATGGAGATGGTGTGACAGATGTCAACATTAAGGATTTAATCGAATTTCATAGAGATCAAAAAAGTCTTGCGACATTAACTGCCGTACAGTCCCCTGGGCGATTTGGGGCATTTAGGCTAGACCAGAATCAATACAAGATTTCCGCTTTTAAGGAGAAGCCAAAAGGTGACGGTGCCTGGATCAACGGCGGTTTTTTCGTTTTGGAGCCTGGCGCAATAGACTACATCACAGATGATTTAACTGTCTGGGAGAGGGAACCTCTAGAAAATTTGGCCCATGACGGAATGCTTTCTGCATACAGACACGATGGATTCTGGCAGTCCATGGATTCACTGAGAGATAAAATGGTTCTTGAAAAGTTGTGGACAAGTGGCAAACCACCTTGGAAGATCTGGTAAGCATGTTTATGTATCTGATATGGAGAGAAAATGAAAAACGCTTTCAGTGTCATAAATAGTGATTTAAGATATATTTGCGACAATTTGAGTAAAGAGCTTGAACGCCTTTCAAGTAAGAGACTATTGATTACAGGGGGTGCGGGATTTCTTGGCTATTATCTTGTCAAAGCGCTTCTATATTGGAATAAAGAAGTGGATGAAGAACAACATATTCATATAACGGTATATGATAACTTCATCCGTGGTGTGCCAGCTTGGTTGACTGAATTGCAAGATGAAAAAAATCTGACCTTTATTAATCAAGACATCACGGAGCCTTTGTCGCCAGATATCGATAACTTTCACTATATTATTCACGCTGCTTCTATTGCGTCACCTATTTTTTACCGTAAGCACCCAATTGAAACCATGGATGCCAACGTCAATGGGCTTCGATTCCTTCTGGAATATTCTTTAAGACAGAAAAAAGAGAATAACCCCGTTGAAGGTTTTTTGTTTTTCTCAAGTAGCGAGATTTATGGTGATCCTCCTGAACAATATATTCCCACCCCTGAAACCTTCCGGGGTTATGTTTCCTGCACCGGGCCACGGGCTTGCTACGATGAATCAAAACGTTACGGAGAAACTCTGTGTGTGAATTTTGCTAAACAGTATGATCTTCCTATTAAGATTGCAAGACCATTTAATAATTATGGACCTGGTCTCAAGATAACAGATAGAAGAGTACTTCCCGATTTTGCCAGAGATGTTATAGCTGGGAGAGACATTGTACTTCTCTCTGATGGATCACCGACTAGAACGTTTTGTTATGTTGCTGATGCAATCATTGGATATTACAAAGTGCTTGTAAACGGACGAAGCGGTGAGGCCTATAACATAGGCGTAGAAGAACCGGAGATTTCCATGTTAGAGCTTGCTGAAAAAATCACCTCTCTTGCAAAAACCCTTTTTGGTTACAAGGGAAAGGTTGTTCGCCAAGTTAGTTCGGACGAACAATACTTGACTGACAGTCCAGACCGACGTTGTCCGATAATAACTAAAGCAAGGCGCGATTTAGGATACAACCCGGGTATCTCTATTAACGAAGGACTGGAGCGTTCGTTAATGTGGTATTTCGAAAATCGGGACGCAAAGGAGGCCTAATGAGAATCTCTGTAATCGGTGCTGGATACGTTGGACTAATTACAGGACTTTGTTTAGCTGAAAAGGGCCATCAGATCATCTGTGTTGATTTAGACCAGGAAAAGGTTGAAAAAATCAACCATAAGATTCCGCCAATATATGAAAAGGGCTTAGAGAAACTATTAAGAAAGAATATTAATCGCAATCTGAAAGCTATCACAGATATTCATAAAGCTGTATTAGAATCGGATGTATCATTCATTGCAGTTGGGACTCCTTTTAATGGCGGTCAAATTGACTTGCGTTACATTAAAGAAGCTTCTCAACAGATAGGGATGGCACTGAAGGAAAAGAATAGTTACCATCTTATTGTGGTGAAAAGCACAGTTGTCCCAGGCACTACCGATGAGATAGTGCTTCCAATCCTTGAAATGGTTTCTGGGAAAAAAGCCGGTGTTGATTTTGGTGTTGGAATGAATCCTGAATTTCTCAGGGAGGGTAAAGCAGTTGACGACTTCATGTTTCCCGACAGAATTGTCTTGGGAGGAATAGACAAAAAAAGCATCGAGATTCTTTGCCAGCTATATAATGTTTTTCCAGATGTGGATAAGGTGAAAACCAACAATAAGACGGCTGAGATGATCAAGTACACATCTAACTCCCTTCTAGCGACCATGATATCTTTCTCAAATGAAATCGCTAACCTTTGCACGGCGATTGGTGACATCGATGTGGTTGATGTAATGAACTGCGTTCATATGGATAAACGCTTGAGTCCCATTCTGCCTGACGGCCAGCGCATTGTACCGCCATTTACGACATATCTTGAGGCGGGGTGTGGATTTGGCGGCAGCTGTTTGCCGAAAGACGTAAAGGCACTAATAGCGCATGGGAAAAAACTTGGTGCTCCAACACAGGTATTGAATGCAGTAATGCGGGTCAATGAACATCAACCCAAACAAATAGTACAATTATTAAAGAGGCATTTTCCTTTATTGGCAGGGATCCGCATCGCTATTCTTGGTTTAGCATTCAAACCAGGGACTGATGATATGAGAGAATCCCCTTCTATTACTGTTATAAATGATCTCCTTTTTGGGAAAGCAAAAATCAAGGCTTACGACCCTGCTGCAAAGCAACAGGCACAAGCGCTTTTCGATAACGAGGATATAGTGTTTTGTGATGATCTACTTCAGACAATCGAAAATGTGGAAGCGATTGTCATACTCACTTGTTGGGACGAATTTGCAAAAATTCCTGACTTTTTGACGCATCTCAACATGCCCCCTGTAGTGATTGACGGCCGTCGAATGCTTGACAAATGTCAAATAAAAAGATATGAGGGAATCGGTCTTTAGCTCAACCTTTAAGCTAATATTCAATTAATAGGGACTATTACTTATGGGGTCTGAATTAAAGATTCATATCAGAATATTTATATCATCCATACATATAATTTAAAACCCATCTAATTTTTTCTGGGCACTGCAAATCAGCAATTGAGCTTCTTGTCTAGACGATGATTAGCCATCTTTTTTAGGAGCATTTATGGATAAAATAAGATGCCGTTTTTGTGAAAACATTTTAAAATATTCCTTTGTAGACCTCGGGATGTCGCCTCTGGCAAATTCATATCTTAAAGAGGACCAGATTCATCAGATGGAGCCATTCTACCCTCTTCATGCATACGTTTGTGAAAAGTGTTGTCTGGTTCAATTAAAAGCGTTCCAAAGTCCTGATGAAATCTTTAGCGAGTATGCTTATTTTTCTTCTTACTCAGAAAGCTGGCTTAATCATGCAAAGAGATACACCGAGCAAATGATTGAACGATTTGGAATTAACTCCAAGAGTCAAGTTGTTGAGATCGCTAGCAATGATGGCTATCTTCTGCAATATTTCAAGGAAAGGGGCATACCCGTCTTAGGAGTGGAACCTGCTAAAAATGTATCTAAAGTGGCGCAAGAGGCTGGAATACCGACTATTGTAGCTTTTTTCGGTGTCCAAACTGCGATGGGACTAGCTGCTGAGGGTAAGCATGCAGATCTCATAAACGGAATTAATGTTTTGGCCCAAGTGCCAGATCTTCATGATTTTATCAGGGGATTCAAAATACTGCTTAAACCCCATGGCGTCATAACTATAGAGTTTCCTCACCTGATACGTTTAATTGAAGAAAATCAATTTGATACTATTTATCATGAACATTTTTCTTACTTTTCTTTTTTCACTGTTAAAAAAATATTAGACAAACACGGTTTGACGATCTTCGATGTCGATGAACTTCCCACCTTTGGTGGCTCGCTAAGAATATACGCCTGTCATGCTGAGAATTCATCAAGACCTGTTACCAAGCGAGTATCAACTCTATTAAATAAAGAAATTGATGCTGGCTATGCGGATCTACAAATCTATCGATCCTTTTCGGAAAATGTCAAAGAGATAAAGCAGAATATCCTAACTTTTATGCTCAATACCAAGAAAGAAAAAAAATCGATAGCTGCCTATGGTGCTCCGGCCAAAGGAAATACGCTATTGAACTATTGTGGTATTCGAACAGACTTCTTGGATTATACGGTTGACCGCAGTCCTCATAAACAAGGACAGTACTTACCGGGCACTCATATCCCGATTTATCAGCCTGATAAAATCAAGGAGACAAAACCCGATTATTTGTTGATTCTACCATGGAATATTAAGGAAGAGATAATGGAGCAGATGGCCCACATACGAGAGTGGGGTGGTAGATTTGTGGTCTTAATTCCTGAAGTAAAGGTTTTTTCATAAATTTTATAGTGAAGAGATTCCTTGATAATAAAGACAACGTCGGTGAAGAAATGTGGCAGTTAATGGCGGAATTGTATCCGATATGCCGCAGTATTACTGGAGCTGGCGTTCGTGACACTTTAAAAAAAATTGGGGAAATTATTCCATTAAAAATAGCTGAGGTTCCTACTGGAACTAAGGTCTTCGATTGGATTATTCCACGTGAGTGGAATATAAAGGACGCATACATAAAGAATTCAAGGGGTGAAACGATACTTGACTTTAATGACTCCAATTTACATGTGCTAAACTATAGCGTACCTGTTAACAAAATAGTCTCGTTAGAGGAGCTCAGACCGCATTTGTATACAATCCCCGAGCATCCGGATTGGATTCCCTACCACACCTCCTATTATGATGAAAAATGGGGATTTTGCCTAAGCCATAAACAATTTGTGGCCTTGGAGGATGACGATTATGCAGTATTTATTGACTCTTCACTAAAAGACGGCCATTTGAACTTTGGAGAGTGTATTATTAGAGGAGAAACACAAGAAGAGATACTCATTTCTTGCCATATATGCCACCCTTCTCTGTGCAATGATAATCTCTCTGGTCTAGTCCTTTCGACATTTCTTGCTAAACATCTCAAACAAATTCCTCTAAGATTCACATATAGATTTTTATTTATTCCTGCAACCATTGGTTCTATCACCTGGCTTTCTCTCAATGAATCTAATATTTCACTGATTCAACACGGCCTGGTCGCGGTGAATCTTGGAGATTCCGGGAAGTTCACCTATAAAAAAAGTCGTAAAGGTAATACAGAAATAGACCAAGCGGTAATGAATGTTTTAAAGAATTCCGTTGTTGATTCCCAAATCATAGATTTTTTCCCCTATGGTTACGATGAGCGGCAATACTGTTCTCCGGGCTTTGATCTCCCTGTCGGATGTTTGATGAGAACACCACATGGTCGCTATCCTGAATATCACACATCAGCAGATAATTTAGAATTTGTTAAACCGCAATATCTTGCTGAATCTTTTTCAATATATTCTTCAGTATTGTATGTTCTTGAGAACAACGGAACATATGTAAGTTGCAATCAGAAGTGTGAGCCACAACTGGGCAAGAGGGGGGTATACCAGCAAATTGCTGGTCACAGTGACAGCCAAACAAGACAACTCGCTATGTTTTGGGTATTGAATTTATCTGATGGTGATCATACCTTGCTGGATATTTCGAACAGATCTGGATTAGATTTTAGTCTAATCAAAGATACAGCAGATATGTTAGTTAAGTGTGATCTGTTGACAGAGCCTGTAAAGTAGACCCTAACGTTGCAAAAGTTGAGGGTGCTGCAGATCCAACGCGTCATGGGTGCAGCTGTAGTAATTTACCGAAAGCCCTTGACAACGCAGGTCGAAGATCTTGTGAATCGCGGGGAGATGCGGTGCCATCGGCTTTCCCGTAGGGTAACTAACATGGCTGCTTTTCACTGATTTCAGGATGCCATCTGGAGTTCATTCCAGCAGAACAGTTAAAAAAGGTTGAATGGCTTGTAATTATTACTTTTAAACCCATTTCGTCATGTTATTTATGCAACTATAGGGTAGATACTGCTTCAGATAATTTTTGGTGCACACACATGGTCAAATTCAATCAGTTTTTTGGTCAAAAGATACTTGTTACCGGTGCCAGCGGCTTTATTGGCCCGCATTTGTGCCGTAAACTTTCTAAGTACGGGGCAGATGTCTTTGCAACCTCCAGGACGGGCGGACCTGCCGACAACAATCATATTCGCTGGAGTCGTGGCGATTTTTCAGACCTACCGACTGTTCGCACTGTTTTAAATGACATCAAGCCGGATGTGATATTTCATTTGGCAGGGCATGCGGCAGGAGGCCGTGAACTTGAACTCGTTTTGCCCACTTACCATAGCAACCTTACCACTACCGTAAACTTGCTGTCAGTGGCGACCGAGATTGGGTGCGGCAGAATTATTTTACCAGCTTCTATGGAAGAGCCTGATGCAAGTAAGTTAGAAATGATTCCTTCTTCTCCTTATGCGGCAGGCAAGTGGGCAAGCAGCGCTTATGCACGTATGTTTCATAAGCTCTATAATACACCCGTTGTTATTCTTCGTGTTTTTATGACTTATGGGCCCGGGAAGCAAAATCCTCATAAATTGCTTCCATATGTAATTACTTCACTTCTCAAAGGGCAAGCGCCAAAACTAGGCAGCGGAGAACGACAAATTGATTGGATCTATGTTGATGATGTAATTGGTGGAATGCTTTTTGCAGCTTTGGCCTCTGATGTGGAAGGGGCTACGATAGATTTAGGATCCGGAGCTACTTTGTCAATCCAAATGATTGTGAAACATCTAGTCAATCTGGTCGATTCGAATGTAAAACCTCTCTTTGGAGACATACCTGACAGACCCATGGAACAAGTGCGAATGGCAAACACAGCAGACACCTATGGAAAATTGGGGTGGAAACCTCAGACCTCTTTAGAAATTGGGTTAAGAAAAACAGTGGATTGGTATAGAAAACAACTAAATATTGGCAAAAACGCCCACTCCCGCTATCATGACTAACGACGGTATAAGGCATGAAAAAGATATAAAAGTCATAGGCCTGATTCCAGCAGGTGGAACCGCAAGCCGGCTTTCACCCATTCCATGTAGCAAAGAAATATATCCTATCGGATTTGACCATCTAACTAAAGATGGCAATCCACATCCGAAAGTTGTTTGTCACTATTTGTTGGAAAGACTACAATTAGCTTGTATTTCAACTGTTTATATCATATTACGAAGTGGAAAATGGGACATCCCTTCTTATTTGGGTAGTGGTAAAATGCTAAATATGGACCTTGCTTATTTGATGATGGACTTACCATTCGGGGTGCCTTATACCTTGGACCAGGCATATCCGTTTGTAAAGGATTCAATTGTGGCCCTTGGTTTTCCTGACATCCTTTTCGTACCAAATGATGCATTTGTACAGATACTTGTCCGACAGTCGGAAACGAGAGCCGATTTAGTTTTAGCCGTCGTTCCCACCAATCGGCCCGAAAAATGGGATATGCTGGATTTAGATGAGCTTGGTAGAATAAGACGATTTGTTATCAAACCTACTCAAACACATCTGTATTATACTTGGATAGTAGCAGTTTGGACACCCGTATTTACAAACTTTATGCATCAATATCTCATAACCCATCATCGTGAGATTCGTGGGCAAGATGCTGGACAAAACTTAAAAACACAAAAGCGAGAATTGTACATGGGGGATGTCTTTCAACTTGCTATTGAAGAGGGGTTATCCATTGAGACCGTCGTATTTCCCAAAGGGTCTTGTATTGACATTGGTACTCCGGAAGATTTGTTGAAAGTGCCCCATTTTTTAAAATCATTGTCTCTATAAATGCTATCCTCTTCTAACCAAAGGAGATATGAGCGAATTATGGTTTAGGGTGACGCCAATTCGTTATCGGTATCCCTTTGGCTGACATCCATTAGGTAGACGTCAACGCTCAGATGATATATTATTATCCTTCTTCCAAAATACAAGTTTGGAGATGAACAGATGACGCAAAAGACTCAACAAAATAGCTTTCAACCTGTTATTTATACTCCGGATTCAATAATGCGAACTCCCTTTCGGCTGATTTGCCAACTCTGGAAAGATCTTAAAAATTCACGTGGCTTGGCCTGGAGGCTTTTTGTAAGGGATTTTTCAGCGAAATATCGCCAGAGCATTTTCGGAGTACTTTGGGCGTTTGTCCCGCCAATCCTGGTGGGATTGATTTTTATTGTATTACAATCGAAAAAGGTAGTAACTTTCAGCAAAACAGACATCCCATATCCCGTTTTTGCCTTGGTCGGTACAACACTTTGGCAGTTGTTTACCGAAAGCCTTAACGCACCTTTGAAATCTGTCCAAGCTGCAAAATCGATTTTGGCCAAGATCAAGATCCCTTATGAGGCTCTTCTCCTCTCTGCGTTTTATAGTTTATTACTTAATTTTTTAATAAAAGCCATTGTAATCGCAGGAATTCTTGTTTTCTTCAAAGTTAAACTGACAATTGGCTTACTGTATGCTCCTCTGACGATCTTAGCCCTTATTATCTTGGGACTTGCCATAGGACTCTTACTAACACCAATTGGCATGTTGTATACCGATGTCTCAAGTGCGCTGCCATTGCTGACCCAGTTATGGTTTTTCTTAACGCCCGTTGTTTATCCGCCGCCGAAAAGCTTTCCTTTGTCTCTTCTAAGCAACTTGAACCCGGTCAGTCCAATTATAGAGGCTTCAAGAGATCTTATTGCGAAAGGACATATTACAAATCTCCAACCATTTCTGATTATTTTAATATTAACTCTTCCCGTGCTGATGATCGCCTGGTTGATTTACCGGGTATCAATTCCAATCATTGTTGAACGAATGAGCGCCTAATGCCTGATACATTAATTATAGCTGACAAGGTTAGCAAAAAATTCTGCCGAACCCTCAAGCGGTCTCTCTGGTATGGTGTCAGAGATCTCGGGTCTGAATTGATCGGTCGTAATAACAGCCATAAAGATTTGCGCAAGAAAGAATTCTGGGCGATAAAAAACGTATCATTTGAACTGAAACGTGGGGAAACATTAGGTTTAATCGGTTGCAACGGTGCAGGAAAGACAACATTATTGCGAATGTTAAATGGATTAATCAAGCCGGACACTGGACGAATTGAAGTCAGAGGACGAATGCAGGCATTAATTGCTTTAGGCGCAGGATTTAATCCCATACTGACAGGTCGAGAAAATGTATACATCAATGCGTCGGTTCTAGGATTATCGAAGTTAGAAATTAATCGTAAATTTAAGGATATTGTAGATTTCTCCGAAATTCAAGAATTTATCGACACTCCTGTTCAAAATTACAGTTCTGGTATGCGGGTTAGATTAGGTTTTGCGGTTGCTGCACATGTAAACCCTGATATTTTACTGGTGGATGAGGTCTTGGCCGTTGGTGATTGGGGATTTCAGAGAAAATGCTTTAACAAGGTCGGAGAGTTAAGAGAAAAGGGAACGGGGATTATACTTGTGTCTCACAGTATGCAGGTCATATCCACATTCACTGATAAAGCAATTTTATTAAATAAGGGAAATCATTTTTACTTCGACAATGTGGCTATGGCCATCAATGAATACAATAAACTTTTCTCAAAAGGAAAGGTAGAGTCCGGGATTACTAAAATATGCCAAGGAAATGACAAGATTAAATTCTACGATGTGAATATTGGACCAACACGAATGCATCCTGGAGATTCTTTCAGTTTACGCATGCGTTTTAGCTCATCCATAGATTATGATGATGTTCAGGTTGATACGAAAATCATGTGTGGCAACGAACCTGATATCTATTTCCAAGCCACAAACAAGGCATACGATAAGAGATTAGATCTGAAAAGGGGTGACCACAAATTTGAAATTAAGGTTGAAAACATCCAAATTAATAACAATAATGCTCTATTAAGCATCTCTTTATGGGCAAGAAAAAGAGCGGAAGTCCTATTTTGGTGGCGTATACGCCTCGACTTTAGTCCAATGAATTACTCTGTAGGGAAAAACGCTTTAAACATGATTTATCAAGTGGATTAGTTTATGGACAGTTGCGATAATGTATAATTCGGTCTTCAAATTATTAGACAAAAAATGAAGATAATGATTAATGCACACGGATTCCCTCCTGGCCAAATTGGTGGTGGGGAATGGCGCGTCTATCGTTTAAAACACGGGTGAGCTTTTTTCCGGTCCATGTAGTATTTTAGGATGTTCCCTTTGTCTGTTTAGCAATCCGCTTAACAGTGTCCATTATTTAATCCTCGACAAACTGACATTTGTGATTATATTACGTTATAGTAAAAAAATCTGAGAATATTTTATTTCTAAAGATAACCGGTGTTTCTAAAAGGACGCGGTACCAAGAAGAATGGTTCAATTTTTTGAGGACGACCCTTCACCAGGCAAATAAACTGATGGCATCTTCTCACATCCTGTTGCAGATATACACAAAATTAGGGATTCCGAAGAGATTATTTTCTTTATGTAGCTTTTTACATAGTTATATCTACTTTTTTACACAATTGTGCTTATGAAACACAATATATTGTATGCAATATTGCTGATATGGGCAAATGTTGAAGGTATAAATTTTGCATTAAATATCAAATTAAGCTAACTTCTTATTTTAAAAATTGAAAAGACTTATACTAAACAATAAAAGTTTGTGCGCCAAGTTCAAATTCATGATTGATGATAATACCGGCAAGGTCAGGAACATGAAAAGGTATCTTATCAACTTTAACAGAATCAGATTTTTTTTGTTTGCTTTCTTTCTTGTTTTGCTATGGGTAACCGCTTCTGCCTCCTTCGCAAGTGTCACTAATATAACTCCTACTACTTACACCGTGGCGCAACTCAATGTGGGAGACAAATACTATGTGGATAGAAATTATATACTCACTTCGATCCCGACCGAACTGGCCACCGGTACTGAGGAGTGGATTAAGACTAAAAATGACGATAAGACTAATAAGACCTCAATTGATTTTCTCCAATTTACAATTTCCCAAG
>Ga0210062_1000225_pt1 | contig 17591 bp, 14 predicted proteins | sample Muzzi_CordA_D2_FD_185528 | JGI IMG/M metagenome (GOLD analysis project Ga0210062, IMG submission 185528) | Wetland microbial communities from San Francisco Bay, California, USA, that impact long-term carbon sequestration - Muzzi_CordA_D2 (SPAdes) | ecosystem: Environmental > Aquatic > Marine >...
AGATCAACCGCCTGTACGCGCAACTGGACGACCCGCTGGATGCCCTTCAGGTCGTCTCCGTCCTCGGCGAGATACACGCCGACATTGCGGCCCACTTCGCCCTGGAGGAGCGCTTGATGCGGACGGCGCACTATGCCGAGTATGCGCAGCACAAGGAGGACCACGAGGACTTGCTGGATCAAGTCCGTGATCTGATGGACGTATTCAGCGATGACCCGCAGGCCGGCCGAAAGATGTTGCAGCAACGCCTGTCAGACTGGTTCGGCAGGCATTTTTCCACCTATGACGCACGCCTGCACAAATGTCTCCCTGAAGGCTGACAACGGTGCCGGACAACCGCCTGGCGCCTCAGGTCGGCGCAAGCATCGTTTGCAGCAACTCGAAACTGATCAGGGCCAGGGCAAGAAAGATAAAAAAGAACACCACCTGTCGCTGCTTCAGAGGTTGTCCGCGATAACGTTCAATGGCCCGAACAAGCCAGTCCGCGAGCAGGTAAATGATGATCGCGTTAAGTGTAAACAGTATCAGGTCCGACATTTCGCGTGCCCTCTATGGCTGTCTTGGGGCTTTGCCGGCCCCGCGCAGCGACCGGTAGGCGACGACCAGGAACAACAAACCGCCGATCACCGAAATCAGACCACCCAGACCCATCAGGCCCATTCCGGCTATCTCGCTCAAGCGGTCAAGCCCCTGCGCCAGGCCGGCAGTCTTGCGCTGCACACCATAACCGCCGGTCCAAGCCAGGCCCATGATATGCATAAACTGACCGCCGCTGTAAATGATTGGCTGCCAGAAGGCCATGCGCGCGGGTACTTCACCGAAACCCAGCCTGGGTAGCAGGTAGTAACATAACCCCATGAAAGCGACCGTCACGCCAACCGTTGATCCGTGGTAATGCGCCGGTATCACGATATCCAGCCCGGCGATCATAAAACCGAGCACTCCGCCGGTGGCGAACAAGCCGATCGAGGACAGCAACGCGGAACGCAGGTAACGGGCTTCACCCACCGCCTTGTCGGCACGCCACAAACCGGCCACGACGGCCAGGCCCAGCGGCAAACTGGAAAGCCCCCCGTACTTCATCAGCTCGGTAAACGCCAGACGGTGCCCCACTGAAAAAACGGGGTGGGCGATGTACAAAAACGGCACCGTGATGACCGGTAAAGCCATCAGCAGGAAAAAAAACAGCGCGAGCCGCGGTGTCAGCGTAAAACGGCACCCGCTATTGCTGGACAACAATACCCACACGACCATCATCAACAGCGTGTGTGTGAATTGCAGCACGTGACCGGCGCCCCAAAACAGATACTCGAAATATATCTGGCCCTTGATGCTCGGGGGCATGCCGACCAACGATGCCAGCAACGCACCGATGGCCACCGCGGCCGTCACCGCGGCCAGTTTCGTACCCGTTTGCAGCGCGGCCGTTCCATCGAGTTCGTGCGTCAGGGATGAGAAAGTGATGGCAGAGCGGGCCAGGTGTGAAAAAATGCCGGCGGCAAACAGCCACAGCCCGGTATAAAACAGGGGGTGCCGCAACACGGGCACGTAATTGTTCATCAATGGGTCGCCTGCCCCGGCGAAAGGTGAAATGACAATGACCGCGGTGCCAGCGGCGGCCAGCGCCCACGAGACGCGGTCCCACACCGGACGGTCCCGGTCCGTGCTCAATGACCACAGCACGCCGGCCATCGACAACAGCCAGATCAACACCGACAGGTCCACGTGCACGACCAGCGCGATACGAAAAAAGTCGATGAACGGCAGCCATTCCTGAACAAACGGCGTGCGCGCCAACACCAGCAGCAATGAGAAAACACCGGCACCGACCAGCGACGCCAGACCCAGTAACAGCCAAGCCCGCGTGGTACGCCGGACCCCGGCGCTGCTAATGACAAGTTCGTATTTGTTCGATGGCATCCCGGTCTTCTTCTTGCAGCTTAGCATCGCAAGTTAACGGCCCTGCGTATCGCTGTCAATGCCGCCCTAAATGGGTAAAATCGTAGTGTACTTCACCCGCCGCAGGGCAAAGCTTGAACTGGCAGAGAGCACGCTCGGGTGGTGCAGAATCTTTGTATTGAGAAAGTCATTATAGGATCGCATGTCCCGTGAAATGATCTGTAGAATGTAGTCACGCTCACCTGACACCGAGAAGCACTCCATAACCTCGGGCAATCGTTCAACGTGCGTCTCGAAAGACCGCCGAACCATATCGGAGTGCTCGACCATGGTGACCGACAACAATACGTGAATTTGCAAATCCAGCGCCTCGGGGTTCAGTATGGCCACCTGCGCATCGATCACCCCCCTGTCCTCCAGTTCGCGGATACGGCGCCAAACGGAAGTGCGCGACAATCCGCAACGCTCAGCCAGATCGATCTGGCTGATGCCTATGTCGGTTTGCAGTGCATTGAGTAACTTTCGATCGGAACCGGACAGTTTCATCTCGATCATTCCTGTCGTTTTTTTAAAAAAAGTGAAACTATTGTTTCAAATAAAAGTCAATGATGTCAATTACGAAACACATATTTTGTGCATCTGCGTCATAATGACCTAATATGGCGTAATTTACGAACGGCGTCACCCCTGGAGGCCCGTCATTACACCGGCGCGAGCGTCACTACAGCTAAAAAACAACGGAGCGTACGATGGCTGACCTGTTTGAAAACCCGATGGGACTGGACGGATTCGAATTCGTCGAGTTCGCCTCGCCCCGGCCGGGCGTTCTCGAACCGGTATTCGAGCGCCTGGGCTTTACGGCCGTGGCGAAACACCGGTCCAAGGACGTCGTTCTGTACCGTCAGGGTGACATCAATTTCATTCTCAACAACGAACCGCACAGCCATGCGGCGTATTTCGCGGAGGAGCACGGCCCATGCGCCTGTGGAATGGCCTTCCGTGTGACAGACGCCCACCATGCCTATGCACGCGCGCTGGAACTGGGTGCACAGCCGATCGAGATTCCGACCGGGCCGATGGAACTGCGCTTGCCCGCCATCAAGGGCATTGGCGGGGCGCCGCTGTACCTGATCGACCGCTATGACCACGGCCACAGTTTCTACGATATAGATTTCCGGTTTTTCGACAACGTCGACCGGCATCCGCGCGGCTGCGGGTTCACCCAGATCGATCACCTGACCCACAACGTCTACCGCGGTCGCATGGAGTTCTGGGCAGGCTTTTACAAGCGAATTTTCAACTTTCGCGAAATACGCTATTTCGACATCAAGGGCGAATACACCGGCCTGTTGTCCAAGGCGATGACCGCACCCGACGGCAAGATCCGCATTCCGCTGAACGAGGAAGCTTCCGCCGGAACCGGTCAGATCGAAGAATTCCTGATGGCCTACAACGGCGAGGGCATCCAGCACATCGCACTGATCTGTGACGACCTGATCGCTTGCTGGGACGCGCTCAAAGCCAATGGCCTGCCGTTTATGACGCCCCCGCCGGCGACCTACTACGAGATGCTCGACGAACGGCTGCCCGGCCACGGCGAGCCCGTCGGCGAACTGCAAAAGCGCGGTATCCTGCTGGACGGCTCCACACAGGACGACGACCCGCGGCTGCTGCTGCAGATATTCTCCGAAACCATGATCGGGCCAGTCTTTTTCGAGTTTATCCAGCGCAAGAAAGACGAAGGCTTCGGCGAGGGTAACTTTACCGCGCTGTTCGAGTCCATGGAACGTGACCAACTGCGCAGGGGAGTCATTGGAAGAAAAGGGGAAAACTGATGCCCTTGCCAGCCCCGGGTGTTCTCCCGCAACTGGCGGCGGGGCGGGCGTTTGCCCTATCATAGCGGGAGCCGGGCCGGCGTCAGCCGCCACTGCACGCAGCGCAAGGAAACAGATATGAACATCCGCAAAATTCACCACGTGGCGTACCGCTGCAGGGACGCGAAGGAAACTGCCGAGTTTTATAAGAAGGTCATGGATATGGACCTCGTCCTCGCCATTTCCGAGGATCAGGTCCCCAGCACCAAGGCGCCCGATCCGTACATGCATATATTCCTGGACGCGGGCCAGGGCAATGTCCTGGCCTTTTTCGAAGTCCCGAACTCGCCGCCGATGGGGCGGGACGAAAATACCCCGGACTGGGTCCAGCACATCGCCTTCGAACTCGATGACATGGATGCGTTGCTGGCCGCCAAGGCACACGTCCGGTCCTGCGGTCTGGACGTCATCGGGCCGACCGACCACCACATTTTCAAGTCGATCTATTTCCGCGATCCCAACGGCCACCGCCTCGAGCTTTGCGCCAACGTGGACCGCCCCGGTGCACTGGAGAAACTGCACGAAGTGGCGCCGGCCATGATCGAAGAGTGGAGCCGAACCAAGAAGGCCCCCAAGCACGCTGCGTTTCTTCATGCCAACGAGTTCGAAGCAGGCTGATTAGCTCCCCGGGCGTGGTAACATGCCCGGGTCCGGGTGCTTGCGGCCGTAGCATTGAAAATCCTGCATATCGGTAAATATTTTTCGCCGTTTTCGGGCGGGCTGGAAAACTACATGCGCGACGTCATGACGGCGCTCGGACGGCGCGGGATCGAATGCGCCGCACTGGTGCACAGGCACGAGCTATCGCTCAAGAGCGTCTTCGAGACCGTCATCGAGGACGGCCACGCATTCAGGGTCGTCAGGACCGGCGTGTGGGCGCGGCTTCTCTTCACGCCGCTGAGCCCCGCCTTTGGGCTGCAACTGAACCGGCTGTTGAGGTCCTGCCGACCCGATATACTGCACCTCCACCTGCCCAACCCCTCCGCGTTCTGGGTTCTCGCGCTGCCCGCCGCGCGTCGGCTGCCGTGGGTCGTCCACTGGCACGCGGATGTCGTGACCGGCGCCCAGGGTTGGTGCATGCGGACGGCCTACCGGTTCTATCGGCCGTTCGAACAGGCTTTGCTCAAGCGCGCGGATGTCGTCATCGTGACCTCGGAGCCCTACCTGCAGGCCAGCGTTCCGCTGCGACGGTGGCGTGACAGGTGCCATGTGGTGCCGCTGGGGGTGGACACCGGCAGGCTGGCGCGAGCGGCGGACGCCGTGCCGCGGTACGGCGGCAGCAAGCCTGCCGCCGACGGTGGGCCCGTTCCGCCATTGCACGTTCTCGCCGCCGGGCGGCAGACCTACTACAAGGGCTTTCGCTATCTCATCCAAGCGGCCGCGCTGTTTGCGGATATGCGCGTCGACTTCGTCGGCGACGGCGACCAGACCGCTGAGCTGAAGGCGCTCGCAACGGCGCTGGGGCTCGATGGGCGCGTGACGTTTCACGGGATCGTCAGCGACGCGGAACTGCGGCAACGGATGCGCGACTGCGATTGTCTTTGCCTGCCCTCCATCGAACGCACCGAGGCCTTCGGGCTGGTCTTGCTGGAAGCGATGTATCACGGCAAAGCCGCCGTGGTCAGCGACGTGCCGGGCTCCGGGATGGGCTGGGTCGTGGAACACGGCGTCACCGGCATCAAGGTGCCCCCGGCCGACCCAGAGGCGCTGGCGGCTGCGTTTGCAGCCCTGGCGGCGGACCGGGACAATCTTTCCGAAATGGGCGACAATGCCCGCGCCAGATTCATGCGCGAATTTGAGATCGACCGCGGTGCGGGTCGGCTTGCGCTGCTCTACGGGGACATATTGCAGCGCACGGCCACGGGATGAGCAGCAACGGGTGCCACGATGATTGACGAATCTCAGAAAGGATCCGGGATCGACCTGCCCCGCAGCGTGGTCGTCATACCGGCACATAACGAAGCCCGGGACATCAGCCGCGTCATCGTCGGCGTGCGCCGAGTCTGCGACTTCCCGGTCGTCGTCATTGACGACGCCAGCGAAGACGACACCGCGCAGCAGGCCCGCGAGGCCGGAGCGATCATCGTGCCCCTGGCCGTGCGGCTCGGCGCCTGGGGGGCAACGCAGACGGGGCTGCGCTATGCACTGCGTCACGGTTTTGAATACGCGATCACGATGGACGGAGACGGCCAGCACGAGCCACAGTCATTACCGGATCTGCTGGCCCCGATCATCAGCCACGAGGCCGATGTCACGATCGGGGCCTGTACCCGGCGGGGATCCCGCCTGCGCAAGATCGCCTGGCTGCTGATGAAAAAGGTCTCCGGTCTGCGGCTCGAGGACCTGACCTCGGGTTTCCGGGTGTATGACCGCCGCGCGATCCGCCGGCTGGCCTCGTGGCAGGCCACCTTGCTGGAATACCAGGACGTGGGCGTACTGGCAATGCTGCAGGCATCCGGTATCCGGATTCGCGACGTCGAGGTCAGCATGCTGCCGAGACGTCACGGAATCTCCCGGGTTTTCCATTCGTGGGCATCGGTCATCTATTACATGGCCCATACGCTGCTTTTGAGTTTCACCAAGCGCGGACTGACGCACCCGGCCGGTGACAGGTGAGCAAACCACATGTTCCTGTTCTATAATGCCCACTTCCCCCGAGACTGCCAGGGCCCGTTGACGCTATGCGAACACTCATCGAAATAGGCCGTTTTTTTGCACGGCGAGACACCCTGATGCTGGTGCAAAATGCTGGCTAGCGGTATCAAATGGTCGCATTGATAACAGGCGTTATCGGTATCGCGGCTGCGGTCACGATCGTGATTTTGATTCGCCGGGATCACCTGCACGTACGCTACGGTTTGTGGTGGATGACGGCGGCCATCGTCTTCGCCCTGCTCGGCGTGTTTCCGGCGATATTCGACGAAATCGCCCACTTTTTTGGTATCGCCTACCCCCCGGTCCTGGCACTGACACTGGCCGTGGTGGTATTGGTCATCAAGATATTGGTCATGGACCTCGAGCGATCGCGCAACGCCATCAAGCTGCAGCGGCTGATTCAAAGGGTTGCGCTGCTGGACTCGGATCTGCGCTCGATTCAGCAGCGGCGGCCCGGCGGCGAAGGCGCCGACGCGCACACTCACGAAAGTGATGTCCAAACCAGCTAAGCCCGCACCGCGCCGTAAGTTCACGCGGGGCTGAACGGCCTGGTGGGCGGGCTGACGTTATTCGCCGGGCTCCTGCTGCCGTGGCTGGGGGGCGCCCTCTGGCTGGCCTTCGCCGATACACGCGGCAAACAATTCCCCGGCAACCGCTGGTGCCAATTGGGCTACGGCTTCTTTCTCGGTTATGCGGTCCTGTATTTTTCGATCCTTGCCTGTAACGCGGTTACCGGCGGCGTAGCCTGGCCGCCTGTGATGGCATTCATGGGATGTTTCGCGGCCGCCGGCGGCGTGGCGTGGTTCCTGGCACCGGGCAGCCCGTCTGCCGGCCGGCCGGCGGACGGGAACCCCCCGGAGCGCGCGCAAAAAATCCTGCTGGCAGTGTTCTTGACCTGGACGGCGTTGCACCTGGCGTTCATCTGTATCGAGGTGTTCACGCAAGCGCTCTATCCGTGGGACGCCTGGCTCGCGTGGGTATACCGCGCCAAGGCCTGGTACCTGGCCGGCGCCATGACCGACGTGGTCGGCCCGGCGCAATGGGCGCTGGCGAGTACGGCCGGCACCTACACGATCGACGCCTGGGTCTATCCGCTGTTCCCGTCGGTGATCCCCTACTGGGCGGCGCTCAGTCTTGGCCACTGGAGCGAAACACTGGTCAATGTACCGGCCCTGTTCGCCGGTATCGCCATCGGCATGGCCCTGTATGGCCAGTGCAGGCAACACGGGTTCGGTCTTGCCGCCGGTGTGCTGGCCTGCTACCTGCTCTACTCGATCCCCCTGTTCGGCACGCACATCGCGCTGGCCGGTTACGCCGACCTTTGGATGGCAGGCTTCTGCGGCCTCGGTTTCATCTGCGTCATCCGCGGCAGTATCGCATACCGGGACGGCGCCGGCGGTCCGGGTCTTGTATTGCCCGGCCTGCTGATGCTGGTGATGTCCATCACGGTGAAGAACGAAGGCGTCGTATGGCTGCTGACCGCGCTGGCATTTCTGTTGCTGGCAAATGTTCGGTTGCGCGTGGCCTTCGCGCTGGTATTGCTATTGCTGCTCACCACGGCACTGTGCGCCAGCGCCGGCATCAGCCACCTGCACCTGCCGCTGATCGGTGATATCGGTGTCGTCGAAGGACGGGTGCTGCTGCCGTATATCGGCAGTTTCAGGATCGAACCCCATAACGTCTGGAAGGTCTACGCGGACAATTTCCTCGTCATGGGCAACTGGAACCTGTTTCCACTCGCGGTGCTGGCTGGTTTGCTGTTGTCGCTGCAGAGCCCGCTCGGAAAAAACCAGGTCCAGGCGCGCCGCACCGGTCTGGCCTTTACCGGCCTGGTCATTGCCACGCAGTTGTTCATTTTCGGCATGACCGACGAGGGTCTGTGGGCCGACACCTATACCGCCGTCAACCGCTTGGTGCTGCATTTCGTGCCGGCCCTGCTCTTCATGGTGCTTGTTGTCGTCCAGTCACGACTCGCCGTAACCACCCCGGGTGGCAGGACAGAAGCCGCTCGTCTGACCGCAGCAGCCGCGGCGGCCGCATTGATCGTGGCCTGCGGGGTCTTTTACCTGCTGACGCGCGACTTGCCGAAACCGCCACCGGCGGCGGTTACCTTCGCCGCCGACAACTATGGTTTTGCCTTCGGTCATGGAACCGCCGCCGGAGGGCGCATGCGGGTGGACCGGTTCAGCGATGGCTACGCGCTGTTGACCAGCGGCCCGGTCGAAATCGATGCGGGTGATTACCCGGCGATCGAATACACGTGGCTACCTTCCGGGCCCGGGCAGCAGGCGGCCTTCTTCTGGCGCCGGCAGGGCGACGGGAACGTCCAGCGGCAGGACCTCGCCACGAGCGGCACGGGCGTGTTCGACCTGTCATCGCTGGAACACTGGCGCGGTCCGGTCACCGAACTCGGCTTCCTGCTGCGATCGCCCGCCGGGCAACCCGTGGAGCTTGGAGCGGCCACCTTGGAACCGGACACACTGGCCTTGCGCCTGCGCATGCTCTGGCAGGGTTGGAGCAGTTTCGAAGAATGGTCCCAGCGCTCCATCAATTTCCTGAACGGCGGCGCGGAACGGCAGGCATTGTCTCTGCCCCTGCTGCTCGCCGCCTGGCTGCTGCTGGGGATCGCGGTGCTGTCGCTGCACGGCGCCATCCGGCGGCGTCATTCGGACTGGCTGCGCTCCGCGGTCCTGCTCTTTTTTATCGCGTGGGTGCTGCTGGACCTGCGCTGGACCGTCAATAACGTGCGCCAGGCCCGCTTGTCATTGCAAACCGCGGCCATGACCGGGGCGCAGCGCACAGGCGCCGAACTCGACGGCGAGGTACGCCGCTACGTCAGGCACCTGAAGAAAAAACTGCTGGGCGGAAAGCCCATGCGTATCCTGATTCTGGGTGGCCCGGACAGCGTGGATTACTATCTTTTGCGCGCCAAGTATCACCTGTTGCCCCACAGCGCGTACGTCACCCACCGCCTGACACGGGCGTTGACACCCGATACGCTGGATTATGTCGTCTACTTCGGCCGGCCGGGCACCATTACGCAGGTGCCGGGCTGGAACACGCGCTGGCGCAATTCACTGCTGGAAGTGGACAAAGGCGGGATGGGCGCGGTCTACCGGATCAAAAAGCACTGAGTCGAAAGCCCGGGTTCGGTGAACGGCCCACGGTTTCATTCCCCCGGGCGAGGTATTATATTAAATACTTGAAACCAGGACGGCACCCAATGAATTCGGATTTGAAAATTGTCGCCGATGAGGACCTGCAGGATGCCGCGCAGCAACTGCAGGAAGAAGCCGATGCAGGGCAGACGGACGAAACGGTCGTGCTCGCCAACCCGGATGAACACTACCTGGGCGGTGCGTATTCCTCCAAGGCCATCAAGCGTATGCGCAAGGACCCGGCGACCATCGGCATGTTGTTCAAGGAAGGCCTGTACCCTTACACGGACAGGATCCCGCGCAAGAAATACCTGAAGGAAAAGCTCAAGCTCCAGATCGAACTGCTGAAAGTGCAGAACTGGGTAAAGCTGACCGGTCAGAAAATCGTCGTGATTTTCGAAGGCCGCGATGCCGCCGGCAAAGGTGGCACGATCAAGCGTTTCATGGAACACCTCAACCCGCGGGCAGCCAAGGTCGTGGCCCTCGAAAAACCGACCGAACACGAAAAGGGGCAATGGTATTTCCAGCGCTACGCGGCTCACTTGCCGACCCGCGGGGAAATCCTGTTCCTCGACCGCTCCTGGTACAACCGTGCAGGCGTGGAGCGGGTCATGGGTTTCTGCACGTCCACGGAGTATCTGGAATTCATGCGCCAATGCCCTGATTTCGAACGCATGCTGGTCAATTCGGGCATCCATCTTTTCAAGTATTATTTTTCGGTCAGCAAGAAAGAACAGCGCGCGCGTTTCGAAGCCCGCAAGGACGACCCGCTCAAACAATGGAAAATGAGCCCGGTCGACGAGGCCGCTGTCGACTTGTGGGAAGAATACAAACACGCCAAGGAAGCCATGTTCTTCTATACCGACACCGCTTCGTGCCCGTGGACCATCGTCAAGTCGGACGACAAGAAGCGTGCCCGGCTCAATTGCATGCAGCACTTTCTCAGCCACCTCGACTACCCGGACAAGGACCACAACGTCGTCGTTGCGCCCGACCCGTTGATCGTCGGTTCGCCGTCACAGGTCATCCGCAAGGACATACACCTGGACGCCTGGCCGAACCTGTAGCGTTCCCCGTCGGCCGGCGCTCGACTCAGTCCGCGCCCTGTCCGATCCGCTCCAGGCGGTAGCTGCCATCGACGACCCTTTGCCACCAGTCCCTGTTGCGAAGGTACCAGACAACGGTTTTGCGAAGCCCCGTTTCGAAGTTCTCCACCGGGGTCCAACCGAGTTCGGACCCGATCTTGCCGGCGTCGATCGCATAGCGCAGGTCATGTCCGGGCCGGTCACTGACAAACGTGATCAGTTCCTCAAAACACTTCACCGCCGGTTTCTCGCTCACTTCCTCGTCCATGATGCGGCAAATGCCGCGCACGACATCGATATTCATCTTTTCGTTCAAGCCGCCCACATTGTAAGTTTCGCCGGCCTCCCCGCGGCGCAGGACCAGGTAGAGCGCGCGCGCGTGGTCGTCCACGTACAGCCAGTCGCGTATTTGCCGGCCGTCGCCGTACACCGGCAGCGGCTGCCCGGCCAGGGCATTGAGGATCATATGCGGAATCAGTTTCTCGGGGAACTGGTACGGTCCGTAATTGTTGGAGCAATTGGTCACCAGCACGGGCAGACCGAATGTGCGGCCCCAGGCCCTGACGAGGTGGTCCGAACCGGCCTTCGTGGCGGCATACGGGGAACTGGGGTCGTACGGCGTGTCTTCGCGGAAGAGTCCGTCCACCCCCGAAAAGTCGCCATAGACCTCGTCGGTGGACACGTGCAGGAAACGGAACTTCGCGCGCGCAGGCTCGGACAGGCGGCTCCAGTATGCCCTGCCCGCCTCCAGCAGCGTGTAAGTGCCGACCAGGTTGGTCCGGACGAAATCCCCGGGACCGTCGATGGAGCGGTCGACGTGGCTCTCGGCGGCGAGATGCATGACGGCATCCGGCTCGTCGCGTGCAAACACCCGGTCCAGCGCCGCGCGGTCGCAAATATCGGCGTGTTCGAAGCGGTAGCGCGGGGAACCCTCAACCGCGGCCAGTGATTCCAGGTTGCCGGCATAGGTCAGCTTGTCCAGATTGACGACTTCGCACTCGGTGTCACGGAGCAGGAAGCGTATCAGGGCCGAGCCGATAAAACCGGCGCCGCCGGTGACGAGAATTTTCATAGTGCCTGCTCAGCCTGTCTTGAACACCGGAATTATAACCTGCGTGATCGGCGAGGCACATGGGGCGAATTGAGACAGACTGCACGGCCGCGGGGTTAAACTGCGCCCCAGCGGAGAAAAGAGCGTGTAGAATCGCCAGCGTGAAAGCGAAAACACTCTTGAGCAACCAGCCGAACATGTTCTGGACATTCCACCTCCTCGGCTGGGCGCTGTGGGGTATCGTCGGCAAATACCTCTACACGCGCACCGTGCTGGATGAAATCGCGCCGGGTTACGCCGCCTATGTCGCGGTGATCACCGTCATCGGCATGCTCATTTCGCTGGGTCTGCGCTACCTCTACCGGGCACTGTGGAAACGGCCGCTCTGGCTGCAGGCCATCGGCGTTCTCGCCGGCAGCAGTCTCGCCGGGTTTCTCTGGATGAAGGCGCGCAGCGCCATTTACTTCGGCTGGATCGAAGCAGCGCCGGACATGGTCGCCTGGGCCGCGAAGATGGGAGACGCGGCAGAGATATACGAAAAGGTCTCGTTCGTCGAAGGCCACACGGGCAGCATCTCGATCATGCTCGCGTGGAGCGCGCTCTACGTCGGCATCAAGTCCTACCAGGCTTTCCAGGACTTGCGGGAAAGCGCGCTGAAATCGGCCGCCATGGCCCACGAAGCGCAGTTGAAGATGCTGCGCTACCAGCTCAACCCGCATTTCCTGTTCAATACGCTCAATGCCATATCCACGCTGATACTGGAAAAAAACACCGAACTCGCCAATCACATGGTCACGCGGCTCTCGAGTTTTCTGCGATTCTCGCTCGACAACGACCCGCTGCAGAAAATCACGTTGGCAAAAGAACTCGATGCCCTGCAGCTGTACCTGGATATCGAAAAAGTCCGCTTCGAGGACCGCCTGTCACTGGAGCTGGATATCGAGGACGCGGCCCGAAATGCCCTGATCCCGAGCCTGCTGCTGCAGCCGCTCATCGAAAATGCCATCAAGTACGGCATCGCGCGCTCGGAGGAAGGCGGGCACCTCAAAATTTCCGCCCGTGTGTTCGCCGACGAGTTGCTGCTCGAGCTGAGCGACGACGGCCCCGGCTGCGAACTGGTCGATGGCCACATATCCAGCGCCGGGGGCGTCGGTCTAAGCAACACCCGCGAGCGTCTGGCGACGCTGTATGGAGCCGCACACTCCATCAGGCTGCGCAAAACCGAACCGCACGGCCTGACCATCTGTATACGGATTCCGTTTACCCCCGGTTCTCAGTAAGCTCCGGCGAGCCGGGCGCGGCGGAGTTGATGCGAACTGCGCTGTACCTGGATCTCGGTTTCGACGGCCCGCGCGAACGCCGGTCTGCCGTCCAACCATGTCACCTGATTCCCCGGCACCTTCAGGTGGTATTCGCGGCGGCCGCCGTCAGCTTCGTCGAAGACGCCGAGACTATCGATCAGTTCGATATGGCCGTAGATGCGGTTGTAGCGCTCGACCCAGATCGGGTGCGGTGACAATTCGGCCCGCGGGTCGCGGATTGCGTCCAGGTCCCTGAGCAAATCGGCCTGCTGGAAAAACCGCTCGTCAACGCCTCCGCGCCGATACCCCCTGCCGATCACGAGCAGCGGCACGCGTGCACGTGCACTGTCGCCGTACCTGGCGGTTTCCTTCGCGCTCAGGGGACGCATCTGCCGGTGGTCTCCGGTAACCAGCAATATACCGTGATCGAAGTACCCGCTGGTTCTGAGTTGGCCGTAGAACGCCTCGAGCTGCGCCAGGCTCCAGTCCCAGACGGCCGCGGCGGTATCCGGACCGCCGACCGGGTTGGTGTATGGCAGGTGCGTGCTGGTGGTCGCGAGGACCAGCAGGAAAGGCCGCCGTTTTGCCGTCAGTTCCCGCAGTGTCTTCAGCGCCTGGGCGTAAAGCAGGTCATCCGGCGGCGCGTCCTGGACGACCCTTCTCGCCGTGCGCATCGATTCGACCTCGTCACGGCCGCGGCTGCGGTCTAAACCGAGCCCGGCCAGGTAGCGGTTCAGGCCGATAAAGGACAGCTCAGCGTTGGTCAGGAACTCGGTGTAATAGCCCTGATGCCGAAAGGTTCCCAGCACCGACGGCTGCCTGGCGAACTCGTCGAACATGTACTGGGTCGCTGTCGGGTAATGGATCGGCGGGACACCGCTCAGCAGCGAAATGATGCCGCCCTCGGAGGCCTGGTGGTTGGCGAAGAAGTTTCGAAACAGCAAACCGTCCCCGGCCATCTCGTCGAAGTGCCCGAGCAGATCGCCGACACCGGACACCTTGCGCGAGTTGATCGATGACAGCGACTCGACGATCACGAGCACGATGTCCGGCCTCGATACCGGCACCCGGACCGGGGGCTTCTGCAGATGGGCGTAATAGGCGATTTGCCGGTCCGTGTAAATGGTCCGTTCGTCCGGAGCCGCGTTCAGGTAGCGCTCGACCACCGCGGCCGGGTCCAATGCGGCGTAGCGCAACAACGGCCCGGGGCTGTACGAGGCGGCCGCGATCCCGGTGACCAGGCACAGGGCCAGCAGCCCGAAACTGCACCTTCTGACGGTTCTTGTAAACGGAAAGAACAAGGCGCAAGAAAGCAGGCACAACGCTACGGCCAGCAGCGTGTGGATATCGAAAAAACTCGCGACCACGCCCCATTCGGCGGCGTAGCGTTCGATATCGGCCAGACCGGCGTGCTGGTCCAACGCCAGCACGACGAAACTGTCGACGAGGTAGTAGGCGGTCAGCGACCACAACGCGACCAGGGCCAGCGAACGCAGCCAGGGGTTCTTTGCCTGGGCGGCGCAGATCGCGGCCGCCAGCAACAGGGCGAGATAGGAAAAATCGAGCAGCCACAGCTCGAGCAGACCCTGCCACGGCGTCATCATGCTGCCGGCGAGCGTAACCGCCTTGTACGCGGCCAGCGCCAGTACGAACAGAACCGGGCCCAGCGGCAGGCGCCCGCGTTCGGTAATCGGCGTATTTTTCATAGGCGCATACGATAGCCAACGCGGGCCGCGCACATCAAGCCCTCGGTTACATCAGCGCTTGCCCCGGTCTCAATTGCTGAACGTAACCTCGACCCCCGCGACACGTCCCTTCTTGAGCGGCGAGAACGTTCCGCCCGCCGGCAACGGCCCCAAAAGGTTCGGCAACTGGGTGTCACCGCCGTGGCTGACCTCGTTGAGCAGATTGCGACCGTAAAGGGAAATCACCCAGTGACCATTGCCGGTGCGGTAATCCAGACCGGCGTCAAGGATTTCCTGTGAGAGCAGGTAACCCTGGTTGTTGTCGGTGTAATAGGACTTGTCGCGGAAAGCGTAATTAGCCCGCGCCAGCAGGCTGCCACGCCCTCCAAGGGAAAACTCGTGCGTCAGGCCGACGCTGTAGGTCCATTTCGCCGCACGGGGCAGTTGCAGGCGCTTGTCCGCCTGATCCAATACGCCGTCGCCGTTCAAGTCAAACCGCACTTTTTTGTAGGAGGGGTCGATCCAGCCCAGCGACGCCAGTAACAGCGTGTTCCCGCCCAGAGCAAAGGTTCCGTCGGCCTCAAAGCCCGTGATTTCGGCGTCGGCGGTGTTTTTGATCACCTGGACCACGCCGGAAACCGGGTCGGCCAGGTTGATCTCGCGCTGCATGTTGTCGATCTGGTTATAAAAAACCGCAGCGTTCAGTCTGGCTCGATCACCGAGGTCTGCCTTGAATCCGAATTCCAGGTTATCGACGGTTTCCTCGTCAAACGGGCCCGGTCCGAGGTTGACCGTATCGACCGCCGTATTGCGCAGGTTGTATCCGCCGGACCGCTGCGACCTCGACCAGTTCGCGTACAGCAACCTGTCGTCCACCAGCGAGTAGGTCACGCCCAACTTGCCGGACCACGCGTCCCAGCTCTTGTGGTCGATGAAATCGAACACGCAGGTACCCTTAACCACATTACAGGGGCTGTTGACATTGAAGATCAGCGACGCGATTTTTGCCTTCTTCTTCTCGTGTGTAAAACGCACACCCGCGTTCACGGTCCAGTTGTCATCGACGCTGAAGTCGACCGCGGCAAAACCCGCAAGCGAGTCGACGTAGTAATCACCACCGCCGTTCTGCGTCAGCGCCGGTGCGACACCGCCGGTTGCAATCCCCAACAGGTTACGGCGTTCATGATAATTGACCTCGTTGGTAAACCAGAAGACACCGGTTGTGACGTTGGCCTTGCCGAAAGTACCGTTGAATCGCAGTTCATCGCTGTACTGTTCTGCATCACTCCAGAATAATGCGTGGAAAAGCCAGACGGGCTGGGCATCGATATCACTGTCGCCCGTGGACGTGTATTTGCGCCAGCCAAAGATATTGGTAACCGTGCCGTCGCCAATACCGACATCCAGGTTGGTTTCCCAACTGACGAGGTCCTTTTCCAAGTCGTAGAAGCCGCCGTCGTCGATCGCGAAGTCGAAACTGTTACGGTCGTAGTTGGCGAAGAAACCCGGCACGCCGGAGCCGTTGGTATGGTTCTGCGACGCCGGTCCGTCACCGTCGGACTCGAGGTGCTCCCAGCGCAGGAACATCCGGAGTGACTCGGTCGGGTGCCAGGACAAGACCGGCCGGATGATTTTGGTGTCTTTCTTGCCAAAATTTTTGCCATCTGCGAGATTGGTGAACCAGCCATTGTCATCGTTGCGATAGACGCTCAGGCGGGCGCTGAACTGGTCGCTCAGCGGACCGGAAACGCTGGCCATTGCATAGGCGTTGAGACCGCCGTCACCATTGGGGTTGCCGTCAACCGCGGCGCGCACCGAGTATGACAGCTCGTCCGTCGGCCGCTTGGTATTGATCAGTACCGCACCGCCGGTTACGTTACGGCCAAACAGCGTCCCCTGCGGGCCACGCAATACCTCAATGCTCTGGATATCGAACATGTCGATCACGACACCCGTGTTCTGGCCGATGTAGACGCCATCCACGAAGACACCGACCGTCGGATCAATAGACGGGATGGAACTATTAATGCCGAGGCCCCGAATTGAGAAATTTGCGGTAGCGGGCGTTGTGCCGATGTCATCCATTGCGACATTCGGCATACCGACCGTTAAATCCTGCAAATCCCGGATTTTTAGGGTCTCCAGTTGCTGGCTGCCGAAGGCTGCAATGGAAATAGGCACATCGATGGCTGACTCTTCGCGTTTGCGCGCGGTAACCACGACCTCTTCCAGCAAAGCGGTGGTTGCAGACTCGGGGGTCTGGTCCGCCTCATCTGCGCGGAGGTTTGACGAAACAGCAGTCAGAAGCATCAGGAAGCTACTGCAGAAAATCGTAACAGAGGTAATTTTCGAGTTTTTCATATTCATAACTCCTGTAGAGTCATTGAGCGAAGGTCTCACAGGGGACACGAATCTTTATATATGTATATCTTGAGTTCTTGTTATTTTCCGAACGATATTACACTTTTCCCGGTTGAAATGCGCTCTGACTGCAATAAAATGTACCCGCTCTTATCCCGGCAGCCCGAAAACCGGTCGTGCGGCGGCAGGCAAAAGTTGGCAGCAGAAGACGAGAATGGCTGCGCGGGAACCTGACTGCATGCTTACAAAGTGTCGGGCGCTGTGATAAATTCCCGGGTTCTGTCAATACTTGGCCGTATGGTTCCCCGGGAGCTGACCAGTGCACGAGATGTTGAACGCCTTCCGTATGTCCGTCCGCGACTGGCTGGAACAGAACTGCCCGCACGAGATGCGGGAGCCGCTCGCCACCGACAAGGATATATGCTGGGGTGGGCGACGCTTCGAATTCCAGAGCGATGCCCAGCGTCAGTGGCTCGGGCGCATGGCGGCCAAGGGCTGGACCGCGCCGGATTGGCCGGCCCG